>ERZ791625.325-NODE-325-length-37538-cov-5.311981_pt1 | contig 37538 bp, 41 predicted proteins | sample MGYA00510267_ERZ791625 | MGnify/ENA primary metagenome ERZ791625 (study PRJEB30046, sample SAMN00715229) | human gut metagenome | study: EMG produced TPA metagenomics assembly of the A metagenome-wide association study of gut microbiota in type 2...
GCGGCAGACAGGACAGTGGACACAGGAGGATGAGGCGGGCTATCAGCTCTACCGGCAGGAAACAGATCCGAAGAAGCGCACCTTTCGGGTATGGTATCTCATCGCCAACCCCCGCGGCCTGCCGAAAGAGTTTGTCCAGAAAGAGCTGGAGTTTCGGTGGAAACTGTTCCCAGAAAAGAAGGAGGAAACCAAATGAGCAATAAAGCTTTCCAGCAAAATCTGGACGACAAAAAAGGCCCCCAGCCCGGTGGCCCCTATCTCATTCAGATGCTGTTCAAAGAGCCGGTAGAAATGCCGGATAAAGAAAAAATGACTGCCGTAATGGAGAAGCACATCGGATCAACAGAGTGCTTCTGTTATGATAAGAAAATGGCTGGCTTTGCCGCACAGGAGCATATTGCAGAGTTCAAGGACGGAAAATGCCCGGTGCAGCTGATGGTGATGAAATGCGACAAGTTCAAAGGCAAAGGCTTTGATGCCTTCCTGATGAGCCAGATGTGGGACTGCCAGGAGGACCGGGAGCGGATCTTCCGGGAGTGTAAATATCAGGTGGTAGCCACCGATATGCTGGCTGCGGCACTTCCGGCGCTGGAACGGGCCAACCTGGACGCCGACTTTCTGGAGGCTCTGGCGGAGCTGTACCCCACCTGTGAGGCATTCTATTTCCAGAACTGCGGCAAGCTGTTTCTGGCAGAGGATGTGCGCTCCCATCAGATTGAGGGGCCAGATCGGTTTATCCGCTTTGGCGTCAATGTCCGTTTCTTCAACATTGAGGGTACGGAGGATATGCTCATCGACACGGTGGGTATGAGCACCCTGCTCCTGCCCGACCTCCAGTACCACTTCCACGGCATGGACCCCAACTGGGTGGTAAACCACGCCTACAATGTGGCATCGTACTTGGAACATGATAACCCCATTCAGGATGGGGAAACCATAGACGGCGTGGCGGATGGCCAGATGTGCCGGGAGATTCAGTGGAAGTGCCAGTATGAGGACGCCCTGATCCAGCCGCCCAGAGAGGTGCTGGACATCCACATGGGGAACTATGCCTCGGGAGGACGCTGAATGAACGGCGTTGTGCTCCTGGTGGGCGGACTGCTGCTTGTGGCGGTAATCAAGCTGATTATGGATCGAAATTGGACTGGCCTACTTCTCTGTGCTGTCGCCCTGCTTCTGGTCTTTGGGGCTGGACACCACACAAAATAGGCCATTTTAAGAATCGAGGAGGTGAAGTATGCAGAATTCAACAAATATGCGGATACTGGAATTACTCCGGTTTCTCTATGCGCGGACCGATGAAAACCATCCCGCCACAGTATCTGAAATCATTTCCCATCTGAATGGAAAAGGAATTCAGGCAGTGCGGCAGACTGTTTACGCGGATACCAATACTCTGATCGATGCAGGAATTGATATTGTGGTGGTCAAGAGTACCCAAAACCAATATTTTATGGGAAGCCGCCTGTTTGAGTATCCAGAACTGAAAATGCTGACAGACGCAGTAGCATCCTCGAAGATCATTTCTGCCAAGAAATCCGAGGAACTGGTACAGAAATTATGCCGTCTGACCAGCACACATCAGGCAGAGCAGCTTCGGCAGCTCGCCAGCCTGTCCAGCCGGGTGAAACCGGACAATGAGCAAGTCTATTACATCATTGATGCCATCCAAACGGCGATCTTGGAAAAGCGGCAGATACAATTCCAGTATTATGAATATACGCCCGAGAAAAAACGAGTTCTCAAACATGGCGGTTATCTCTATCAACTGGACCCTTACGCTTTGGAATGGAAGAATGACCACTATTACCTGATTGGCTTTTCTCACAAACACCAGCGGATGGCCCACTTCCGAGTAGACCGCCTGTCGGGGATCAAGATACTTCCCGCCGGCTTTACACCCGATGAAAACTTTGATGTGGCGGGCTACACCAACAAGATCGTTGATATGTTTGCTGCTGACCGCACAGTTTCTGTTGAACTGCTCTGTGAGAACAAGCTGATGAAAACCATCATAGACCATTATGGAGAAGCTGTACCAACCCGCACATATGACGAGGAACACTTTACGGCAAACATTGAAGTCGACCCAAGCGGCACCTTTTACGGATGGGTATTCAAATTTATGGGCGGGATTCAGATCATAGCACCTCATGAGTGTGTGGAAGAAATGAAGCGGATCGCCCACAGGTTTCTCTAAAACAGGGGCCAGGTGTTATGGAATTTTAACACCTGCCCTTCGTCTCCTTTTTTATCCTTGTATCGAACGGATGTACTGGCTATAATATAAACAAGATGTTCGCAAACCAGCGAAACTCTATGAAGGAGGGAGACCAGTGACCTTTGGAGCTTTCATCAGCACACGGCGCAAAGAGGCCAAATTAAACCTCCGGGATACCGCGAAACACCTCGGTATCTCCAATGGGTACCTGTGTGATATTGAGCAGGGACGCCGGCCGGCGCCAGAGGGAGCGTTTGTAGAGCGGATCTCTTCTTTTCTGGAATTGGATAAGCAGGAGCATGAAATGCTGCTGGATCTGGCCGCAGATTCCAGGCAGACAGTTCCGGCCGATCTGCCTGACTATATCCGCCAGCATGACATCGTCCGTGCAGCATTGAGAGTGGCAAAGGAAGTAGATGCTACCGATGAGGAATGGAAAGCATTTATGGAAATGCTGCAGAACCGCCAGAACTAAGGGGGGATTTTCTTGTCTGTACCAAAGTATCGATTGGACGCAATTGAAACCATTGGACGGAAGATCCTGCAAGAGTATGATCCCGTTTTGTTGGACGGGCCTCCCCAGGCAGTCCCCATTGAAACTATCATAGAGACCAAATTTGATCTAACTCTGGAATATCATTGCCTACGCAAAAACGGGAGCATCCTTGGGGAAACGATTTTTGATGAAGGAGCGGCCATTTTATATGACCAAGAAGAAAAACGCTACCGCCTGATCGCCGTCAAAGCCGGAACGATCCTGGTGGAGGAGCGGCTTTGTGTGGACAGGCTCCTCGGCAGGCTGCGGTTCACCTGTGCTCACGAATTGGGGCACTGGGTCCTGCACCAGAAGCTGTACTCCGGCACAGGCGATGTGGCTGCCTATGAAGGAAAAACATCTTTGGATGAAAGCCACGGTCTGGTCGAATGGCAGGCGGATGCTTTGGCTACTGCTCTCCTCATGCCCCTGCCGCAAATCAAAAGAAGTTTTTACCGTTTGCGTGCAGGCAGAAGCAATGAGCAGCTGGTTGCGGAAATGGCTCAGATCTTCCAAGTCTCCAAGCAGGCCATGCGTATTCGGTTGGAAACACGCAATCTCATATAAGGTTGGTACGGCAAGCCCCCCCTCCTAAAGAGAGGGGCGCAGCCACACCAATGTTCACAGGCTTTGTTATATGCATTTTGTTCGCAGTTTAGCGAACATGGGAGGAGGAGAATGGCATGAGAAAAGAAAGCTCCACTGTGCAGAAATGTAAAAGGCAGATGGCGACCCTTGGATTTGACAGCCAGCTGGCCTATCACCGGGTAAAGCTGATTTTGAAAATCTACCGGGATGTGGTGTGGGTCCTCAGTGAGCGGGTAGAAGAACTGCATGAATATGCCTGGGAGCTGGGCGCTCAGGACGCTGATACCGGGCTTATCTATCTGCAAAGCTTCGCTCCAGATATGGACCTGCAGGAGTTTGAGGAACGGGTCTGCTGCGTGATGGAAAACCGGATGCTGGTGGATGTGATCGACCGTGCCCTTCTCCGCTTGAAACGCTACCCTGACCGGGGTGAACTTTACTATGAGATCCTGACCAAACAATTTATCCACCGTTTTAACAGCACAGAAAAGGAACTGCTGGATGAGCTGAATATGGAGCGAAGCGTATTCTATGACCGAAAGCGCGAGGCGATCTTCTTATTGTCCCTCTGCCTTTTTGGTTATGCTGTGCCGGAACTTCAGGAAGAATTCGAGATGCCCCGACTTTATCCCGACTGATTCCCGATGAAAAACCGACGAAATCCCTACTCCCTTCCGACTTTGCCTCTGCTATACTCAGTACAGTGGCAGGTATGCGCAAAAATGAATAGAACCAACTGACAAGGGCCGGGACGCTGTAAAGTGTCCCGGCCCGCTGTATTCCTGCCGCAATATGGCGGCGGGGATCGGCCGGGGATGCAGAAATGCGTCCCCGGCTATTTTTCTGCCCGGCACTGGGAGGGCCGGCATGGGCTGGGAGGCTTATATCGCCAAGTACCCCTGATTTCAAGATTTTGATTCGCCATCAAAATCTTGAAATTTGGAGGAAAGGTACATGGAATCCAACGGGAAGTTTACCCTTATTGTTTTTAACACCTGCACTCAGGAATATGAGGAAGTCATAGTGACAGAGGAGGTCTATCGTGCTTACTGCAGAACACGGTGGAATATCAAGGACAACGATCAGAGCTTTTTTGACCATGAGATCCAGACGAGTGGGATGATCGGAAGTCAGGATGGCGCCTATGAAAATTTCCGGGAGTTTATTGACGCTATCAACACCCCGGAACACATCATCCTTGAGCAAATAAAGAAAGAGGCCCTGTACCAAGCGATCTCAGCGTTGCCTGCTGCGGATCAGGCATTGGTACAGGGGTTGTTTTTTAAGGGACAAAGTGAACTTGACTATGCAAGAGAGATTGGCGTTTCACAGCCTGCAGTGCATAAACGGAAAGTCCGTATTCTCAAGTCTTTGAAAAAACTTTTAGAAAATTGAAATTGGAGGGTTATTAAAATGCCGACATCTTCCCCTATACAAGCGAGAAGGAAATGCTTCTCACTTGTTCCTTGAAAACCGAATATCCGATTGTCTGAATACTTTCCTGACGGGGCCCCTGCTGGACAGGGGCAAGCGACGCTGGAGGATGCGCGAAAACCACCTGTAGAGGTTCTGGTACAGGCTGCAAACGAAGTCACCTATACATTTTTGTTCGGTTATGACAGCCTGCCAGATTTCCCCTCTATCAACGACGGCCAAATAAGGTGCCAAGCGGGTCCATCCGTCCAAAAAACAGCCTGTGGCAAGCTGTATCGCAATGACTCCGCCAGAGATAATGATACTTCCGTCCAGTCACAGCCCCCACCGAAATGGGGATCAAGCAATGAGGGCGGCCGACAGAGATCCTGCCGGGGGTGAGAGTCCCATGACGCGGTGAAGCCAGCCGCGGTTCAGATGGTCGCCCTATGGAGCTGATGCCAATGGCACAGGCTCCTGCGCTTGGGGAAGTAGTGTCGAATACAAGCGCCAAAGAAAGACAACACAAATGTGAAGTCTTAATATCAGAAGCTATGGGGATCGCTTCTGTCCAAAACCCGTTTACTGACCGGAACATGCCGTATGAGCAGCCATTCCAACCAAATACGGGAGATGCGGAGGCGGTCCCTATTTTTGTGATATTAAGCAAGAAAGTCAGGAGGTGCAAGCAATGGAAACATACCGCAAAGAGGACATCCGCCGGGGCGATATTTACTATGCTGACCTTAGCCCGGTGGTCGGCTCTGAACAGGGCGGAATACGTCCTGTGGTCATTCTCCAGAACAATGTGGGCAACCGGCACAGTCCCACAGTGATCGCCGCCGCGATCACCAGCCGGAAAGGTAAGCATAAACTTCCTACCCATGTAAACCTGGATGCTCCAGTTCCAGGTCTTTACCGCGACTCTATCATCCTGCTGGAGCAGCTTCGCACCATTGATAAAAGCAGATTGAGAGGTAAGGTCGGTTCTCTTGGAGAAGACCAAATGTGCAAGCTTGATCATGCGCTGGAAGTCAGCGTGGGACTTCTCCCACTGTATAATACCATCTGATTTTACCCGCACTCAGGATACCGCCATTTAAAGAGAAACATACAATCGGGGCCGTTCATCGGCTCCGGTGGGCGGCCCCTCCATAACAGGAGGGTGCTTTTATGACTAAGACAGAACTTCAAGATAACCTTGCGTTTCTTTCCGCGCTGAAGCTGCTGGAGCAGCTCACCGAAAAGGGCCTGCTGACAGTGGATGAGGCGGAGAAGTCCCGCATTGAACTGGAGCGCAAGCTCCGGCCCACTCTGCTGTTCGCCTGAACAGGCTCTATACGAGAATAGCTGATTGCCCAGTTTTTCCACTTCTTTTTCGTTGGTGTTGGTAATGGCTATTGCGGAAGGACTGTGGTAGTGTGTGTTGCTGAAAGGAGGTCAAAAAAGATATGACGGAAACAAACATAAGTACAGCAAGAGTTCCGCAGGTCACGGTAATCGACCCCAGAATCCCCGAAAAAACAAAGCTGAGGGTAGCGGCCTACGCCAGAGTGAGCAGTGACTCCGAAGATCAGGTCAACTCCTACATCGCCCAGGTAGACTTCTACTCCAAGTACATCGCCGGTAAAGAGGAGTGGGAGATGGTAGACATCTATGCCGATGAGGGTATCTCCGGGCTGGAAGCCAGGAATCGGGATGATTTCAACCGGATGATGACAGACTGCCGGGAGGGAAAGATCGACCGGGTCCTCTGCAAATCTATCTCGCGCTTTGCACGCAACACACAGGAGTACATCCAGTTCGTGCGGGAACTGCTCCGGCTGGGTATTTCGATCCACTTTGAAAAGGAGAACATCGATACCGGGAAGATGACCTCGGAGCAGGTTGCCCAAATCTATGGGGCTTTCGCCCAGATGGAATCCACCAACCATTCCAGTAATATGCGCTTCAGCGTTCGTATGCGGATGGAAAAGGGTTTGTTTGTCCCATCCTCCGTCCCCTATGGCTACCGGCTGGCAGGGAGGGATCTGGAGATCATACCGGAGGAGGCCGAGGTGGTCCGCCGCATCTTCTCCGCTTATCTGAGCGGCCAGGGAAAGGATGATATCGCCAGAGAGCTGAACCAGCTCGGGGTGGATCGAGGTCGAAACCGCGGGAAGTGGCATCCCAGTACGGTGGCCTACATCCTGACCAATATCACCTATACTGGAGATATGATCTGGCAAAAAAGCTACGCCACAGATACCATTCCCTTCCGGCAGGTTCGAAACCTCGGCCAGAAGCCCCGCTACTTTGTAGAGCACAGTCACCCGGCTATCGTAAGCTGTGAGGATTTTCAGAGAGTACAGGAACTGATGTCCTCCCGCAAGGGGCAGTTCCAGGGGACGCACCGTATAAGTAAGGGCAGCCTCTATGATAAACACATCTACTGCGGGGAATGCGGTTCTCTCTGCCGCAAAAAATTCACAGGTGGAAAGATTTACTGGGTCTGCCGCCGCCACGATGGAAACAAAGCAGACTGCCCTGCCCCGCAGATTCCAGAGCCAGAAATTACGGCGGCTGTCCTGCGACTCTACCACAAGCTGAAGCTTGGTCAGGAAACTGTCCTGCGGCCCGTCCTCAGCCAACTGCAGGAGCTTCGGGAACGGGAACTCCGCTCCAATCGCAAGATCAGCGATATTGACAATGAAATAGCCCGTATCTCAGAGCAGAATCTCGTCCTTGTTCGGCTGAAGTCGAAAGGGTATGTGGATTCTGCTCTTTATTTATCCCAGATGGATGAGATCGACCATAAGCTGCGGGAGCTCAGGAAGCTGCGACGCCGTCTTCTGGAGGCAGCCGGTGAAGACCGGCAGATCCATGACACAGAGCGAATGATGGAGTACCTGGAGGATGGTCCGGAATGGCTGGATGAGGTTCCTGCGGAACTGTTTGGGGAACTGATTGAGCGGATCATCATTATCAGCCCGGAACGGCTGAAGTTCCGCCTGCTGAATGGGATGGAACTGGCAGAAAACATAGAGAGGACGGTGCGATAAATGGCGTGGCAAAGAAAAATTCCTTTCGGCTATCAGGTTCGGAATGGCAGGATCAACTGCCATCCGGAGGAAGCAGAGCTTGTAAGGGCTATCTTCTCCCGCTATCTGCTGGGCGGCTCCTACAGTCAGATCGCTGACGAGATGACCCAGCAAGGTGTGCGCTATCATCAACATACTGCCCAGTGGAACAAACACATGGTCAAGCGGATTTTGGAGAATGAACGGTATCTCGGGATGGATGGCTATCCCCAGCTGGTGACAGATGAGGAATTTCTCGCTGTCCGCCTGCGGCGGGGAGAACAGAACACCTACGCTCCATGCCCAAGCGAGATCATCCCTATACGGGACAAGGCGGTCTGCGCCCTCTGTGGAGAAAAGATGGCGCGGGATACCAAATCCCATGGCCGCCCACGCTGGCGGTGTAAAAATCCAGAGTGCGGCGGCAGTGTATATCTTGATGACAGCATCATTTTGGAACGAGTGGTGCAGAAGCTCAAAGTGCTGGCTCATTCTCCTGCGTGTATCCAGCTTCCTAAAGCCGCCCCTGCCTCAACAGATGCCCTTCGCATCGAAAATGAACTGGCCCTCTGCTTTAACCGGGCCGATATCAACCCGGAATATATGAAAACACTGATCATGGCCGCCGCTGCCGAGCGGTATGCCGGCCTGAACGATCCAACGCCGGCCCACAGGCTGGCACTGCTGCGGCAGAAGCTGGAGCTGGAGCCGGAGAACGAAGAAACCCTGTGGGAACTTTTTGAGTCGGCAGTAACCCATGTGTGCATCGGCAAAGGCGGAGAGATCAGCCTATCCCAAAAAGATCAAAAGGAGTGTGCCTCATGAACATACAGAAAACCGCCCCCACCCCCAAACTGGTCACTATGATTCCGGCTGACCCTCAGATGACAGAACGGGATCTTCGAAAAAAGCACCTGCGAGTTGCGCCTTACTGCCGGGTATCCACTGACAAGGAGGAGCAGCTCTCCAGCTATGAGGCCCAGATCGAATACTACACGGAAAAAATCGACGCCAATCCGGATTGGACAATGGTCCGCCTCTATGCGGATGAGGGCATCACCGGCACCTCGGCCAAAAAGCGCAAAGATTTCCTCCAAATGATCCGGGACTGTGAGCGTGGAAAAATCGACCTGGTCATCACCAAATCGGTGTCCCGGTTCTGCCGAAACACACTGGATGGCCTGAACTATGTCCGCCGCCTGAAACGGCACGGCGTGGGAGTCTACTTTGAGAAAGAGAATGTGAACACTCTCTTCATGGACAACGAGATGATCCTCACCTTTATGATGAGCCAGGCCCAGGCAGAAAGCGAATCCCTCAGCGGCAATGTGAGGTGGGGCCACCAGAAGAACTTCAAGGATGGAAAGGTCTATTACCACTGCAAGACCTTCCTCGGCTACCGCTGGGGTGCGGACGGACAGCCGGAGATCGACCCGGAGCAGGCAGCCATTGTCCGGCGCATCTTCTCCCGGTTCCTGCTGGGACACAGCGTCCGGCAGATCACCACCGACCTGATGGCGGATGGGATCAAAACAGCCACAGGGAAAACAGTGTGGCATGACAGTGTGGTTCAGAAGATGCTCTGCAATGAAAAATACATTGGTGACGCTCTCCTACAAAAAACCTACATCGCGGACCTGTTCACCAGAGAAAAGCGGGTGAATAACGGCGAACTGCCCAAATACTATGTCCATGACTGCCACCCGGCCATCATTGACCGGAAGACCTTCCAAAAGGTACAGGAGGAGCTGGCCCGCCGGTCCAGCCTGAAGAAAACATCCTCCAAAGCGAAGACGCAGCTTGGGAAATACTGCGGAAAGTATGTGCTCAGCGAGCTGCTGGTCTGTGGGGAGTGCGGCAGCCCTTATCGCCGGGTGATCTGGACGCAGAAAGGGGTCAAACGGGTCGTCTGGCGGTGCCAGAACCGGCTGGAGCATGGCAGGAAGATCTGTAAGCAGTCTCCCACTCTGGATGAGGGCGACATCCACGACGCCGTCATCTCCGCCATGAATGAGCTGTTCCGGATACAGGCAGCCAAGGATGCGGTGAAAGCCGGTATTGCGGCAGTCCTTGCCGGAGAAGAACAGACGATGAGCCTGCCTGCCGTGGAGCTTCAGATCCGGAACCTGCAGGAACGCCAGCTGGAGCTGTTCCAGCTGATCGTCAGTGCCGGCGCTGACTGTACCGACTATGATGAGGAGCTCCAACAGGTAAACATGGCCAAGACAAGGCTCATGGCCCAAAAAGCGGAGCTGGAAAAGGAACAGCGAGGCGCGGCGGCCTTCGAGAGTAGGCTGGAAGAACTTGACATGGCATTGGAGCAAGCCAGCGGCGCCCTTACGGATTTTGATGAACTCACCGTCCGTCAGCTGGTCAGCAACATCAAGGTGTTGGACAAGGATAGCCTGCTCATCTGCTTCAAGGATGGGACAGAGATCACCCAGGCTATGCAAAGGAGGATATCTGCATGATCTATATCACTGGTGACACCCACGGCGGTTTCCAGCGGTTCGGAAGCAAATACTTCCCTCAGCAAACGCAGATGGGCCGAAATGACTACATGATCATCTGTGGTGATTTTGGAGGGTTGTGGGACGGCGGCCAGAAAGACCAGCATTGGCTGGACTGGCTGGCTGAGAAACCCTTCACCACCTTGTTTGTGGATGGAAACCATGAAAACTTTGATCTGATGAACGCCCTGCCGGAAAAAGAATGGCACGGCGGCAGAGTACATGAGGTGAGGGAAAATATCCTCCACCTGATGAGGGGCCAGATATTCGCCTTCAGCGGTCTCACATGGTTCACGATGGGAGGAGCCTCCTCCCACGACATTCAGGATGGCGTCCTTGATCCGGAGGACCACGACTTCGAACAAAAGTATTGGCTGCTGCGCCGAATGCGGGGAATGTTCCGGGTCAAAGGACGCTCCTGGTGGGCGGAAGAAATGCCAAATGCCCGTGAATATGCAGAGGCACTGAGAAACCTGGAGCAGGTAAACTGGAAGGTAGACTGCATCTTGTCCCACTGCGGTCCCAGCAGTGTCGTGCGGAAAATCGACCCCTCCTATGGAAGTGACCAGCTCACCGATTTTCTGGAAACGGTCAATCAGCGGTGCCAGTTTACATACTGGTTCTTCGGGCATTACCACGACAACCGGATCATCGATGACAGATATATTCTCCAGTGGGAGCAGATTTCCGGATTAGAAATTTGATCAAACGAGAAGATCATAACAGTGCCGCACAGAACAATTTCTGTGCGGCACTGCTTACAACAATATAACCCCTTATAACCCCTTGAATGTATAAAGAAAACAGGGTATAATAAATTTAACAGAATGGAGGTGCGGTATGAAAGAAAAGATTCAGGAACTGGAGCGGCAGATCGCCGCCCTTCCCATCGGCTATATTTCCAAGAAGACGATCAACGGAAAGACGCGCTACTATCATCAGTGGACAGAAAATGGGAAGAAGCACAGCCAATATCTGCGGGATGGCGAACTGGAGCCGCTGCAGGAGCAAATAGAGCGGCGCAAAGGATTGCAGGCACAGCTGAAAGAACTGCAAGCCAAGATGCCCAAAGTGCGCCAGCCAAAGCTGAACTTTGAAACCAGTGTAATTATTGGCAAAGGATTGGCCGCCTTGTCGCAGGGCGTAAAGGGCTGGGATCTCCGTGACTGCTTCGGGCAATTGGAGGATTATCTCTACAGCAATGAAAGCGACAGGGTCTGCCTGGTTTTTGGCCTGCGCAGAACCGGAAAGACTACCATGCTCCGGCAGGCCATCGCCCGAATGAGCAGAGAGGATCTCAGCCGCACGGTCTATATCAAAGCCCGCCGAAGCGATACCATGGACATGATGAACCGGGATCTGAAAAAACTGTTCGATGCGGGCTTCCGCTATGTATTCATTGATGAGGTCACCCTGATGCGGGATTTCATCGATTCTGCGGCTCTCTTCTCCGATGTGTTTGCGGCGATGGGAATGAAGATCATCCTCTCCGGTACGGACTCCCTCGGTTTTTGGCTGGCGATGGATCAGGAACTCTATGACCGGGCAAAGCCCATCCACACCACCTTCATCCCATACCGAGAATACAGTCGCCTGCTGGGGATCGACAGCATTGATGAATATATCCGCTATGGCGGGACGCTGCGGGCCGGTGAGCTTGCCTTTGACGATGAAGATGTCAACGCCCAGGACGCCTCCTTCCGGGACGATGAGTCCACACGGCGATACATCGATACAGCGATCTGCAAAAACATTCAGCATTCCTTGGCCTGCTATGAGGCAGGCGGGCATTTCCGCCACCTGTACTCTCTGTATGAGGCCGGTGAGCTGACCAGCGCCATCAACCGGATCATCGAGGACATGAACCACCGGTTCCTGCTCTCGGTTCTAACCGATGATTTCCAATCTCACGATCTACGGCTGACCGCCTCGAATCTTCGGAAAGAGCGTGACCCCGAAAAGCGTACCGAGATACTGGACAACATTGACACAGAAGCGGTCACCCAGCGCCTGATGGAGCTGCTGGATATCCGCAACAAAGAGGAACAGTCTATCGGTATCACAGATACCCATATCCGGGAGATCAAAGAGTATCTCTCCGCATTGGAATTGATCGTAAACTGTCCGATTGAAACCGCTGACCCAGGAGCAAAATCTGTGGAACACATCCTGTTTACCCAGCCGGGGATGCGATACTGCCAGGCACAGGCCCTTGTCCACTCGCTGATGAAGGACGAGACCTTTTCAGCTCTCAGCGAATTGGAGAAGACCCAGACTGCGGGCAGGATCCTCGAAGAAGTACGGGGCCGGATGCTCGAGGATATCGTCCTGCTGGAAACCATGAAGTCGGCTGACAGAGAACACCGGGTGTTTAAGCTGCAGTTTGCAGTCGGCGAGTTTGACATGGTGATCTATGACGAGAAGGAAAACTGCTGCGAGATTTTCGAGATCAAGCACAGTGGCAAACAGGTCCCGGCACAATACCGGCATCTGCTCGACCAGGAAAAGTGCGATAAGACCGAACAACGGTTTGGCCCGATCCGGGGGCGATATATCCTGTACCGCGGCGAGGATGCCGCATTGGGAAATGGGGTCCAGTACCGGAATGTGGAACGCTATCTGAACGATCTACCTGAGCTGAATATTGCCCCAGCACAGGAAGCTGGCATTGAGCAGACCGGCCCTGTTTTATAAGCTGCGGCACCTTCTGCACCAAAAACAAAAATATCGATTTTAACCGTCCTTTGCATAAAGAGTTACCGGTATAGATGCGTCTGGCGGAAAGCCAGGCGCATCAACCTTTTCCGGGCTTTTTTGAGCCCGGATTTCTTCTTTTGAACCATAGATTTTTATGGAGGTTTCGGAGCAACTGACTGGATTTGAACCGGAGGATCTCATGTCTTGGACAGTTTCCAACCTCCAGCGCCCTTTTAGAGAGGACTTCTCTCTCAAGAAAAGCGGCATCATCGCAGAAAAAGAATCACAAATATTTGGGCGTCGTTTTGTCGGCTTTGACAGGCCAAAAAAAGCGGCGCCCTTTTTCAATTTCTAAAAGGGCGCTGGCTGCAGCGTCTGAAACGGCAGGCCGGAGAAGACCTCTCCGGCCTTATTTTTTTACAACAGGAGGATCGCTCACATGGACACCAAAAACACAAGCCGTCAGTTTCGCTACCTCGAAGAAGTCCGTATTCCCCTGCACCGTGCAGGCTTTGAAACCCTGCCGTTGGAGGGAGCGCAGTTGCCTGTCCTTTGGAACGGAGCGCCCCTCTGCCGCATCACCGGCAAGGGCAGCGTATTCTATCGCCGGGAGAACGCGGACATGCCCCAGGCAGAGGATGCCCTGTTTCGCGTCGAGGACATCGCCGCGAAAACGCTGGAGTATATGACCGCTATGGAAGCCGCCCCGCAGCTCAAAGCCAGCGGGCTGGATGGCGACTACCGTATCCTCGCTGACTTTGGCGGCACGGTGCTGGCAGGTACTCCGAGCAAACACGGCGTTCAATTCGTCACATGGGATTGGGACTATGACCGCACGGGTGTGGTACACGGACACTACTTCATGGAGAACTACGATGGCGCCAAGCAGGACTTCGCCACACGCTCCGGGCTTATCCAAAAGGAACAGCTTTTCAGCCCGGAGCAGCTGACCGAGATATTCCGCTGCTGCGCCGATTCCGTGGATGAGGACTTCTTTGAGCTTACGGATACGCAGGAAGAAATGATCCGCGGAATCCAGCAGCAGATCAGGGTGTGCGTGCCGGATCTAAATGAGCGAATCCGACAGCAGGAGGAAGCATTGGAACGAGCATCACAGGAGCAGACAATGTAATAGCAGTATGGCATGGGCCGGAGTTTTAGCAATAAGACTCCGGCCCTTTTTTATTTCCAGAAAGGAGAGGGATTATTTGACGCGATATTTTATGAAGTTCACACCCCTGTTCGCCGCAGAGGTGCAGATGATGACGCCACCCCGTCATCAGCCTCGCAGAAGCGGACGCATCCGCAGCAGCTTTCGCTACAGTGCCGACGATGTGCGCTGCAAAGACTGCACGAGATACGACAGCGGACACCCCTGCCACCTGAATGAATGCGTCTGTCTGGAGGAGCGCATCGAGGCCGGCGTGGTGAAGCTAAACGCTCTGGCGCGGGAGTGCTTCGGTGGGAGGATGTTCCGCCCGCTGCAAAGACGGCTGCGAGATGAGCTGAACCGGCAGTCCTTTCACTTCTTCCTCAGTGATGCCCACAGAGAACGATGGACGCATTGGAAAAACCGCTGCTACGGTATGTCCGGGCGCAATACAGCTGCACTGTTTCTGCTTACCGCCGATGAGGAGCTTTGGCAAAGAGTCCTCTGGCATTTCGACAGCAGCGGCTTCGACTTCCACGCCATTCGCCTCTCCGGTATTCACCCGGAGCTGTACAGCATTTATCAGGCGGCGAAGACCATTTCCGTTGGCGGTGACAACATCGTGATATGCAAACACACCCAACCGGCAGACTGCCTTTGCGCTCATCGCGCAGATCCACGAGGACTTTATCGAGCCCATGGATGGCCGGGAAAACTATCTTGACTATGTCGCAAACCGCCCCGGCGTAAAAGCGTTGGGCGAGCATGGCTTGTGGAATGCCCATGGCAAGGTGCCATCGCTGGAGAACGCTATTGCGGAGGTAGCGCAGCACACGGGAAATGTGTGGACACCGATTATCTCCCTCTCTCGCGAGAATGCAGAGCGGCTGGGTTATACCGACCTTAAAAACTGGCAGGAGCTCATCAACGCATCTATCACCGACATCGCCAAGGGCTATAAGATCCACCCGGACCGCCTTCGTTGGTACGCAGCTATGCACGAAAAGGAGAAGCACATCCATGTTCACATGGTACTCTTCTCAACCGATCCGAAGGAGGGCTACCTCTCCCGGCAAGGTATCCGCAGCATCAAGTCCGCGCTGGTCAGCACGATCTACCGGAACGACCGCCTGCACATCTATGAGCAGAAGGATGAACAGCGGAGTTTTCTCCAGCAGGAAGCGGAAGCACGGATGGCAGCACTCATCGAGCAGATGGCAACCGGTACTATGCAAAGTGATAAGCTGGAGTTGTTGGTGACGGATCTCGCCCAGCGGCTTCGGGAGGTCAGCGGCAAAAAGGTCTACGGTTATCTGCCGCCCCGTGTCAAGCGCATCGTGGATGAGATCGTGGACGAACTGGCAAAGGACGAGAGAGTGTCGTCCGCCTATGCTCTATGGCAGGATCTCCGAGAGCAGCTTTGCGTTGACTATAATCAGACTCCGCCGCAGCGTGTACCGCTGTCGCAGCAAAAGGAGTTCAAGACCGTGCGCAACATGGTCATCCGGGAAACACTCCGGCTCTCGGAGATGCACTTTACCTTTGAGGATGATGCCATGCAGGATGCGCCGGAGCCGGAAGAACCGCCCGTGCCTCCAGATCCAAGTGCGGAGCGGATGAGCCATCAGCAAGCACAGTCTTACCGCAGGGCAAAAAAGGTGCTGCACGACTTGGAGTCGGACCCCGGCGAGAAAGCCGCGGCACGGGTCACCCTCCGCCGTCTATGGGAGGAGGGCTATACCATCGCGGCACACCAGCTGGGAAAGGCATATCAGGACGGGCTTGGCATATCGATTGACCGAAAAGCAGCGGCAGAGTGGTTTCAAAAATCGGCGGAGGCCGGTAATACTTGCTCCACATACGCGCTGGGCAAACTGCTGCTGGAGCAGGAGCAATTCCTGCAGGCCCTTCACTGGCTGCGGCAGGCAGCGGAGCAGAACGATCCATACGCGCAATACCGGCTCGGCAAGCTGCTGCTCACCGGCGCGGAGGGTGTGCCAAAGGATATAGATGCGGCCATTCAGCTTCTGAAGGGCTCTGCCACCCAAGGGAATTCGTTTGCCCAATACACGCTGGGAAAGCTCTATTTGCTGGGGCAAGAGGTGCAAGTGGACCGCGAAGAAGCTCTGCGCTATTTCGCACAGGCAGCGGCACAGGGCAACACCTACGCTCAATATTTCATTGACCATCAGGAGGACTTCTCCGGTGCGGCGGCGGGAACCGCTATCCTTCGGATGCTCCATCAGATGAGCCGCATATTCCGCGAAAACGCCGCCCAGCCTGCCATCTATGCAGGAATGCAGATCGACAAGAAGCGTCGCCGCAGACTGCAGGAGAAGCGTATGGCGATGGGACACAAGGCGGATGACCATGAGGATCGCGGACTGACGCAACAGACACAATAAGGGAGGGACTATGTCAAAGTACATTCCGTTTACAACCGAGCAGAAAGAACGAGCCGCATCGGTGGACTTGGAGGAGTTCCTCCGCCGCCGAGGAGAAAAGCTCATCACATCCGGCAGGGACAAACGCCTTGCCAGCGACCACAGCATCACCATCCGCGGCTGCGAGTGGTTCGACCATGCCACCGAGCAGGGCGGCAGAGCCATCAGCTTCGTCAAGCAGTTCTATGGAATCAGCTACCCGGACGCCATGTCTCTGCTCCTCGGCGATGATCTCGGCGGAAGCTACCCTGCGGCAAGGGAGAAGGAGCCGGAGCCTGCAAAGCCCTTCGCACTCCCACCGCAGAGTGAGTCCATGCGCCGTGTCTATGCCTACCTGCTGCAAAAGCGGTGCATTGACCGTGAGATACTCAATGCCTTCGTGCGCAAGAAGCTCATCTACGAGAGTTGTGAAAGATCCAAGGACGGGACAAAGGAATACCACAACGCCGTGTTCGTCGGATTCGATGAACACGGCGTTCCCCGTCACGGGCATAAGCGTGGGCTGTACACCATGGGGCAAAGCTATCGCGGCAACATTGAGGGCAGCGACCCAAAGCACAGCTTTCACTATCTTGGCGGCGATGACACGCTCTATGTCTTCGAGGCCCCTATCGACCTGCTTTCCTACATCTCCCTTTTCCCGGAGGAGTGGCAGGAGCATAACTATGTGGCCTGCTGCGGGACATCCTCCATCCCCATGCTGGAGATGCTGCGGCAGCTCCCGCAGCTCCGGCAGGTGTACCTCTGTCTGGATAATGACGCTGCCGGTCATGCCGCCAGCGAGCGTATGGCGAAGCTGCTGGAGGAGCGTGGCATCTCCGCAGAGCGGCTTGTACCGCAGCAAAAGGACTGGAACGACGATCTCAAGACAGAACAGGAAAACAAAATGGAAAGGAGCGAGCTATGCCAAACCTTCTGCTGACAATGTGGGACACGATCAAAAGCTCCAACATCGGGATATTGGTCGCGGCAGGGCTGGGGATGTTCGCCATCATTGGGGGACTCTCCATGCTGTCCTACCACTATACACTCAGCGGCATCAAGTCCCGCACCGTGGGTGACGGGCAGCACGGCACGGCGCGTTGGGCGACCGACAAGGAGATCCGCAAGACCTATGCCCATGTGCCGTTCAAGGTCAAAGACTGGCGCAAGGGGGTATGCCTTCCCGCAGAGCAAGGGCTGGTGCTGGGCTGCAAGGGCAAGAAAGATGAACTGACTGCGCTGGTGGACGGCGACGACATCCATTGCTTGATGATCGCCGCCTCCGGCGCGGGCAAGACGGCATTCTTCCTCTATCCCAACCTTGAATATGCCTGCGCGTCCGGCATGAGTTTTCTGGCGCTGGATACCAAGGGTGATCTCGCCCGCAACTACGGCTCTATTGCCAAAAAGTATTATGGCTATAAGCATATCTCCGTTATAGACCTGCGCAACCCCACCCGCTCGGACGGAAACAACCTGCTGACGCTCATCAACCGCTATATGGACATCGCCAGAAAACAACCGGACAACCTCGCTGCCCGCGCCAAAGCCGAAAAGTACGCCAAGATCCTCGCTAAGTCCATCGTCAGCCCGGAGGGGAATTCCGACCACGGACAGAACGCCTTCTTCTACGATGCGGCGGAGGGCTTGCTGTCTTCCACGATCTTGCTGCTTGCGGAGTTTCTGCCGCCGGATGAGGAACACCCGGAGGAGCGACGGCACATCGTGTCGGTATTCAAGCTGGTGCAGGATCTGCTGGAGCCGGCGCGTGGTGCGCGGGGACGCTCCCGCTTCCAGCTGCTTATGGACAAGCTGCCGTCCGAGCACAAAGCACGCTGGCTGGCAGGCGCCGCACTCAACAGCTCCGAGCAGGCGATGGCATCCGTCATGTCCACGGTGCTGTCCCGGCTCAACTCGTTTCTTGACAGTGAGCTGGAGCAGATCCTGTGCTTTGACAGTGCCATTGACGCCGAGATGTTCGCGGCGGAGAAATCCGCCATCTTCCTCATCCTGCCGGAGGAGGATCAGACAAAGAACTTTATGGCTGGCTTGATGATCCAGAACCTCTCCCGTGAGCTGTTCGCAGTAGCGGATGAGAACGGCGGCAAGCTGAAAAACCGTGTTATCCTCTTTTGTGATGAGCTGGGGACCATGCCGCCCTTTGATATTTTGCCGCTTTTCAGTGCTGGACGCTCTCGCCGCCTGACGATGGTACCAATCATCCAGTCAGTGGATCAGCTTGTAAAAAACTACGGAAAAGAAGGCGCCTCCATCCTGATGGACAACTGCCAGGATGTGATCTGCGGTGGCTTTGCCCCCAACAGTGAAGCAGCGGATGCCTTTTCCAAAGCCCTCGGCAGCCGCACGGTGCTCTCTGGCTCTGTGAGCCGAGGGAAAAACGATCCCAGCCAGAGCCTGCAGATGATGGAACGCCCCCTGCTGACGGCAGATGAGCTCAAGTCCATCCCCAAGGGCAGCTTCATCGTGCAGAAGACCGGATGCCACCCAATGCGTACCCGCCTGCGCCTGTTCCTTGAATGGGGCATCACCTTCGAGGAGGAATACCGCGTGGAGGAGCAGGCGGCCCGAAGGGTCTTTTATGCGGACAGGGATGCGCTGACCCGCGCCATCGTGCGGAAGTATCCGCCCAAGTTGCCAGAGCAGAAGACTACCCGCTCCGTTAAGGGTGAGGGACAGCTCCACGACACGCCCGTGCAGGAGATGGTGGTGGCGGAGGACATCGACTATGACCGTATGCCGCACAAGCGCACCCCGTATAATCTTCCCCGACAGGAGGTGGATCGGTGAGCTACTTTGACAGCATTTACGCCGACATGCTCCTGCCGCCCAGGGCTGTATCCGTTTATATGTACCTCAAGGATCGGTCCAATCGTGCGGGAAGCTGCTGGCCGGGCATCAAGACGATTGCGAGAGATATGAATCTCTCCCGCAGCACTGTCAAGCGGGCACTGGTGGATCTGGAGCAGCACGGCTATCTTGCCAAGCTGCCCCGGTATCGCCCCAATGGAAGCAATACCTCCAATCTCTATACGCTGAAATAAATGAAAAGTGGATCGTACAGCGCCCTGGTACGATCCACTTCATTAAGCCAAAAAACAAAAATCTCCACGCCAAGGGGTAACTATACCTGTTTGCTGAACCGAGGAGGGGTTCAATATGACCCCACCGGAACAGCCCACTCTATCGGAGAATTAAGACAGAGAAAGAACAAGCGGGAGTAAACCAATCCTTATTACTTGTTACGGGCGCGGTACAGGAAGGTCACGATCTGTGCGCGGGTGCATTCCTCATCAGGACTGAAGATGGAGAACGTTGTTCCGACTGTGATATTATGTTTGACCGCCCACAGCACAGCATCGATATAGTAGGTGTCTGCGGCTACATCGGCAAAAGGATTGGCCATGCCCGCTGCCGGAGACTTCTGAGAGCGCCACAGGAAGGTGACGATCTGCGCGCGGGTGCAGGTGGCGTCGGGGCTGAACATGGTGTCGCTGGTGCCCTTGGTGATGCCCTGCTCCACGGCCCACAGAACCGCATCATAGTAGTAGCTGCCAGCCTTTACGTCGGTAAAGGGCATGACTGCGGACTTGGCGGCGGGGCTGCCGGCAGCACGCCACAGGAAGGTGACGGCCTGCGCACGGGTGCAGATGCCGTTGGGATTGAAGGTGGTGGCGCTGGTGCCGGTGGTGATACCCTTGTCCACGGCCCAGATCACGGCGTCCTCATAGTAGGAGCCTGCGGGCACGTCGATGAAGGGATTCTTGCCAGTGGGGGTAGAAGCCTTGAACGTGGCCGCCACGGTGACCTTGCTGGCGGGCATGGTGAAGGTGAACTTGCCGTTCTTCTCGGTCAGCTTGAGATCCTTGTCCTTGCCGTCCAGAACGGTGAGGGTATCCAGCACATAGCCCTTGTCGGGATCGACCGTCAGAGTAATGGTTGTGCCCTTGGCAGCGGACTTGTGGCTGGCGGTCACATCGCCGTTCTTGGCGCTCTTCACGGTGATAGGATAGGGGGTGACACCACCGCCGCCGGTGGAGCCGGTGTAAGTCCAATGGGCGTACACGGTGGTATCCTTGTCAAACAAGGTAGCCGTGGTGATCTTAGTGCCGCCGTTCTTTTCGGTGTACCAGCCGTCAAAGCTGTATCTGCCGCTGTGGGTGGCGGTGGGCAGCTCGGGGAGCTTTTGGTCAATGGTAGCCATGCGGATAACAGAGGGGACGCCGCCATTGCCGTCAAAGGTAACGGTGTAGGTCTGATTTTCATGGCTTCCGTTGCAGGTGACGAGCAACACCACAGCAGGGAAATTGCCATCCAGCTCCCACTTGTTCTTGACATACTTCAGAGTAAAAGCTGTGTGGGTGTTCCCCTCCAGCCCTGCATTTTGGTGCGTTTTTTTGGTGTCCGTATCGTACTTGTCCTTGTAAACAGGCAAATTGAGACTGACGACGGCCTTCAAAACACCGCCTTCCATGTAGGGCTTGCCCAAGGTAAAGCCGCCGGGAATCTTCCCGTATTCCTTACTGCTGTTGGTTGTAGTACACTTGACGGTGACAAGGGTGGGAATTTCGAGATCCTTAAGATCATCTTCCGTAATCTCTGTAATTTCATTGACGATGTTGAAGGACTTGGAGGCCATGCCCTTGTAATTGCCCTTGCCGTTGATGGTCACCTTGCCGCCATGCTCCGGCGAGGTGTTGGTATCGTAGCTGTAGGTGAAGTCCTTGTCCTTCTCCAAGTCCGTGTTGCCGTCCTTGATCTCAGGCTCGGGATGGATGGGATGCCCTGTATAGTGCTGCGAAGGGATGTCGGCAATCATGTCGGCGGTCACGGGCTTGGGCGTGATCTCGGCAGTGTAGTAGTGGGTGATGTTCATCAAATAGTCCGGGTGGACAAACTTGACGCCTACCCTCAGAGTGCCCGCATCCTTGATCTTTGGTATGCTGTTGCCGAAGCTGTTTCCCTCATCTGTGGTGTAGCCCGCGATGGTCCAGTCCTCGGGCATCTTAGTGTCATTCACAATGACCGCCTCGTGCTCCATGCCGTTATATTCCCCTTCGTAGCCACTTGCCACGGCACGCAGCTGTTTCTTCAACTCCTCCGAGATTTCAATATGCATCGTGGTAACGGTAAGGGGTTCACTGTTCGCACTGGGCTGGTGGGTGGCCGTTTCCTTCACACGGGCGATGATGGTGTATTTCGTGCCGGGACTCAGGTCTTTGAAAAGGCAGCTGCCCTGCCAGTTTGCCCCATTGTCTATGGAATACTCCCAGGCACGGTTTTCTGTTACTAAAATCCTCGTATCCGTCTTGGCACGCAGGTTGATGACAGGAATGTCCCCCTGATACACATGGCCGCCGCCGCAGGTGAAGTGAAGCATTTTGTTTTTGGGCATCTCACCGAGAAGCTCCCATTTGCCTCCTTCATATTTCAGCGTGAACTGAATCGGCGTAATAAACTCACCCGCATGCGCCGTGTCCTGTGTATGTGTGCTGCCTGTGTCCTTGTTGAACTGAGCCCTATAGACATCTGGCTTAACACGGATAATAACCGTCCAGACACCATACTCCTTCTTGACCACAGTATCGGAAAAGCCGTTTGGCAGTTTGCCGTAACTCTTGCGTTCGCCGGTCTTTGTGCAGATGCAGGTGACCAGATCGTCTGGAATTGTGATGTCCTCCAGATCCTTTGTCAGATCAAATGTTGGCGCGGTTTCCTCCGCCAGAACCGCCGTTGGGAGCAAACCTACAACCATAATAAGGCAGAGTAGAATGCTTAAAAGTTGTTTCTTCATTGTTATCCTCCTCGTCAAAAAATTTGTTGACCATGACTCATCTTTCAGCGCACGAGTCTGCCGCTGCACCGCCGAAAGACTCCTCATCATCACTTTCTGAGCTGCGGACCTGTGTCCTTGGGCGCAAGAACAAGAATATCCGTTTCATTCGACTTCCTCCACATATTCTTCACGATTGATGCTTTCTACCTTTTCAACTTGACTGACATATTGCAGAATCAGTCTGTTAACGAAAAGATAAATAGTATATGTTACCATAATTGAGATAAAGTCTTTGTTAAGTTATGATGTTTTTATTTTTTTCTCTGCGCTGTTCCGAGAATTCGATTGTACAGCATGGATGCTGTGACGAATTTGTGACACTTTCCCCGCACTTTCGCGAGGGAATTTCAATGCAGCTACTGCTATGCTACAGACAAGGTTGAAACCCAACCAAAAATACTTCAAAAAGGAGCGTAACATACCATGAAAAAGAAAACGATTTTGAGCTTTGCACTGGCACTGGCATTGACGGTATCGGCCATCGGCACAGCAACCTCCGCCTTTGCCGCCACACCCGCGCCAATGGAGCCTGTTACTAAAATTGCCACCGAGAACGAGGACGCCATCTGGGAGCAGATCGAGGCGGTGGAAGAGAAGAGCGACGCCATCTTCCAGAGAAACGCAGCGCTGTGGGAAAAGCTGGACGAAATCTGCAACGCCCTGCCCGACGACTACGACTTCACAAACTTTGATGAAGCGGCATTTATCCGCAGTACCAACGCCCTGACCGAAGCGGAGAAGGAAACGCTTCTGGCAGACATCAAGGAGCTGAACGAGCTGGACGCCCAAATGGAGGCGCTGTATGAGAAGCTGCCCGACTGCGACAATATGCCGCTTTACGAGAAGGCGCTGGAAAAGGCCGACCCCAAGGTACTGGATGAGATCGACACCCTGGAGCAGGAGTATGACCGCCTCTGCGAGAAGAACGCCGATCTGTGGGACAAGGTAGATGAAGCGTACTTCGATCTGCCAGATGACTATGACTTCGACAACTATGATGAGGTCACCTTTATCCGCAGCCTGAGCTTCCTGTCCGACGCGGAAAAGGACGCGCTGATCGCCGACTACAACCGTCTGGTAGAGCTTGATAACCAACTGTGCAAGCTGTACGATACCATCTGGGGCAACACCGGCTGCGAAAGCGGCATCTGCCCCCTTTGACGGGAAGGCGATATTCTGATAGTATAAAATCAACATCATGCCGATGCTGCGCCCACGCGCAGCATTTGGCGCTGCTTGCAAGGAGGACACATGGGACATTCCATCTATTTGGCGGACGATGAAAAGAGCATCCGGGAGCTGCTCCATAGCTTCCTCGCAAGTGACGGATATACCGTGCGCTCCTTTGAAAGCGGCGACGCGCTGCTGGAGGCGTTTCATCAGGAGCCTGCGGAACTGGTGATCCTGGACATTATGATGCCCGGCACGGACGGCCTTACCGTGTGCCGGGAGCTTCGCTCTGTTTCTGATATTCCCATCATCCTGCTCACGGCCAAGGACAGCGAACTGGATTACGTTATGGGCATCAGTCAGGGCAGCGACGATTATCTCACCAAGCCCTTCCGTCCAACGATATTACTGATGAAGGTGAAGGCGCTGCTGCGCCGTGTGGAGATGGACAGGGGGAAAACGGCGGCGGCAGAGGATGAGCTGCGCTACGGGGACCTGCGCTGCTCCGCTACGGAAAACGCCGTCCTTTGCGGAAGCACGATCGTGGCGCTGACCCAGACCGAGCTGCGGCTGCTCAGCTATATGATGAAGCGGCCGGAAAAGGCATATTCCCGCGAGGAGCTGCTCAGCGCGGTGTGGGGCTTCGACTCGGAGGTAGAGACCCGCGTGACCGACGAAACCCTGCGCCGTATCCGGAAAAAGCTGCTGCAAGCGGGCAGCACCGTCAGCGTAAGCACCATCTGGGGCTTTGGCTATAAGCTGAAAGGGGTGGAGCGCACGTGAAAAACATCAAGCTGCGGATCGTGTATCTGATCCTCGGCTCGGCTTTACTTCTGTCTGCCCTTTTTGTGCTGGCGGTAAACGTGATCATCCCGTCCCACTTTGTAAACGAGGCAAAAAAGGCGCTGCTCAACGAAGCGGAGTATCAGAATCGAGCCATACCCTACACCTATGACGAACCGGACTATGACGAGAACTGGGAGGAGGGATACTTCTTTACCCCCAGCATCGTATTTTTGGAGCTGGAGGATGGCTACCGGCACAACACATGGAATCGGGATACCTACCGGCTGGAGAAAAAATTGCTGGAATACTGCGCCGGGCGGGATATTGCACTCAATCAATGCTATACCTTCAAAACGGACAAACATCACCTGATATTCATGTCCGTGCAGGAAGAGCAGGACGATTGGGAAAAGCCGTACGCCTACATCATGTACATAGACATCGGCCCAATCACCCGCTATATCGTAACGCTGAACTGGGCGTTCTTTGCGGTGCTGCTGGCGATCTCCTCCGTCATGTGCCTGCTGGGCTTTCGATTTGGTCGGAATATTGAGAAGGAGGCGGAGCGGCAGCAGACCTTCTTCCAGAATGCCTCCCACGAGCTGAAAACGCCGCTGATGGCGATACAGGGCTATGCGGAGGGCATACAGGCGGGCGTAATGGATGCGGGCGGCGCTGCGGAGGTGATCCTGGAGGAAAGCGACCGCATGACGGAGCTGGTAGACGAGCTCTTGGACATCTCAAAAATCGATATGGGGCGGCAGCCGCTTGCCCTTTCCGAGATGGATGTTCGGGAGCTGCTCTACGACAGCATACGCGCCGTGGAGCCGACAGTCGTCAGCAGCGGCATCACCATCGTGCCGGACTTCCCCGAGGAGCCCGTCATGCTCAGCTGCGACGATACCCGGCTGCGCAGGGCGGTCACCAATATCCTATCCAACGGCGTGCGCTATGCCCGCAGCGAGCTGCGCCTGACCTGCCGCGCGGACAAGCGGCATGTGACGATACGGATACAGGATGACGGGAACGGCATTGCCGAAGCGGACCTGCCGCACATCTTCGACCGCTTCTACATGGGGCGGAGCGGCAAATCCGGCATCGGCCTTGCGCTGACGAAGGAAATCGTTCACCTGCATAGAGGGACGATCCGCGCCTACAACGGAGAAACCGGCGCCGTTTTCGAGATCTCCATTCCGGTGAGCCGATGAGAAGAGCACCGCGCCGCCTGTGAGCGCCCCTCTTACAAAAAGGACGGGCTTGGAACGGGCTTTTGCCGGTGCCGGGCGGCGAGTTCCCTGTGATTTCCTCTCGTGCCCACATTGTCAGAATGGAGTACATCTATGGACTGCAAAGCAAAAAAATATCTGCATATTTATGACTGGAACTACTGGTGGGGCTATTACCGCTGCTGTAAGGACTGGGAACCTTTCCATGCGGCGGAGTTTTCTCTTTCCGAGGACGAGGCAGGAAAGGCGCCCTTTTTCCGCTTTGATTTCCATAACCTCCCTGCCCTTCACCAGACGATTCGGGACGGTGAGTTTGTGGAGCCGGATAATCCGGAACATCCGCACTTTCTGGAGCAGGCAAGGCGGCTCAGAAGCGGTGAACAGGACTGGTTCGTCGGGGCGCTGTACTATCCGCTTTTTTCACCGGAGATGCATTTCTGCAACGCCTCTGTCCGGAGCGGCGTCCCGCTGACACAGCTGCTTTCCCCGTCTGTACCGCCCTATTACGGGGTGATCTTTCTCCGGGAGGAGCGCCCCCTCACTCCGGAGGTGCTGACGCATTGGGCGGAGACTCTGTCCCAACCCCTGTTTGGACAGCCGTTTTCCTGTACGCTTGCACAAGTCCCCAGCCGACAGGAGGCGATGGAGCAGTTTGAGAATGAGATGCGGCTGACGCGATGAAATATACGGTATCGTTTACCACTGATTTCCCGTTGAAAAGCAGCTGAGAGGGAGGCATTTCTTATGGAATTAAGACTCACGGAGCAGGAGGCTCTGACGCTGTATCGAATCATTCTGCGGTGGGATGAATTAGGCCGCCTGACCACAGAGGATGACGAGGAACGTCAGCTGCTATGGAATCTATCCTGTACGCTGGAAAAAGAACTGGAGCCGGTGGATGAAGCCGTAAGACGCAGACTGCTTTGACTGCGTAAGCTCCAACGGATTGAAGCCTTTGATGTGATGCTGGTTTCTTTGACGCTGACGGATTTTGAACTGTCGGAAAGACGCCGGTATCGCGGGATGATATTGACAAAGGGGAAAATGATGCTATAATATCTGCGAATGATTCGCAGATTGGGAACGTCTTATGTCAGGCTATAATACAAAACAGCGAAGAGCCCTGCTTGCTTTTTTAGAGGAACACCCGGACGAGCTGCTAACTGCACGCCAGATGGCGGATGCGCTGGCAGAGAAGCAAATCAGTCTCAGCGCTGTGTATCGAAATCTTGCGCAGCTGGAAGCGGAAGAAAAGGTGCGCCGCAGCGCAAAAAGCGGGTCGCACGAAGCGTTTTATCAGTATCTTGACGCCAAGGGCTGCAAGGGCGCGCTGCACATGAGCTGTGTGAAGTGCGGAAAAACCTTTCACATGGCCGACAGCAACGCCGCCCTGTTTGCAAAGCACCTGGCGCAGAGCGAGCAATTCACGCTGGACGCAGCCGACACGATCCTCTATGGAATCTGCTCGGACTGCAAGGAAAAATAACGATCGGAGGACAGACCATGACAAAGAAATTTCGGTTTATGACGCGCCTGCTGGCGGTCGTGCTGGCCGTTGTCATGCTGTTCTCTGCCGTCTATATTGCGGTCGAAGCCGATCATGACTGCTCCGGCGAGGACTGCGCCATCTGCCATCAGATCGGTGTCTGCGAGAATCTGCTGAAATCTCTGGGGCTTGCCGGTGCTGCCGCAGCGGTCACTGCTGCGTTTACATATACCATGTGCAAGGCGATCCTGCCCTGCGCAGAGACGACCGACACACTGACGCTTGTTGCGCTCAAGGTAAAGCTTTCGAATTAAAAACAGGACTTTTACAAGGGCGAAGTCTATCCGTTTTCGGATAGGCTCTTGCGGTTTTGCCGCTGCCCCTGTATTTTTGCGCCTATTTTTCAAAAATTCGGAGGTTTTATTATACTATGAAGAAAATGATTCCCCTGTTTCTTGTGCTGACCATGGTGGTCGGCCTGCTTGCCGGCTGCGGCAAAAAGAATGCCGCAGAGACGGGCGAGAGCGATTCCAATAAACTGAGCGTTGTCACCACCATTTTCCCAGAATACGACTGGGTCAAGGAAATTCTCGGCGACAAGACCGGGAGCACCGACCTGACCATGTTGCTGGACAACGGTGTTGACCTGCACAGCTACCAGCCCACGGCGGATGACATCGTCAAGATTTCCGACTGTGACCTCTTCATCTATGTGGGCGGCGAGTCCGATAAATGGGTGGATGACGCGCTGAAGGAAGCCACCAACAAGGATATGAAGGTCATTGATCTGCTGGAGGTGCTGGGCGATTCCGTGAAAACAGAAGAGACCGTTGAGGGTATGCAGGAAACGGAACACGCCCACGACCACAGCAAGGAGGTTTCCACCTTTGAAGATCATGAGGTTCAGGACAGAAGCCTGTCCGACTGGGCGGGCAGTTGGCAGTCTGCCTACCCCTTTGCGCTGGACGGAACGCTGGACGATGCCTTTGCAGCGATGGCAGAGGAAGGCGAGATGACCGCAGACGAGTATAAGACTTACTATCAGAACGGCTACAAAACGGACATTACCAATATTAACATTGAAGGCGACCACATTGCGTTCACCTATGAGGACGGCAAAAAGGTCGGCTCTGACTACAAGTATATCGGTTATTACATTCAGAACTGGTCTACCGGCACCAAGGCGGCCATGTATCGCTTTGAAGCGGTAGACAGAACCTCCGGCGCACCGATCTACATCGAATTCAACGACCACATGATCGAATCGGCTGCGCCCGAGCATTTCCACATCAGAATGAGCAACGAGAGCTTTGACGCCATCGTTGATCCGGAAAAGTCGTGGCCGACCTTCTTCCCAGCTGATATGACCGGTGAAGATCTCTGCGAGCACATGGAGGGCCACGGCCACGACCACGAGGAGGAAGCTGACGAGCACGTCTGGCTGTCCCTGAAGAATGCCAAAACGCTGGTCACCGCGATTGCCGATGCCTTGCAGGAGCTTGATCCCGATAACAAGGATACCTACGCCGCCAACACCTCTGCCTATATCGAAAAGCTTTCCGCGCTGGATGGCGCGTACCAGTCTGCCGTGGACGGCGCGGCGCGCAAGACTGTCCTGTTTGGCGACCGCTTCCCATTCCGCTATCTGGTGGATGACTACGGCCTGAGCTACTACGCCGCCTTTGCGGGCTGCTCCGCCGAGAGCGAAGCCAGCTTTGAAACGGTATCCTTCCTCGCAAAGAAGGTGGATGAGCTGAAGCTGCCCTGCGTGCTGACCATTGAGGGCAAGAATCATAAAATTGCCGAAACCATTGTGGAAAACACCGCCGAAAAGAACCAGAAGATTCTGACCATGGACTCCATGCAGTCCACCACCTCTGAGGATGTGGCAAACGGCACCACCTATCTCTCTGTCATGGAGCAGAACCTCTCCATGCTGAAAGAGGCACTGGGTTAAGGAGGCAGGATGATGGCTCAGCTCACTTGTCAAAAGCTCTGCGTCGGCTACGATGGGAAGCCCGTTCTGCAAGACCTTGATTTTGAGATCTTTGCGGGCGACTACCTCTGCATCGTGGGAGAAAACGGCTCCGGCAAGAGTACCCTTATGAAAACGATCCTTGGCTTGCAGCCGCCCATCAGCGGCAGAATTTTGACGGGCGACGGGCTGAGGAAAAATGAGATCGGCTATCTGCCGCAGCAGACCGTTGTCCAGAAGGACTTCCCGGCATCCGTGAGAGAGATCGTTCTCTCCGGATGCCAGGGGCGCTGCGGCAGCCGCCCCTTTTACAACAGAGAAGAAAAGAAACTGTCGGCGGACGCCATGGGGAAAATGCAGATCACGCCCCTTGCCAAACGCTGCTACCGGACACTCTCCGGCGGTCAGCAGCAGCGGGTGCTGCTCGCCCGCGCCCTGTGCGCCACGCAAAAAATGCTGCTTCTGGATGAACCTGTTTCCGGCCTTGATCCCAAGGTGACGGCGGAAATGTATGCGCTCATTCAAAAACTCAATTACGAAGATGGTATCACCGTTGTGATGATCTCCCATGACCTGAGCGCGGCGCTGCAATATGCGAGCCACATCCTGCACATCGGGGACACGGTCTTCTTCGGCACCAAGGCGGCTTACCTGAACGAGTTCCCCCAGGTATGGCAGAAGGGTGGTGTGGCGCAATGATGGCGATCTTTGAAAAAATCGCGTTCTACTGGACCTATCCCTTTGTGCGCTACGCGCTCATCGTCGGTGTGCTGATCGCGCTGTGCTCATCACTTCTGGGGGTCACGCTGGTGCTGAAACGGTTTTCCTTTATCGGCGACGGGCTTTCCCATGTGGCCTTCGGCGCGATGGCTATCGCCGCTGTGCTGAAGTTGACGGACGATATGCCGCTGACGCTGGGCGTCACGGTGGCCTGTGCCGTTCTGCTGCTCCGCACGGGGCAGAACACGAAGATCAAGGGCGATGCCGCCATCGCCATGATCTCGGTGGGAGCGCTGGCGCTCGGGTATCTTCTGATGAATCTGTTTTCCACCTCGTCCAACCTCTCCGGCGACGTGTGCAGCACACTGTTCGGCTCCACCTCCATCCTGACGCTGTCAAAAAGCGAGGTCTGGCTGTGCGCGGGACTGTCCGTGGTGGTCGTGGCGGTGTTTCTGCTCTATTACAACAAGATCTTTGCCGTGACCTTTGACGAAGACTTTGCCAAGGCGGTGGGGACAAAGGCAGACCTGTACAATCTGCTGCTCGCCGTCATCGTTGCTGTGGTCATCGTGCTGGCGATGAATCTGGTCGGCTCGCTGCTGATCTCCGCGCTGGTGATCTTCCCGGCGCTGTCCGCCATGCGCCTCTTTCAGAATTTCCGGTCCGTGACGGTCTGCTCCGCCGTACTGTCGGTGAGCTGCGCGGCGCTGGGGATTCTTGTCTCCATTCTGGCGGGGACGCCGGTGGGTTCCACCATCGTGGCGGCGGATATTCTGGCATTTTTGGTTTGTTCGGCCCTTGGCCGCGCAAGGGGAGGGGAAACGGGATGAAACGGATTTTCTGTCTGCTGCTGGCTGCCTGCATGATGCTTTCCCTCTGCGCCTGCGGGAAAGGCCGCGAAAAGGACGCAGGAAATGATACGCTTTCTTCCAATGAAGAAGCGTCTGCATCGGCTGAGAGCATTCCAACGCCAAAAGAACAGAAAACGCCGGACGAACAGCAGACCCCAGAGGAACCCGAACAGACACAAACATCTGCCGACGGCGTGGAGGTGGATCTGACGGTGCTCAGCAGCACCATGGTCTACTCCGAGGTCTACAATATGCTCTACAATGACCCAGCGCATTATCTCGGCAAGACCGTCAAGGCAAAAGGGACGTTTTCCATCTATCAGCTCGTGACAGACGGCGTTCTACAGCCTGACCCGGTATCCTACGCCTGCATCATTTCAGACGCGGCCGCCTGCTGCGCCGAGGGGATGGAATTTGTGCTGGAAGGCGATTATACCTACCCGGACGATTACCCGGAGTTGGGCGCGGAGATCACCGTCATCGGTGAATTTCAGCCCTATGAGGAAAGCGGGATGACATGGTATCATCTGGTGAACGCAAGGCTGGCGTGATACTGCGATAGCGCTGACTACATAGTAAGCGTGACGATTTCAGGGAGCAAGGTATTCCGGTGCAGCCTGACTGCAATTTATAAAAGTCGGACAAAGGGAGTCAATTTTCCCGCTGCAGAAAAATTCTCGTGAGGAAAGCGAGTGCTGAATTTGAGAGGGCTTCTTAAAGAATAGGCAGACTTAACATAAACTTTATTTCTGTTATGATAACGTAATCTATAAATACCCTGCTCTGGACGGAACACTTCTGCAAGGAACCAGACAGGCTGCAAAAACAGAAATGATCAACGATGGAGAATATGCATGACTTTTGAAATTCACAGCGATATCACCAATCGATCCATGGCCGTGGCCGCCCGCGCGATGCGCAAGGTGCTGCGGCGAAAACGCAGCATCCTTTGGGCCATTTTCGACTGGAGCGTCTTTTTCATCAACGCTCTGCTGCTGATCCCATTCGACGGAGAGCCTTTTACGCTTGATGCCGGCACGGTGATTTCCCTGCTGGTAGAGGTGATGCTGCTGTCCGTTCTGCTGTTTCAGGATCGGCTCAACGGCATGATCGCCTGCAAAAACACGCTGGCAGGCACAAAGGACTATCATGTTGTGTTCGGCGAGGAGTCCTATACCGTTGTTACGGAGGTCACCACCTCCACATTCCGCTATGAGCTGATCGACGCCATGGCGGAGTCGCAGGACTATATGATCCTTTTGATGAAAAAGCGGTTCGCGCAGCCCTTGGACAAGCGTACTCTTACCGGCGGGACGGTGGAGGAATGCAAACGATTTCTTGAGGAGAAGACCGGAAAGACGTTCCGGCGTGTGAAATGAACAGATTTTCTATAACGCCCTTTCGCGGGCTGCATTTGCTTCTGCTTTTGCTTACGGCAGCGGCGGTGCTGCTCATATTCTTGCTGCTGCGCGGAAAACCGGAAGCACGGCGCTCCCGGCTTCTGATCGGCATTTGCCTTTTTAATCTCGCGCTGTTTGCCGGCTACAAGCTTTCGCTGTCCATGGACGCAGCGTATGTCCGTGCGTACTATCCCAATGGCTTCAACATTTTCAATGAGCTGCCGCTGCACCTGTGCAACATCAATCTGTTTCTGATCCCGCTGGGCGTGTGGAAGAGAAACCGCTCGATCATGGGCTTTTCCTTCTTTGTAGCGCCCCTTGGCGCACTGATGGCGCTGCTCTTCCCGGAGCCTCTGTTCTCCGGCTTTTCGCTGTTAATGCCGCGAATTTTCGGCTACTATGTGACCCACGCAATCCTTGTTGTCTGCGGCCTGAGTCTGGCGACGCTGGGCTTTTACCGCCCCGACCCCAAGGATATCCCGCGGATCCTCAAGACCTTTGGCCTGCTTGCCGTAGGCGCTCATCTTATCAATCTCCTGTTGCGCCTCACGCTCTGCCCGGAGGCGAACTACTTCTTCACCTACGGCGCGGAGATCGGCGTGCTCAAGCTGTTTTGGCGCATCATCCCGGCGCCGCTGCTTTACGGACTGCCGGCACCGCTGATCCTTGCAGGCTATATGTACGCGGTCTGTGCGTTGTCCCGCCTGACACGAGGCGCGGAAGAAGTGTCTTTTTCATAGATTGGATAAGTTCCGCAGCAAAAAACAGGAGGATAAGACAATGCTGGATAGAAATATAAGAGGAATCGGCATCGCTCTGTGCTTATTGACTCTCTTGCTATCCCTGTCCGGGTGCGGTTCATTGAAGGATGACACGCTTCTGATCGCCAACGCAGTGATCACGGAAGTTGATACAGGAAAGCAAACCATAACGGTAAAAGACGATGCCGATGAAAACACTTTAGGTGAAGAATGTCTGATAGACTGTTCGTCTACTCCTATGGTCTATTGCGACTTTGCCACGCAGAAGGTTACAAAGATTTCTTTTGAGGATTTACAGGTCAATGATAAGGTTGTTATGTGTATCAGAAGCTCGGAAATGGAGAGCTTCCGAAGCGGCGGCAACGAGGAGAATACGCTCAAGGTCGAACAATTGCAGTTGTATACGCAAAGACCTGCCGAATGAGCCTCGGCTGTCCAACGCTGCACCGAGGCTTCAAGATCGAACCGGAGAGCATGAAGTGGGTCATCCAGCACACCAACGCTAACATGGTCGAAACGGGCTTCTTCGAGACCTGCAGCACCTCTTATGCCAATAGCACGGCACTGGTGGATAATCTTGTGAGGATACGCATATGAGCAATCAAAATAAACAGCTGTACATCGTAATCAGCCAGACCGGAACACTTCTGTCCCGGATCCTTAAACAAATCACCGGCGCAGAATATAACCACGCCTCCATCAGCCTGTCCAGAGATTTAGAGAGGATGTACTCTTTTGGACGTAGGCATCCCTATAATCCGTTTTGGGGCGGCTTCGTGATAGAGTCGCCCCGTACTGGTACCTTCAAGCGTTTTTCCGAAACCAAGGTGTTGGTTCTGAGCGTGAGTGTCACAGAAGAACAACACGCAGAACTCAAAGAAATGCTCGATGTGATGTGGAAGCGGAGGAGGAAATACGGCTACAACTATATTGGCTTATGTCTGGCATACTTCCATATTGTCTGGAAGCAGGAGGGCTGCTATTATTGCTCAGAGTTTGTCGGAGAGCTTCTCACAAAAAGTCGGGTTGACGGCACGGAACAGTTACGTTCCTCTATCATACAGCCGATGCAGTTCCTTAGAGTGCCGCACACACTGCTCTACTGCGGAAAGCTTCGCGAATATGCGTGCAACACCTGTTCCGAGGGCATATGTGAAGATGCAGCGAACCGCACAGTGCATAGGCGACTGCCATAACAGCAGATAAGGGAGCGCGTGGTCGAGTATCTGCAAAGGTGTGGTTTTGATCCGCCGACGTGGCTTCTGCTTTTTGCCGTCATAATGGAAATTCGTCCTGGATATGTTGACCACAGGGGTTGTGTTCCTCGTACACAAGCCCTGCGGTCGTTGGGTATCTCCGGGGGCTTTGGGACGGTCATTTCGACCGTGTGTACCCGCTTCCTTGGCCGGCGACCATGGAGATGGACCAGATTCCTGTGGAAATACCTGGTCAGATAAGATGGGCTGCCGCGACTTTGGCGTTGCTTACTGTGCCCCGGTCCCTTTTTCCGCGCTGCTTCTATTACGAAGAAAGCAAAAAACAGCGGCACAGAGAGTTTGCTCTGTGCCGCTGTATGCTTTATACATTGTATAAAAACCTTACATGCTATCTGCTCTTTTGCCCTGTCGGAGTGAACGGCAGACGACATACCCTGCCGGAGCGATCATGATCAGAATAAAAATGCTGATCAGTTCATTCACTTCGGATGGCGCAAAGCCCTGCAGCATAGTAATGAGGTTGTTTGCGAAATGCACGAGGATGGGAAACAGCAGATTCTTTTTCTTCTCGTAAAGGATTCCCGCGGCAATGCCCATTAAGGTGGCGTAGGCAGCCTGCACGATATTCAGGTGATAAACACCGAAGAGTACAGATGATATTAGAATCGCGGCCCAAGCTGGGGAGAATTTCCGCATGGAGCGAAGCACAATGCCGCGGAATAGAATTTCTTCTACAACAGGTGCAGCAATCACCGCAATCATAAATGTTCCAAATGCATTTCCGCCGGCAATATTTTCAGCACCGGCGTTCATTGCCTCAACGCTTTTTTGAAGTGAGGGAAGCTGTTCTGCCAGCATGATCCAAAGACCGGAGATTCCGCAAATGCCAAATCCCACGACCAGACTGCCGAGCACATCTTTGAAATTTGTCGCTGTGCGCGGTTCGCTTATCTCTTTCCTCCAAAGCAGTTTATAGAGTATAAAGAATACGAGGATAAGAACGGCGTAGATCAAAATCTCGCCCCAATATGAGTATTTCATAAATTGCTGCGGGGGGATATGAAAAACATCCAAAACGAGCCTTTCCACAAGGAAATACAACAGATTGGACAGCAAAAAATGCAGTGCGATTGCAAGAATGGGAATAGCGAAATATCTTTTTTTCATCATAGGGTCAATTTTTTCTCCTGTCTGTATTTTTGAGGGGACTGTTGCAGTATAACAGATTTAACTTAAAGTCTTCGTTAAGGGGCGAAGCTACAATCTTTTAAAAGCAGCATCACGAAAGGACGAGGTTCATCTTCCCTGCCGAATCCTATGAATTTTGACCCCTCTCTAAAAGATGTTTTCCTCATAGTTGGTGACATGCTGAATTTGGCATTAGGCTCCTTGCGTTCTGCAAAGCTTTTGAAGTTCAAACAGAAAATACCCACAGCCAAAGCGACTGTGGGTATGATCAAATCAGATTGTACGAGCTGACGCTGTCCTGCCAATCTCTACAGACCGTAGCTGCTTCTTCCATCTGCAAAACACCGACGCTCCGTGGCTGACGGGTTTATCCGCACTTGCCGATACGCCCAAAGTGGGCTTGAAGGGGAGATTCTTAACGCGCAGAAGGAGGAAGACCGTCCGTCTCTGGCGCCTTGAGAAGAAAGTGGCTTTTATGAAAGTCGAGCAAGCCCTCATCCCGCATTTTTCCAAGCTCCAGCGACAGTCCACTGCGCTCCACGCCGAGATAATCCGCAAGCTGCTGACGAGAGAACGGAATGTCGAACTCATAGCTGTCCCGGCGCTGCGACTCTGCGGAAAAATAGGACAGCAGCTTTGCGCGCGTCGTGCGCTGGCCCATGTGGGTGAGCTTTTCGTTGAGCCGCAGGTTCTTCTCTGCCAGTTCGCCCAGCAGGTTGCGGATGATCCGGCTATGGTGGGAGCAGGCGGAGGGGCACACGCTCAAAACGCGCCTTATGTGCAGAAACATCACCGTCATCGTACTCTCCGCCTCCACGCTCACGTTCAGCACCGCTCCCGGCGCGCAGGCGAACACCTCCGCGAAGGTCTGCCCCGGCCCGGTCTTGGAGAGGATGTTGCGGTTTCCCCAAATATCCTCCTGCACGATGAGGGCGCTGCCTGCCAGCACAAGGCCAACCTCCTCCACCGCATCACCGGCGCGGAGCAGACGGGAGCCTTTGGGGAAGGTGTCAATCCTCGCCCCAAGGCAGGAGAGCATGGCGGCAAGCTCCGTATCGGAAATGCCGGAAAAGAGCGCTGCCGTATGAAGTACCGGGAAAAATTCTTTCATAAAAAGCCCTCTTTCGTTGAAAATTCAACCGACTTGTTGCTTTTAGTATAGTACAATGAGCGCACAAAAGCAACAGGAGGACCGAACATGAAACGACGGATCATCGAGATCGACGAAAATAAATGCAACGGCTGCGGTGCCTGCTCTGAGGCCTGTCACGAGGGCGCCATCGCCATGGTGGACGGCAAGGCACGGCTCATGCGGGACGATTACTGCGACGGCCTTGGCGACTGCCTGCCCACCTGCCCCACCGGGGCCATCACCTTTGAGGAGCGTGAGGCCCCCGCCTACGACCATGCGGCGGTCTTGGCCGCCAAGGCGGCCAGGGCCGCGGACACGCCCCTGCCCTGCGGCTGTCCCGGCAGTCAGAGCCGGGCCATCCGCCGGCCGGAAGCCGCCCCCACCGCTGGAGATATCCCCAGTGAACTGCGCCAGTGGCCGGTTCAGATCAAGCTCGCTCCGGTTAACGCGCCCTACTTTGACGGCTGTGATCTTCTCATTGCTGCCGACTGCACCGCCTACGCCTACGGCGCCTTTCACCGGGACTTTATCCGGGGCCGGGTGACCCTTATCGGCTGCCCCAAGCTGGACGAAGGGGACTATAGTGAAAAGCTCACCGCCATTCTGGCTCAAAACGACATCCGCAGCGTCACCGTTGTACGGATGGCGGTCCCCTGCTGTGGGGGCATTCAGCGGGCCGCCGAGCGGGCCGTGTCCGCCAGCGGTAAACCGCTCTCCCTCCATACGGTCATTGTGGGCACCGACGGCACGCTGCTCCGCCAGGCTTGACACACACTTTACAATTGTGTCTTCTGTTTTTCCGGCGAAACTTGTATAAGCATACGAATTTCCGCCCCCTCCCTTGCAAAGCCCCCGGGAATTCGATATATTATACTCATTCTGGGACAGGGAGGTAGAGCCATGACGCCGGTGCACGAACTGCGCTCTGGGGTTTGGATCATCAATGGTTCCCGCCTGTCCAATTTTCGGCGGTAATAAGTGCAGGGTATCTGTGTAAGCAGATACCCTGATTTATTTTATCGTTTCCTAAAAATTTATTTGGCGCTACAGGAGGGTTTTATGAGCAAAAAAGTTGCCGTCATCATGGGTTCCGACTCAGATCTGGACACCATGCGCCCCTGCATCCAGCGGCTCAAGTCCTTTGGCATCCCCACAGAGGTCCACATCATCTCC
>ERZ791625.344-NODE-344-length-35838-cov-4.188413_pt1 | contig 35838 bp, 26 predicted proteins | sample MGYA00510267_ERZ791625 | MGnify/ENA primary metagenome ERZ791625 (study PRJEB30046, sample SAMN00715229) | human gut metagenome | study: EMG produced TPA metagenomics assembly of the A metagenome-wide association study of gut microbiota in type 2...
CCCAGCCGCTCCTCCAGCTGTCCCATCCTTCCGTCCAGGTAGGACTTGATGGAGGTGGGGAGAAACAGTCCGGCGTTGTTGGCGCTGAGGTAGTCCAGATAGAAGTCCACCGCCCGCTCAATGAAGGCGGTGATGCTCCGGCTCCCGTCCTCCTGATACCGGCGCTCCAGGATGGCCTTCTTCTCCGGCGACAGGTAGAGGGGGAATTTCTCTTTTTTGCTCATACTGGCTCCTTTCCGGGGGTTGACCCCTATTTTTTCCTTGCGGCAGTAGGCTTTCGGGGATTGTGACCGCAGAGATGATATCACGGCCCGGATTTTGACCCCATTTCCAATCCCCGCAAAAGCCCCCGCAACTGCCCGCACTGCGGGCAGAGGTGCTTCTGACGAGGGCGCTCGCGACCCCGTCGTTTATCCTGCTTTTTCTTTCGTCCTTGCGATTTCCTCCGAAAGCGGGCCAAATTTGGCCTCCAACCCCGGGTCGGCACTGGGACTCGCTTTCTCGCCGAAAGGCGCACACAGGGCGTTCTGGGGGCTTTCACGGGCCAATTCTTCGAGGCGTTCCGCCGCCCTCTGACGGGCGGCATCCTCCTCCAGCTGTCGGAACTGCCGCTCGTAGAACAGTTCGACTGCCGCCTGGATCGGACGGATGGTGTAGAGCAGATTCCCGTTGAGGGGCCTGCCGTCTTTGCTCCGCACCATCGTCGGCTCGGTGCGGATGAGACCTTTCTCCTCCAGGCTGCGCACATACTTGCTCACGGTGTTCTCACTCATACCCAGCGCCTTGCCGATAGTCTTGTAGCTGGGGTAGCACTGGTAGGTTTCTCTGTCCTCCATGCTCAGCAGATAGCAGTAGACGGAGATCTCCGGGTAGCTGAGACCGATGTGAAATACCTCGTTGGGAACCTTGAAATAGTTTTTGTCGGGATCTCGTTTGGGCCACTGTTGAAACTTCATATAGCACCTCCCGTATACTCCTCCACCCACTGAATGAGTTTTTCTTTCGGCACCACCATACAGTGGCCCACACGCAGCACCGGGAAATCCGGTTCGTGCATGGGTTCATACCCGCTGGACGGTGATATGCCCGGCACCTTTGCCTCGTTGTGGTTTTTGTAGACAGATTCTTTCATTTCAAATTCTCCTTTGCAAAAAAGTAAGGACACCAGCGACGGTACTGATGTCCTTCTGCTTGTATTGTGTCGGAGATTTTGATAGACTGAGAAAAAGGTGTGACCATTTATTTTTCAGGTGGGACAATTTTAAGAGGGGGTGGAGTTCGTATGTATGGAGAGATCGTATTTTATACCCACGGCAGCACCATAGAGTACGGCGGCGAAATCTTTCCGGCCGGCGAACTGACTGCTGACATATTGAACTTTGCTTCCGAGGACTATCCCCCCATCCAGCGCTTCTTGGATCGCATGAAGGACTTGGCCAAGCAGTATGAGGACACATTGGATCGAGGCGTATGGTGGGAGCTGAACAACCAGTTGATGGAACTGCGCAGTCAGTTGATGCGGTATCGGGTGTTTCAGATCCTGCTGAAAGAGGATGACCGGTTTCTCAACGAAACCCAGCAGTACACGGAGAGTTATTCCTTTTTTACCGACGAGGAAATGGATGAGCAGGAGTGCTCCAAGGATCGGTGGTTTGAGATGTACCGGCAGAAGGAAGAGGAGGGCTGGACGCCGCCTTTTCTCCTCATCGTAGATGGCGGCCGTGAGGACAAGTGGCGGTATTACAAACTGCAGATGGCCCGCTACCAGCGATACATCGACGATGTTATTGTGTTCAATCCCACCATCCATAACTTCATCAACTTTCTCCTCTCCAAATTGAAACGGAACTCCCCGGAGGAGTACGCCGCCGCATTGTATCAGTTTTATAACGATGAGCGCCTGGTGGAGAAACTGATCGTGAACCCAACCAACTTGGAGCGCCCCTTCTATCAGAAGTACGATCCCTGCGTGGTGAGTTATCTGCCCAGGGAACTGCCCGACGGGACCTTCGCCATCGCGCAGGAGCACACAACGGACAGTTTGCAGATGCTACTGAAGGCCGACTTCATGACAGCACTGAACGCCGGACATAACATTCGCCGCTGCATTGTCTGTAAAAAATATTTCCTGGTTCGCAGCGGTGTCCACGCCCTCTACTGTGAGGGGCGCTGCCCGTTGGATGAGCGCTTCACCTGCAGGCAGTATGGCAGTTACGAGATCCAGAAAGAACTGGCCCGGGATGTACCGAAAATCAAAGCCAAGATCACCGCTTTTAACCGCATCCGGAAGGACCATCAGCGGGGAGCCATTACGGAGGAAGAGATGCGGCAGTTGAAGGACGCCGTGCGGGACAAACTGTTTGACGCACTGAGCAGTCCCGACATCTCCAACGAGGACTTCAAGCAGTCAATCTCCACCGAACGCCTCTATCCGCTTTACGGTATCGCCCGTCAGGCCAATCCCCGAGGCCGTCCCCGCAAAGTGAAGGACGGTGACGACGCATGACCAACGAGGAACTGCTGGAGCGGATCGCCAACGGTGAAGAGGCGGCTCTGGCCAAGCTGTCCCTGATGAACACAGGCCTGGTGAAAGACCGTGCCCGGTTGATTGCCCGTCAGTATCACTGCCTGCGGCAAACCAAATACGGCAGTCTGAGCGATTACGCAAAAGAAACGCTCTCCGAATTGGAGAGCGTGGGAAAGCTGGCACTGGTGGAGTGCGTTCGGGCCGGTGGCTATGATGCAGAGAAAGGCCGGTTCACGACTTATGTTACTCCCTTTCTGGACGGAGCCATGCGGCGGCATCTGGAGTGCAGCATGGGGACGCTTGCGCTGGATCGGGACAGTATGGGGCTGGTGCGAAAGGCGCAGCGTCTTTATTATCAGGAAGGAAAAGAACCCCGTGAGATTTGTGCGTCCCTTGGCATTCCTTTCCGTGCTGCTGCCAGAGCAATTACCTACCCCACGCATTTCTTCTCTGTCTATGATCTGCAAGGCCCGGACGATGACGGCGATATTTTTGAGCGGATAGCTTCAACCAGACTGTCCGGATCTGCAGAAGACGCGGTGATCCGCATGGTGACGATGGAATGCCTGCGGGAAGAGTTTTTGCGGCTTTCCAAGAGAGACCAGGACATCCTGGGGCGCTATTTCGGCGTGTACGGTTTTCCCAAGGCAGACCTGCAGGAGATCGCTGTGCGGAATTTGCTGAAGGAGTCCGGTGTGGAAAAAGCCAAGGATCAGGCAATCAAGCGGCTGCAGGATCGGTGTCAGAGTAGCCTTGCATGGAAGCTCCGACGGGCCAGAAGGATGATGGAACTGTTCGTTCCACAAAGGTGATTACAGATAAAAACAAGCGAAGCAGAGGGGATTCCTCTACTCCGCTTACTTTCTATGTCTTAAAGTAAAGTATCTGACTATGGTGATATATGTTTAACAGCGAGCCTTGCGGCCCGCTGTCAATAGATTTAGAAAAATTGAGGCTATTATCCAACCAATACCGGGATGGTTGAATGAATGAGCGGACAGCCGTCTTTCATTTTCAATGTAATCCCATAAACTGTCATTCCTTTTTCTAAGCATACATTGAGCAAGCGGGCGTACTCCTCAATGCCATTGTTAATCTGTATCTCCCTGACATGGTGACTAAAAGACACAAAGAGATAACACACCTTGAAGCCTTCATCCAAAAGAGAGGATAACTGCGCTAATTGTTTAATTCCCCGTTCCGAATACACCGTTGGGAACAGCGCAGCCTTTTGGAATGAGAGAATGCTTTTGATTTCTATGATAGTTTTTGTGTCCTCGATATACAGATCGCTTTTATAGCCTCCGATCTTCTTTTCTCGGACAATCTGCCTTCGTAAGCCAAGAAACGAAAAACGCCGTTTGTGAAGGGCCTCTTCAATAATCCTGTTCGCCTGAGATAGATTCAGAAGAATAATCTCGTTTTTGATTTTCACGGCATAGACTGCATATTCTGTTCGTGCGTCTTTGGACTGATTGTGCTTCAAAAGAACAGTGCGGCCTTTCATATCGATAAAGTTACCTAATCTACAAGAGGACGGGATGTAGCATTCAACATCCTTGCTGTCTATGGTAACCTGACAAAGAAAGCGGTTCTTGGTTTCTTCCTTGAAGGTCCCATAGATCATTTGCGATTCAGTCATTTGCTACACCCCGTCGTCCAGTCATTTATTCTGATCCTTTACACGCTGCACAATCTCATCAAGCTCTGGAATCTCTATCAGATATCCTTGGGCACGCTCCAGTGTATCGCTGTTGCTATAAATCATATCACCGTGCTTTTGCAAATACTGCGCATCGGGAGTTCCAATGATCATCCGCGAAGAAATTCCATCATTGACTCGGAGAGCCACGCGTCCATTAAGTTGCGCCTTTGTGGTCGGAGGGACGAGTTTTGCCTCTGGCCGCTGAGTGCAGATCACAAGGTGAATGCCTCTGCTGCGCCCAGCCTGCGCAATCCGTTGCACGGGCTTGAAGAACGCATCCTTCTCCTTTTTTGTTTCCAACTGGTCGGCCAGATCAGCAAATTCATCAATGACCACAACAATCGGCTCGAGTTTCTTTTCGGCTTTTTTGTTGTACTCTATGATGTTTGCAACTCTTGCCTCTGCCAACAGTCTGCCTCTGCGTTCTGACTCTTCAAAAATAACATTCTTGATAACATTTGTGGCCTCCGTCGCATCGGATATAATTGCGCCAGAATACAAATGCGGAAGTCCCTCAAAATGGATGAAATCCTCCAACTTGGACGAGGACAACACTAATTGTAAATCTTCCTTGTGCGGATGGGCCATCAGTAGCGCAGCAAGCATCGTAAACAGGAAAACAGATTTGCCAGATCCAGTACTACCGCCAACCAGCATGTGCGGCATTTGCCCCAAATCCTCTATCAGGTCGCGGCCATTCGGTGTGCGCCCGAGTGGGAAGAAAAGCTGCTCTGGCGAAGTAACCGGCGGTAAGTTCTTAATCACATCACTAAACAATACCTTCTCCCGCTGGAGCCGGGGAACATCGAGCAGTAGTTCGTCGGAGTTAAGAACCGGCTGAACGATAACACCACTGCGTTTCATTTCGCGCCCGATATCCTCGAGATGGCTGGTTAAGCCCTGCAATGCCTGACCTCTCGCCAATTTGAACTTTATGCGTATTACGCTCGGGCCGACCACGGCATCATCGGCGTTGCACTCCTTGAGGTTTACATGGTAATCATTGCAGGACCGTTTGAAATCCTTGACCAGTTGCTCAATTTCCTCGGAACTAACGCTCACTGGAATTTGTTTCGGCACAGATTTCGGCTCAGAAATAGTTACAGGTGCCTTTCCGAATTCCGCCTCTGGCTGAGAAAGCGGTTCCCCCACCGTGGATACTTTTTCAGACATGGTTTTTGAGGTGGCATCATCGGCAGTAACGATAAGCCCGTCAATTACCTCTCCAGCCCGTTTCATATCCTCGTCCTCGTGAGAAGTCGCAATGAGTTCTTCGCTCTCATCGAAATCAATCGTAACAGAAGTCTTCATGACCACATCATCGCCGAGAACATCCCGCTGGATTTCATGCGATGTCAACTTCCAGAAATCGATTCTCACATCTTCGAACTCGGGATTATGGCAAATGATGTGTTCACCGCCAGTTGCTTCATTTAATTTGATGTGCAGAATAATGCCGGAAATATCAATCTGAATGTTACCGCTTTTGCCATTCCCGAATGCCTTTTTCAGAATATCGTACCACTTTTTCTGCCATTGTGCATCATGGACATTTCTAAAGCATTCAGAGACAATTTGATATTTCAGGACTTCCCGTCGCGCCGATGTAAACATGTCGGTTGTATCCTCATCGGCAGAGAAGATTTCCTTCAACATTTCTACGATAGAAGCGACCTGATTAGCAGCGTGACCCGTGATTGCAAAGGAAGAATTCCCATCCTCTTTTGTGATGGTAGAATCAAAAGAATCGTCCCGAGTCTTTACCTCAATAGGTTGGATATGGAGAGCATTCTTTTCTTCCTCGTAATAAAGTCCAACAAGATCCGCACGCTCATTTCCGTATCTGCTGTTTGAGAGCCAGAGTCTCGCTTTATCATCATCAAGCGAAGCGACCAAAGAATCCTTGTGCTGTCTCGTATACCACGAAGCGGCAAACAGGGTTCCAATTAACCCCTTTTTCTTGTTCTCGATGGCTTGCGTATCGCTTCCAAAGCGTGGAATACTAATCAACCCGTTGGAGGCAATATGGCCGAATTGCTTTAGCAGATCAATCAGGGTACTCTCTTTCGGATAGAGATTGTAACCGCGAAGGAGAGTGATGTACTGCGCGATAATCCGCGAATGGCTCGATGCCCAAACATTAACCATTCGCTTGTCGTACTGCATTTCCCCAATAGGAATAGAAGTCTCTGGCTGGTAGTTATTCGTATCCCGATCTGCCGCCACCAACCACTGCACCTGCATATCATGGATCGTCGAAACAACATCCGTCATGTCCGCGTTTCCATTATAGGTAGTGCGCGGATTCATGTTATTGCTGATAACATCAGCGGATTTCATCAGTTTGTGATAATCACCGATTAATCCAGAATCCATCTCAGTAGAGGGGAAAATGCTGCCCTTGTGTTGGATTTCATCAAAGTCATAATCATAAGTGATAACAAGTGGGTTAATGTAAAGGTTTTGGCTGTTCGGGCCGAACTCAATAGCGTATGCGGACTGGTCAAAATAGAACGCAACATGAACAGGCTTATCTTTGAGTATCTGCTTTATTTCACCTGCCGATGCAACATTCTTTATGCTGATCGTTATCTTGCCCGTTCTCAGATACTCGCCGATCTCATAATCCTTGCCTGAATAATCGAGTTTGGAAAGTTCCGTGTTGCCGTTCTGATTGCGCGTGAGATAGACATCATACACGACTCGTTTGCAACTATTTTTATCCATAAAGGCTTTGATCTGCCGGATGATCCCGGTCAGTTCGGGTGCGTCCACAGAGCAGATTCTTACCTCTTCTTTGGTGTATGGAGCAAAACCAATCCAGCGAGAAAGAATTTCGCCGACAGCAGCCGTCCCATCATCACCGAGGTAACGGTTAGTCTTGTTTTCAAAGGTTGGTAGCATTTCAATATTGCCGGAACACGGCAACACCTTATCATCCATTGTCCCCGTCACAACTCGATTGGCAATAACAAAGCTCAGAATTTGCGGCAGTTTTGAGAGAACCTTTGCCAACGCTTCCTTATCCTCGTTACTCAGCGTAGCTTTCTTTCCCGGCAGACTGCGGAAAACCTCATAGTACCGCCAGAGATAAATAGGATGCAACGGTAGCAGAATTGCCTTCCATTCCTTCGGCGTCTTGATATAAAGTACATCGAGCAGCAACAGTGCGCGGGCGACATAGCCAGTTCCTCCCGCACTAATCTGGCGCATTGTAGGTTCGTTGACATTAAAAGCATGATATAATTTTTCCCACGCCCGGATGTAGTTAATCAGGAGATTTCGGCTTTTCTCATCAGAGCCAAACAGCAGAACCGGATGATACATGATCATATCCAGTTCACGGCACAGGGCGTTTCGATGCTCAATCAGTTCTTTTATAATTGGCAAAAACGGTTCTGCCGTCTCGATCTGCTTTTCAGCAAATTGAGAATCAAACTGAGTCAGAAAATCAAACAGGGCTTGGCCGCCATCAATCCCACCCTTAAAGGCAACGAGAGATTCCTCGTCCTTCGGATTGAAACTATACTGTTCTTTGATATCCGCAGAGATAGCATCCTTCAGAACGGTTTCCTCAGTTTCAATCAATGCACCCCATGTCTCATCATTGCAAACACGCCCAACGAGTTTGCGGAGATCCGTCTGATTATTCTCCAGTACAATAGGTCTGTCACCGAAGATACCACCGATTAATGGCAAATCCCCTTCGTTTTCGTCATTTTCTGTATCGTAGTGTTTTCTTAATGCTGCCAGCAGTTCCTTGATATTTTCGGAATCATCTTCGTCGCCAAAAACAACGGCATCCGAGATAAGTGTATCCAGTTCTCTTGGACGGATAGGAGCAATGGGGTTTGGATCAATATCTAACTCTTCGATAGACGGATCATCTGGATTAACCTTCGGTTTTTGGGGTTTCTCTTTTTTCTGTGACGCAGAGAATAACTCCTGCACGGTTGAAAAATCGAGTTCCTGCAGCGTGCTCTTCTGCGCATACTTATAGAAATTTTGGAGCGCGCGGTATGCCGTCTGGAGCCGATCCTTATCCTTTGTTTTGGTTCGAGCAAGTGAGCGGCTGAGTTTCTTTCGAGAATCCTCACTAAGTTGTCCGATAGCGATTATGAGTTCGCGGTTATGGCGCAGCCGATCCGCTGGCTTGTTTTTCGTACTGAGGATATCAGGATCTGAGAGGAGATTCAACCTCCACATATTGGCCGGGATGGCCGCAGATTGTTCGTTCGTTTCGCCAACAGCGGCAACAAAATCGCTTATCGCTTCAAAGGAAAAGTAATCGGAGGCATCCGAAAGAGCCATCCAGAAATTATGTGTCGGTGTATTGTTGTCGTTCTTAATCTGTGCGCAAATCAAATGTTGTGACAGGTCTCTTACAGACACCACATCGAACTCCGCGAGAGAATGGAGTTTATCTGTGTCGTTGCTGATGAACACTACAATATGCCCTGCACGCTCCGGCATGCTACGCCAAAGCACTGCTTTTTCAATGGAGTCAGAGAGAATATAGTTGTTCCTCTCACCGGTATCGGCCATCGGGTAACCTACTGCTGCGGCGTAAATATACTGGCCTGTGCTTTTGGCGACAGAGGCAATAATCTTATCCGCATCGATAGAATCCACACCTTTGACAATAATCCCGACCTTAGTTTGGGGCAAGCGCTCATTCAGAAGATCAACAACAATCTGCTGTTTATCAATCATTGCTCAGCCCTCCCAATCTGATTTGCAGAATGCCATCTGCCATTTCCTCTGCAAAGTCCATTGATTCGAGCGCCGAAGCAAACGAGGTGAAGTTTGCTTCCAGTGCATCTTCATCAACCTGCATGATCATGCCGCTTTGACGAATCTTGTCTAACTCAAATTGACTCCCACCGATGATTATGCCAAAGCGTTCCCACAGACGCTCACGGATTTCCTTGCCGTTCAGCACCTCATCCGGTCCCACACAAGAGCGAAGCATCATCTCCAAAACATCCTGTGAAAGAGCAAATCGTTTGTTTGGATGCAGCTTGTCCGGTGGATAGAGGATACCAGAGGAGGTTCCTAAAACCTTCAGGCAGTTAACCGGATGTGAAGATGCTTCAAGCGCCAGCATGTCATACATTGTTTCTCCAAAGATCAGACGCGCATCGTCCTCGGAAGCGGCGTTCTCAGCGCGTTCCTTTGCCAGAGACCAAAGCGTTTCCAACTCGTCCTTGCTGGTGCTGGAAAGCTTCTTATCCTTCTTATAGGTCGGAACACTACATTCGAGCAGTCCCCTTTTATCAAAGCCATTCTCCTCCAGCCACCGAGAGTAGCCCCATGCATAAAAACGGTTGATTGATTTGTGCATCTGCGTATATGACATTTCGGACGCTCTGGCAACGCTGCTCTGACTTGGAGCCTTTCCAGAGAAATCCAGCAGAATCGGCCTAATCTGCTCACCGCAGTAAAACGCCTCGAGCATGGCCATATACCGAATCAGATGGAAGATACAGAAAAAGTTGAACAAGCGAAGTTGGGTAAGTGTATTAGGATGCACCTTAAAATTTTCAAGAAGGCAAAGGCCACTTTCTTTGATTCCCTGCAAGAACCATGCTGTATTCTCGTTTATATTCTGGAAAGCCGGTAGTTCTTCGTGGCGACTCACATCCTGAAACTCTTCCATGTCTTTTTCTACTACCGGCTCGAACAGCAAGGAAATCGGGTCATTTGCAGAGGAAAGCACATCCTTTATGTAGTCTGCCAGATCAGGGCAATATTCCTTGATGAGGCCGCCAATGAACTCGCCGGTGTCCTCGTACATTGAGCGCCGAGTAATAAAATAACTTGATCCAGCGGTATAGGAAATCATGTCATCCTTGAGACCCTTAACGACATAAACGCCCTTATCGGCGGAAAGTAATCTCTGCATGACATTTCGGAGAGATTCCAGAGCATTTGGGGTGACGCTCTCCTCGATTTTTTCTCCCTCCTTCATCAAGTCATAAATGGTATCGAGTTCGTTTCCCTTCGGCACCACGCCTTTCGCATCAGAAACCAGTGCCAACCGCTTAATGCTCATGGTGGCATTATATTTACCATAGATGCTTCTGAACGCACCACCCGCAACATGGACAGGTTTGATGGAGCCACCATTCGGAGTGAAGCCGACATATTTTCTATCAACAGCCGTTCTGCTGTCGCTGAGAAAAATCTGCTCTGCCATTTTATGCTTCCTCCGTTCTTGAGCTATTCACCGAGAGATATTTTTTATCCTCACGGTCAATCATAACATCAATTCGCTTTTTGTTCTGGATATCGAGCAGATTGATATTTACGATATCTTCCTCAATCCCATTAAAGGATTGCAACTGTTCGATGAAACGCCAGACCTTTTTTACAAGATCGGACTCGAGGAAAAGGACGGGAACTCCGCGTTCTGCTTCTGAAAGCAGCAGATACATATCGAAGTCAATTTTCAGGAAAATGTTCGCTGCGTCCTTTTTCTCAAGTCGCACATAGTTCGGAATCATTTCAATTCCGGCCTGCATGTTTTTGGGGAGCATGGGGCGACCGATACGAAAACTGCTGGTCTTTTGAGTGCCAATAGAAATCAGCACCTTGCGCGGTTCATTATCAAACCTGTGTCCAGACCAAATCTTCATCTCGGAGTTCGATGGTTTTGTGCTTCCGAAGAATGCGTTAATTTTTCGAATCAGTTCCTTAACGATTTTCTTGTCGTCTTGCTGCAAAAAGGCTTGGAACTTAGAGGCGTCATCATCAAGTATCGTTAGGAGTTCTTCACCGTGGGCATTGAAGAAATAGAACTGTCTTTTACGGAGTTTGAACAACTTATCATTATCGTAGGCGATGGCCTCTGCAGGAATCTTGTAATTCTCCGCCCATGAGTCTGCCTCGAGATCGTTCAGGATGATTTTCTCATCCCAAAGTGGGTGCGAGATCTTGACCGGATCGATACTGCGCCTTATTGCGTCGAACAATCCGCCCTTACCCGCATAGACCAGATTGGCGATATCATATTCATCATTACCAGCTGTCTGATTCAACTGTTTGCAGGTTCGGTTGCCAAAGAGCAGGAAAGCAATAAGACTTTGCACCTCTCGCAGCGTTGCGTGATACCCTTGAAGAACCACTCGTTCCAAGACGATAGACAGCCGTTTCTGGAACAGAGCACCGTTTAACAAAGCACGATTTTTTGTAACGACGCAGTCATTGTGCAACGGGCATCCGTCACACTCTTTATAATGCTCTTTCGAGGTGAGTTTAGTAATCGCCTGGGCAAGCACCTCCGGAGTAAGAACCTCGCGTTTGCTGAGATCAAATACGACCACGCTTTCAGGATCGCACTCCTCGTTATGAAAAACGATTGAGGATGTCATTGCGCGATATGCCTCGGCAATGGGCGCAAAAGCACTACCGTACTCTTTATTCACGGAGTAGAGTACAGCGGCGTTAATCGCAATAACAAACGCTTTCCCGTTATCGTGAGCATTGACCCAGCCATCAAAAATCTCTCGATTTGATAGCGTACTGGCATCAAGAACGATTTCAATGGGCCTGCCCAGTTTTTCCAATGCAGGCTTTATTATCCTGATAATGTGTGTCTTGCCGTCGCCCGGATTGCCCGTAAGGACAATGTCTTTTCCGTTCTTTGCCGCGTCAATAATCGCAGAATCGAGTCTGGTTTTCAGGTGGATGAGAGATAGGCGTTCGGGAGCAATGTGATCCGCATACCCGCTTGAACCACGATAGAAGTCACGAACGAATTGGAGCCCTGCTTTTGTTTCGTCATTCGCTGGCATTTGTGCCACCTCCAATTGGGGAAAACTCCACTCTTTTTCTCCATCAATTTGGTTTCCGACCATAAATGCATTTTTATCAAACGCCCGTATCCGCTCATAGATTGGTTCATAATTCAGCCTGCTGGAAAGCCAACGCTCAGACCAATAATCTATGATTTTTTGTGTTCCAGCCTCATACTGCTCCATATCGGTGTAGTAATGCGGTCTATCATCTTTTCCCAATAAGTAATCCGATGTATTAGATGCAAGACAGGCTCCATATACGATTCTCGACATGGCGTGCTTCGAGAAATCCTTTGAGTCCTCATTTGTGGCCTCGATAAGTTCCCGGATTGCCATTGTGAGTAGGCGCATTTTGGGGCTGGCACCCTCGCCAAACACATGATTGATCCGGTTAAATCCGTCACTTGTCGCCTCGGTGAGACTAAGAGTTGTGGCCTTGCTGATATGCATCGTGCCGAAGCCAATCGTCATTCCGAGCCGTTTCCAAACGACATCGAAGTCCGATCCAAATACCTCGCCGGGGATTTTAAGCCGGTTATACTGGCTCGAGCCAACATAATATAAAGATGTAGTGCCGACATAGACAAGTTCTGCTGGACGACACACTGGCTGTCCTTTGAGTCTGCTGGCAATTTCACTGGCTTTGTTTTCATATCGGGTTTTATAGTCATGGACGACCTGGGGGGAAGTGGCAAGCAGAGCAACGAGTTTCCCACCCAAGATTTCGTTGTACGGCGGGATTGCCCCACAAACATTCAGTTCCATTAGACTTGAGCCGATGTGCTTGGTTTTTTGAGCAACGAGGGCATTGCGAATTACAGAACTACCAGTTTCACTTTTACAGAAATTAATCCAGTTCTCATCATAATCGGGATCGTTTACAATGTCAGTGAGTGTTTTCTTGGCGATCAACAATCTCGCAAGCTGCTCGGCCCGCTTTCTGTTGTAAAGGGCTTGCTCTGTTTTTGTAGATATGCTTCCGAGTTCGCTTCGTTCATCATCGTCGTATCCGTTTTCGGAAGAATTTCTGAGCGAATCCTGACGCTGCTGCTCTGCATTTGCTGCAAAATCAAGAAGCATACGGATATCTTCATCCGTTGGGTTCCTAACCGTCATTTCCGTACAAAGTTCGGAATAGTCGATGCCAGAGATACCATCCTCGATATATCCCAGCAGACGCTGGAACTCAAGACGAGCATCATCGCCGGATAGAGTGAGGATATTCTCGATAAAAGCATGCTGGTTCCAGCCAATATAATCATCTCTACAAGTAATCTGTACAGCACAGTTTTCCAGAGATGCTATTCCCATTACTGCATGCATAGGGTGGGCAGCATCCCTGATAAGATATTGCATTGTTCTTCCGGGAGTAGTCTCGGAAGGCGTTGACCATGTCAGCCGGAAATACCTCCAAATCTCTGATATCTTAAGGCCGGTGAACTGGTCTCGTTCGTTTTCCGTAACGAGTTGAAGATATGGCTGGACTGCCTGCTTAATACTGATCCTTCCTGCATGCGCCTGTTCTATCCGGTTGGCAAGTTCAGGACCGTCTGCAATAAGTTCGGAAATATCGTGTCCGGCAGAGTTCCGGGCCTCCATATGCTTAATAAAGTCGATAAAAGTAAGCAGACGCTCATGTCGGCTCTCACTCATCCAACTCCGCAGTAACTGCTTTACCTCGGGGGCAGACCCATCATGGGTAGAATTTCCGTTGAGGATTGGGAGGTTCATGTAAAGGACGCCATCTCTATATAACGCCTTCCACGAAGCATGGATAAGGTCCCTAAAGAGGAACCAAACTGCTCTATATTTTTTTCGTTGATCAAGATTGAAGGTGCATTCTGAAGTTACCCACTTGATTTCCTCATCCGCAATGTTTTCGATATCGGCCAGAGTCGTGTTCTCAGTTATTCTGGATACCGCATTGTAAAACCGGATACGAAAATCACCTTCGAGCCTTGGTCTAAAAGGGATTTCCCGATTTAGCATGAATGAAGACCTCTCTCCGATTATTCTTTCACCAACTCCATGATGTCTCCTACATCACAGTCGAGGGCGCAACAGATTTTGCAAAGGATTTCGGTATTGGTGTTTCCGCCGCGACCGAGTTTCGCAAGAGAGGTCGCACTGATTCCAGCCAGTTCGCAGAGGCCTTTTTTCTTGATTCCCTTATCAATCAGCAGTTTGAACAACTTGTTGTAGCTGAAATGTCCTTTTATACCGATATTGGTATCCATTATACTACCCCTTGTCATTTACGAAATAGATGGCACATACAAGTTAGGTGATCATTGGCCAGCGGCCCTAATCGCCCGAAAATTGATGCTTCGGTTTGAAAACGAGAATATTTTATCATAAAATTGCGCTTTCGTCTATGTTTTTTCGCTTTTGCAAAAATATTTTATTGAAGTCTTGAATGGTAGTTTGATTGCCTCCTTGGCATTTGATATTCTTGTCCATACTATTCAGGACATAGAGCATTAGCGTTTTCATGGCGATTTCTCATTCCCGGACAAGCGCTTATCCTGCTCTCATCCTACAAGAGGTTAACAAGAATCATTCAGACGCGACTATGTAAACTCTTTTAACGGAAAACCCTTATTTCGACGGATTTGACTAAACAAAACAGTCCGGTCTGTGGCACTTCACAGATCGGACTGTTTTTCATTCCGGCTCCTCATCAGATGCGAAACGAGCGCCCGTTCTCCTGGTTCGGCAAGAGAATGGGCGCTCGCTTTCGTCGTTGTGCAGTTCTATTGAGAGCCTCCACGCCAGTTCAAATCCGGCGATAAAACTATCGAGGGAGGTCAGTTCTATGATAGAGTCCTGGGCGTCGATGATCCGCAGCACCAGTTTTCGCTCCGGCTTTGCCAGCGCCTCGATCAACGCTTTGTGGCACTCCTCCACTTCGTTCTCCTGTTCGGAAAGCTCCGGCAGGGTATAGAAGCAGTCATACAGCCCCTTGAGCAGTTCGTTTTCCATTGTCATCGCCTCCTTGTGACCCAAACATATACCACACCTTCCGCAGAATATCCATCAGAACTTCAGAAGATTGTCCAGAATATTTGCCGCTTCCCTGAGATCTTCCGTGGATGCTTCATTGAGCTTGTTTTCGCCTTTGGCGGCAGTATGGGCCAGGTATGGCGCATAGTTCTGCCGGGTCATTGCGGTCCTGAAGTGGCCCAGCATCTGAGAAACCTCTTTCGTGTCCATTCCGTTTTGCAGCGACAGGACGGCACAGGTGTGCCGGAGATCTGCGAACCGAATGTGATCCAGCCCGGCCTCTTTGATGATTTCATTGTGCAGCCGGCGCACCATCTGGGGCGAGTAGGGCCTCTGGGTGGCCGGGTGCATGAACATGAGCGAACTTCCTGGGTGTTTGGCATGTTCCAGGCGCAGGAGTTCAACCGCTTCCGAGGTCAGACTGACGATCCTGGTACCGCCCTCATACTCCACCAGTTCCCGCCGTTCCACCGAGCGGTTCTCAGCGATGGTCAGCGTCCGCTCTTTTACATCCAGGTCGCTCCACTTCAGGGCAATCAGTTCTCCCTGCCGAAGTCCTGCCGTCAGCGCCAGCAGGAACATAGGGAGGTGGCCTAACCGCTCCGCCGCATCCAGATAGTCCTCCACCTCTGCTGGCGTCAGCACATTGGCGCTGACCTTCTTTGGCTTTGGATAGTGAAACCTACGGGCAGGATTTTCCGCTATCAGGCCATCCCGCATCGCCTGATCCAGACATTGCTGGAGTAATCGGTGAATGTGCCGCATCGTGTGTTCGCCCAGTCCTGGGTATTCAGGGCTTTCCGGGCGATGACCGCCAAAGCGCCGTCGTTCCTCCAGAAAATCTCCCACCTGCTCCACGGTCAATTCAGAGAGCTGGATCTCCCCAAGTCCGGGGAGAATATGGTTTTTGAAGATGTAGCCATGAGCTGCGTATGTGGTCGGACGGCTCTGGGGTTTGTCATAGGCCTCCTGCCAGCGGAGAATGTACTCTCGCAGCGTCATATCCCCACCTCCATGCACTGGCGCTGCAGGTTCCGGAAGGCCACCCACGGCAGGCCCGCCTGTTTCAGAATCCGCTTGTGGAGGTAGTAGAACTCGTGGAGCTGATACGGCGCTCCGGTCTTGGGGTTGAGGAACACATAGAAGCCGGTTTCCGGTATCCGCTCCAGGAGATGCTCCGCCCTGCTGTTGAGGGCCAGTAGGCGCTGGCCCTTGAGGATGTACCGGCAGCGGATATGAAAATCGGCCCACGACAAGGTGATGAGTTCACATTGCCGCAGGCCGCTGGAGAGTCCTGTGTAGATGAGAGGGAGTGCGCCCAGTTGTTCCGCCGCGTTCAGGTACCGCTGGAGCTGCCCCAAGCGCAAGGGAGTTGTTTGATACGCTTCTGCTTGCGGTTCTCGGCAGAGCCGCACCGGGTTGTAGGGAATGCGCTGGTCACGGGCTGCCTCATCCATGCATCGCCGCAGGAGCAGATGGACGCACCAGACGCTTCTGGCGCTGAGCCCCTGGCTCCGCAGGCTGTCATAGAAGCTGGTGACGGTGCCTTCTGACAGCTCCGCCAGCCGAATATCCCCGATTTCGGGGAGAATGTGGCGGTAGATCAGGTTGCGGTATCCGCCCACGGTGCTGCCGCTCCATCTGCTTTGGTTCTCGCAGAACCAGCGGTCGCACCATCGGCCCACCGTGAGATTCGTTTCTCTCTGCATATCGTCGCCTCCTTTTGGCAAACGAACAATACCACAGAAAGAGAGAAATAGCCACTACTTTATCGCCCAGTGTAAGCCTCTGTTGTCTTTTGTACGACGGCATGGTAGAATGAAATAACTTTGGGGAGACAGCCGTTGATTTGCGAGGAGACGGGCTGCGCTCAGACTGCCGGTGGGACGGGCTTTATTCTTTGTTTATGCGACGCAATTCCTGCGCCCCTCCACTGAGGTGATCCAGCCTGCCATTGCCCCTCAAACCGGGCGGAACATCTTTTAATACACAGAATCCAATCCCACACAAATCCCAAAAGGCGAAAGGGTTTCTTGAAACAAGCAGGGCAAAAGAGTTCTAAAGAGGAACTGCCCAAGCAGAGGAAAGGGCCAAAGAGGACGGAAGAGTGCCGGCTGAAGGTTCCGACACACATTTGGGAGCTGGATGTCGTGCGTTCGAGTCGCACTACTCGGACCAAAGGCCCTCTGGAATAAATTCCAGAGGGCCTTAATTTTGTTTACAGTCCATCAAAAATTGAGGAACTCGGCTGACTATATCTCTCAATTTTGAAATATAAAAATGGGACTATGAGTTTGCATCAGGTTGAAAAAGCCAAAAAAGCAACTATTTTTTCAGTTCTGCCAACAACTCACTGAATCCGTCCATGGCTGATTGCAGGTTCTCCATGATATCTTGGGCCAGTTCCTCCGGGGCGGGTAGGTTGTCCAAGTCGGCCAAGGACTTGTCCTTGATCCAGAAGATATCCAAACTGGTCTTGTCCCGGGCAAGGATCTCCTCCACCGTGAAGCGGCGCCAGCGGCCCTCCGGGTTCTCCTCGTTCCAAGTCTCATGGCGTTCATACCGGTTTTCGGGGTTGTAACACTGAATGAAGTCCTGCAAATCCCTAAAGGTCATGGGATGCTGCTTGAGGGTGAAGTGCATATTGGTCCGCAGGTCGTAAACCCAGACCTCTTTGGTCTGCCACTCCGGGCTGGCCGGGCGCTTGTCAAAAAAGATCACGTTGGCCTTGACGCCGGGCTTATAGAAGATGCCCGTGGGCAGACGGAGAATGGTATGGAAGTCACAGGTCTCCAGTAGCTTCTTGCGGATGGTCTCGCCGGCTCCACCCTCAAAGAGCACATTGTCCGGCACCACCACTGCCGCCTTACCGGTGGCTTTCAGCAGAGTATTGATGTGCTGGAGGAAGTTGAGCTGCTTGTTGGAGCTGGTGGTCCAGAAGTCCTGCCGGTTGTAGACCAGATCCTCTTCCTCCTGCTCTCCCTCCTCGTTGGTGAAGGTAAGGGCGGACTTTTTGCCAAATGGCGGGTTGGTGAGCACATAGTCGAACCGCTCGCCGGGATCTGTGAGCAGGGCGTCCCCAAGGGTAATGGGCACCTGACCATAGAGGTCGCCGATATTGTGGAGGTATAGATTCATCAGGCTCATCTTGAAGGTGGTGGGCACGATCTCCCAGCCCCGGAAGGCCTCTTTCTTCAAGAACTCCTTTTTCTCCCGGTCCAGGTTGTAGTGCTTCGGGTCAGCCAGATAGCTCTGGGCTGCCAGCAAAAAGCCGCCGCTGCCGCAGCAGGGATCAGCCACGGTCTTCATGGGCTCTGGGCGGATACACTCCACCATGGCCTGGATCAGCGGGCGGGGAGTAAAATACTGGCCCGCGCCGCTTTTCACGTCCTCGGCGTTCTTTTGCAGCAGGCCCTCATAGATCTCGCCCTTCACGTCGGTGGACATGGACACCCATTTTTCTTTGTCGATCATCTGGACAATGCGGTACAGGATGGCGGCGTTGTTGATCTTGTTGGTAGCGCCCCTGAAGATCTTGCCCAGGGTGCCGCCCTGCTCGCCCAGGGATTCCAGGATGGCTTTATACTTCTCCTCCAGCTCCGCGCCTCTGAGGTCGTTCATGTCCGCCCAGCCGCAGCCTGCCGGGATGCCGGTCGGACGCTTGTAGGGAGGCTTTGCGTACTCGTCGGACATTTTCAGAAAAATCAGGTAGGTGAGCTGCTCCAGGTAGTCGCCATAGGACACACCGTCGTCCCGCAGCGGCCCGCACATCCCCCAAACCTTAGAGATGATGGTTGTGGTTTGTTCAGACATTATATTTCCTCTCGTTTATCTGCAAACTTTATATTTTCTATGTATTCAACAAATTGCTCATTGTTTTGAATATGTCTCAGTTTATCATCGAACAAAAACTTAAGTATAAGAGCATATGCATGAGAAATTGCATCTTTACAATCTTCAACGCTTATAATGGATTTTTCGCCATGAGCCAGTTCAGAACGGATTCGGTATAGTTTTTTAGTGTCTTGTTTTAGTGTCTTCCTGTTTTTCAAATCAGTACCCATTATAAATGCATAATTATCAGTAATATTTTGAGAAATACCCATTTTCCCCATTGATAATAATGTTTCTATAGCCGTAATGGCATGAACAAATCCACTTGGCTGTCCAATGTTTCTCGTTGCTAAGCCTAAGAAGTCAACTGCTAATAAAACTCTTTTCTGAAAATTCGTCAATTTACTAATAGTTAGTTGTTGAATTAGGTTTTCAAATCCACGACAATCTGTTTCAAGAAACTTGCTTAATTCGATCTGCCGTCTTACTCCAGACACAGAAAAGTGATGTTTCCCATCTGTTTTAGATATGACAACATAGGTGCTTTTGGTTATATGAGATTTATCATAAACAGATACGTCAAATAAATCGTTGCCTATGCTAAAAAGCTGGAAACGAAAAATGTTGGTTATACGCTTAAAAAGATTTTCCGCTTCTATCTCGGCCGCCTCAGTATCATTAGCCTTCACTTTTACACTAATAACTGCGGGACTTTCTTTAAGATCCCGGAACCAAGAATCAATTGCTTCTTGGCTTGGATTGAGGAAAAACTTTTGAAGCGCAACTCTGCAATCTCGTGGAAACTGAAAAAATGTAAAATCGCCAATGGACACGGGCTCCAGTGTATCAACAATTAACCCAGAAATGGCGTGAAACACCTCATACTCATCTGTATTACCCACTATAATCTCCCCTCAAAGGCCTGTTTTAAAATGCTCTGCCGCAGGGCTTCTGCCTGTCGCAAAGAGGTGTCAATGGTACACTCGATACTATCACACATGGAGAGACGGGATTCAATTTGCTCAACAATCTTTTTCTGAATATCGACCGATGGGACGGGAATTTTTATAGTCAAAAATCGGCTTTGCGTTAAGTTTACTCCACTGTCATTTCCCCCTGTTTTACAGCGGTTTATTTCTAATAAAAATCGTGGAGAGTTAAGTACATACTCCATGTATTCAGGCAAAATTTTATCTCTATTGGGCTTAATCTGATACACTTTATCACAATTTAACAATCTTTGCTTGGTTTTCCTAACCAAACAACATACACCACAACGAGAACGCGGTCCTGCACGAGTAATTAGAATATCTCCAACAGAAATCTCGTGTTGATTTCTTGGCTCTAAGTTATCTGGCAAAATCTTATTTTCTGTATAGTCAAAATAACCGTGTTGAACTGCTGTCGTTTTAATAACCGCCCACACATCATCATCAATCGTATTTTTATTCGCACATTTTGGGCTCCACCCTTGGCCCATACTCTCGATATATTGAGAAATGGCACCAAAGGAATCATAAGGGAGGCTTTCCTCAAGCACCGCCTGGCGGTAAACCTTCAGCTTTTCCTTTGCGGTTTGCAGTTCCGCCACGCTGGCCTCCAGCTTGGAAAACATCTCCTCAATTTTGGAGACAATGCGCTCTTGTTCTGGAACTGGTGGAACAGGAATTTCACAAGATGCCAAATACTTAGGCGGAACTCTTTTCTGTCCTGCGCTTCCAGTCATATGCTGTTGGCATTCCCATCGGAAAGATCGTTGTGATAAATACAGGTATAGCCATTTAGCGGTAATCATATCTGCGTTTGGCCTTAAAACAATAAACTCCGTACTTCCTGCGCCGTATCCATTTACAAGATTGTGAACGATTGCTCCTTTTCCGTTCTCCATGCAAGGTGTAATTTTTGCAAATAGCACATCACCATTTCGGAATACAGTGTAATTTTTCACCTTACTGGATTCCAACGTATCAGATAAATCTACCTGACCGTTTGCAGATACCGCAGCCATAGGGATAAAAGATATTTCGCTGTTTTCTGGGATATTATCATCCTGTCGAGGATTGATCGAACAGATCTCACTGATTTTCAGTTTTTCCATACTTATATAATCCTTTTTAAGTTACGCCACCAATTCCCGATTCATTTCCACCAAAATCGCCTCATACTGCTCTCCGAACACCTCATAAAACCGTCCAAGGCCGCCCTTGCTGTCAAAGGGGCTCAGGTCCAGGTCCTCGGACTGAATACTCAGAGAGGTGGCGATATGATCCTTCACCAACTGGAGCCACTCCATCTGCTCCGGGGTGAAATGCACCGCACCGGCATTGCGGCGGAAAGTCCACTGCTGGAAGTTGTAGTTTACCTTATCGGCGAAGGGTTGTAAACCCTCCGCCTCTCCCATCTCAAACCGGATGATGGACACCAGGTCGGCCAGCTGGCGCAGCGTCCCCGTTCCCTTTACCTTTTCCGGCTTCTTGATGGCATAGCAGTCCCACAGCCGCTCGATGGTCACGCCCTTGCTGCGCAGCTTCTCATAGAGGGCTTTCAGCTTCTCAATGGCCATGGGCCGGTCCTGATAGGTCTGGCTATACAGAATACGCAAGGCAATGATCTCGTCCTTGTTCTCCTCGATAAACTCATGGAAGGTCCGGATCACCCGGTCGGCGTTTTCCTCCTTCTGGGCATCAAACCCAGCAAAGAGCAGCGTGTCCGGATTGGTATTGTCGATGATTTGCTCATGGCTGCGGCGGACATTCTCGATAAAGTCCCGTACCTCCGGACGGCAGAAGGGCGCGGCCGCTTGGGCCGCCGCCTCCCGCTGCACCGACTTCAGCTGCTCCTCCGTAGGCTCCTGGGTATGGAACTGCTCCCGGGCTCGGGCGGTGAGGATATCCTCGTCAAAGGCATCAAGCAAATCTTCCGCCAGCTGACTGGCCGGAACGCCTACCACCTGGGCAAATTCCTTCCGCTCGCCGGAGCTCATCTGGCTGTTGAGGCGAATCACCCGGTTGGCAAGGGAAGTCAGGGTGTCCTCGTCCCGAGCGCCCAGGGCTACCGTCATCATCAGCTCTTTCAAAGAGACCGAGGGCTTGCGCTCCAAGGTACGGGTCTCGGACTTCTTGGACTTGGTAACGCCCACCGCATCCACAATGATAAAGTGGTCCTTGTTCTCGGTGGCCGAGGGGGTCACCTTTTGCAGGTTGTCCTTGCTGAGGGTACGGGTACCCCGGCCCTTCATCTGCTCAAAATAGTTCTTGCTGCGTACATCCCGCATGAAAATCAGGCACTCGATGGGTTTGACATCGGTGCCGGTGGCAATCATGTCCACTGTGACCGCAATACGGGGATTGTAGCCATTGCGGAACTCACTGAGCACACCCTCCGGATTCTCGGCGGAGTAGGTAATCTTTTTACAGAACTCGTTTCCCTCGCCGAATTCCTCCCGGACAATCTGGATGATGTCGTCGGCGTGGCTGTCTGTTTTGGCAAAAATCAGAGTCTTAGGGACTTCCTTACGCCGTGGGAACAGCGTGGTAAACAAGTTGTCCCGGAATGTGCGGATCACCATACGGATCTGGCTGGGATTGACAATGTCCCGGTCCAACTGAGTGGGCTGGTAATCCACATCCTCATCTAACTGCTTCCATCGCTTTTCACGCGAAAGCCGGTTGCGGCACTCGATGACCTGTTTCATGATGTGGGCGCCGCTTTTGGTCACCTGGGTCTCAATGAGAAAGATATCCTCACCCACATTGACACCGTCGATGATGGCCTGCTCCCGGGAATATTCGCTGACCACATTCTCGTTAAAAAATGCAAAGGTACGCTTGTCCGGCGTGGCAGTGAGGCCGATGAGGAAGGCGTCAAAGTAATCCAGCACCTGCTGCCAGACATTGTAGATGGAGCGGTGACACTCGTCGATGATGATGCAGTCAAAAAACTCCGGCGGGTACTTCTCGTTGTAGACCACTTCTTTGGCTGCCTGGCGGTCTGCCGAGGTCAGCTCATTGAAGGAAGTCTCCTCCGCCGATTCATCCAGTTCCTCCCCCTTCAGAATGGAGTACATCCGCTGGATGGTGCTGATACACACCTGTACATCCTGGGGGATGTAAGAGCTTTTCAGCCGCCGCACCCCATAGATTTCAGGAAAAGAACGGTTGTCGTCGTTGGGGCGGTAGGCCAGGAATTCCCGTTCTGCCTGTTCACCCAGGCCCTTGGTGTCCACCAGGAAAAGGACTCGGTTGATCTTGGCATATTTCAGCAGACGATATACCGCCGTAATGGCTGTAAAGGTCTTGCCTGCGCCGGTGGCCATCTGAATCAACGCTCTGGGACGATTTTGGGCAAAGGACTGCTCCAGACTTTCGATAGCTGTGATCTGGCAACTGCGGAAGCCCATGGTGTCGAAGTGCGGGAAGTGCTTCATGTTGTTGCGGATGGTATCCTCAGACTTTAGCAGGGCACGAAGGCTTTCGGGACGGTGAAAACTGAAGATGCGGCGGGAACGATATTTCTGGTCGTTATAATCGGTGAAACGAGTCAGCTTTCCAGTGGCCTCATAGGCAAACCGAATGCGGTATCCCGCTTTGACCCATTTAAAAGTGCTTCCGGCATATCGGCTTGACTGCCCTTCCACAGTGGTGATGTTCTCACCCTTTTCGTCCGCCTTGGCCTCCACGACGCCAACCGGGATGCCATCCACAAAAAGGGCATAGTCCACCGGCCCAGTGCTGGTGGGAAATTCCCGCACTGCAACACCTGGGCCTGCCATTGGATTGAGTTGGCGCATATCCTGCAAGATCCACCCGGCTTGAATCAGCCGCTGATCGATTGCCTCACGAGCTTTTTGTTCTGGTGTCATGGAGTCCACCTCCACTAAATTTGTAGTTTTTAGTCATTATACCATAGTTTTTAAAGGCAGACTACCGCTTTTAACAGATTTGGTTCCCCTTTATAAATGTCCTGAATGATATCAATCAAATCTCGTATAGACACCTCATGATAAACTGCTCACATGGAACAAAGAGTCTCCGGAGCCAGACCAAGAGACTCTTTGCCTTATCTTCCGGGGTACAACTCTTGATCTTACTTCAGGCTCACCTCATTTCAAATCTCATTATAGTATTTTCGCACCGTGCTTCTGTCTGTCCCAACTGCCTTAGCAATGGCGCTCTTGCTGGTAACTTCCGGATGCTCCCGCATATAGGCGGCGATGGCTTTCTTCTTCTCGCTGATCCCGTCTGGGATAGCCTCCAGGTTTCCGCTCTCCTTGATGGCTTTGATTTCCGCCTTCATCTGCTCGATCAGCCCAGGCAAGAGTGCCTCACATTCCTCCCGCGTTTTAGCATACACATTGCGGGAGTGCTTCTTGCCATCCGGCCAGACCGGAGAGTAGCGCCCCTCCCAGCAGTGTTCACTGATCTGGGTGATACAGCCGGTGCCGGCCTTTCGGATCTTGCCGTTGTAGGGAATGAAGGGGATGAATGACTGCGGGTCTGTCTCCGGTGCTCGCTCTGAGGCCACCTCTTTCTCTTTGGGATCGACCTTTGCGATCCTCTGGTCGATCTTTGCCGCCGCCTCAGACCGCATGGGATTGGTGATGTGGGTGTAGATGTCCAGTGTAGTGGCCGCCGACACATGGCCCAGCATCGAGGAGAGGGTCTTCACATCCATCCCGCTACCCAGTGCCATGGTTGCAAAGGTATGTCGCAAATCATGGAACCTAATTTGCTTGCACTGGGCGTGTTCCAGGATGAGGTGTAGCCGTGTTCTGATGTAGGCTGGGTCCAGTGGCGAGTCCTCCTTGAGCGGCGAAGGGAACATCCACCGGGAATTTATGCCCTCCCTGTACTCTTTCAGGATGGCCAGAAGCGGTTGGGGCAGGCTGACTGTGCGGATGGAGGACTTCGTCTTGGGCTGAGAGATCAGGAGTCCGTCCTCCTTTGTCCGATAGACCTGCTTGGTGATCTTCAGTTCCCCGGTTTCCAGGTTTAGGTCATCCCACTGGAGGGCCAGTAGTTCGCCCCGCCGCAGGCCGGTGGTCAGTTCCAGCAGGAACAGTTCAAAGTATCCCTCCGCCTTGGCTTGAATCAAAAACCGCTGGATCTCCTCACGGGTCAGCACCTGCATTTCGCGGGCTTTTTTGGGCGGCAGTTTACAGCCGACGGCGGGATTCACACGGATCAGGCCCTCCTGCACTGCCTTCTCCAGCGCGGACCGGCAGTTGGCGTGGCATCCACGGACCATAGTGTCAGACAGGCTTTCGCCGTAGTGCTCCGCATGGAGGAGCCGCCCGTTCTTTTTCAGTCGGGCGTAGAACTGTTGCAGGTCGTTCTGTGTCAGTTGATTCAGAGGGATGTCACCCAGTTCCGGGATGATATGCAGGTAGATCCTGTTTTCATATCCTGCACAGGTGGTAGCCCGGAGTTTCGACTTGGAGTAGTTCTGATACCAGAAGTCCATCCAATCTCCGAAGGGCATTTCGGGCTTGATTTTATCCGACTTGGGTGGAGCGTACTGTTCTTGTAACTGTTTCAGTTTCTCTATACATTCGCCTTTTGTCTTGGCCAGGACATTCTTGGTTTTGGGGAGGCCCTTTTCATCGTAGCCGATGACCACCCGGCCCTCCCAACGACCATCCTTGCGAAGTCTTACAGTTCCTTCGCCGTTCTTTCGTTTTCTTGCCACGGTTTCCACTCCTCTCCCAACAGGTCTGTCATAAAGTCACATACGGTATTCGCCGCCTGTTTCTGCATATCCCCGGTCACATGGGTGTAGGTGTCCAGAGTAAAACTGGCGTTGGTGTGCCCCAGGATGCCGGACAAGGTCTTGGCATCCACACCTCCAGCGAGGGCGTGGGTGGCGAAGGTATGCCTTAAATCATGAAACCTAATACTTGGTAGGCCGGTATTTTTCAGGATCGTTTTCATCCGATTGTAGGCATAACCAGGATTGACTGCTTCCTCCGGATGCAAGGGATTGGGAAATATCCAATCGCTGATGGCAGTTTTCTTCCGCTCCCGTAGCCGCTGGGCCGTGCTGTCCGGCAGGGATATGCTCCGGTGGCCCTTGTTGGTTTTGGTTTCTCCGACCTCCAGGCTGCCTGCCTTGCGGGTGCTGACGGAGCGGTTGACTTTGAGAGTTCCCTCCGCCTCGTCGAAGTCCTCCCATCGAAGGCCGCAGATCTCGCCCCGGCGCAAGCCAGTGGTCAACTCGGTGAAGAAGAAGTCCCGCCACACCTCGTCCTGCTCGATTGCGGCCATGAAAGTGTCCAATTGTTCCTCATTCAGAATCTGCTTTGGACGGTAGTTGGGCTTGGGGACCACCGTGCCCTCGGTGGGATTCTTGGCGATTAAGTGTGCGCCCACCGCGTCTTTCATCGCTTGGTGGAGCATGGCATGGATGCGGGAGAGCATGGCGTCTGAGAGTTGATACCCGTATTCTGGATGCTCATGGATGCGACCCTCCCGTTTCAGTTTTGTGTACATCCGCTGGATGTCCGTCGAGGTGATGCGGGAGATCACCTTGTCTCCCAGGATGGGCTTGATGTAAAGTCTGGCATACTGCCGGTAGCCGTACATGGTGCTGTGGCGGATCGTCCCCGCTTTGTATTCATCCAGCCAGCGGTCCAGCCACTCTCCCAATGTCATGCGGCTGTCCTCGGTCAGTTCTACATCCTGATAGGTTTCGATGCTCTGGTGGAGTTTGCTCAGTAACTCCTTCTGCGTGCGGCCATACACATACCGGAAGATGGGGGCGCCGTTGGCCTTGTGGCCTACCACGATGCGGCCCTCCCAACGGCCGTCTTCCTTCTTCCGAACCATGCCGTCGCCGGATGGCCTGCGCTTTGCCACGATGATACACCTCCTTTGTAACGACACAACATACCGCAGAAAGAGAAAACTATCCAGGGGTACGGCGAACTGTTATCAAAAAGTTATCATTTGGGGTAGCGAACACAGTGGCAATCAAAAATTTTTTTGTGATAAACCAAAATATATGGTATACTGTCTTCATAAAGTAGCGGAGGTGGCCGCATGGATCTATACGATCAGGTGAAAAAACAGTGGCAAATGTGGTCTGTCCGTTCAGGCGGAGACTTGGACCTGCGCCTGGACAACTTCCGCATTCTCTTCGCGTACAACTCCGGGAAGATCGAAAACGCAGCGATTTCTTACCACGACACCCGGGAGATTTTTGAGAACGGCCGGGTGGTCGGCTATACCGGCGATCCCCGCACGCTGTTTGAACTTCAAAATCAGAAGGTCTGCTATGACTTCCTCCGGGAGAAGATTCCTGTTAAGGAGCCGCTTTCCCTCCCACTGATCCTGGAGATCCATCGCGCGCTGACGGAGGGAACTTACGATGCGCGCCGTTATCTGGTCAATGGAGAGCGGCCCGGGACATTCAAAAAACATGACTATGTGACTGGCATCCATGAGGTCGGCTCCTACCCTGAAGAAGTGGAAGGTGACTTGGCAGAACTGATCGGTGAAGTCAACTCTGTAGGTCCGAAAGCCCCGCTGAAGGCCGGAGCGTATCTCCATGCGCGTTTTGAGAATATTCACCCCTTCGCCGACGGGAACGGCCGCGTTGGGCGGACATTATTGAACTACTGGCTGATGATCAACGACTATCCCCCCATGATCATTTATGAGGAAGATAAAAAGGCATACTTTGACGCGCTCCAGCAGTATGATGAACAGGAGTCTCTGGATGCTTTGGTCCGTTTCTTGGAAGCGCAGACGGTCAAGACTTGGGCGCGCGTCATGAAACTCTCCCCAAATGATACGCCGAAACATCAAGGAATCGAATTTCATATGCTGTAAATGCCTGGCCTCCCGTAGCAGCGGGAGGCTTTTCTCTTTGTTTTGCAGCGCAATTTTTGAAGGGGCAATAGTCCGAATATTCACTTCTTGGATTTGCGATAAAACCAACCGATATCCCCAAGGTGCCCCCCGCGGGTTCACCCTTACAACCCTGATTTCATGCGGATTTGAGGGCGCAATCCTCTGATTCCGGCCACCTGTGACCCCCGAAGTGAGCCAAACCGACCACCTATGACCCCCGCAGGCAACTCCCCGCAAACCACTGTCCCGTCCCGCGTTGCGGGGCGGTGTGACCCGGCCGGAGGGCGCTTGCGACCCCCGGCCTTTATCCTGCACGATTTTCGTCCCCTCGGTTCACCCGCTCATTTTGGCTTCCGGGCGATCCCGGTACCTGCGGCACACAGCCCCCCACACCGCGCTTTGTGGTGCGGGAGTGTCTGTTCCTGCCCATGCCGCAATCGCCGCACACAGCGGCCCACAGGCGGTCACGTGCCGGCCTGGGCCGCTGTCGTCCGCTGACGCGCCGCAACGAGCTCCAGCTGATCCAGTTGCCGGTCGTAGTGTTCATCTATCACCTCCTGGATCGGACGGAGCGTGTACAGCAGGTTCCCATTGCGTTTCTGACCAGCCCTGGTGGTGATTTCAGTTGGCTCGGTGGAGATGAGCCCGCGCTCCTCAAGGCACAGTGTGTACTTGCGTACCGTGTTCTCGCTCATACGCACTGCCTGCCCGATGGTCCTGTAGCTGGGCCAGCATTGATGCGTCTTTCGATTTTCGCACCGTTTCAGGAAACTGTAGACCGCCAGCTCGCCGCTGCTCAGACCCAGCAGGAAGATCTCGTTTGGAAGAGAGAAATAGTTTCCGATCCCATACTTCATGTGCCGCCTCCCGTATGCTCCTCCACCCAGCAGATGAACTGTTCTTTCGGCACCACCATCCGGCTGCCGATCTTCAGCACCGGGAAACCATAAGAGGCCCCCATGAAAACGCAATGCGTTTTCATGGGGAGAGGAGGAGCAAGGGAGCAGAGCGTATACCCGGCATATATGCCGGGTGGAGCGGAGTGGACTTTGCGACGACGAGCATCAGCTCGTAGCCGGATGAGGGAGACACCCCCAGCACCTTTGCCACTGTTGCCGCGTTCAGGAACAGCGGCAAGTCCTCATAGCTTTTGTAGCCTGATTCTTTCATGGCCAACACCTCCTTAAGTGTGAGAAGCAAAAAGCCTCTCACTATATACAGGCAATAAGTAGGCCACTTCACAAATGAAAATAGGAACAAATAATACGCCCTCATAATATACAGGCAACAAAACAGAGGAGTGAGCAGGCTCGAAAACAAAATTTAGAGTTCTGCACAGAAGAACATACCTTGAGTGAGTGATTTTGCCGATTCACTATTCCTGTGAATCGTAAAATGCACAGCCGGATCTAAGCGGGGTTCAGAGGGATCAGTGGTGATAAGGCATGCGGACAGTTTAGGGGATTTCAAACTATCACCCTCAGAAAAAAGGCAGGCAGGAGAGCTCGCTCTCCTGCCTGCCTTTTCATTGTTTATACGGCGCAATTCCTGCGCGGGTTACTTTACGATATTCTGGCAGAACCGGGTCAGGATCACCGCCGCCTGCGCCCGGGTGGCGGAGCCGCCGGGCGTCAAAGTGGTATCGCTGGTGCCGGAGACCAGGCCCTCTGCGTTGGCCCAGCGGATGGCCTCCACCGCGTAGGAGCCGACCTGTGCGGCGTCTGCGAACTTGCTCAGGTCCGCCTTGGCTGTGGTGTCGCAGCCCTTGTACTGGGCGTAGCGGTACAGGATGGCCGCCATCTGTTCACGGGTGATGGTGTCATTGGGGCCGAACAGCTCGTCGCTGTATCCAGCCACGATACCGTTCATCCTCGCCCAGTAGACCGCCGTGGCGTAGTAAGCATTGACATCCACGTCCTTGAAGGGATAGCCCCAGATCTCATTTTCGATATTGGGGGAGCCCTCCAGCCGGTAGAGGATCGTCACGATCATGCCGCGGGTGGTGGTCAGATCCGGTTCGAAGGTGCTGGCACTGGTGCCGGCCATGAGGCTGTTCTCGTTGACATACCGCACCGCGTCATAGTACCAGGCGTCCTCCGCCACATCCACAAAGGGATTTGTCCACTGCTTTTCGGGTACAAAGGTCACATCCACGCTCACCTTGCTGTTGGGCATGGTGAAGGTGTACTTGCCGTTCTTTTCGGTGAGCTTGATCTCCTTGCCGCTCTTGTCGAGCACGCTCAGGGTCTCGAGCGTGTAACCCTTGTCGGGGGACACGGTCAGGGTTACGGTGGTCCCCTTGGCGGCGGTCTTGCGGTTGGCGTCCACATCACCGTTCTTGGCCTTGTTCACGGTGATGGTATACGTGGTGGAACCGGAGGAAGAGCCGCCAGAGGAGGGGGCGCTGTAAGTGAAGCTGTACTCCGTTTTATTAGTGCCGGCGCTGGAGGTGGAAAGGGTGGTGCGGCTGCCGGGATTGATGGAGCCGGTGAAGCTCATACTGTTGGTCTTCAGCGTAAACTTCACGGTGCGGGAAACGGTGACGGTTTCATCGCAGTCAGCTTCCAGCTTGATGGTCTGGCCATCGGTGACGTTGGCAACGGCCTCGGCCAGAGAGGGATACATCACGCCGTCAATGGAAGCCACAGCGGCGGAGATCACGAAGGGGCTGAAGCCCTTGGTGGTGAAGGTGACGTAGGCCTGCCCATTTTCCTGGATTACAGTGCCGGTGTAATATTCCACCTGGCCGTTATCCTTGGTGTGTTTGACGCTGACCTGGCCGTTGATTTCTGCGGCGAAGTCGTTAGGCACATTCAGACGGATTTCGTACTCGGCCTCGGGAAGGGTGAGCTTCTTGCCTTTCTCAATGACCACAGCGTTTGCCTGGGTGTTGCCGCTCTCTTCGCCCTTGACAACGATGTCCTGATTGGCCTTGACAACGTCCTTGGTGGTGGCAACCACGCGGTACATGGGGGTCAGGTTGACTTCCAGTTCGGTGATTTTATCAGTGGTGGAATCCTTCTTGGCGTCGGAAACCGCAACGTCCACATAGGTCTGGTAGACGATGGCGACATCATTGGCGGAGGTGCTGGTATTGCCGGTGGCTTTCTTCAGCTGCTCCACAACGGTTTTGTTGCCGTCCACCTTCGTGTCGCTGGCGATGGTGTTCTTGTTTGCCAGATCCTTGGCAGCAGCTTCGGCAGCCTTGGGGTCAACCATTTCTGCGCCCTTGATTTCTTCGGCAGCCTTCTTGACAACTTCGCTGTTGCTGGTGGCCTTGGCGGGAACGGAAGCGGAATCCACGGTGGCGGGTTTTGCGTCGGCAGCCTTGGTGCCAACGGTGTAGGGATAAGCCGCATCGCCGCTGGCAACACCGGTCATGCCGGTAGCGCAGTAATCAGAGGGGTCAGAGGTATAGTAGCCGGCAGAAAGGGAAGAACTTACCTTGCCGGAAAATTCGCTCTTACCGTAGTTGCTGTCTGCAGCAGCACCAGGGCGCTTCATGATATCCGCATGGGAGATGACGGCATAGGCGCCCTGGTCAGAATTGGTGCCCACCTTGACGGTTTCACCGGAAATGGTGACGTTCATGGTCTGTTCAACCTTGCCCAGATCATAGATGGCAATGCCGCTGCCCTTGCCGTTGGTGCAGTTGAAGGTGCCGCCGGTGATGTTCAGATTCAGGGAATTGCCATGCTCCGTGTTGTCGCTGGTATAGGTGCCGCCGATCACATACAGGGCATCGGGGAACCACACGTTGCCGGAGTAGGCATATGCGGGTGTGCTGCCGACTTTGCCCTCAGGCATATCGATATAGGCAGCCTTATCAGCGGTCATGGAGTTGATGGTGCCGCCGGAGATGTTTACCTGACCCATGCGGAGAGAAACGCCGCCATTGATGGTGCCGTCGGTGATGGTGAGGTTTACTTCGCTGGGCATATAAATGGCGGGGCCGAGATTAGTAGTCAGGGTGCCGCCGTTGACCGTCAGGTTCATATCGCCGGTTTGATTGTTGCCGGACAGGGCAGCGCCATCCCCGGTTTCAATGGTGCCGCTGTTGACCACCAGGTTTCCACCGCCGCTGGCAGTAAGACCATAGTGATTGGAGATGATCTTACCGGTTTTTCCGGTGCTGTTGTCTTCAATGGTCAGGGTAGCGGCCGTGCCCTGCGCTTCAATAACGGAATAGTAATCGTTAAATTTTGCGGTAATTGTTTTGCCGTTAAGATCCAGAGTAATCTTCTTACCAGAGAAGTCGATTTCCTCGGAAACGGTGGTGTCATTCACCATTACAACGGTTTCGCCATCCTTAGCGGCATCGATAGCTGCGGCCAGGGTGGCATAATAAGTGTCGCCAATTTTGGCGGCGGCAGTGGATTCGCCCAGCGGGGCAACCGTGCCGTCCGCAGACTGCACATAATCAGAGGGAATATACGCCTTGACATCGACGGAGAACTTACCACCGCGAATGTCAGTGGTTGCGCCTTCGGTTGCGTAGACGTTGCCTTTAAATTCGCCGCCAGTAACCGTCAGGTTGCCTTTGTTCATAGTTCCGTTGAAATTTCGGTTTTGCAGAGCGTAAAACCCGTCGCCTGCATCGAAAGTACCGCCGCTGATTTCAGCAATGTTGTTGTTCTGCACCACTGCCTGGGTGACGTTGCTGAACGTACCATCCTTGATAGTCAGGGTAGCGTTATCATCATTCTTGATGGTGTTGATTCCGCCTCTGAATGTGCCGCCCTCAATAGTCAGCTTGGGGGCAGCCTGGCCGACGTTATCGATATAAGCGGTTCGATCGCCCTTATCCTTTGCGGAATAGTCATAGTAGCCGTTGGCCACCAGACTGGAGAAATGACCGCTGGAGGTGACGCTGACGCCGCTTCCGATGGTCATTTCGCCGTGGTTGAGAATATTGTAATAGCTGTTGCCGCCGGAACTGGTGGTGGTATTGTCGGCGGCCTCCTTGCTGCGGGTGTAATTGCCGCCGGACAGCGTGCAGGTGCCATTGTTATAAATGGGAGCGCGTCCATCGGTCACGTTATCAACCGTGCCGCTGCCGGTAATCGTCAGTTTGCCGCGCTTTTGAACCGTAATGGTATCGCTTTTGGCATTGGTGATGGTGTGTCCGTTCAGATCCAGGGTGATGTACTTTCCGGCAATTCGCCCCTCACCCACGACAATGTCTTCCTGAACGTCATCCAGCAATTTAAAATTACCGTAATAATCATTGGTGCCATTTGTGATGGCAGCCTGCAGCGTATCATAATGATATTCGCCGGGATTCTCGCCAGCGCTGCCGTCATATATCGCTGCGACCTTGTGATTGCAGCCATCCCCGCCGTCACATTGGACGCCTTTCACATCCTCAGCCATGGCTGTGGCCGGCAGGAGTGTTAATGTCATAGCCAACGTTAACAGGATGGATAGAATCTTACGTTTCATCATGCTTCCTCCTCGTATAATCAGTTTCAAAGTTAATAATTTCAGGGATCAACAGGCTTTGGGATGCCCGCGATACCATAGCTGTAGGGCAGCAGGGTCAAGCTCTTCTTCATCCGGTTAAGCCGTAAGACTGCTTCACAGATGGTCCGTTCCCCTGAGCCGGAAGTCAGGTGCTGCTTTTTTTACTGCCTACGCAGCTCTTTCAGCTAAACTTTTGCACTATTTTTTGCATCACCTACTTGTCTTCATACCATTGGACTTTATACAACGGGGATTCGTATTCCATGGAGCGACTTTGAAATAGATATGGAAAATCCATCCTATGCCCCGCATTTTACTCCCCAAAAATCCAATGCGCAAGAATCTTTTTGTAAAAATAGATAGCTAATAGCGCCGCCGGTGCTGAACGTGTTAAACTCATCCAGCGGCATGATCTGCCGGGTAAAGAACGCCGCCGCTTTCTCCATGACGCCACATTCAGCGTGTCGGCTTCGTCCTCCGCTGCAAGTGCCGCTGTTGGGACCAACCCCACCAGTAGGCAAGCACTTCAGACTTGCTAATATTCATTTTTCATCGTGCTGTATGCCTCCTATATCTCCGTTTTATTTTTTTGCCCCGCACTCCGGGGCCGGGTCAACAACATCAAAAACCGCCCCTTTGTGGCCTCCCCGGTTTGCTCCGGCAGGCTGTCTGCCAGATATTCCAGCGCATTGTTCTGCTCGGCAGACCGGCTTCTCTGGGTGGCAGCCGCTTCAGCTCCACAGCCAGGACGTCCCGCTAATCCCTGTTTGGAAACCGTGCTCAGGGCTGCGGGGGAAAATACGCTCATACAGCAAGACCCCTTCCGTTATCTGCTCTCCGAGGCTGGCGAACCTTTCCCGCGCACACCGGGCAGCCGCACTTCTGCACCCCGGCTCTGGAATAAATGATGGCTTTCCAGATGTGGCCGTTGGCGCACTGCCACCAGACCTTACGATGGCTGCCTGCGGTCACCATCTGCGGGGTAAAGCTGCCATTCAAAGTGGGGTGCCACTGTGCGGCTACCGTTGGTTCCGCAGTGGCCAGGTCATTGAAGCCCGGCAGAACTCTCTTGTTGGCACAATAGGGGCAACCGCTGCCGCGCATTGTGCGGGTGGCAATGACCGCCTGATAGCTGTGGTTCTTTTCGCATCGCCACCATGCCTTCCGGTTGCTGTAAGCGGAGATGGAATCCGGGGTCAGGGAACCGTTTCTCTCCGTATCCCACTCCTTTGCCAGCTCTGGGTATTGAGAAGCCAAATCGTTGAACCCCGGCAGAATCTGCTTCCCGGCACAGACCGGGCAACCGGCACCGGAGACCGTCCGGGACGCGACGGCGGCCTGCCATCTGTGTCCCAAAGAGCACCGCCACCAAACCTTGCGGCTCGTTTTAGCCGTGACCTTTTCCGGCGTCAAAGCACCATTCTTCTCTATATCCCATTCCTTTACCAGCCGTGGGAACTGAGAGGCCAGATCGTTCTCGCCGCGCTGCACCAGCCTGCCAGCGCAGACCGGGCAGCCGCAGCCGCCGGAGACCCGGGAATTGATCTGGGCCCGCCAGGAGTGTCCCTTCTCACAAACCCACCACGCAAGGTGGTGGCTTCCTGCCGGGAATTCAGACGGCTTTCGCGGGGCATTTTTCCGCGTATCCCACTGAACAGCAAGATCCGGGTACAGCGATGCAAAGTCATTGCTCTGTCCCAATTTTTTACCGGCACAGTAAGGACAACCGCTTCCGGCGGTGCGGGTATAGACCAGCGCCTGCCAGGAATGGCCGCTTCCGCACCGCCACCAGACCATGGTGTGACTGCCGTGGGTCACCCCATCCGGTGTCAGAGGGAGATTTTTCTCACCGTCCCATTCCTCCAGTAAATACTGCCGGTCATACTTCCGGCAGAAATCATACAGGCTTTCGCTCATGTGTCCGCCTCCCATGTCCGGGACAGCATTTCCATTGCGGCCCATGTCAGCGGCTCCATCCCGGAAAAATCCTTCCCCAGCAGATAGGCGCGGAACGCTTCAGCAAAGTACTCCTCCACATTCTTTCGACAGTAATCCCTGTGCAGAAATGCGGCCATCAGAACCTGCTCTTTCTGGAACGCGTTCGTTATAGCGGCTTCTTCCTGTGCCGACGCATATTGCTCTTCAAAATGTCCCATCTCATGGAGAACTATGGTGTTATCCTCCTGCGCCTCGATGGCCACGGCGGGTACAGACACAGCTGCTGCAAAAAAGCACACAGAGACAATCGCCGCAGCTAACCGCTGAAAAGCCGACTTATACAGGATACTTAACTTCCAACAGGGCAAAACGCTTCGCTTCATGGAACTCCCTCTTTATACAACGGAATCTATATTCCGTTGTGCAATTTTGAAATAGATATGGAAAACCCATTCCTACATTCCGTATTCTACTCCCCCAAAATCCAATGTACAAGGATTTTGTCGAAAAAACAGGTAAAATAAGCACAAAGAAATGAGCCATGAAGAAGGCATCTGCATGGCTCCTGGAAGAAGCGCCCATTTCCCTTTTTGCAAAGGAGAAATGGGCGCTTCTTTTCTGTTTCAGCCTGCCGAAAGCCCGGTCAGGCTGTTCATGGTTCACATACGGAATATAGATTCCGTTTCAGAGCACCAGCTGCAGCCGTTCCAGCTGACGCCG
>ERZ791625.437-NODE-437-length-29727-cov-3.745585_pt1 | contig 29727 bp, 25 predicted proteins | sample MGYA00510267_ERZ791625 | MGnify/ENA primary metagenome ERZ791625 (study PRJEB30046, sample SAMN00715229) | human gut metagenome | study: EMG produced TPA metagenomics assembly of the A metagenome-wide association study of gut microbiota in type 2...
CGCGCACGCGGCGCGCGATGAGCTGATTGTACTGGCCGCCAAAGTCCAGTACGATGATGGTCTGATGGTTCATATTGAAATTCTCCTGCCGTATCCAATAATATGGTAAAAGCATCATATCATAGCTTTTCCCATTTTACCAGCGGTATTGTAAAAATAAAAAAGGTCGCGCGGTCAATGGACCGCGCGATCGAGGGAGGCCGCGACAAAGCCGTGGAACAGGGGATGCGGCTTGTTGGGACGGCTCTTGAATTCGGGATGGAACTGCGCGCCGACGAACCAGGGGTGGCTCTTCGACTCGACGATCTCGACGAGCGTGCCGTCGGGGGAGAGACCGGCGAGGCGCATGCCGGCGTCCGTGAAGTCGTCGCGGAAGTCATTGTTGAACTCGTAGCGGTGGCGGTGGCGCTCCCAGATCTCGGGCGCATCGTAGAGCGCGCGGGAGAGCGAGCCCTCTTCGAGCACGCAGGGGTACTTGCCAAGGCGCATCGTGCCGCCCTTGGCCGTCACGCCGACCTGCTCGGGCATGAGCGCGATGACGGGATGCGCCGTTGTGGAGGAGAACTCCGCGCTCGTCGCGTCGTCCCAGCCGAGCACATGGCGCGCAAATTCGATGACTGCGATCTGCATGCCGAGGCAGATGCCGAGGTAAGGGATGCCGCGCTCGCGCGCGTACTGCGCGGCTAAGATCATGCCCTCGATGCCGCGGTCGCCAAAGCCGCCGGGGACTAAGATGCCGCTGCACCCGCAGAGCTTCTGCGCGATGTTGTCGCTCGTCAGCGTTTCGGAGTCGACCCATTGAATTTCGACGCTCGCGTCGCAGGCTGTGCCCGCGTGGAAGAGCGACTCAACGACGCTCAAATAGGCGTCGTGCAGGCCGACGTATTTGCCGACGAGCGCGATGCGCACATGACGGTGCACGCCGTGGATCTTGTCGACCAGCGCGCGCCACTCGGTCATGTCAGGTTCACCGCAGTCAAGGTGCAGCTTGCGGCACACCACGCGGCAAAGGCCCTCGTGCTCGAGCAGCAGCGGCACTTCATAGAGCGTGGACGCCGTTGCGTTCTGGATGACGCAGTCGGGCTCCACGTTGCAGAAAAGCGCGATCTTGCGGCGGATGTCGTCTGTGATGGGCTCATCCGTGCGCACGACGAGAACGTCCGGCTGGATGCCTTCGCTCAGGAGCTCTTTGACCGAGTGCTGCGTGGGCTTGCTCTTGAGCTCGCCGCTGCCGGGAATGGTCACGATGAGCGGCACATGGATGAAGAGCACATTTTCGCGCCCGCGCTCGGCCGCGACCTGACGGATGGCCTCTAAAAAGGGCTGGCTCTCGATGTCACCGACCGTGCCGCCGATCTCGGAGATGGCAACGTCGGTATCACCGTCGTCCATGTCGTAGATGCGACGCTTGATCTCGTCGGTCACGTGCGGGATGATCTGCACCGTGCCACCAAGATAGCCGCCCTGACGCTCGCGGTTCAGAACGCTCCAGAAGATTTTGCCCGAGGACACGGAGGACTTCTCGTCCAGCGCCTCGTCGACAAAGCGCTCGTAGTGGCCGAGGTCCAGGTCGGTCTCCGCGCCGTCGTCCGTGACAAAGACCTCGCCGTGCTGATACGGGCTCATCGTGCCGGGGTCGACGTTGAGATACGGGTCAAACTTCTGGTTTTTGACCTTCAGCCCGCACTGTTTTAAGAGCCGACCGAGCGACGCCGCGCAGATGCCCTTGCCAAGCCCCGACACCACGCCGCCGGTGACAAAAATGTACTTCATAGATTTTTCTTCCTCCCCTGTCAAAGAAAAATGAAACTGCTGCGATAAAGCAAAACTCCACTTCAAAAAGGACGCTCGCGAGAGCGTCCTTTTGACTTTTACACGGAGAAGAGTAATTCGCAGAACGTCGGATACGGCCAATACTTGGACGCGGTCAGCACTTCCAGCTTGTCGACGGTCTTGCGCACGTCGTTCGTGCGCTCTTCGACCTCGTCGTGGTAGTAGCGCAGGAGCGTTTCGGGCTCAGCGTTGTCGGAGACGGTCTCAAGCGCCGTCTTGAGGCTGATGGTCTCTTCGAGCAGCTGCTCGTTGAGCGAGCCGATGGCGTTGGCAAGCGAGGATTCGACGTGGCAGGTCAGCTCCGGCGCGGCGGCGCGCTTGGCGGCGATGGTGTTGCACAGCGCGGCTTCGTACTCGGAAGCGGCGTTGAGGATGCCGTGCTGGACCATATCGACGAGCGTCGCGGCCTCGATGCGGATGACCTTGCAGTACTTCTCGATATGAACTTCGTGGCGGGAGAAAATTTCTTCCTTGCTGTAAACGCCCTGGCGCGTCAGCAGCTCAATGTTCTTGGGCAGGATGTAGGTCGGCAGCGCCTCGGCGGTGTTGTGCAGGTTGGCAAGGCCGCGCTTTTCGGCCTCCTTGATCCAAGCCTCTTCATAGCCGTTGCCGTTGAAGATGATGCGGCGGTGGGCGGAGAACGTGTCGCGGATCAGCTTGTGGAGCGCGGCGGTGAAGTCCGGCGCGTCCTTGAGCTGCGCGTAGAATTCGTCGAGCTCTTCGGCCATGATGGTGTTGAGGATCGTGACCGGGCCCGCGATGGACTGCGAGGAGCCGGGCATGCGGAACTCAAACTTGTTGCCGGTGAAGGCGACAGGCGAGGTGCGGTTGCGGTCGGTCGTGTCCTGCGGAATGGCGGGAAGCACATCCACGCCGATGCGCAGGGACTTGTGCTCGGGCGCGGTGTAGTCGTTTTCACCGACGATGGCATCGATGATACCCTCAAGCTCGGTGCCGAGGAAGATGGAGATGACAGCGGGGGGGGCTTCCTGCGCGCCGAGACGGTGGTCGTTGCCCGCGAAGGCGACGGAGCAGCGCAGAAGCTCCTGATATTCGTCCACGCCCTTGATGAACGCGGCGAGCAGCAGCAGGAACAGCGCATTCTGGCTGGGGGTCTTGCCGGGAGAGAAGAGATTTTTGCCCGTATCGGTCGAGAGAGACCAGTTGACGTGCTTGCCCGAGCCGTTCACGCCGGCAAAGGGCTTTTCGTGCAGCAGGCAGACAAGGTCGTGGCGCTCGGCGACCTTTTTCATTGTCTCCATGACGAGCTGATTCTGGTCGCTCGCGGTGTTGGCGTCGGTGTAGATGGGTGCCATCTCATGCTGGCCGGGGGCGACCTCGTTGTGCTTGGTCTTGGAGAGCACGCCGAGCTTCCACAACTCTTCATCGAGCTCTTTCATGTAGGCGGCCACGCGGGGACGGAACGCGCCGAAGTAGTGGTCGTCCAACTCCTGACCTTTCGGGGGCTTTGCGCCGAATAGGGCGCGGCCGCACAGGCGCAGGTCCATGCGCTTTAAGTACAGCTCGCGGTCGATGAGGAAATACTCCTGCTCCGCGCCGATCTGCGGCGTGACTTTTTCCGCGTCGTCGCCAAATAACTTGAGCACGCGCACCGCCGCGCGGTCAACCGCGGCCATGGAGCGCAGCAGCGGCGTCTTCTTGTCGAGCGCGTCGCCGCTGTAGGAGCAGAACACCGTCGGGATGCAAAGGCTGCCATCTTTGATGAAGGCAAACGCCGTGGGGTCCCAAGCGCTGTAGCCGCGGGCTTCAAACGTGGCGCGCAGGCCGCCGTTGGGGAAGGAGGACGCATCGGGCTCGCCGCGCACCAGCTCCTTGCCGGAAAAGTCCATCATCACGCGGCCGCCGCCGGCGTTGTTGATAAAGCTGTCGTGCTTTTCCGCCGTCACGCCGCTCAAGGGCTGGAACCAGTGCGTGAAATGCGTTGCGCCATGCTCCAGCGCCCAGGTCTTCATCGCGTCGGCGATCTCATTTGCCGCGGAAAGGGGAAGAGGCTGCCCGCTCTTTAAGCAGCCGCGCCAAACGTCCATGGCGCTCTGCGGCACATACTGCTCCATTGTGCGTTCATTGAACACCAGAGAGCCAAAAAGCTCGGGAATGCGAGTCGCTTCACTCATGATCCAGACCTCCTGTTTCGAAATAAAAAATTTGATAAGTAATGATACTTCATCGGGGCAAGCAGCGTCAATACTTTGTTTTTCCAACTTTCCCCTCACTTTAGTGAGACGGGATGTGCGGTGTGAACGAAATTATGAAAGTGCGGCAACTTTTTCTTGCATGAAGAAAACGGCTGTGCTATATTTAGCCTGAACCCTCCCTTGCCGGAAACGGCAGGGGAGGGCATTATGCTTATGTGCTGCGTTGTGAAAAAATTTTGCGGACAAAAAAGAAAACGGGACGTGAACGCCGGTCACGGCGTTTGCGTCCTGTTTTGCATCACTTGATCGTGGCGCTGTCGTTCAGAACGCTTGTACTGTAAAGGAACAGCACGTCCTGCGCCGTAAAGTCGATGAACTTTCCGAGCATCGCCGGGGAGAGGTAGCGGATGTCGACGAGTGTGATCTCACTGTACCCCTCCGCGAGCAGCGGAAGTAAACTCGCGGCGAACGAATCGCGGAAGACAAGGAGCTTTCGCTCCGCCTGCACGTTCGGGTTCTCAATGCGCAGCAGCGACTTGGGTCCCGAGAGGAAAATTTCATACGGGTCGCTGCCGTCTGCCTTTTCGAGCGTGTAGACAGGGAGATAGGAGCCGCTTTCATAGTCGTACACGCGGCAGCTACCAATGATATCGTTTGTGAGGTAGGCGAGCCTGTCGGGCTCCATTGGCAGTGCCGACTGCCCGCGGTACACACCGTAAAACGGCGTATCGAGCGTGACCTCGGTAAAGTCCACGGTGAGTGAGACGCCCATCGCATCTGCCAGCGCCTTGGCCGTGGGGGCAAGCATTTCCTGCCGCCAGTGGAGGTCGGTGCGGTAATAGGATGAGAGCGACAGCGTGCCCGTCAGGTCGATATAGTCCGCAAAATCGAACTTTTCCCGCATGAGCGCGAAAAACTTTCCGTAGTCCATCATGGGATAGCCGTTTTCGGCGGCCAGAAAATAATTCTTGTCGGGAATGACGGAGAGGTAGATATTCGCGCCCGTGTCCTTGAGATAGGTTTCGTACACATAGCGGAAGCGGTCGGCCGCGTGGTCGAGCGAATCCTCGTGGATCGTGTCGTCGAGCTTCGCGGCGTAGCCGTCCGCGACGTAGATGCCGTTGTTGTCCTTCTCGCCAAATAAATCGCGGACGGACAGGGCCTTGAGTGTGCGGAACTCGTCGCGCAGCGGGAACTGGTCGAGCGTGTAGCTCTCAAAATTCGACTGGAAGCGTCCGGAGAGCACTTCTTCCACATTCAGCGTTGGGAACTGCTTGAGCGGGCGGCGCTCGCTTTCCGACACGGCGTCGTCGCTCTTGCAAATGCTCCACAGCGCGAACATAAGCACGAACGCTGCCGCGATGCCGAGGGTGAGGGCGTCTTTGATTTTTCGATTCATGCGATGCCCTCCTTAAAAGCGGAAGTAGAGGAACGGGTTGAACGACCCGTCCACTAAAAATGCCGTGCCGAGCAGCAGAGAAATCAGGACAAACAGCGGCTCGAGCACGTCGAGCGCCGTCGCTGCGCCTTTGGATTTGCGCAGCTTTGCGACGATCATCTTCGGCAGCGGTGTTGCGCAGAGAATACCGAGCACGAGCAGCGGGCCATAGCTTTTAAGATAGTAGACCGCCTGTGCGCTCGATAGCGGCAGACCGCCTGCACCAAACATCGCGCTGATGCGCGAGACCGCCTGCGCGGCGCTGTCTGCGTCGAAAAGCACAAAGCCGAGCGTGACGAAAAAGAGCGTGTACACATGGCCGAACACGCGGTGCTTTTCGAGCACCGGCAGCAGCGCCAGCTTTTCAAGAAGCAGCAGGACCGCGAACCACAGTCCCCACAGCACGAACGTCCACGCCGCCCCGTGCCACAGGCCCGTTGCAAGCCAGACAATCAGAATGTTCAACAGCTGACGCGCCTTGCCCTTCCGGCTGCCGCCGAGAGGGATATAGAGGTAGTCGCGGAACCACGAGCCGAGCGACATATGCCACCTGCGCCAGAATTCCGTGATGCTTGCAGAAATATAGGGGTAGTTGAAGTTTTCAGGGAATTGGAAGCCCAGCATCCGCCCGAGGCCGATGGCCATGTCACTGTAACCCGAAAAGTCGAAGTACACCTGGAGCAGAAACGCGAGCGCGTAGAGCCAGACGAAGAGGACGCTCGCGTCCTGTGTCGACTTGTAGGCGCTCGCGAGCGCGCCGAACTGGTTGGCAAGCAGGATCTTTTTGCAAAAGCCGACCGTAAAGCGGCGCACGCCCTCCGCCGCGGCGGAGACACTGTGCGTGCGGCTTTTGAGCTCCGCGGCAACGTCGGAATAGCGCACGATCGGCCCCGCGATGAGCTGGGGGAAGAGCGAAACATAAGCGGCCAGGTCGATGAAATTCCTCTGCGCCGCCGTTTCGCCGCGGTAGACGTCGATGACGTAGCTCAATACCTGAAAGGTGTAGAAGCTGATGCCGATGGGCAGGCTCAGCTTCAAAAGCGGCAGGGAGAGCCCTGTGACGGCGTTGACGCTGGAGAGAAAAAAGTCCGCGTACTTAAAATAGCCGAGAAGCCCAAGGCTCACAAGGATCGAGAGCGTCAGAAAGACCTTCGACGCCTTTTGCCCGCGGTGCTTTTCAATCAGCAGGCCGAAACCATAGCCCTGCACGATGGAGACGAGCATAAGCAGCATATATTTCGGCTCGCCCCAGGCATAGAAAAAGAGGCTTGCGAGCAGCAGCACCGCGTTTTTCAGCTGCCGCGGCGCTGCGAAGTAGATCAGCAGTGCCGCGGGCAGAAAGTAAAAGAGAAAGGGAACGCTGGAAAAGAGCATAAACTTCTCCGCCTTTCAGAAGATCAAATCAGGCGATGGCCTCGTCGCAGACGACGGCAGCATCGGCAAAGGTCTCGGTGACCTTGCCGCTGAACTGGTCGACGAGGTCCTCCGCGCCGTAGCAGGAGATGACATAGTCGCCGAGCGTCAGGATGACAAGCTTGTCGGGGAAGCCGCACATCCACTGGCGGTTCATGATATTATCCCGCAGGGAGGAGGCCACGTCGGCGGCGCTGACGTCATCGCTGAGGTGGTAGGCACCGCAGGTGAAGGTGTTGGCGTTCATCATGTGGGTGAGGGACGCGGCGTCGGAGAGCTTGCCTGCATCCGCGGCGGGGAAGGAGAGAGAGTAGTCAAGTGCGTCGCCGTCTTCGACGGAGAAGTTACCGGGCGCGTCCTCGGTCATATTCGCCTCATCAAAGTCGCCGCCGGCAGCAGGGAACTTGTCGTCGTCGCTGTAGTTGGCCCATACGGCGTTCAGCAGCTCGAGAGCGCTCGCGGGCTGGCTGTTATTGCCGCTATTGTCATCCGTCTTGCTGCCGCAGGCGGCGAGGGAGAGAGTCATCGCTGCGGCCAGCAGCAGGGTGAGAAACTTTTTCATGGGAATTTACCTCCAAAATGTTGTGTGTTGTCAATAGTAATGTGGAATGGGATGCTTACGCCCGCGCGGCGGCCCAATAGCCGTTGGCCTCGTCGTAGCGCAGCGTGACGGCGGGCGCGCCGTCGAGAGAGAGCGTGTAAACCGTACCCGTGTCCGGCTCTTCGATGGTCCAGCAAAGCTGCACCTTGTCGGAGACGGTGTAGGAGGTGAACTCCTCCTGCAGCGAGTAAAGAGGCTGGGTCAGCACGCCATCCGACACTGTAACGGTCACGGCCTCGCCCGATTTGCTCTCGATGGTGAGCATCGGACTGAGCGGGCCGCTCAGACTGCCGCGCGCGTCGAGCGCCATCGCTGCGGGCTGACTGATGGGAATGGGGATTGAGGAGAGCGCTGCGCCTTCGACCTTGATCTCAGCCGGTAAGGTGTCGCGCGTCATCGCCAGGGCGGCGGCCAGCACGAGCACAAGGCACGCCGCAGCGGCAAGAAAACGCGGGAGGGCGTACCGTTTGCGCGGCTTGTAGGCGTAGGCGTCCGCGATGAGCTCATCGTCGAGCTCGCCTATGGCGCGGGTCAGAACTTCATGCTTCACAGTATCCCTCCTTGATGAGATGCTCCTTGAGCTTTCTGCGCGTGCGCAGGAGCGTGGTTTTGATGCGGCTCTCGCCGCAGTGAAAGCGCGCGGCCAGCGCTTCGACCGGTTCGCAGTAGAAATAGCGCAGGATGAACATGCTGCGCACCTCTTCGCTCTGTGTGCGCAGAAACGCGCTGATGCTGCGGCCGAGCTCTGCCGCCATCGCCTCGTCGTCGGGCGAGGACAGAGCGGGTGCGCAGTCGTCCAGCTCGTCGAGCGAGAGCGCGAAGGCGTCGCCCTGACGCTTCTGCGCCGACCTCGCTTTGTAGCGGTTCAACGCCAGATTGCGCGCGATCCTGCCGAGAAAGGCCGAGAGGATCGCGGGCCTTTGCGGCGGCATGGCCTGCCAGGCGTGTAAGTACGTGTCGTTGACGTTTTCCTCGCTGTCGGCGCGGTCGGATAAAATGTTTTGCGAAATTTTCATGCAATAGCTTTCGTATTTGGCGGCGGTGGCTTCGATGGCGTGCTCGTCCCGCTGCCAGTAGAGGTCGACGATCTCATGGTCGTCCATAGGTTCGCTCCTTTCTGTTGTCTGCCATCATGGGGAAAAGACAACTTTTTTGCCGTTTGCGTTACACAAAAGAGAAAATATTTTTGAAAGTATACCACATTCGCCCGTTTCGTAAAAGGGCGGCATGCTATTTTTGACAAAACGGGAACTTTTTTTCCATCCGCGCCGTCTAATATAACAAATCCCAAAACGGAGGTACATCCGACATGAAACGATTCTTAACGCTGCTGCTCGCCACGGCGATGGTCCTGTCCTTCGCCGCCTGCGGAGACAACGGAACGACGATCCGAAATGAAAATGAGAAGGACAATGTGAAAAAAGACCCCATTGCCGCGCAGTATTTGCAGGACCTCGCCGTGAAGACGGCGGACTATCCCGTGTTGCCCGCCATGCCGAACGAAGCGGAGCTCGACGAGGCGTTCAGCACCATCGACTATGACAAGATGGGCGCGGACGCCTATGAAAAGGCGCAGGAGAAGATCTGGGAGGACTGGGACGCGCGCAGCAATGCCTATTACGAGGCGCTCAAGCCGCTGCGCAGCAAGGGCACGAGCTACCCCGCGGCGTTCCTGCACTTTACAAAGGAGACGGGCACGCTGCTTTCGGCGGAGGAGAATACCGTCCTCTCGCCCGCGAACCTGTACCTCGCCTTTGCGATGCTCAGCGAGACGACGGACGGCGACAGCCGCGCGCAGCTTTTATCGCTCTTAGGCCTTGAAAATACCGACGCGTCGCGCGCCGCGGGCAACTATGTCTGGCGCAATCTCTACGGCGAGACCTCAACGGGAAAGACGCTGCTCGGCAGTTCCGTTTGGCTGAACGAGAACGTCCCCTATAACGAGGAGACGCTGCGACTTCTCGCCGAGCAGTACCTCGCCTCGACCTTCTCCGCCCCGATGGGAGATGAGAAGACGGACAAGGCCATCGGCGAATGGATCAATGAGAACACGGGCAATCTCTTGCAGGACGCGGCGGGCGAGATCGAGACAAAGCCCGAGACCGTGATGCTGCTTTTGACGACGCTCTATTTTAAGGACCAGTGGCGCGATGAATTCTGGGAGAATGCGACGAGAAAGGACGCTTTCACCGCGGCAAGCGGCGAGAAGCAGACCGTCGACTTCATGCACCGCACGGACGACCGCGCCGCGTACTATCGCGGCGAGAACTACACCGTGGCGGAGCTCGGCTTCCGCGGCGGGCAGTCGATGCGCTTTTTGCTGCCGGATGAGGGCACGACGCTTGAAAGCCTGCTCTCCGGCGGAGAGGCCGTGGGCGGACTGATGGCCTATGACATGGACGCCGCGCTGCCGAGTGCGGAGATCCACTGGAGCGTGCCGAAGTTCGACGTGGATTCCAACCTGGAGCTGACCGACGCGCTCAAGGCGCTGGGTGTCACCGATGTGTTCGACTTCGATAAGGCGGACTTCTCGCCCCTTGTCGACTTTGACCGCTTTGACAAGGCGGTCGCCGTGACGCAGGTGCAGCACGCCGCGCGCGTCAAGGTGGACGAAAAGGGCTGCGAGGCCGCCGCGTTTACCGCCGTCAGGGCGGACGCCCAATCCGCCGCGCCCGAAGACCTACCCGTGGTGGAGATGAATCTGAACCGGCCGTTTGCCTTTATGATCACCGGCGTGGACGGTCTGCCGCTCTTCCTCGGCACGGTGAATAGCCTATAAGAGCAAAGCCAGCGCGCCGGCAGTAAAAAACGAGTGGCGCAAAATGAGAAGGAGAGAAACGATGAAGAGATTATTTGCCTTTTTGCTCGCCTGCGTGTGTGCGCTGGCACTGTTTGGCTGCGCGGGAGCGAATGATGACAAATCGGACGGCGGACCCGAGGATGATTGGGCACCGCTGACGGAGGCGCAGATCGAAGAATTCAAGGAGATGTTTGCCTCTGAGGCCGATGTGATGGATGAAACGACGGGCGAATACCGCTACACGACCTCAACGCCGGTGAGCTGCTTTTTCACCTCGCATTACGACGATCCGCGCGATATCGACCTTGCAGAATTTTTGCGGTACTGTCCGCTCAGCACCACGCTGGGAGACGCGGACGTGGAGGAATTCCACGCTGTGCTCGACACGCTGGGAATAGAGGATGCGGAGAGGTTCAAGGTGCCGGATGACTGGGCGGTCCCCGTGCGGCGCATTCCCAAGAGTGACGTTTCCGCGCTTTTGACGCAGTGGGCGGATATCACGGTGGACGATCTGCGCAATCAGGAGGGTGTGACGTACCTCGCACAGTATGATGCATTCTATGAGTTTACGAGCGATTTCGGCCCCGGATATTTTATTCCGGTGGGCGGTGAGCAGTACGGCGACAGCATCCGGCTGTGGAGCGCGCCGCGCGGCGAGAACGGCGAAGGAACGCACGATGAGTTGACGCTGGAAGTGCGCCCAGACGGGAGCTATCGCATTGAAGCGTTCCGTGAAGTCTGAAGCAAAAGGGGGCCTTCTCTCACGTGAGAGAAGGCCCCCTTTTGAATCCCCCAAGAGAACGGCAGGGGCGTTTCGATCTCACCCCTGCACCCCTAACGACCAAAAAGGAGGGGCCTTGCCCCTCCTTTTTGGATTATCCACCCCATGGCACTTCTGGTAAGCATTGCGCCTACTTCGGATGATTCTGTTTCGATGGTGCCTGCCGAGGCGGCATTGCTGCGCTCACCGCATTTCTAATAGGAAAAAACGACCGCATCAGCGGTCGTTTTCGTTCTTTTTATCAGTTTGTTCCAGAAGATAGTCGACGCTGACGCCATAAAAATCAGCGAGCGCGCACAAAACGTGCGGCGGCAGCATTCTTTCGCCACTCTCGTAATATGCGTATGTGCGCTGCGGAACATTGATTGCTTCGCCGACCTGACGCTGTGTCAAATCGGCGTCTTCCCGCAAATCGCGGATGCGCCGGTATCTTTTCACGTTTATCACCAGATACAGTATATGTAGAACAAATTATTCTATTGCATTTTTGAATATTCTGTTCTAAATTGTAAACGAGGTGATGCAAATGACAACGTATAAGACTCTATATCATTTGATGGTCCAAAATATGAGTGAGGCCATCGACCTTTACGATGCGGGCAAAGGTATCCTTGCCCGTGAAGTCCTAAAAAAAGCCCTGTTAGATGCAGAAGAGCAAGTCATTTCGCAAGACATCATCCCCGATGAGCCTATTGGCAGTACCGATCCAGCAGAAAGCTAAAAAAGCAGCACCCCAAAGCGGCGAGCGAAGCAATGCCGCACCGTCAGAAGCACGGGGTGGATAATCCAAAAAGGAGGGGATACGCCCCTCCCTTTTGGTCGTTAGGGGGTGCAGGGGGCGAAATCGAAACGCCCCCTGCTTTTCTCTTGGGGGTTCCAAAGGGGGAGGTTCTCTTTTAAAAGAGAACCTCCCCCTTTGCCCCGTGCAGCGCCACCGGCGCTGCCACCCCTCCTGCGCAGAGCGCGGGATATTTTTCCTCAATTTTTCTAAAAAAGTGAAAGAAAACAAAAAATGACTGACCCTTGATCGCGATTACTGAACTACGATCAAGGGTCAGCCATGATGAATATTTGGATCTCTCATATTCTGTTTTCTTTCCTTCCTTTCTTCAATGATCTGGTGCCGAATATCACTTACTCCGGTTTCCACTCCTGCTATCTCAAACACCGCGGCTGCGGCGGTTTTACCTGAATGACGGTACATCAGAGAGTGCTGCGCGATGGATATGATCGGAACCATTTGGGATCGCCTTTGTGAAGATCACTTGTACATTGGTCTCACCCTTTCTGTGCTTAAAGAATAGCAAGAATGAGCACAAAAATCAAGCGGCGGAATGGATAAAGATGCGAGCGATATTTTGTGCGCAGGGCTGATTATTCGAAAATCGGCAGAAAATGCTTGCGGTTTATCCTGCGCTTTAGTATAATAAAGCTGTTGGGCCGCCTGAAAAGGGCGGCTTTTTTCATTTTCGGAAGTACACGGCGTCCCATTCCTCGCCGTTGGGGACGAGCGGCGGCTCGATGACAAGGCCGCTTTTGCCGCCGCGCTTTCCCTCGACGAAGAGGAGCGAGGGCGCGGCGTCCGGCGATTTTGCGAGAAAGCGCAGGCGCTTGGGCTCGATGCCGTGACTCCGCATGGCGCAGAGCACGTCGGCGAGGCGCTCGGCGCGGTGAACGAGGGTGAAGCGCCCGCCATAGCGCAGCACACGCTGCGCCGCGGCGCAGACGTCGTCCAGCGTGCAGGCGGTTTCCTCGCGCGCGATTTGGCGCGCTTCGCCTTTGGCGCTCTCGCCGCTGCCGGCGGGGAAGTACGGCGGGTTCGAGATCACATAGTCGACGCTGCCGGCCTTTGGCAGGACGGAGACATCGCGAAGGTCGCCTTCGTGGAAAGCGGCTCTGTCCGCCCAGCCGTTTTCGGCGAACGTCTTTCGCGCAAGCGCTGCCGCGGGCGTGGAGAGCTCAACATTTTCGATAAAAAGCGATTCCTCGCGCGCGAGCAGGAGCGTTCCGAGAAGACCGATCCCGCTGCCGAGGTCGCAGACCGTGTCGCCGCGGGACGGGCGGGCAAAGTAGGCGAGGCAAAAGCTGTCCGTCCCCGGCGGGAAGAGGGCAGTATCATAGTAAAAGCAAGGCCCGTTCGGCCAGAGCTCGTCGCGTTTTTCCATGTGATGACCCTTTCTGATGATAAAAATAAGGACGCGCTTTCGCGCGTCCTTATTTTTTAAGTACCCTTAGACCTTAGGCCTGGGAGATGGCGCCGTTGGGGCAGGTATCAGCGCAGGAGCCGCAATCCAGGCAGGCATTTGCGTCGATCTGATACTGGGAATCGCCCTGGGAAATAGCACCGACGGGGCAGGCGTCTGCGCAAGCACCGCAGCTGACGCAGGCAGAGCTAATCTGATAAGCCATAATTAGTACCTCCATAAGTTGATGTCGCTATTATAGCATGTCAAAGCGAAAATGCAAGAGTCAGAATGCAGGAAAATATTGAATTTTCTGTGTCATTTACGGTGTTTATTTTTGAATAAACCGGTCAAAAATGAAAGGACGAAAAGGAAGCGGAGGGTAGAGCGATGAATGACCGGAAATTCAGCCTGAAGGCTGAACATGTGCTGCGCTGTGCGCAGGCGGCGGCGGGCGAGCTGGGGCACGGCTATGTGGGCTGCGAGCACCTGCTGCTCGCGGTGCTGCGCGAGGAGGACGACGCGGCCTGCCGCGCGCTGAATGCCTCGGGCATCTACGAGTCGGCAGTGCGCGAGAGGATGATCGAAAAGCTGGGGCGCGGCACGGCGGAAAGATCGACCGTGCAGGGGCTCACCCCGCACGCGCGCTGCGCGGTCGAGCTGGCTGTGGGCGAGGCGCTGCGCGCGGGCAGCGGAGAGATCGAGGCGGGACACCTGCTGCTTGGCATCCTGCGCGACAGCGGGAACATGGCCGTGCGGCTGCTGCGCTCGCTGGGCGTGGACACAAAGAAGCTGTACAGCGACACGCTGCGCGCGATGAGTCTGTCGCCGCGCAGGCTCCCGCTGCCCGAGGTGCGTGCAAGCCGCGCGGAGGCGAAAAACGGCAAGACGCTCTTGGAATTTTCGCGCGATCTGACGGCGATGGCGCGCGAGGGGCGGCTCGACCCCGTGATCGGGCGGGAAAAGGAGATCGCCCGTGCGCTGCGCATTCTGACGCGGCGGACGAAAAATAACCCCGTGCTCATCGGCGAGCCGGGCGTTGGCAAGACGGCCATCGCCGAGGGGCTTGCCGAAAAGATCGCGGCGGGCGACGTGCCGGAGGAGCTTATCGACAAGCGTATCCTGCTGCTCGACCTCTCCGGCATGGTGGCGGGAACAAAGTACCGCGGCGAGTTTGAAGAGCGCATCCGCGCCGTGCTCGACGAGGTGCGGCGCGACGGCAATGTCATTTTGTTCATCGACGAAGTGCACACCATCGTCGGCGCGGGCAGCGCCGAGGGGGCGGTGGACGCGGCGAACATCTTAAAGCCCGCGCTCGGCCGCGGGGAGATCCGCGTCATCGGCGCGACGACGCTCGAGGAGTACCGAAAATTCATCGAAAAGGACGCCGCGCTCGAGCGGCGCTTCCAGAGCGTGCAGGTCGGCGAGCCGGACGAAGGAAAAGCGCTGCAGATCTTACAAGGCCTGCGGCCAAAGTACGAGGCGTATCACGGCCTTTCCATCGAGGACGAGGCCCTGCGCACGGCGGTGACGCTCTCAAAGCGGTATCTGCCCGACCGCTTTTTGCCGGATAAGGCTATCGACCTTATCGACGAGGCGGCGGCAAGCGTGAAACTGTCCGCGCGCAGCGCCTCGCCCGAACTGAAAGCGCTCGAAGAGAAGGCGAGCGCCGCCGCGCGGGACAAGGAGACTGCCATCCGCGCGCAGGACTATGAAAAGGCGGCGCGGCTGCGCGACGCGGAGGAGAGCTTCCGCACGCAGGCGGCAGCTGAGCGGAAAAAACAGGCGCGCGAGGCGGAAAAGACCGCTGTGCGCGTGACGGCGGAGGACATCGCCGCCGTGGTGTCGAACTGGACGGGCATTCCGGTGACAAGGCTCAACGAGAGCGAAAGCGCGCGGCTTTTGACGCTTGAAGAAACGCTTCATGCGCGCGTTGTGGGGCAGGACGAGGCAGTGTGCGCTGTGGCGCGCGCCATCCGCCGCGGGCGCGTCGGCGTCAAGGACCCGCGGCGGCCCGTCGGGTCGTTCCTCTTCTTAGGCCCCACGGGCGTGGGCAAGACGGAGCTCAGCAAAGCGCTTGCCGAGGCGGTGTTTGGCAGCGAGGACGCGATGATCCGCATCGACATGAGCGAGTATATGGAAAAACACGCCGTCTCGCGCCTGATCGGCTCACCGCCGGGCTACGTTGGCTACGACGAGGGCGGTCAGCTGACGGAAAAGGTGCGGCGCAAGCCGTACTCCGTCGTGCTTTTCGACGAGATCGAAAAGGCGCACGAGGACGTGTGGAATATCCTGCTGCAAATTTTAGAGGACGGTGTCGTGACGGACGCGCAGGGGCGCAAGGTGGACTTTCGCAACACGGCGGTCATCATGACGTCGAACATCGGGGCGAAGAGCATCACGGCGGCGGGCACGCCGCTCGGCTTTGCGCCGGAGGAGCAGAAAAGCGCCGATGCGCAGTTCGCTGCCGTGAAGGCGGCGGTGATCGCGGAGCTGCGGCGGACATTCCGGCCGGAATTTTTGAACCGCGTGGACGAGACGATCGTCTTCCGCCGCTTATCGCGCGAGGACTGCGCCGAGATCGCGCGGCGGCTGCTTGCGCAGACCGTTTCCCGCGCCGCGGCGCTCGGCATCACGCTTGAGGCGGACGAGGGCTGCGCGGTCTCTCTCGCCGAGCGGGGCTACGATGTTTCCTACGGCGCGCGTCCCCTGCGGCGGCTCATCCGCAGCGAGGTGGAGGACGCGCTCGCGACCTGCCTTTTGGACGGCACGCTTGCAAGCGGCGACACGGCGGTTTTGGCGGCGGAAAACGGCACGCTCTGCGTGCGCCGACGGGAGAAAGCGGCGGCCGCCGCCCTCGGCGACGTCGGTGCGCAGAAGGCGTGAAAAAAGGGACGCATCAGACAGAAGACCCGACCGATGGATGCTCATCGGTCGGGTCTTCATGCTTGTGCAAAGATTTTTTGCGGTCGAATCATGCGAGGCTTTTTTGCCCTTGAAGGGATGAAGCCGGCTTGGCAAACCGGAAGCTGTTAAAGAGGATGATTCCAATATTCTACAGCATTTCCGTTCACGTCATAAAAAGTAATGCTGCCCGCATTGATCGGCAGGACGATCGCAAAGGGCTGATCGCTGTCGATATCGATCGCTTGTTTGGCGTGGCCATCATCAATTTGAAGCTGCTGCACCTGCTGCTGATTCATGGAAATCAATGCGCGCTCATTAGCACCCTCTGTGGTGAACTCTGCAATTCCTTCCTGGATCTCCGAGAGTTTTCCGCCCGCGCGGAAGAAATATCCGAAGGAAAGTCCCGGGCGATTGACATAGACGGAAAAAGTGTGGTCGCTCATGTCCTGCGGATAAGAAATATATGCAGCCATCGTGTCAGAAACACTTCCATCGATCGCCCAATCCTCCTTGATCTTCTGCGACGAACGAATGTCTGTTTCCAGATTGCCCGACGCTATGCCAATGTCGCTGCTTACATAAAGAAAACCAACAAATAAGCTGCAAGCAAGAAGAATCCCTATCACAGTTTTAAGAACTATCTTTTTCATGGCTATCAAAACTCCTTAGTAGATTCCTGATTTTTTGCCCCGGATGCGCTCCTCCTCATTCAAAGCGCTCAACGGTCGTTGCGAGGTCGTAGCTTGCCTTGAGCGCTTTGAGCTTTGCCATCGGCTTGCCCACGGAGTGCTTGTCGAGCGCGGCGCGGTCGCGCCAGTGCTCCACGAGCAGCACGCAGTTTTCCTCGGCAAGAGGCCGGTAGTAGTCGTACTGCATGCAGCCCTCTTCCGCGAGGACGGCGGCGCGCAGGCCGCTTCGCTCCATCTCCGATGCAAAGTCATTAGCCTTTTCGCCGCGATAGAGAACGTGAAGTAAAATGCCTTCCATAAAGTAAGGCTCCTTTCCTGCTTGTTCGTATTACGATACGTCGATCATTTCGAGGTATTTGTAGCCGTTTTCGGCAATGTGATCCTTGCGGCCCTGCAAATTGTCGCCGAGCAGCAGATCGAACGAGCGCGCCGTCGCCTCCGCATCCTCGGGCATGACTTTGATGAGACGGCGTGTCTCGGGGTTCATGGTCGTGAGCCACATCATTTCAGGGTCGTTTTCGCCGAGACCTTTCGAGCGGTCGACCTTGTAGCGCTTGCCCTCAAGGGTCTTGACGATGTCGTTTTTCTCCTTGTCCGTGTAGGCGAACCACGTCTTTTTGCCGCAGGTGATCTCAAAAAGCGGGGTCTCGGCGATGTAGACATAGCCCTCGCGGATCAGTGTCGGGCAGAGGCGGTAGATCATCGTCAGGATGAGCGTCCGGATCTGGAAGCCGTCGACATCGGCATCGGTGCAGAGGATGACCTTGTTCCAGCGAAGATTGTTGATATCAAAGGCGTTCAGGTCCTTGACAAACTTGCCCGGCACCTCGACGCCGCAGCCGAGGACCTTCAAAAGGTCGGTGATGATCTCACTCTTGAAAATGCGCGGATAGTCGGCCTTGAGACAGTTTAAGATCTTGCCGCGCACGGGCATGATGCCCTGAAACTCGCCGTCGCGCGAGAGCTTGACGCTGCCGAGGGCGCTGTCGCCCTCGACGATGTAGATCTCGCGGCGCGAGACGTCGCGCGTGCGGCAGTCGACAAACTTTTCGACGCGGTTTGAGATGTCGATGCTGCCGGAGAGCTTTTTCTTGATGTTCAGGCGCTGCTTTTCCGCGCTCTCGCGGCTTCTTTTGTTGATGAGCACCTGCTCGGCGATCTTGAGCGCGTCGACGCGGTTTTCGATGAAATAAGTTTCGAGGCGGGACTTCAGAAAGTCCGTCATCGCCTCCTGCACGAACTTGTTCGTGATGGCCTTTTTCGTCTGGTTCTCGTAGCTCGTCTGCGTGGAGAAGTTGTTGGAGACAAGAATGATGCAGTCTTCGATGTCTTGCCAGGCGATACGGGCTTCGCCCTTCTGGTATTTGTTGTTGTCCTTCAAATACTTGTCGATGGCGTAGACAAAGGCGGTCTTCGACGCCTTTTCGGGGCTGCCGCCGTGCTCGAGCCACGAGGAGTTGTGGTAGTGTTCGATGCGCTGCACCTTATTCGAGAAGCAGCACGCGCAGGAGAGCTTGACCTTGTATTCGGGCTTGTCCTCGCGGTCGCGGCCGCGGCGCTCCGTCTCCCAGAAGACGGGGGTGGTCAGGGCGTCTTCACCCGCGATCTCGGCAACATAGTCAATGATGCCGTTTTCGTAGACGAAGTCCTGCGTCTCGAAGTGGCCGGGGAGAACTTCGTTTTTGAAGCGGAACGTGATGCCCGCGTTGACAACGGCCTGACGGCGCAGCGTTTCGACATAGTAGTCGGCGGGAATGTCGATATCGGTAAACACGTCGAGGTCGGGCAGCCAGCGCGTGCGCGTGCCGGTTTTGCGGCCGCGGTCGGTCGGCTCGATCCTGAGCTCGTCGCCCTTTTTGCCCACGGGCTCGCCGCGCTCAAAGTGCAGGGAGTATTTGTTCCCGTCGCGCCAGACGGTCACGTCCATATAGCGCGAGGAATACTGCGTCGCGCACGCGCCGAGGCCGTTGAGGCCGAGGGAGTATTCGTAGTTGTCGCCGTCCAAGTTGTTGTACTTGCCGCCGGCGTAGAGCTCGCAGTACACGAGCTCCCAGTTGAAGCGCTTTTCCTTGGGGTTATAGTCCACAGGGCAGCCGCGACCCATGTCCTCTACTTCGATGCTGTGGTCTAAGTAGCGGGTGACGGTGATGAGCTTGCCGTGGCCCTCGCGCGCTTCGTCGATGGAGTTCGAAAGGATCTCGAACACGGCGTGCTCGCAGCCGTCCAGCCCGTCCGAGCCGAAGATGACGCCCGGGCGCTTGCGCACACGGTCCGCGCCCTTGAGGGACGAGATGCTCTCGTTGCCGTAATTCGTTTTTTTTGCTTCTGCCATTGGGGTTTCTCCATTTCGCCGAAATTTACGATTCTGATCTTCAAACACAAAACTTGGTACATTATACGATTTTTTGACCACAATAGCAAGTGGCCGCGGCAGATTTTTGCCTTTGGCGGGAAAATGCAGAAATTCGCGGGAATTTCTGCGCCAATTATGCCGAAAGACGTCGAACATAACAAAGCGTTAACCGACGGGAACGCACTGGAGCAACAAAGTTATTCACAGTTTCCACAGAGTTTTCCACATCGTTATGTCAACAGAATAACCGCGGATAAACCATGAATGGACATGCTTCCGCTTCCTCCACGCGGTGAAAGAGGGAGAAAGCAAATTTCGTCAATTTGCCCCCTTGACGAGATGGCGCGGACGTGTGCGAAAAAAGAGAGCGCCGCGGCGCTCCTTTTTTTCTCACAGCAGCATCAGGATAACGCCGTACACAACGCTCGCGAGCGTGCCGAACACGATGACCGGCCCCGCGACGACGAACATCTTTGACGCCATACCGGTGATGAAGCCCTCGCTCTTAAAGTCGATGGCGGGGGAGACGACGGAGTTGGCAAAGCCCGTGATCGGCACGAGCGTGCCGGCCCCGGCAAAGCGCGCGATGGAATTGTAAAGGTTTAAGCCTGTTAAAAGTGCGGAGAGGAAGATGAGGCAGATCGAGGTCGCCGTGCCTGCGTCCGCCTTTGCAAGGCCGAGCGAGAGAAAGCCGTTCTGGATGAGCTGGCCGAGCGCGCAGATCGCGCCGCCGATGAAAAAGGCAAAGGCGGTATCCTTGAAAATGGGCGATTTGGGCGCAAGGCGCTTGACATACTCCTGATATTCCTGAGGCGTCATATCCATGAAGAATCACTCCTTTTACCGTAGTGTTTGCGGAAAATGGACGAAATATCCGCGCGATACCGTCTTGCGCGCGGCGAGGTTTGTGTTACAATGGGCGAGGATATTTTTGCAAAGGAGTTGACGCGATGCGACCGCTGGGACTGTATCTCCACATCCCGTTCTGCAAGGCGAAGTGCATTTACTGCGACTTCTACTCGCTTCCTCATTCCGAGGAGAAGATGGACGCCTACACCGCGGCTTTGCAGCGCGATCTGATCCGCTGGGCGGATCAGGCAAAAGGCCATACCGTTGACACGATCTACTTTGGCGGCGGCACACCGAGCTACCTCGGCGCAGACCGGCTCTGCCGCATTTTAGAGACGGTCTTTGCCCATTACCGCGTGGACAAAAACGCTGAGATCACGACCGAGGCGAATCCCGACAGCGCGCGGGAGGTATCGGCGCTACGGCAGCTCAGAGAAGCGGGCTTCAACCGCATTTCGCTCGGGATGCAGTCGGCGAGCGACGACGAGCTGCGCCTGATCGGGCGCGTCCACACGCATAAAGAGACGGTTGAGGCCGTACATGCCGCCCGCGCGGCGGGCTTCGACAATGTGAGCCTCGATCTCATCTACGGCCTACCCGAGCAGACAATGGCGCACTGGCGGGAAAACCTGCAAGCGGCCATCGCTCTTGAGCCTGAGCACCTTTCCTGCTACGGGCTCAAGATCGAGGAGGGCACGCCGCTCGACCGCAAAAAAAACACCCTGCGCATCCCCGACGACGATGAACAGGCGGAGGAGTACCTTGCAACGGTCGAGCTGCTCGAAAAGGCGGGCTACGCGCAGTATGAAATTTCGAACTTCGCGCGTCCCGGGCGCGAGTCGCGCCACAACCTCAAATACTGGACGATGCAGGAGTATCTGGGCTTCGGTCCTGGCGCGCATTCGGACTTCGGCGGGCGGCGCTTCGCCTACGCGCGCGACTTGAATGCTTACATCAAGGGTGAGGAGCACCTTTCCGAAAGCGCATGCCCCGCGGAACGCGAGCGCAAAGAAGAACGCGTCATGCTTGCCCTGCGCACCGCGCGGGGGCTTGACCTGTCGGCGCTCAAGGAGGACACGCGGGACGCCGAGGCAGTGCTCGAAGAGTGCGCGCACCACGGCCTTTCCCAAAAGGAAAACGGCCGCTGGCGGCTGACGCCGCAGGGCTTTCTGGTGTCAAACGCCGTCATCGTGCGGGTGCTCGAGGCGTTTTCCCTCTAAATTTTGCGAAAATAGTGGAAACTTTTTCCGCGTTTTCGCGTCTTTACTTATGGCAGGACATCTGCTATACTGTGTTATGTTTACCAATTCAAGACATTTTCAGCAAGGAGGCAAATCGTGAAATCCATCATCCGTAAGTTTTTGTCGCTGTCGCTGGCAGTCGTGCTGGCGGCGGCTCCGCTCAACGCCTTCGCGTCTGACGCGCTCGGCGACGATCTGACGAGCTCAAATGTTGAGGTCAATGAGCGCACCGAGCTCAACGCCGGTACGTTCTGGAGCAATACCCACTCCGACCTTCGTCAGGAGAACTACGTCGTCTATGAGCCGAACCGCAGCGTGAAGCCCATTGTGAGTAGCGGCAGCTACAGCACGCAGCTCTCGACCGTCTCGGCAGCAGCGCGCACGCTGGAGGCCGACGGCTACCGCGTGGTCGCGGGCATCAACGGCGACTATTACGACACCGCCAACGGCATCGCGCTCGGCAGCGTGATGAGCGAGGGCGTTTTCCGCAACATCTCCGGCAGCTATTATGCCCTCGGCTTCTACGATGACGGCACGGCGGTGATGGGCAAGCCGAATCTTCGCATCAACGCCGAGACCGACAGCGGCAGCACGTTCGGGATCACGGCCATGAACTATGTCCGCCAGACGTCGTTCGGCATCTTCCTGTATGACGACAGCTTCAATGCCCGCGGCACGATCGGCACGAGCGAGCCGGGCCTTGATATCGTTTGTTCTGTGGACCGCGGCGAGCTGGGCATCGGCGAGGAGCTGACGCTCAGGGTCGAGAACATTGTCGAAAGCGGCGTGGACACCGCCGTCGGCAAGGGGCAGTATGTGCTGTCGGTCAACCTCAAGTCCAGCGAGAGCTATCTGAACGCCATGCGTGCGCTTCAGGTCGGCGACCGCGTCACGGTCTCCGTCAGCGCGAGCAGCAGCGAGTGGAACGGCGTGACAAACATGATCGGCGCGCTCTATCAGCTGGTCGAAAACGGTCAGGTCTGCGCGGGCCTTGTCAACGGCAGGGGGGCGCGCCGCGCACGGCTGTGGGCCTCAAGCGCGACGGCGCTCTTGTGATGTACACGATCGACGGCCGCCAGAGCGGCTATTCCATCGGCGCGACGCTGACGCAGGTCGCCGAACGCATGATCGAGCTCGGCTGCGTGACGGCGCTGAGTCTGGACGGCGGCGGCTCAACCGCGCTCGTCGCGACGCAGCCCGACAGCACGACGGCTTCTCTTGTGAACAAGCCCTCCGGAGGCAGCGAGCGCGCGGTGACGAACCACCTCTTCTTAGTGGCGGACAGCCGTCCGACGAACTCCGTGGGCCATGTGTATCTTGAGAGCGAGAGCACCCGCGTGCTCCCAAACGCGCAGGTCAAGCTGACCGCGACGGCGCTCGATACGAACTATATTCCCATGTCCTCACAGGATGTGACGCTGCGCGCTGACCGGGGCACGATCGACGGCAATGTCCTGACCGCGCCCGAATCCGGCACCGTGACGGTGACGGCGCGCGCGGGCGGCGCGAGCACAGAGCTTGAGATCGAGGTCGTGACGCAGCCTGACAGCATCAGCGTCCAGCAGAACGGCAAGGCCGTGAGTGCTATCACGCTCAGCGCGGGCGAGACGGCGACGCTGACCGCCTCGGCGATGTACCGCCACCTGCCGGTGCTCGGCGACAACAAGGGCTTTACCTGGACCGTGCAGGGGAATGTCGGCACGATTGAAAACGGCGTCTTCACGGCGTCCGGCAGCATCGGCAGCGGCCGCATTTCCGTGACGGTCCCTGTGACGGTGACGGCGCGCGCCCTGCGCACGCTCGACGGCTTTGAGACCTCGTTCGCGACCGCGACCGGCACGCGTGCGATGCTCTCCTACAACAGTGAGATGACCCGCGTGCACAACGGCTACGCCTCCGCACGGCTTGACTATGCGACCGGCAGCGAGGGCAACGCCTACATCGGCCTCAACTATGCCATTCCTTCAAATTACGACCAGCTCAACTTCTGGGTCTACGGCGACAATAGCGGAGCGCAGCTCGCGCTGGTGACGGATACTGGCAGCGTGAACCTGGGAGCGCTCAACTTCTCCGGCTGGAAGCTCCTAACGGCGAACCTCGGCGCGGCGACCGCGATCACGGGCATGACGGCCTCTTCGGACGCGGAGCTCATCAGCGCCGTGTACCTTGACCAGCTCGTGCTCTCCTACGGCGGCCTGACCGATACGACCGCGCCGAAGCTCTCGCTCCAGTACAATGCGGCGAGCAACACTGTGACCGGCACGGTGAAAGATGACATCGACGGCGCGGCTGTCCCGACCGTCCGCGTGACCTACGACGGCAAGAGCTACACGTCCTACACCTATAACCAGTCCAGCGGCGCGCTGAGCATTACGCTTCCCGCGGCGGACGGCGCACAGCACCGCGTGAGCGTGGTCGCGGGCGACGCGAGCGGCAACCTGAGCCGCGCGGGCGTGAACGCCGGTACGTCGAGCGCGACGCCGGCCTTTGCCGACATGAAGGACCACTGGGCGAACGACGCGGTCGCGTACCTCAAGCGCAGCGGCATTTCGAACGGCTCGAACGGTAACTTCCTGCCGGATACGCACATCAGCCGTCAGGAATTTGCCGTGCTGCTCGCGCGTTACTTAGGTTCTTCGCAGGATTATTCCTCCGTGCAGCTCCCGTTTGCCGATACGAATGAGATCGCATCCTGGGCGCTGAACGGCGCGAAGGCGATGTACTCGCTCGGCATCATCAAGGGCAGTTCCGACGGCTCGGGCAAGCTCTACTTCAACCCCACGGCCAACGTGAGCCGTCAGGAGGCGGTGACGATGCTCGGTCGCCTGACCGAAAAGGGCTACGCCCAGGGCGCGCTCAAGTTCACCGACAGCAGCGCAATCCAGTCCTGGGCGGCGGAGTATGTGAGCACGCTCAGCACGATGGGAATCCTCACGGGCTTTAGCGACGGCAGCTTCCGCCCCAACGGCGCGATGACGAGGGCGCAGGTGGCGACAGTATTGTACAAATTCTAAAATGAAAGGGAACGGCAAAGCCGTTCCCTTTCATTTTAGAGGGGGATTGCAGGCCGCTGCGCGCATAATTCGCCCGCCGTCGGCGGGCGAATTCCACACTTGCGGCCTGAGAAGAGTCATTTCCAACGCGCATGTCGTTGGAAATGACGATTAAAATTATTTCGCGTCTGCGGACGCGAAAGTCTGCGACGCTTGGGTGCGATGGGCTGTTTCGCGCCCGTGGGGCGCGAAATGCGCCGGGGGAGTGCGTGCGGGGCGCTGTTTTGCGCTCTTCGAGCGCAAAATGCGCGCCTGGGGTGGTGCGGAGACACTGTTTTGTGCTCAGGGAGCACAAAATGCGTGCTTTTTAGAATGCTGTTTCGCGCCCGCAGGGCGCGAAAGGCGCATCTTTCGGTTTGATGAGGGGGAGATAGGGAATTTGAACGCTGGTTTTTGCGGAAAATACGCAAAAAGGGGCTACCCTTTTGCGCGGCGGCGTGCTATGATAATTCTGTATTGGTATCTGTATGAAAAAGGAGGCGGAGAGAATGAAGCGCGCGGGGAAACTGCTGGTGATCGGATTATTTTCGCTGCTGCTTTCGGGCTGCATGTTCACGACGCCGGAGACGTCGCTCTACCGCCTGCCGAAGCTTGCGGGCGAGTATGAATCGCTTGAATCGCAGATCGACGCGCTGCTCACAAACGGCGCGGAGTATGCCGCGCCCACGTCGGGCAGCAATTTGCAGAGTGTACAGATGATCGACCTGGATGGCGACGGCAGCGAGGAGGCAGTGGCCTTCTTCCGCCGCGCGAGCGACAAAAAGCCGATGAAGATCTACATCTTCAAAGCCGACGGCGACAGCTACGAGCGCTACGCCGTGATCGAGGGCGCATCGAGCCAGATCTACAGCGTGAACTACGCGGATCTTGACGGCGACGGGCTCAAGGAGATCCTGGTCGGCTACAAGAGCAGCTCGGATGTGCAGGGGCTTGCCATCTATCCGCTCTCTCCCGGCACGCCGGAGTCGCTTTTGACGACGGGCTATTCCCGTTACGCAAACCTCGACATGAACGGCGACGGGAAGCAGGAGCTTTTGATCATTTGCAGCGACGAAGAGAGTACGGCGCGCGTCGATTACTATGACTGGGATGACGGCGCGCTGCACGCGAAGTCCTCGCTGCGCCTGTCCGCCTCGGTGGCGGAGCTGAGCCGCCTGACCGCCGGTACGCTGACGGGCGGGGAGAACGCGCTGTTCGTCACGGGCGTGACGGGCGACAACCTGACCGTGACGGATGTGCTGGCGCTCAGAAGCGGGCGGCTCCAGAACATCGCCCTCGGCGCGGACGCGAATCAGGTACCCGCGGAGGAAATTTTCCTCGGCCTTTTCCCGCGCGATGAAAACAGCGACGGCGTGACCGAAGCGCCGAAGACGCGTCCCTTGCAGCGCTTTGACCGCGAGAGCGAGCTGCAGTATTACGTTGTCTGGGAGCAGTACAGCATCGACGGCACGGTGACGGACGTGCAGAGTTGCTTCCACAATGTGGTGGATGGCTGGAGCCTTGTGCTGCCGGACGAGTGGGACAAGGACCATCTGACCGTCGAGCGCAGCGCGGGCAGCGGCGAGACCGCCGTGTCCTTCTACCGCGCGGGCGAGGGCGGACTGAGAGAGAAACTGCTCACCGTCTACACCCTGACGGGCGAGGCGCGCGAGGGACTTGCCAACATCGGCAGCCGCTTTGTGCTCACGCAGCAGGTGGAGGCGGTATACGCCGCACGGATCGGCGATGCATGGAATATCACGCTTGATGAGCAATCGCTGCGCGAGCGCTTCTCGCTCATCACGGCGGAATGGACGATGGGAGACAACTGAGAGGAGAAACGATATGAAAAAAGTGCTGGTGCTGGAGGATGAAGCCAGTATCCGTAGTTTTATTGTCATCAATTTGCAGCGTGCGGGCTACGAGGTCGTGGAGGCTGAGTGCGGCGAGGAGGCGCTTCAAAAATTGCAGGAAAATCCCGACACGAAGCTGTGCCTGCTCGACATCATGCTGCCGGACATCGACGGGTTCGAAGTCTGCCGCCGCATCCGCATGTCGAACGCGCAGGTCGGCATCATCATGCTGACGGCGCGCACGCAGGAGATGGACAAGGTGACGGGCCTGATGACCGGCGCGGACGACTATGTGACAAAGCCGTTTTCGCCCGCCGAGCTCACCGCGCGCGTGGACGCGCTGCTGCGCCGCATGGGCGAAAACACGCCGGCCACGCATACCGGAGAGTTGTATCAGCCGCCGTTTCTGCTGAACCTGACGAACCGGACGCTTGAAAAAAACGGCGAGCGCGTCAAGCTGACGCAGATCGAGTACGCGATCGTCAAGCTCTTTATGGAAAACAGCGGCAAGGCGCTCGCGCGCGAGGAAATTCTCGACGCCGTGTGGGGCAAGGGCTACTTTGGCGAGCTCAAGATCGTGGATGTGAATGTCCGCCGCCTGCGCCTCAAGATCGAAGATGACGCGCAGGAGCCGAAGTACATCTCCACCGTGTGGGGCTTTGGTTATAAATGGACGGTGTGAGCGCACCGAACGAAGGAGGGGCAGCGATGCCGGACAATCGAAAAGGCTTTGCTTCGGCGCTGCACATCCGTGGCCTTCGTCAGCGGTGGATGTTTTCGGCGGTGCTGCCGATCTTGCTGCTGCTGGTGCTGGCGGTGGCGCTTTTCAGCGTGGGCGTGCAGGAATACTATTACAATGCGATGCGCTCGGGCCTTGAGAGCCGCGCGCGTATCGCGGCGGAGACCTTCACGGGCTACGGCGTGAAGAGCTACAGCGAATATTACCGCCTCGCGTCGTACTCCGCCGAAACGTTTGAAGAAAAGGACACGATCGAGCTCCAGTTCATCAACACGAACGGACGCGTGCAGGTCTCGTCCTACGGGCTGACGGCGGGCACGCTGCCCGGCACGAGCGACGTTGACAACGCGATCGGCGGCAAGATGGCGTCGTTTCAGGGCCGCGATCCGCAGACGGGGGAGAATATCCTCGCGGTGTCGTATCCGCTGTTTTTTAACTCCCGCGTCGTCGGCGTGCTGCGGTACGTGACATCGCTGCGCGAGGCGCAGCATCGCGTGTTGGTCGAGTCGCTGCTCGCTTCGGCGGCGGCACTCGTGTGCATGGCGCTGATCGCGGCGTCGAATGCTATTTTTATCAACAACGTCGTCCAACCCGTCGCAGTCGTGAGCGACGCGGCACGCCGCATTTCGGGCGGCAGCTACGGCATCATGATCGAGAACCACTACCGCGACGAGCTCGGCGAGCTGGTCGACAACATCAACGACATGTCGCTCAAGATCAGCCAGGCCGAGAAGATCCAGCAGGAATTTATCTCGTCGGTCTCGCACGAGCTGCGAACGCCGCTGACCGCCATCAGCGGTTGGGCGGAGACGCTCTCTGCCGACCCCGGCGCGAACATCGACCAGACGAAGCGCGGCCTCGGCATTATTTTGAAAGAGTCCCGCCGCCTGACGACGATGGTCGAGGAGCTGCTCGAGTTCACAAAGATGCAGGACGGGCGCTTCACGCTGCGCGTGGAGAGCGTCGATCTTGCCAGCGAGCTCGAGGACGCAATCTACACCTATTTCGAGCTCTTCCGGCAGGAGGGCATCGAGGTCAGCTACAAGGGCCCTGACGAGGATGTGCCGCCGATCGTGGCAGACAGCGAGCGCATGAAGCAGGTCTTCTGCAATGTGCTCGACAACGCGGCCAAGCACGGCGGCGCGGGAAAGCGCATCGACGTGAGCGCCGCGTGCGAGGATGGAAAATTTGTCATCCGCGTGCGCGACTACGGTCCCGGCATCCCGGAGGAGGAGCTGCCGTTCGTCAAGCAGAAATTCTACAAGGGCTCGTCGAAGGCACGCGGCAGCGGCATCGGCCTTGCCGTGTGTGACGAGATCGTGCGCCTGCACGGCGGCACGTTCGACATCGCCAACGCCGAGGGCGGCGGCGCGGTCGTGACGATCTCGCTGCCCATGTCGTGAAAAATAGAACGGGTGTTGCATTCTTGCAAAACCCGTGGTATGATATCGCATAGAAAAAGGAGAACCATTCATGGCAGAAGAAGCAAAAAACAAGGCTTCCGCGTCCAAGTTCCGCACGAGCATCGGCGGACAGGCGTTGATCGAGGGAGTTTTGATGCGCGGTCCGGGCAAGCAGGCTATTGTCGTCCGCTCGCCGGACGGGCTGGTCGAAAAGGTCGAGGAGCTGACGCTCGTGCGCGACAAGTACCCCGTTTTGGGCTTACCCATCATCCGCGGCGCGGTGACGTTCGTCGATTCGATGGTCAAGGGTGTCAAGGCGCTGATGTTTTCGGCGGACTATTTCCCCGACGAGGACGTCGCCGAGCCGAGCAAATTCGACCAGTGGCTTGAAAAAAAGCTCGGCAACGAAAAAATGCAGAAATTCATCACGGCGCTGGCGGTCTTTCTGTCGCTGGGGCTGACGATCCTGCTCTTTTTCCTGCTGCCGACGTTTCTGGCGGGCTTTATCGACCCGTATATCAAGAGCGCGGCGGTGCATAATCTGGTCGAATCCGTCATCAAGCTCGTGATCTTCTTCGCTTACATGATCCTGTGCTCCAAGCAGAAGGACATCTACCGCGTGTTCCAGTACCACGGCGCGGAGCATAAGACGATCTTCTGCTACGAGGCGGGGCTGCCGCTGACGGTCGAAAACTGCCGCATCCAGCCGCGCCACCATCCGCGCTGCGGCACGAGCTTTCTCTTTGTGGTCGTGGTCGTGTCGATTTTAGTCTCGAGCCTTGTCTTCAGCTTTGTCAACTGGCGCAACATGTGGGTGCGCGTGGCGCTGCACCTGCTGCTGCTCATTCCAATCGTGGGCGTGACGTATGAGTTCAACCGCTACGTCGGCGGGCACGACAATAAGGTGACGCGCTTTCTGGCGCGTCCGGGTCTGTGGCTGCAAAACTTTACGACCAACGAGCCGGACGACAGCATGCTCGAGGTCGCCATCCGCGCGCTCGAGCTGGTCATTCCCGAAGAAAAAGGCAAGGATGCGTGGTAAGCATGGCAACGACATATAATAATCTCTATCTGGATCTGCGCACGGAGCTGAGGCGCGCGGGCGACGAGGAGGCGACGCAGTCGGCGCGCGAGCTCGTCTGCGCCGCGGCGGCAAAAACGCGCGAGGAGCTGGTGCGCGACGGCTCGCTCTACGCCTCGCCAGAGGTGGAGCAGAGTGCGCGTGAGCTCGTCAAGCGCCATTTGGCGGGCGAGCCGGTGGCCTACATCATCGGCGAGTGGGAGTTTTACGGCCTGACGCTGGACATTTCCCCCGACGTGCTGGTGCCCCGGTGGGATACCGAGACGCTGGCTGCGCTGGCCATCGATTTTATCCGGCCTCTGCCCGATGGGGCCCGGGTGCTGGACCTGTGCGCCGGAACTGGCTGCCTGGGCATTGGCATCCGCCATTTTGTGC
>ERZ791625.447-NODE-447-length-28898-cov-4.545470_pt1 | contig 28898 bp, 56 predicted proteins | sample MGYA00510267_ERZ791625 | MGnify/ENA primary metagenome ERZ791625 (study PRJEB30046, sample SAMN00715229) | human gut metagenome | study: EMG produced TPA metagenomics assembly of the A metagenome-wide association study of gut microbiota in type 2...
TGCTGAGGTGGGTACGCAACGGGAAGAAGTTTGTAAGCAAAGAGGTTGCACAGGATAGGTTCGATAGGTGCCTAGCCTGCCCTCACAGTACTCGGCTGAAAGAGCAGGACCTGAATTGTAAGTCCTGTGCTCTGGAACACGGAGCAAGGGAAAAGATTTTCGAAGCTACTAAGCGGCTGGGTGAAGTTGAGGACCCGGGGAAGGGAGACGGTGACCTCTATTGCAAGGTGTGTGGTTGCCAGCTAAAGGCCAAGGTCTGGTTTGATATTCAAAGTTCCTGCTGGAAATAGAAACGAGAAAGCCCGCTACGGAATTAACGTAGCGGGCTTTCTTTGCGAATGCTTTTAGGTGGGAGTACTTCTCCCTAGGACGAGAACAACATAATGGTTATTCCCTTTATTGTCAATACTTAAATCCGGGATTATCCGAAAGTCTGAACATACTCTTGGACAAAGTAAGGGGGAGACCGATTTGTTTACCAATAGAGAAACCATCCTCCTCCGTAAAATTCACTAGATAGAAACTGTCCTCTATACCAATATAGCTTATATAGAAGGATCCTTTTTCTGGATGGTTCACCTCAATTACTCTGTTCCACAGTTCACGGTTCTCAAGTTTCTTTAGCAAGGTGGGGTAGTCAATCTTTAGATGAAGATTGAATTTGCTTTCAGTTAAAGAAAGAAATTTCCTGACCGGATTTTTTATCTCATACCTAGTATAACGCCTCTCAACGTAATAGAAGCTGTCCTTCTCTCCCAGATAGGCCATGCAGTATTTTCTTCCATTAGGTTCCTCAACGTAGATAGGTCGTTCCCAATAGGACTTGTCTTCCTTTAGTGTCTTAATCAGTTCGTCGTAGTTCATAGTATTTAATTGAGGTTGATGTGTCCAGAAGCAGGTGCGTCAATCAGTTCAAATTCACACGTGGTCAAGCTACGGTGAAGACCAATCCGGGGACCCATAGTGAACAGTCCATCTTCTTTATTCACAAGGTAGAGACAGTCTACCCCTCCCATGTAGGTCACATAAAAGGGTTCACCTTCTGGGGGAAATACCTTGATAACCCTAGCCCAGAGTTCTTTGTTCCCAAGCTTTTCTATCAGGGTCTTATAGTTTATCCTTTTGAACAGCTTGAACTTGCAATCAGATAGAAGAAGATGGTCTCCCATAGGTCCTCCAATAATGAGACCCCCATTGCATTTTGAAAGGTAGTAGAAGCTTCCCTTCTCTCCCCAATAGGTCATGTAGAAGGTTTCCCCATCCGGCTGTGTTACAAGGATAGGTTGCTTCCAGTAATCAGGGTCTTCCTTTAGTGTCTTAATCAGTTCGTCGTAGTTCATGATAATAAGGTGATGATTCTTTCAGTAAGGTCAAAGCAGAGGGGGTAGAAGGTATGTTGGCTGTTGATGTTTACTTTGTAAACCCTTTCGGAGTAGTCCTTATTCCCTCGCTGAATTTCATAAATGGCTTTGAGGTGGCCGAGGTTAGGAGCATAGAGAAGGTCCCCGGATTGGTCAGCAAACACAAGTCCTGCATACCCGGAGATTCCGTCGTTAGCCATATCGAGTTTCAGATGGGGTTCGCGCAGGATGAATACCCCATAAGGGTTCCCTGCTAGCGAGGAGAAGACGTGTCCAAGGTCATGGTGACCATGCTGTTCCATGGAGGTGAAAGTCTGGAAAGTCCACTGACAAATTTGGGTGAGTTTTTCCGACACACTCTCCCCTCTGTCAAGAGGGTGCTCATAGAAATCATAGGTGAATTTCCCTTTCGGAATCCGGTACAGTGCTCCCTCCCTTACAAGGAAGATTTCGCAAGGTTTTTCATCGACGGTATAAAACCCTTCTGGTAAGTTAATTCCTGCTTTCATTAGAAGGTAAAAAGTTTTTTGAATAGAATGTACTCATTGGAGGGGGTGAGGATGCCATGGGTAATAGGGTTTTCTTCCCCGTCCTTCCTTAATATCTCCTCAACTTCCTCACAGTTAAGCCAAGGGAGCCTGCTGAGTAACCTCATTTCATCGTTATCTGAATTCCCAGTGAGTTCAAAAATCTCACGGTTCTTTATCGCCCTTGAACTCATGATAGCAAGAGCGTCATCTCCTAAAAAGATGTACCGCCTTTTGAAGGTTACATGGAAAGTTCCATCTGCTTTATCCAACCAGAGATTGAAAATGTATGGGGTTTCAAGAAGGTCCCTCTGAATACGTAAGTAGGATTCCACGTCCGAGAGTGCAAGGTCTTCTTCGAGAAGCTTAAGAGTTCTCAACTTCCCCTTTGCATTTCGTGCTCCCCACGTATGGACTAGCTTGGAAATCATAGCATTGGAGAGACCTTCGGTTACGTATTCTTCTAGTGTATCTTTCATTATTGTAAGGTGTGGAATTTATAACCCCTCACTTTGGCTAAGTCAAGAGGAATCGAGTTTCCTACTACGTCATAGTAGCCACACTCTCCCACTTCTACTTCATCGGTAACATAGAGAGAGCCATCCCTTCCAAAGTAAACGTACTGGTATCTCTCATTCTCAATATCAGCAGGGTGATTATCGAAGAGGTTCTTAGGGTCGGCCAAGTCCATGGCATAGACCCCACATCCGTCCTCGATTATGTCCGACAAAGTTTGGTCGAACTCCCACTTGTCAATGTGCTTGACCGTGGAGAAGCTACCGTTAACTACCCTCAAGGTAGCAGAGGAGTCCATCCATCCTTCTTCATCTACAAAGGATTTCTTTCCACTATCCCAGCGGTAAATCCTTCCAAGTACTTCCACCTCGCCAAGAGATGTGAACAGGTGGTCCAGCTTTTCTGCGAAATCAATCGAGTTCATACACGTCTACAACGCCTCCCCCTACTACTTCAAGTTTCTTCATCTTCTCCACAAGTTCTGCCAAGTCAGCACGCATGGATTTCAGTTCCCGGTTCAGGTCCACGGTATCGCATTCCATGTCCTGATACATTGCCGTGATAGCACGGATAAGGAGCAGGTCCTCTTCCCGCTTGTTAATGCTGGGGCTAGCCATGGCTCGAAGGAACCGGGCCATGTTCATCATGAACGAAGCGTTCACACGGATGCCTTGCCACTCAGCGAGCGCATCGTCCAAATAGAACAAAGCCTTGCTTACGTCCTCAAGACGCTTCTCTTGACCGCCTTTGATTCCACTGCGCCAGAGGTACTTGATGCAGTTGCCCAGACCGAAGGGGAGATACCGGGAAATTTCAAGGCACTCAATGCCGGATGGGTGGGAGGTGTAGTGGTTGGGGTGAGACACGATGGGCTGTTCGTCCAGAATGGTTTTAATTACGTCAGTTTGGTTCATGTTAGTTTTTGTCGTTGAAGATTAGAATGATACGTACAATGCGTACAAGAAGTACCATGGAAATACAGCAGGCTACGCCTACGTAGATTCCATAGATTGCCATACCAAGAAGAGCAGGTAGAACGTCAAGTACGGTGAGTACGAGAAGAACGATTAGTACGGGGAGAATGGAACGCATCACTGCGATGCGAAGACTATCCCACTTGCGAACTAATTTATGCGGAAAGGTATCGGTCCAGTTCATATTCCTTGTCGTAGAGTTGCTTGCGAAGCTTGTTTAGCTTGCTCATTTTCCTGCAAAAAAAGATGCAGTTGATGATGGAGATAAGGGCCATTAACCCTGCTAAATAGGGTACAATTTGTTTGTCCTTAACAAGGAACAACATGAGACCATAGGCTCCCAAAATCAAAAGCTGTACCTTATAGTATCGGTCTACCTGTTTACTGACCTTGTGGGATTTCTCCCTTAGTTCTTCTATCTCTTCTATTTCTCTCCGTACTCTTTCTTCGTTCATTAGACTAGTTCATTCAGGGTTCGGTCAATAACGTTGGTGTTTCTATTCTGCTTACCAGTAATGGTGATAATGAAGTAGCAGGTGACTCCCAGTGCAAACAGGTCAATTAGGTCTGAATTGCAGAAGAGAGTGAACAGAAGCATCGGTACAAGGCTGGCTACCTTAATCATTTCCAGCATACTGTTGCGGTTAATGAGTACCTTTACTTTGTCTACCTTTTCCTTCCGGGTTTCTGTTTCTTTGTCTTCGTTCATGTGGCTGGATGATAACATGTGGAAAGGAAATGTCAAGGGGAAACTTTAAGTCTCCCCTATAATTTTTATTACGCACTAAGCTGGAATGACAAGGCTCCCATCCTAGGTACGTAAATCTTCACCGGATTGTATGGAGCAAGAACTTTGGACAGCTTATCTCCGTCCATGCCACGAAGGCTATCATAGCTCCAACCAATCTTTCCTTCCTCTACATGGTCAGGTACAGGAAGCTTTGCCTCTTTGATTTCCTTAATAATACTATTCATGGTGACGAACATTTTACTACAGGGGTAGCTCTATGTCCAGATTAAAATAGAGCTGGGAATTTTCTAGAAGGATTATAAATAGTGGTTACTTTCTTTAGGGTGGTGTAGTAGAGGTTGATGACTTTGAGAATAATCTCTGCCTCTACTTTCTGTGCGGCTTTGAATTCGTCCGTCGTCCCTTCCAACATAAGCATCCGCTTGTAGATGGAGTGAAGAGTATTGAGATTCTTTTCTCCTTTCTCAATCGCCTCCTTCACATCGAGGTTTCCCTCTAGTAGCAGGATGCTATCGTTGTTCATCTTCATGGCCACCTCGAACGCTTCGTTCTTAAGGCGATAGAGAAGACGATAGTTCATGAACTCATTGTTCAGTTCCTTTAATTCCAGTACAGCCTGTCGTTCTTCCTCCGTGAACTGGTGGTCCCTGCTGATACCCAGCACGGGCTGGGCCAGCAGGATTGCGAATACTGCGAACTTAATTCTTCCCTTCATTTTCTTTACGGTCAAGTTCTTTCAGCAGGGTAATCTCTTCTTCGGTCAATCCCTTCATTTCTAAATCTGTAGCAGTAAAAACCTTGCCATTATGTAGTGTTTGAATAGCAGGGATAGGGTAGTCATCTATCATATAGGTGCTGAATCTTACATCAGGGTCATCGAAGTCATCTGGAATACGTGTCTCTTTGTCATGCCTGTTTTCGATTACCTCAAGGCACTTGGAAAGGGGTACACCCCTGTGGTAGGTAAAAAGATTACAGCCCATCTTCTCTCCTACCTTATATTCATAGGTGATGGCTACGGAGAACTTCCCTTCACCCATCTTGTAAAGGGAGTAAGTAATTGCGTCAGATACGGAGTTCATGTCTTTCGTTTTTGTAAAAGGTTAAGAATCTTTCGGTTTGTTCACTATCGAGGGAATCAGAAGGGGCAAATGAAATGCAAGGTCCCATGCCGAAGAGGTCAATGGTTTCAACAGAGATTACGTTTGCACCAAGTTCTTTGTTCCCCTGCTCTCTATCCTCTCGAGTAAGTCGTCCATCATCTTCAAGTTCATCCACCTGCATGTTGTTCCTGTTTTCCAAGATAGTCATGCAGAAATCGAAGCTCTCATTGGTGTACAGCCTTACCACTTCAATGTCTTCACCGCCATTAGTTTCCATAGTCAGGGCCAAAGAGAACTTCCCCTCTTCCGGTCCGGCATAGAAGTCATACGTTAGTCTTTCTGAAATGTTCATCGTAGGTTTGTTTGATTCTTAGATATTCGTGAGCAGGGAGTTCGCCAACCCGCATGGACCATTCTCTACTTTCTGTGAATAGGTAGGACTGTTCAACGGAGATGGAGGAGTAGGTGTCCAGTAGTTCGTTGGAGCTAAGGTCGCTTGGTTCTTCCTCTATCAGGTTCGCCCCTGCGTCAAGCTTTTTAACATAGTCGAGGGCAATGTCAAGAAATAAATTTGTCTTCGCCCATATTGGAAATACTTTCTCGCCTTCACTGAAAAGGAACAGGGACCACTTCCCATCTTCATTCTTTATCAGGTCGAACATTGCTGTTTTCATCTTCCATCATTTTTACAATTTTGTAATGGACCTGTTCGGGAATATCACTATCTGCAATCCAGCTATGAACCGTTCCCTCTTGACTAACGCATTCTTCTGCTACAACCCTAACTCGATTGTCATTTATCCAAGCATCATACCTTTCTTGCTTGTTGCTGTAGTCGTCCTTCGGCGGCCGCTTCCTGTTCTTAATAATCTCAAGGGCCTTGTCCAGTTCATAGGGGCCATTGTAGAAAAGGACGTTAATCTTTTCAGGAAGCGGTGCTTCACGGAATATGGCTACATGGTATCGAAGGGTGCCATATTCCCGGTACAGTGAATAGGTGGTATGTGTTTTCATATATTCAATTTGCTTGGGTTGAGTAAGTTAAGTTCGGTGTTTGATATTGATGGACTAATGAGCAGGTAGGGTTTTTTGTAGAAGAGGACAGGAATGGAACCCACTAATAGATGGTCGTCTATTCGGAGTTTATCATACTCTTCTTTCAAACCGAAGTCGTTTGATAGAGTTGCCTGCTCCCGTACTAAGTCTTCACTTCTCAAGTGTATAAAATCTATACCCCTTCTAAGTGAATCCGTGCAGAGGATGGCGTAAGGGTAGTGGGATATTCCGTCCTCGAAAGCACAGATGGAGTAAGCCTTACTTCCACTGTTCTTGTAAATCTCGAATCGCTTCATCTGGTAGAAGGGTTAGAAACTTTCTCCGTTCTTCTTCCGTCATGTCATGGTCAAGGAACTCCCATCCCGTACTGGCATCCCAGCTTACAAGAACGTCCCCATTGGTATTCTCCAACCAGATGACTCTCTTCTGGTGTGCCGTTCTTCCTTCGCTCTTAGGTAGTCCCTTCAAGCTATCCCGGTTCATGGCAATCCTGCAAGCCGTCTCTATGGTAACACTCCTTTTAATATAGATAGGAAGATATTCCCTGTATTCAATTCCTCTCTGCTCTACTTCCAAGAGGATGACAACATCATAGCTATCCCTGCGGTTCCCACGGGTGATAGTGAATGCGGTAGATACGTTCATAAATATTTCTTAAGGGTTTCGAGTTCTTTTTCAGTAGTATAGTAGATGTTAATGTCCGTCCTCATATAAGGCTCCCCTGTATCATCTGCTTCAACATGGCTTTCGTAGATAGCGTAGCCGTCTTTATCTGGAATACTTTCAGGAAGTGTACACTCCTCTCCGTTCATGAGAAGCTCCATGGCTTCTTCCAAAGAGTTGTGAAGAGAGTAGTGAATCTGCCTACAGTCGCCTACGGATTCCCGGTACATGTTCAATTCGTATTCTCCAGTATCATTTACCCGGCATACCATGAACGTCGTAAACTCCAAGTCTTTAGTATTGATATTCATTACAGGGGCATCTTAGGCATTACGGTGAGTTCCTTGGTCAGGAGCATGGAGGCTTTGGACATGCGCATGTACTTGCCCATTTCAGTTAGCAGGAGCATAGAGAGGGCGGCAGAGTTCCCTACCCGTCTATCACTCTCTACGCCATTGCGGTCCAGACTAGCGGACAGGTGGAGAGCAAAGAAGGCGAGTGCGTACTTGTACAGGTACTTGTGATTCTGTAGCAGGTTGGAGACTGCCTTCCCGTCCAGTCCAGAATATGCAGAGCGGTCAGTCATATCCACTTCCGTTACCGCTTCAATGTGCTTGTGGTAGGAAATGATGGCACGGGTAAAGCTGGAATGGAATACCAGCTTAATGTCATAGTTGTTGGTAGGGTCTTCAAAGAAAGCAATAGGATTTTCTACACGGCAAAGAGTGAGAGCATCCACTAGAAGGCAGTTGCGATGGGTGGAGGGGGCCATCATTTCGAATACCATTTGCTCAGGGGTTTGCTTCTTTTCCCACGCCATAGCAATTACTTCCTTGCTGGGGGAGCCGTCCTTGTAATCCAGAATATTGTTAGAGTTTTCCATTTTCGAGTCTATTGTTTTGAAGTTTTTGTTTGATAAGCTTTTTGGTGTAGTAAACGTGAATACCGATAAGGGTATAGAGTAGTACCGCAAACAGTACAAGCAGGGTGATTAGGAGGGTGAAGATTAACTTAATCATACTTTTCAGCGTTCATTCTATGGGCAAGGTATTTAATTTCTCTAGCCGTCAGTGCGTTGTAGTTCAGTTCGTACCTTCCGCTTTCTATCAGGAGGAGAAGCTCGCAGTCTTCCCGGTAGATAGTGCGTTGAATACTCCCTGCGGGCTTTGTCAGTTTCATTAAAGACAAGGTGTGAAGGGCGGTTCCAAAACTGGAAGCGGAGAAGTGGCGATAGAGATTCTTTTCGTCATCTTCAAACACCTGAACAAGGACTCCATTCATAGGCTTGCGGTGAATGGAGAATCCAATGTTCTTTCCTTCAAAGGGCCTCACCGTTTCGTAGCTAACGGTAATCTCCCGCCCATCCAATACGGCATTGCCGTCCGTGAAGCTCTGAAACGTGGAGAGAATCAGATTAGCGGTTAAAGGGGAAGTGTCATGTTCCAGTACGATTTTGGCCGTGTACCTGTCCTTGCTTACCTTCATGTCCGTACTGTAAACCCATTGGTTAATGTCCGGCTGGTTCAGGTATTCGGTGAGCAGAATTTGACTCTGCCAAGCTTTCAAAAAGTTCAGTTTAGTTCTTGCCATTTTTTGTTCAGTGAATTATAGAGTTTAGTCCAGTTATCGAATTTTGAAATTAGTTCCTTGTTCATGAAGCATACCCTTGCATAGGTAGGTATTTTGTGGAGCACCGCCATGCGGAAGGGAGTAACGAATAGCCGTCTCTGAAATGTCGGGAAGCATACCTTATTGTTCAGGAATAGTTCTACGTATAGTACCTTCTCTCCGTCTATCTCTGCTTCCGTCTCTGTTTTTACTTTGCAACCTAGGTTTTCTAGTTCCTCTACATACTTCTTCATACTATGTCGTTAATGCTAAAGTGAGGGTACTTGTTTGAAAGTTCAGGGTAAATCTCATATTCAATCATTCCCTTCACCCTTTCAATTTTCTTGGAAGCTTCAACTGCTTCATGAATAAATACCGCTAGCTTGGTTCCCCGGTTCTTCAAACTGATGCGAATCTTGTCTGCTTCCTGCGCCCATTCTCCGATAAACTTGTTCATTTCATCTCGCCAGTTCTCCCGTAGCCGTCCTTTATCGTCCAGAATGGGCAGGAAAATATCATAGTAGTTATGCTTTACTGTTCCGTCTCGCATCAGGGTGCTAAGTGAAAAGAAAATTTCCATCTTGTCCCTTCCCGGACGATTCATCACAAGGGCAAAGTCCATTTCACTTCCTACTTCTTTCTTACCACGCATGACTATGGCCGTATTCAGTTCCGGCATATCAGTCCCATTTAATACATCCGAAAGGCGTACATAGTCTTCGTGCCTGATTACCCTATGCTTTCCGTCCTTCCGATAGAACCCGTCCTTGTATATCGCAACCTTCAAAGTTTCAAGTAAAGCTTCTATGGCTTCGTATTCGGTAAGGGTTGCCAACATGACGGGCAAGGTTTCTTTCTCCCGTTCAAGAATCTTATCTACTAATTCCTTTTCGTTCATGGCTTAGAGATTTGCGTATTCGGTTGCGTACTTGGTAGCTTCTTCCGGGTTGCTAAAAAGTTTGGCCTTGCACCTTTGCCCGTTGAAGGAAGCAACTTCATACTGGCCATCACTAACTTTGCTGATATGGACAGTGCAATCCCTTCCGTTTCTCTGACTGGAAATAGAGGATAAGACCTTAGGTTGAGCCGTCTTTGCTACGGTAGAGCGGGCAAGGTCAAAGTTGCTATATACTCTTCCGAGGCTGAGGGGCCACGGGTAAGGCCTTGCGTCAAGGCTCATAAATACAAGGTCCATTCCTTCCGGGTAGGTGAAAAAGTCCCATGTCTTAGGTGCCATTTCTTCATCCCATTTAATGAAGTGAGTTATGCTAAAACCTGCACCCGTACTAGCATAGTAGGGAATCAGGTCTTCGAAGCAGAAAAGGAATCTTGCTCCCAGTTTCTCAACGGCGTAGTCCACCAGAACCCTACCGTTACCCCGTCCCTGATTGAGGGGTGATACCATAAGGGAAGCAAGTTCACCGTCCCTAGTTACGCACGCAACGCCCGCAACGAACCCACAACCTACCAGTTTGAAGCAGGTGCATCCGTTCTCTTCGTACCATTCGGCGGGATAAAGCGTTAAGTGCGCTTTGTCCATTGCGGACAGGTAACTATAGAGCTGTTCCGTAAGAAGGGCCATTTCTTTGCTATCAATCTTTTCTATGTTCATATTTTTTATTTGTTAGGGGGGGGGGGTTTCCCGGCACGGCTTGAATATACCATAGCCGGGGTTATTGTCAATACTTTTTTAGTCTCTCACAAGATAGTTACCATTTTCCAGCTTGTAAATGTAAGTATTTCCGTCCAATTGACTATAAATCTCTTCTGCCTTGTCCTCTTCCTCCATTCCTTCAACTTCTTCTTGGTCTAACAGATAGTCATAGCTGTCTACCAATTCCTCAACGCCATACTCCGTAAACTCCGAAATGATGAACCTATCAATTTCAACGTCTTCATCAAGCTCATTGTAGTATTCTACAATTTGCTTCAAAGCAGGAAGAGTATAACTATCTCTCAAATCAGTTCCTCTAAGCCAGTTGTAGAGTTCGAATTCCGTCGTGATTGTTTCTTTTAATGCCATATTTTTAGTTCGATTTAGTTGTTGTACCTCTTAGGTACGGACGAATATTAACATACTGCTTTCTACTGTCAAGAATTTTCGATAACTTTTTTCAACTTTTCTTGCTGGTCTTTCGTAAGCTTCTCAAAATTAGAGGAATACACCGTTTCAACTTTCCCGGTGTAGATAGCTTGGATGACAAGGGGAACAGTGTCAATAACAAAATAGGAATGAAGATGCGCGTTAAATCTCTTTACTTGTGAACTGAATCCATCAGCAGGGAGAGTTACTCCTTTGTTTCTGATACTAAGTACTTTGCATACGGTTTCGAAGTCTATATGCTCATAGTTCCGAAGGGTTACGCAACTTTGTTCTTTGCTATCTTCGGCGGTCAGGACAAGGTTGAACTTCCCTTCTTCGTCCTCCATGTACAGATTAAATGTAACTTTTTTCACTGTGTTTTTCTCTTTCGTTTTCTAGATTTTTTATAGGTTCGCTTGCCTTTGGCTTCCGGTAAGTATTCTTTTGCAATTTCTCTCGGAATTTTGTTTGAGGTTATTAGATGCTTGCCAAGATAAATAACGTAGGTTTTACTTGCGGAACGGATGAAGAAAAACCTAGTGGAAAAATTGAGCAGGGAAGAAAGGTAGTTGTAGTAATTTTCAGCTTGTACAGGAGTATTAACGTCACCATTTTTCACCAGTACATACCTTTTCGCAAGCCTTACATTTTCCCCTAGCAGTTCTATTCGTCTTGTGATGGACCTGTAGCTTTCAACCTTGTTTTTGCAAAGGTCAAGGCAAATTTTAGCCATTCGTGGAATTTCTTCCGGTTCGCAAAAGATAGGTTGAAGTTGCCCGTTGAGCGCAATTAGTGCGTTAAGCTCATTATTTAGCTTGACAACGTGGCAATTCTCCCGCTTGCCGTGAAAGCTGATACCAATAATTTCCCCTTTAAAACCAAGTATGTCTCTCTTGTACATTAGTTTTCAGGAACATACACATTTCCTTCAACGTCCTGCTCAATGTCGGAAAGGCATCCCTTGTACCCGCAATATGGGCAACCGTCCTCACCAACTGAAACAATGCCTGCCCATTCACAATTATTGCACTTTACCGCATCCCCACGGCCATACTCAATTCTCTCAAGGTTCTTAAACTCAAGGTTTTCCCCTTCGAGCGTGTAGAATCCGTCAATCGTTACGCCCGTTTCGGAAATTAGAGTGCCGGGAAGCGGTTCATTCGTATGCTCCATGCTGAATTCTACCTTCGGGTTGCTGGAAATATCTTCCTTGTTCTGGATTGCTTCCTTTACTTCCCTTAGTGTATCAACGGTGAGAGAACACTTATATCGGCAAAGTGCAAAGTCCTCACGGTAAAATACCAGTACGTATTCCCCGGTATTTCTTCGGTACACTTGGTACGTAACGTATTCTATGGGGTTGTAGTCAATCATTTTCTTAGTCAATTTTAGCTAGTTCAAGTTCAGTGTATTTTATGATTCTTTTGGCAATTATGTCATAGTCAAAAGGAATTTTTCCAGAAAGCATTTCCTGTCTTACATGCTTTTTAACACGTACAAAGGTTTTTAAAGGAAGATTTTCTTTAGCGTACACAAGTGCTTCCTTCACTCTTGCCTTTCCCCTTTCAGTTTCCCTTTCAGCTTCTTCAAAGGCTTTGTTGAGTTCTTCTAACATTTCTGAATCAAACCTTTCTTGTTCCCTTCTGATTCTGGCTTCTTCCATTGCTCGGATTCTCCCACGCTCCATTTCATAACCTACTTCATAGGGAGTAGGAATATGGGGGCGAAAAGATTCAAAGTTCAGTTGTTTAGCAACGGAAACGGTACTAAGCAAGGGGAGAAGGAAGATGAAGGGTAACTTTTTCATGACAGTCTATTAGCGGTAGAGGGAAACAATAAGACGCTTAACTTCCGCAAGGGATGAATAAAATGTACGGTGCAGGGAATAGTTCTGCCTAACCTCATAACAATCAGCAAGCTTAACTACCGTTACCGGAACACTGTCTAAGAAAGCCATGTCTCCAGTTTCTTTCAGGTCGTCCAATTTTTCCATGTCGTACTTGTTCATATTTTTAGTTTGTTTAGTTGTTGGCTCCCCTTGGGAACAACGGCATAGTAGCAAACAGGGAAATAATGTCAATACTTTTTTTACAACTTTTTTATTAGGATATTCTGAAAGCCTTTAACCCCTTCTCTCTTAAGCAATCATAATACTTCATGGAGCAGAGAACGTTATCATTGTTTACGTAGCTGAATGCAATGACATGGGAGTTTGAACCTAGCTGATTCTGTTCTTCGTAATATTGTGCAAGTCCGCTACCCTTAGACTTTTTCCATTCTTTCCAGCTTTTCCAATTTTCAATGTCATCTAACATTTCCAGCACTCTTTCAGGTGCAATATTTCTGATATACACTAGTTCTTCAACGGTACAAGCGTCTTCCAAAAATATGGCAAGGTTCAGATTCCCCTGCTGGTCCTCAATCAGTTCATACGTGGTATATTCTTTCATTACAAGTCAATTTTGAAAAGTTCCCGTTCATCATTGCAATCTACAAAGGTAAACCCCATGCGAAAACCTAAGCGTTCCAAGTCGTTTTGTTGTCTAGTGGTTGTAGGGGAGTACTTAGCTACGCTACGGTAAATGACCTTTTCGGTACGGTCTACCTTAGCGATTACCGTGGAATAACTGTATAAGGTGCACTCGCTAAAGCTCATACTAGTAACTTTATGACCATAGTACTGGCTAAAACGTCTAGGGGAATTTCCCATGCGCTTCTCACCTTTCAGGTAATCCGTAATAACTTTTTCGGTATATTGCATATTTTTATATTGGTTTATTGGTTGTACCCCTTAGGTACGGGGGAATAATAGCAAACTGGGGGTTAGTGTCAACACTAAAAAGCATTTTTTCGTACACTAATTGTCATACGGTAGCAATCCTTATCCCCTGCATAACCATATCCTGCCTTGACTCTCAAAGGCTTAAACTCTTTTTTGCTGGACAAAGTTTTTTCCATTTCAGCCGGGGAAATGTCGATAATGGGGAGAATTAGCTCAATTTTTGTTAGGAAGAACTCAGGGACAATCTCCCTTTTGCTTCCACCGTGGCGGGCAACTACGTTTTCAACTAGTTCTAACGCCCTGACCAGCAACTTCTTCCGTTCATCATGATGGATAGTGAGCAGAGCAAGAAAGCCTACCCCTTCAACCTTTTGATGCTTAGCATTTACCCTATAGCCGGACTTGTGGAGCCTGTATAGTGCTTCATCCTTTCTATCCGGGTAAACTGCTATAACTCGCTTACTCTCTTCCAGTTGCTTTTCTTCTCTGGTCATCATGTCGAAAACCCACATTCCAGAGCCGGACAAGGCTGAAAAGATAAGTTCCGAAAATTTATCTGTACTGTTTTTAGTATTCATAAGTAATTTTTCCGTTATTAACTTCTACCGCCACAACATTGCGCGCATTGTATACTCGGATATTTTGGCGGGTATTGTAGTCCAGTATTACCCTTTCTAAAATGTCAATCTTTCTCCTTGCAATATCCCACAAAAGAGAAACAAGAATTACCAGCAGGGTAGAAATGCCAAAAGCAACTCCCATGGCGATAATTACGGGCAGGAAAATATTGTCAAATTTCCAAAATGCAGAGAGTGAAAAGGTTGCTACAAAAGCCAAGATGAAAAGCGTGTTTGGATTTACGCTATCCAGATAGTGATATATTACCTTGTACCGGGTAAGGATTTTTTCTGCAATCCTTCTCTCCCGTTCTTCAACCAAGCTAGCAAAAAATGCAAGTTTTCCGTTCATGCGATTACTTTCTTTACTTTTTTACCGTTAACGTCTACGTGGGTAAGCTCAAGTACCTTTTCATTTTCGGCTCGACGGGAACCAATATATGATTTAAACCCCGGCATTGTTTCAGCTACTTCAACGTTCTTAATCGCCGCTTGTGCTGATTGTTCATCTTCCGAATCTACGTAACCAATAGGTATGCAAAGCGTTACGGATTCTTCAAACAGGTAAACCCTATATCCTTTATTGTTTTTAGTCAGTATGTAGGTTCTCATATTTTTACAGTCCCTTTGTTCTATCCCTTACAATAATGTCAAAGATACCTTCTTCTTCCTCCATAACTGTTTCAGTGTAAAGGGGAATCCTGCCACTATACCCCTGTAGCTCAAATTCATCTCCTACCTTTTCGCCGGGGTTGAAGCTAATGTCCAGCATAAGCTTTTTGAGATTAGAGGCATCCGTAAGATAGTGTCCCTCAATATCCACGTTAACCACATTCTCCCTGAAATTGGAGTACAGAATCTTTTTAAGTCTTGGAACATAATAGATTGCGCGTGTTTGAGTACACCCATCTTCCTCAACTTCCCGCGCTATGTGGTAATCCTCCATATCCGGCACGCAAGTAAGTTCTTCCAAGCCTGCTTCTTCATTTTTCCCCATTACTTCATCAATCAGTTCAGCATTAGCGGCTTCTTCGTCTTCTTCCGTCCAACTTTCCTTGCCCTTTTCATGGGCGTAAACGTCCACGGTAGAGCAAGGGAGACCAAAGGCGGGAAAGCGATTGAAGGAATCCTCGCTACCCTCAACAATGCACTCAAAGCTATAGTCTTCTTCAAATTCCTTCAAAGCTTCCTGTTCTTCCGGTTCCAACTCTTCCCGGCTTTCATTCGGATTTTCCAGATACCAGATTGCCCATTCCGGCACGCCTTCAACAATCGTAAGGTTTTCATCTACACGGTTTTCCGGTTCTTCGGCGAGTACCAAGACGGTACTTCCGCAGTGCGGGCAACGCCCATTTACGGGGGTTACGGCGCGGTTGTCGCATTCGATACAATCATATTTTTCGGTAGTGTCAATGTAAGTATTCATATTTTTAGTTTGGCTTGGTTTGTTGTTTAGCGTACCTCTTAGGTACGGGGGCATAATAGCAATGGGACGGATAATGTCAATACCTTTTTTCTAAATTTTTTCGTAGGAATCTCTAACTTGTTCACTCATAGCGCAATACATCACCTTTCTAACAAGGTCGCCACTTTGCAAGAATGTTACATCTACCAACTTGCACTTGGTTGTTACAATAGGGGAAATATCCGCAAGCATTTCAGAATCAGTGACTGTGCCGCTCCAATTACGTACTTCCGTCCAATCGGCACCAAGTCGCATTCGCAACCCCTTCAAGGTCAGTCCTAGGCACACTCCAACCAATTTGCAACCTTTTTCTGTTTCGCTTATAATTCGTTCATGATAAAAGAGTAAGTGAAACCTTCCCGGTTCGTCCTCATAGACAGAGTAGGTGATAGCGTCCGTCACGTCCGCATCGATTGTGGCGTACTTAACGCCAATATGCTCCGGGTGTATTATATCGGCAAAGGCCCTAGTAATGTTCTCCGTCATGTTTTCGTATAAAGTACTCCGTATCAGCTTCTTATCTTCAATCGCAGTCTCTTCTACAATCTTACAGGTTTTATGCAATCCAATATAAAAAAATTGGCTAAGATTAGTATTTTCAAGGTCGTTCCAGCTCCAATATTCGGATATATTTTCTAGCTTACCCTTTAAGTCTTCGGGGGTTACGTTCACGCACACGTTAAGCAGGCGGGAAGAATTGATACTTTCGTCGAACAGGGCAAGGTGCAAGTGTTCATCTACCCCGGCATAAACCCGGTACACCATAGCATTGTTTACCCCTTCGATTATTGTTTCTTTTACGTTATTCATTGTTCGTCAAGTATTTATAGGCCTTTTCACCCGTTTCGCCCATGTCGGAAAAATACACGTAGCGGTAGAGCCTTCCGCACATGCTAACCATGGTAAAATCAATCAGTCTCCCCTTGTCAAGTATTTCGTCCATGTAATTATGGACTTCACCGCCCTTGATAAACTCCATAGCTCCTTCAAATTCTTTCCACCTTTTTATTCTTTTTAGCTTACCCTCAAGGTCTTCCGGCTTAACGTCCATAACAACCCCTTGTAAAATCTTGCTAAATTCTGTCTCCCTGTAGATTGCGATATGTAGTCTCCCTATCCCCTCATAAACGGAGTAGGTTACGCAGGGGCCGTGCAGGTGAGGGCCGATAATTTCAGTGTATTCCATAAATAAGCTCCTTTACTGGTTCTTCTAAGCTAATTTCTGTCAACCCTTCTTCATCTATCATTGTAAATAATAGCGGTATAGTACCTAGCATGAGGAAGTTATGCAGATTATAAGGGCAGGGGGTTAGGTCTTCCCACGTTTTCCACTTGTCAAGGTTTTTTACTCTTTCATACACTTCTTTCGGCTTGAGGAAGCACACAACCCCTTTCAGGTCTTTGGTTACTAAATTTTCTTGGTACACTGCGAGATAGAGATTCTTTTCGCTATCTCGGAAAATAGTGTATGTAAGTGCTTCCGTCTTATTTGGTTCTAAAATCGTCATCATTTTTAGTAATTTCTACGGTTAGTACCCATTCTTTTGCGTCATACGTCATGCTCAATTCAAACATGGGTTCGATTAGTTCGCTTAGGTCGTTTCGGAACTCCTTCGTAAGTTCTTCAAAGTCAATCTTTTCCAACCCGGGAGAGAAAACTCTGAAAGGGATAAGCAACTTGTTTCCATACGTTGCCAAAGCTCTTTTGCTAAAAATCATTTCCGGGAACTTCTCTTCCCTGAAAACCCGTAACCTCAACTCTATCAGCCTGCTAGCGCAAACAATAGGAGGGGAATCTATGTTTGCTACCCCCTTTGCCAAAGGTATAAAATAGTCATACAGAAAATTTATTTCATCTTCAAAACTAATATTTTCTGCCATTTCCAGCATCTTCCCGAGCACTGCTAATCTGTAATCTTTGTTATCCATTGTATGCCTCCTTCCCGTTGACTCCCATTGAATCAAAGTTAATGGTCCTGATAAGTCCTACGCCTGCAATAAGTTCCGTATAATCAATAACATTACAATATCTGTATAAGTCATTCCTCAAGCGCACGACATATTCGTTTTTCGTATCTGCGAATACTACACTGTCCCACTTCTGCCAGTTTTCAAGGTCTTCCAGCTTGCCCTGCAATGTGTTAGGCTTAAATCCTGAACAAATAGCCACAAGAGTTACTTTATCAAGATTTTCCCGGTAGATAGCAAGATGCAAGTTTCCTAAGTTTTTCAGGCTTAATGTCATAGCATACTGCGAGGATGCAAGTACCGATAGTATCTTCGTCATATATTGTCATGTGTAGTTTCCCTTCACGGTCCTCATATACCCGGTAGGTCATGGCACTCCTTGTGCGCCTGCTGATAACGATTCGTTCTTCTTCTTCGTTCATAACTTATTGATTTTCTTTCAAAAAAGTATAATGGGATTCCCCGTTCCGCTTTATCATAAAGCCTGCGATACCTTTACATGTCGATATTGCATGCTTGTATCGAGCTATAACACTCCGCATGGTGGACCTTGTATTAAGGTCGTGGGCAAAACTCTTGTCATAAATTAGTTTTCCGTCTTCTCCCCTTTGTATAAATTCAACCACAAAGCCTTTTCCTAACCTTTGTGAGGGGTTATAATTTTCTTCCATGCCTTTTTCAGGTTGCGGGCAGGGGAATAACCCCCGCCCTGATTAGTATTAGCCAAGATATGCCTCTTGTCCAGCGGCACCCATGACGGAGTAATTAATATCACGCCTAAGTCCCAGATTCTTCTTGATGTATGTTTCGTCGATGATATTGCAGGTAGTAAAGAGCGCGCTATTTTCAGTGTCAATGTCCATCCCTTCTTCGTTGTTCCTCAATATCATGCCTTCCCAGTCCATAAAGTCCGTCAAATCTTCGATGCAAGTCTTTATCTCTTCGGGCCGCACGTTAAAGCAGATTCCGAGCAGGCGAGCAAACTCTTCATCCTCTTGGTACACGGTAAAATGGAGTCCCTCGGCGTTATCTTCGTAAACCCTGTAGGTCAGAGCTTCTTTAGCCAGTTCGTCAAGGATGATTACTTCGTCATTTTTCAGTTCTTCGTTCATTGTATTTATGTGGTTAGGTTTTATTTGTTTGTCCCCTTTCCTTCCGGGAACAAGGCCAATTTAGCATGCGCAGGAATTTACGCAAGCAAAAACTTAATCGCTTGTGTCATACTTGATATTAAGTGAGTTATAGAGTATATTGCCATTACAGTATATGATATAGCCGGAATATGTGTCGCTATCCGCTATAAATCTATCATACTCCATCCTAAGCAATCTTAGGGTTGCCTTAGGGTTCAAATCTTTAGCGGTGTACCTTGCGGGGGTGCCATCCTTAAAAATCAGTTAACCCTTGCCTATTACTTCTTCCTTCTTCTTTTCCCTTTGCATTGCAGTAAGTCATTGATATTGATGCCTTTCTTGCTTGTCTCACCGTAGTACTCCTCATAAGGCCCGCTATAAGGCGGGAAGGCGGGAACATGCCTTTTCAAGTTTTCAAGCCGATTATCCGTCTTATCGCCATTTTTGTGGCTAACTCCGTTACGGGGTATACGGCTCCTAAACGCCACATAGACAAGCAAGGGGAGACGGTAAAACCCGCCGCACAGGTACACTGCATTATCATGTACAGGTACTATTTTCCCATATCTTACGTCATATATCCTGCCTAAGTTGCTGACGGTGTAGAGCTTTCGCAAGCCTCTAACAGGTACGGGGGCGAACGTTTCCCCTTCTAAGGCGAGTTCCTCTTGCGTTTTCCTCTTCCGCTTCCACTTCTTCCCGTGAAAATTTTTAATCTTTTTCCTTGCTTTTTTCTTTTTGTTCGTTCCAGCCGTCCCCTTAGGGTTAATCATAGGCCCCTGCATTACCTTTTCCCGGTACTCCTCAAACTCCGCTTGCTTGCTATAAGGCACTATAGGCCCTAGCTTTACAGGGAGTTCCCCTTGCTCAACAAAAATCCACCTGTACCCGTAAGCGGTAGGATTGTACCCCCGTGCGCACATGTACACATTAGCACCCTTTTTGCCGGACATGGCTATATTGGCACTGTTTGCACTGGGGTAAGATTCTATATAGTCCCCGTCCAGACTGTACTGCGCTACTGGTCTAACTTTGTTGCTCATTATAGGCTTGCTCTACTAATTTTGATACATTGTAGCAGGAGCCATAGAGCCAAATATGGCCGTTGTCCTGTACAGGCATAAACTTTCCATATCTTGCGTTGTAAATTCTTCCTAAGTTGCTGATAGCCAAAAAATCACGCAAGATTTTAACCGGGAATGACACGAACGTTTCCCCTATCTTAGTAGGTATTCTCCGCATGCGCAACTTCTCCTTTTCCTTCTTACTCTTCCGCTTCTTTTTCTTCTTCGGCAAGGGGTTCAAGTTCTCCGGCGTAACTCCCTCCCGGTACTGTACAGGGGTGATAAAGGTCCACCTGTACCCGTAAGCGGTAGGGACTTTCCCACTAGCACAGGCATAAACGGTGCTCCCTTTCTTTCCCTTCGTCAATTCCCGTCCGGCAAAAGCCGCGCTACGGTAAGAGGCTATATAGTCTCCCTCTAAACTGTACTGCGCAACGGGACGGTAAAAAGACCGGGTAAATCTCTTCTGTCCATTATTTTGCATGTCGATACCCTACCACATGAGCAAGGCAATTCAAGCTTTTTGTGCGCTATACTGCCAATATCTTTCCAAGTAATAGCAACTAATAGCGATTTGGCATTCTATGGCCCCTAGCTCGGCGTTTCCTATCTCTCGGGTATAATCACCCTGCCTACCCTTCAAAACGCGCTTCTAGGCACCTTCTAGCGTGCCAAGAATAACCAAATTGTGCAGATTCTACCATTTCGGCTATTTTCAGCCCCTTTCAAGCTCTCCCCGGGTTCCGTCCCCCGTAGCGTCCGTATCGTGCGCAATGGATGTAACAGGGCATTATGCCCGATACGTCCGTTTAGTCCATTTAGTACGTTTCGGACGTATAGAGCAGGTAAGCCGGAGGCTCATTGTCATTCGCCGATAGGCTCCCTATTCCCATATAATTCCAAATATATCCTCCACTCACCTACCCCATTTCCACAAGCTACATGCCTTATTATCAGCTACTTACTCCGTTTAGCCATTTCCAAATCGCTCTACAAAAATCTTCATAACTCATTGATATAAGACTTTTTCAATTTTTGTGGAGAAATAAATTTCCACATTTTTAGATTTTTGTCCACGCCATAACTCATTCATTTCTAATCTTTTCATATCTCTATTAACCACTTTGTGGAAGAATTCTATTATATAAAATAATATATTAAAATAGTAATATATAGGGGTATTTATAGGGTAGAATAGGGGAATAATAAAGGGGGTATAATATGCAAAATTTTTCTCCACAGTCCACAAACAGGGTTTTCGTAGCTGTAACCCTTTTACTATCATTCCCTTACGTTGTGGAGATTCACTCTTCCACCATTTCCACAATTTTTGTAATCACTTGGTAGTTAATAGATTGCAAAATGGGCGTTTTCTCCACACTTTTCCACACTTCTCCCCATTCGCCATTTATGGCCTTCTCTTGGCATTTTGTGGCTTTTGGATATAGGCAAGCGTTGCGGCGTTGTTCAGGGCCTTCCGGCTTCCCCCTGCCCGTAGCGTCCGTAACGTACATAGCGTTCTGTTCTGCCCGTAGCGGGTATTCTGGGACGTTCTGTCCGTTTAGTTCATAATACTCACTTCGTCCGTTAAGTACGTTTCGTGCATAATGGAGCGTATCAGTCCATTTCGTCCGTTAAGTACGTTTTGATACTCCTTCCTTGCTCATTCTTGTTCCGGTGTAGAGCGTTTTTAGCGCGTTTTAGCTTCTGGTAGGGTAATTATAGCGGACGCTTCCTAAACGGCCCTAAAAAGGCTCTACCTAAACTTTTTTATACAAAGTAGCCATAATGTATAAATAGGAGTTCTTCAAAGGGCCTGTTCTAATTCCTACCGTTGTAGTAGGGATATGGTTAGAAGAGTGCGCTATGGAGGGTATGAGCAGGCAAAAAGGCGGGAATTGCGTAACTGGTTACGTATTTATTCCTATCTTACTAGTAGGAAATAAGCTAAGTGTATAGATGTGAGTGAGTTATGAAGATTATGGTCAAATATTCGTAAATGATTGATAATGAATAATTTAGAAAAATCCTATTTTTATAACTTCCTAAGCCTTAACGACTTATGTTTCTAGAAAGTGCCATTTGCATTTTACAAAATTGTAAAACATAACGTAAGTCTTTGATACTTAACGCCCGAATCGTACTACACGTATACTTTGCATTACGGTGATTATACGAAGTAATACGCTAATTGTGCAATACATTTCGTATGTTAAGTTATTCCTAATCATAGCGATACGTAAGCACATTTAGGCTATCAGAAGATTGAGCCGAAATGGCACGGTATAACGGAAATGGTACGCTTCGGACGCTTCGAATCCAAAAATTCCCAAAAATGGGTACTAAAAAATCCACATAGCGAAGGAGACACCACCACGGTCTCACCCCCTTCCGACCGTAAGCGGCTGTATATAAATCATTTAGTCAAATTTTTCCGGAAACTGGATTTTCAGATTTTTAGTTTTGGCCCCTTGCTCGAACCAGACCACAATCTGAAACACCCATTTTTTGCCCCTCGGTACGGCCCTAGAAGCGCGTTTTATCCCTTTCAGGTATCACCCTACCACCCTGGGTACAAACGGCCCTAAAAACGCTCTATACCGGATTTTGGCCTCACGCGCGTATGTGCGCGTATATTGGTCGCATGGGAGGACCCCTGAGCAGGGGGGGCTTTCCCTACGCTTAGTCGATTTCCACAACGCAACTTATTCATCCTTAATTGATATGTGGGAATTTCAAAAATCTGTGGAAGAAATTTTTTTCCACAAAAATCTTCGTAACTCATTGATATAGGACTTTTCCATTTTTTGTGGAAATTTTTTTTTCCACAAATCAGAATTTTTCTCCACGCGCTAACTCCTTCATTTTCAATTCTTCTTTATATCTATAATACCATTTGTGGAAAAATATTACTATATAAAAGTTTTTAAAATAATAAAATATATAGAATTGGATATATTTGGGAAATAAAAAGAGGGTATGATGGAGGGGTAAAATAAAATAATAAAGGAGTAAGAAATTTTTCCACACTTTTCTATAAGAATCGGTAGTTAGTGGGATAAGGTATATATTTATCAATGAGTTACAACTGTGGGGAAAAATTTTTCTCATTTCCACACATCTAAATATCAAGGAGTTACATTTCCACACGAGGGTATTTTTCTTCCACACTTTTCCACAAATCGACCCTTTTGAGGTCATTTTTCTCCATCTCACCTGCTCGGACCCCTCCGGGTCGGACCCCAAAAATAGGCTTTGAACCACCCCCTGATTTTGGTATTTTCTGGAAATGGGCGAAGCGTCCGCAACGCCTGAATCGTACCTTCACGTACCCCAAGCCACATTTTTGTGTTGACTTCGGTCTCAGCTTGCGCTATGGTTCCTCTGCTCGGTAGGAGCAATTTCGCTCCTACCCAAACAAAGAAAAAACCAAAATGGACAACGAAGAAAATGCACCGAATGTGATGTCCTTGCACTATCTAGAAACGGATTTCTGGGTACAGCTTGGGTCGCCTCGCGTACATGTAGGGGGTTGCAACGACCCGCACGATGTAGGGATTGATGAACTGTTTAGGCTGGTATCGCCCGCTACGTGCGTTACGAACCTCAACGAAAACGTGGACGTAGAGGCTATCCTGCTCGCCATGAATACGTATAGGTACGTGAAGAACGGAGAATATAGTAGGCTCTCCCCTGTTGCTATTGAAGCTATGGAGGTTATAGACGTGGAGGAAGGAATGGAACCGGAAACGGCCCTTCTCCCCTTGCTCAAATCAAAGCTCCCCGCAATAACGGCCAGCGTAAGATTCCTGCCTATAGAAGATAGCCCACTCCTCTTCTATAGCCGGAAGAAGCTAATCAATATACAGCCTTGTTCTTGGGAACACACAGGGTATTTTTGCATCGACATTGACCGTGGCAAACAAGGGAACGAAGAAGACGAAAGTGAACTGTGGAGTAAGTGTTCCGCTACATTACCTTTGGTTCCGGGCTTCCGTCTCATGTTCGCCAGCCCCAATGGTGGGGTAAAGGCCCTTTTCTGTGTAGACGGGGAAACCCGGTATTGGCTTGAGGAAGGAGATATTCCTACCCGCTTGGGCAAGCACAAGCACGTATACACCCAGCTATTGGAAGCTGTAGCGGCTCACGGCATCTTCGGGGACCCCAAGTGCTGTGATGTTGGAAGGCTTACCTACCTGTATAATGAGCGGAGCTACTTTACCGAGGAGTTGAACCCTTCCTTCTTTACGCCGGAAAGGGAAGGATTTGTACCCGCCCCCGAAACGCTTACCATTGCGGAAGGCGAAGGATTCCCCTCCGGTCTTGCCCGGTTCTTGGATTGGATGGGTACAAAGGAACCAGCTATCGCTAGGTTTCTTTCCTACCATCTCACCTACTATCCTGACGGGTACAAGAGTCCCTGCCCTTGCTGTTTAGGCCGGACTACCGGGGTCAGCGGAAATAAGGACCTCTGGCTTATCCCGGGGGACGAAGAGTACGGAACCATACGGGCTACATGCCTTCACAGTTCCTGCACAAATGGTGTTAGCAGTGTGGACGGCAAACCCGTTAAATCCATGCAGGATTGGTTGAGGGAATATGAAGCCGAGACCAGCGAAGCCATGAGTACTGGAAGCAGAAAAACCGTAACGTACTCAACGCCCGATACGAACGTAGTTCCCAACACTACCGAAAAAGGCGATACTGCCACTGCGCCCGTAGCGAGCGTAACGCCCGATACGGGCGAGGAGGGCGAAGCCGACTATTTCGAGCCGATTATTTCCAGCTACGTGGATAGCCATACCAGCAGGGGTACTACCTATTTCAGCATGTACAAGCCTTTGTCCAGCCGGGAGATTCTGGCTACGGCGAAAGACTATGACGAAAGCAAGCTAGAGATGGAAGAGGTTAAAGGGAACCCTGTACCATGCCTGAGCATGGATAACATTGAGTACCTCCTTACAACCTGCTTCCAACTGTACCCGTTTTATGACAGCACCGCTGGGGACAGGATTGTGGTAGACATGGAGCGGATGAACATATCCGCAGTCATGGACGAGAACAACTTCATTACTCCGGTAGCTCAGGCTCTACATGAGCACGTATATCGCAGGTACGGTGTACCGGATTCCCGGGTTGAAACTGCACTGCGCAAAAAGTTGATTGACCTCAGCAACTATCGTCTGGTAAATGTATTCGATAGAATCCTAGAGCAGGATGACTGGGATGGCGAGGAAGACCGTGTAGGGAAGGCGGTAGATATTATCGCTGACAACGTGGACCCGAGCTGGAGTATCGACACGGACGAAACGCGCGAGTATATCGCATCGCTCATAGCCCACGACCCCGCAACTGCTAAGAAGATTGGGCTAAGCTATGACTTGCTGGACACGAAGAACTTCGTTAGGGAGGTTCTGAAAACGTGGCTTGTCTGCGCTTACCGGAAGTTCATCCATGCCGGGGACCTCTCCCGGTTTACGAACCAAGAAGAGATAGACAACATGTGCCCTGTTATTTTCGGTACGCAGGGTTGCGGTAAGAACAGCTTTATCTCTGCTCTGGTAAAGCCGCTTGGCATGAAGTACCTGTGGAACCCTAGTGGCTTTAGGGACATTGACGGAACCAACAAGGACAACAGCATGAAGGCCGCAGAGTCTCTTATCGCCCACTTGGACGAGATTGACAACTACACCCTGCGGAAGGATGACACTGGGGCGTTGAAGCAGATTATCACCAAGACTCAGAGCAAGGTTCGCCTGCCTTATGACAAGCGCATGGTGGACCTCTATACGAAGGTTTCCTACATTGGCAGTACAAACCACGATGCCTTCCTGATTGACAGCTCTGGCAACAGGCGTTTCATCCCCCTTTTCACAGTAGGGAAGTTCAACTACGAGAAGATTAGGGACTGGCTCCAGTACACGAACATTTGGCCCCAAGTGAAGAAGATGGCCGAAGAGGACATTGGTGTTGGACGGTACACTTGGGAAAGGCTGAACAAGATTATCGACTACAACAACCGAGAATACGCCATGGTCGAAGGGAACGACACGGACTTATTGGACCACGCCGTCTTATTGGACGACATGGACAAACGACCGGATGGGACCAAGTTCTACTCCCTCAACCCGGTAACTACCCTGAGGAGGCTGATGGAACAGCTAAGAGAAGATGCGGCTATTACCAACGCTCCCCGCATCACCAACTCGGACCTTGCAAAGTTCAAGAACGACCTTGTAAGGAAGTTCAAGTTGGGCAGTACGAAAGATTTAATGCGTAAAGTACGGTTTAAGCGTGAGAACGCCAAAACTGGAGAACAATATATCAGCATGCGGGAAGTAACTACGGTTGTTCCCCGCTCCATTTACCATGCCATCAAGAATGGCGATTTTGATTGCTTATCACCGCGATGAAGAAAGAAATACCTACCAACTTTAGGAAAGACGGGTTTGACATTTCCCCGCTCGAAAGGCAGGGGGATGTCGCCCTCTACGTAAAAACCCGTGGCCTGTATAAGGGCTATGAAGTAATGATTGTCCGTACTCACAACAAGGACTATGAACCGTTCAATATCAAGGCGGGAGATGAATACCTACCTTGTACAAGTGAGTGGGGAACCTTCGGGTTTACCTACGCTGACGAAGCGAGCGCAAGGAAAAAGATGAAAGAATTGCTTGACAAAAACGAAGAGCGTGCTACTGTGAGTTCCAGCCATGAACGATAAGAGAAATGAATGGAATTGGTTGGACGTAGTATTTCTACCTCCCTTGCTCACTGTTGCCCTGTACGTTATCCTTGGCATCACCCGGGGTTTCCTACTCTACCCTTGGTGGAGCCTAATCATCATGTACTTCGCATGCCTTGCTTTCGTGGTATTTATCATCAAAGCAAATAAGTAACCATCCATTATACACTAAAAAACTAGCCATGTCCAGCCCAAACTCAAATCATTACTATTGTTGTACAAGATGTAGGAACCTGTATTGGATGAATTCTATCAACTCCAAAATCACAAACGGGATTTGTCCGGTGTGCGGAGACACTTTAGTTACCGTAAATCTTGTTATCCCTCAATGCCCTAACTGCAAGGAGTTCGAAACGGGTACTTCTGAATACCCCTGCAAGAACTGCGTAAACGGAAGTCACTGGTTCCCCGAAGCATGAATGTTTTAGTTTGTTCCACCTGTGGGGTTGTATACTCTGATGACAAATCCACCGTTTGTCCGACTTGCAGGAATGACCTGCTTGTATATGAGTATCTTGTAAAGAACTGCGACACCTGCAAATACCGGGAGACACCCTTCTACTTTAACCCATGCAGGCATTGTGGAGACGGTTACACTAACTGGAAGTACAGTGAAGGAGTACTAAAGTGGAGGGATATTGATGCAAAATAAACTCAAAGTCTGCCCGGACTGTTTCCGGGTGTATGAGCAGGACCGAAATAACCTGAACCGAAAACTGGCCTCAGGCTTTTGCCCTGCTTGTGGGGCCTACATGAAGGACGTGAAGAGGGTTATGGTAGGATGTTCCTCCTGCGAATATATGATAGGTGAGAGAAGTAAGGAATGCCAACGTTGCTCTAACTACAACGAATGGAAGCCCGATAGCTCCAATTAAAAAGTTTTCACCCCGTAGAGCGATTGCAAACTCTACGGGGTGATAACTAGCCAATAATGAACGAATCAGAAATAACCGAACTGAACACAAACACGTTCCAAACGGTGAAACCTTTATAGAACAAACACGTGAATAAGTCAAGTAAAATCTACCAGTGTCGGAATTGTGGAGAAAAATTTAAAGAGAAGGATTTAGAAGGTAAGACGGATGTCTGCTGTGAGGAGTGCGGAAAGGTATTTGAGGGAGATTGTATTCCTAAGCCCTCAGTAGGTAGCAAGCTCTTTTGTCCTGAGTTCGACTACTTGGAAACCGTAGCAACTTACACTTGCCCCAAGTGCTCCTCTCCTACTGTACAAGTTCTTTCTTGACAAAAACCCTAAACCAATCTAACCTCCCCTTATGGCATTACCAGAAATCAGCCCAATGGAGTTACAGATTCAGACAATGACCGAGGAACTCAATCGCCTCCCGGAAGACAAGGCCGTTTGGTCCTTGCTCCCTACGGGCGAAGGAAACCTCGCCCTTGACCTGAAACTGAAAGTAACTGACGATAAATACATCAGCGCAAGTAGGATTTTCACCATGAAGGAGATTCCTACAGCGAGTAAGGACGTTGAAAAGATTGTTGACGCTTACCTTCTCTGTACCGCGCACCTAGACAAGGAGGGAGAGTAATGACCCTTCTATTCGTAATCCTCCTGCTCATAGTAGCAGTGATTGCCTTCTATACAACCCCGCCAGATAAAAATGCTTAAGCCAAAGAACGAATTAGAACCAAGACTAGTTGAAGACTGCCACGACCTAGAAGGAGATGTTCTCGCTATAGACTTCGAAACCTTTTACGAAGATGACTATAGTTTGAGGAAGATGACCTATCGGAACTACATCTGCCACCCGAAGTTCGACGCATACGTCATGTCCGTAGTGTCCGATACCACTGCTTGGGTAGGACACCCCAAAAACTTCGACTGGAACGTAACTCGAGGCAAGGAACTTGTTTCTTTCAATGCTACGTTTGACCGAAGCGTGTACGAATTCGGACTTGGTGCGCCCGGGGACTGGCCCATGAAGAGTTGGGTTTGCTGTCTGGCCGCCTGCCACTTCCTAAACATCCGTGGCAACCTCGCCCAAGTAATGGACAAGATGTTCGGTATCTCTGTAAGCAAGGAGGTCCGAGCGAAGGCTGAAGGCGTTGACTTTAGCAAGCTGGATGAACTGCCTGAGGATATGAAGCAGTATGTGCTATTGGACTCTGTGTACGCTCTTGCTATCTGGTATGAAGTTAGAAACCTTTGGCCCAATCGGGAAAGAGCTTGTTGGAGCTTTACGACGGATATGGCTCTCCGTGGCATCCCCTCCAACCGCAAGTGGCTTGAATGCGCACTTAAGCGGTTGAAGGAAAGAGTTGACTACTATGAAAGCCAGATTCCGCTCAGTAAGAAGCAGAGCCGGAACGAGTTAATAGCTTACTGTAAGGAGCATGGGATTGAACCTCCAGTTACAACGGCGAAGACCAATCCCCTCTGGCATGAATGGCTTGATACTTGGGGGAAGGATGTAGAGAATAAAAAAATCTTTTTGTTTACTGGTGGCTTTCAACAGATAAA
>ERZ791625.526-NODE-526-length-26275-cov-3.747101_pt1 | contig 26275 bp, 20 predicted proteins | sample MGYA00510267_ERZ791625 | MGnify/ENA primary metagenome ERZ791625 (study PRJEB30046, sample SAMN00715229) | human gut metagenome | study: EMG produced TPA metagenomics assembly of the A metagenome-wide association study of gut microbiota in type 2...
GTGGGCGACTCCTTTGACGCCCTGTTCCGCGGCTGCCAGCAGCGCATCATCGTCACCACCTTCGCCTCGAATGTGGACCGCATCCAGCAGATCATCGACGTGGCGGCCCGGTACGGCCGCAAGGTGGCGGTCACCGGCCGCTCCATGGAGAACGCCATGAAGGTGTCCACCGAGCTGGGATATATGAACATTCCCGACGGCGTGCTGGTGGATCTGGCCCACATCAAGAGCCTGCCCAAGGACAAGATCTGCATCGTCACCACCGGCAGCCAGGGCGAGACCATGTCCGCCCTGACCCGCATGGCCTTCAACACCCACCGCCAGGTGGAGATCCAGGCCGGCGACCGGGTGATCCTCTCCGCCTCCGCCATCCCCGGCAACGAGAACGCCATCGGCAGCGTCATCAACGAGCTCTACCGCAAGGACGCCGAGGTGGTCAACGAGCGGCTGGGCGCCCTCCACGTGTCGGGCCACGCCTGCCAGGAGGAGCTGAAGATCATCCACGCCCTGACCAAGCCCAAGTTCTTCATTCCGCTCCACGGGGAGCAGCGTCACCTCAAGACCCACGCCAAGCTGGCCCGGGAGATGGGTATGGACCCCAAGAACATCGTGATTTCCGACATCGGCAAGGTCATCGAGCTGACCCCCAACTCCGCCAAGATCAACGGCACCGTGCCCGCCGGGCGTGTGTTTGTGGACGGCTACGGCGTGGGCGACGTGGGCAGCGTGGTGCTGCGGGACCGGAAGCATCTGGCGGAGGACGGCATGGTCGTCGTCGTGCTGCCCATCTCCGCGCAGAACGGCGACCTTCTGGCCGAGCCGGAGATTATCACGCGCGGCTTTATCTACGTCAAGGATTCCGAGGAGCTGCTGCAGGACCTCAGAAACCTCACGATGTCCACGGCGGAGGCCTACCGCGGCAAGCGCGGGCGCGACCTGAACGAACTCAAGGGCGCGATCCGCAGCGCGGTGAGCAACTATCTTTTTAAGGCGACGAAGAGAAGCCCGATGGTGCTGCCGGTCATCACGAGACTTTAAATGAAAGGCGTGGCTTTTGCCACGCCTTTCATTTAATTTTGAAAATGCACTCCGCTTCGTGCTTCGCCGCCCGCAGGGCGGCTGCGACACGCGCGGAGCGAGAAGCGTTTTTTCTGACGCGCATGGAAATCGGCGAAGCGCCGCCAGTGGCGGATGAAGCGAGCCGGTTTCGAGGAAGTGGCACGATTGGCGCGCCCGAAAGGGCGCGGGAGTCGTAATGCCACGACGGTGACGTCAGAATTTACGATTCAAATTGATTTCGCGTCTGCGGACGCGAAAGTTTGCGACGCTTTTGGCCGCCTGTGGGCGGCGGGATAAGTTATTTTGGCAGGGAATGCGGAAGCATTCCCTGCCTTTTTGCGTTATGGAAAACCGTTGGCGATGGCAGGGAGGGCATTCCGTTTTTTCAGTTGACGGGGAGAGAGCAATATGATACTTTATCGGTAGACGATATATCGGCCACCGTTATAACGGCGGCCGAAGAAAGAGGGATACACATGGGAACGACGGCGCTGACCGAGGCGGTCTTTTACATTTTGCTTTCGCTGGATACGCCGCTGCACGGCTACGGCATCATGCAGAACGTCGAGCGCTTGAGCGGTGGACGCGTGCGGCTCGCCGCGGGCACGCTCTACGGCGCGCTCGCGACGCTGACCGAGCGCGGCTGGATCGTGTCGCTCGGTGACGAGAGCGAGGGGCGCAAGAAAGAGTATCAGATCACGCCCGCGGGCCGCGAGGCCGTGCGCGCGGAGCTGCGAAGACTGCACGAGCTGACGCAAAACGGCGACAAGCTGACAAGCGAATGGAACTGAGAGGAGGATAACGATGGAAAAGGACACAAAGCGGGTCTGGCACCTTCCTTATTGTTTTTTGGAACCGGGGGAACTGGAGCGCAAATTTGCACGTCTGGCGGCGCAGGGCTGGTTGCTGGAAAAGTGTACCTATGGCACTTACACCTATCGCCGCGGCGAGCCGAACGAGTATGAATACCGCGTGCAGTACATCTACGAATCGCGTGACGGCCAGCGTACCGACTATGTGAAAACGCTCGCGGACATGGGCGTCGAGAAGGTCGGCGATATGGGTTCATTCCTTGTACTGCGCAAGAGAGCGGACGGTGCGCCGTTTACGCTCTATTCTGACCTCGATGCGCAGATCATGGACGCGCGGCGACTGATGCGGATAAAGATCATTCTGGCGGTCGCGTTTGCGCTGCTGGCGGCGGACTGGTTCTATAACACGTGGGTCTGGTATGATCTGGCTGTCAGCTTTGACGCGATGTATGCCGACCTAAGAGAGACATATCACCAGCCAAGTTTTTTATCGCTGCGGCTATGGGGAAAGCACATCGTCTGGTATGCGGTGCTGGGCGTGCTGGGCACCGCCGCGGCGGTAAGGACCGCAATACAGGCCGTCCGTGTGGGGAAAACGTATGGAGAATTGAAGCGGAAACGCCTGATCGAAGAGTGAAAGGAGAATCGCCATGGTCAAGGACAAGAAGGTGCTGCCGCATTTGTCAAGCTATGCCAACGATCCCGAGCGGATCGAGGAGCAGGCAAACCGAATGGCAAAAGAGGGCTGGATTCTTGAAAAGTTCGGCTCGCTGTTTTCCACCTATCAACGCGGAAAGGCGGGCGAGTACGAATATCGCGTGCAGGTGAAGGAGGCAGGCATGGACCGCCTTGTCTACACGGCGGAGCTTGCGGAGTTTGGCATTGAAGAGGTCGGCAGCGTGGGAGACCTGCTCATCCTGCGCAAAAGCTCGGACGGCACGCCGTTCGAGCTGTACTCCGATCTGGATTCCCGCATTGCCCAGCAGAAAAAAGCCGTGCGTTATCTGCGCAAAGGCCTGATTATGAGCTTCTTCTGGGGAAGTATGATGCTGATGAATGTGTTGACAACGCTGATGAATGCAAACGTGATCGGCCGGTACGCGGGTGTGGCCGCCATCCGCTTCAGTTCGGCGCAGATAGTTCTCCTTACGGCGGCCTCACTGCTTCTGCTCGTGTGCATCGTGGGACTCATCGACTGTCCGGTCGGCCTGCGCCGCGCGAAACAGAAGATCGCGGCGCTCGAAGCCGAGCGCGTCATTCAGGAGTGACGCGCATCTTGCAAAATGCCGCCGCGCGTTGTAGAATAGCCCTGCTAAAGAACAAACAAGCGGGAGGAAAGCCGACATGATCCAGGATATCGAGCCGAAGCATCTTTACAACGAGTGGAAAAAGAACGCCGTGCCGAAAAAGAGCAGCGCCGTGGTGCAGTTCCGCGGGCAGGACCTTTTGTGCCGCATCGACGACAACGGCCTCAAGTTTCCGTCGCGCTCGCAGTTTACCGAGCCCGACGAGGCGTTCACCTATCTTTTTGAGCTCGACGGGCGGGAGTATTACCTGCTTTTTGACGAAAATGAGCGCGCGCTCGACGGCTACTCCTACCGCAACATCGGCCTTTTCCGCACGGAAAAGCCCAAGGAGCTCGCCTATGCGGCGGTCAGCGCGTGGCACCTTTGCTCATGGTACCGCGACGCGCGCTACTGCGGCCGCTGCGGAGAAAAGCTCGTCCACGACGAAAACGAGCGCATGATGCGCTGTCCCAAGTGCGGCAACATGATCTTCCCGCGCATCAACCCGTCGGTCATCGTGGCCGTGACGCACGGGGACTACCTGCTTTTGACCAAGTACGCCAACCGTCCCGGCGCGCAGCGCACGGCGCTTGTCGCGGGCTTCACCGAGTTTGCTGAGAGCTTTGAGCAGACCGTGCGCCGCGAGGTGATGGAGGAGGTCGGGCTCAAGGTCAAGGACCTGCGCTATTACCGCTGTCAGCCCTGGGGCATCAGCGGCAACATCATGATGGGCTACTGGTGCAGACTCGACGGCGACGACGATACGATCCATCTCGACAACTTCGAGCTGGCGGACGGCGCGTGGGTCAGCCGCGAGGAGCTGCGAGAGAACTATACGGGCAACGGCATCGCCCTCACCTCGGAGATGATCGCCGAATTTGCCGCCGGAAGAGATCCCTACAGCCTGGAAGCAAAGTGAAAAAAGAAAAACGTCTGTTTCCGCAGGAAACAGACGTTTTTTGTATGGATTTCAGATGAGACCGACCGACAGTAGGCGCATATTGTCCCATTGACAAAGCTCGCGGAGCTCTCCGCCGTCGTACTCGTACAGCGTGCACGGATCCCACCAGTTGACGTTGAGCTTAACAAAAGCAAAGTAGCGCTGACCATTCACAACGATGATTTGAAAATCGAAGATCGCGTGGTCGATCTGGTCTGCGGCGGCGTGCATCATGGCGATCATCGTTTCGTTGGGTTCAACGACATTGCCGACAGAATCGTAGAGCGTGGTGGCGACAAGTGTGTTGACCCTGCGCGAGCGAAGCGCGGAGGTGTCAAAGTCTGCGTAGTCGGCGGTGTAAAAGACGCAGGCGTCGGGCGTGAAGGCGTCGCAGGCGCGGCTTTTGCCGCTTGCATAGACCGTTTCGTAGACGTAAGTGGCGTCCTGCTCGCCGGCTAATTTGAGCGCGACGTGCAGGATCGGCTCGTCAGACTTATTTCGGACGAAGAAAAGCAGCGCAAGACACAGTGCGAAGCTGAGCAGCGAGGCAAGTATGCGTTTCATCGTAAGCCTCCTTGCAGACCGGCGCTCAGAAGAGCGCGGGGACATAGTCGACCGCGTCGGTGATGCCGCCCGCCTGACCGGCGAGCGACAGCTCGAAGCGGTAGACCGGCTGGTAGAAGCCCTTGGAATCGGAGAGGTAGTCGAGCGTGCAGGAGCGCACCTCAATTTGCTGGACGCTTTGCGCGAACCACGCACCCTCGAAGCTCTTGCCCGATTGCAGCGCGGCGAGCGCCTGCGCGGGGGAGAGAATAGGCTCTTCGCGCACGGGCGCGAGCGTGGTGATGCGGTTTTCGAGCTGCGAGAGCGTCGATTGACCGTCGCCTTGTGTTCTCAGATCACAAGTGAGCGTGCCGTGGAGGAAGCCTCCCTCCGTGGGGAGAAGATCGGCGGAGAACACCGCACGGTAAGAGGTCTCGCCATACGGCGAGAGCGTGAATGCAGCGTCGGCAGGGACGGAAAAGCCAAAGTTGTCGAGCGTTTCGCGCATCATGTCCTCTGTGACACCAGACGCGGGCGCATCGAAAACGGGCGTGTGATCGCGCCCAAAGCTGTATTCCCACGTGCCGTCGTGCAGGGTAACGTCGAGGAAGTCGCCGGAAGAGTGGTTGGCGTAGATCACAAGGTCATCGTAGTAGTACGCATCCGGAAATTCGACGCCGTGCGCGGCGGCGAATTCCGCGGCGAAGCGATCGGCACCCGCGTTGTCGAGCGCCTGTGCCTGATAGACATAGGCGGTCTTGCTGTCCTCATCGAGTGCATAATCGACCGACCAGCGGACGCCGCTCAGGTCCGCCGTCGTGACGGAGGCGTCGCGCAGGTTGCCGTAGGGCTGCGCGGCGTAGGAGATAAAAATAGCGGATAGCGCGAGCGTGAACGCGGCGGGCAGCGCGCAGTAGCGCGGCCACGCTCTGCTCTTTTGGCGCAGTGCGAGCACAAACATCGCTGCACACCAGCCGAGCATCGCGCCGAGCGTGTTGGTGAAGAGGTCGTCCACATCGCACATGCCGCGCCCGGTGAAAAGCTGCGTCAGCTCAATGAGGAGCGAGACGCCGAAGCCCGCGCCGAGGGCTGCATACCACTTGCGAAACGGCTTAGAGAGCAGCGGCAGCAGAAATCCCAGCGGGATGAAGAGCGCGATGTTGAGCAGCACGTTGAGCCAGATTTGCAGTGTGAAGCGCTGATACGCCTCGCGCCAGGCAAGGAAAAGCTGCAAATTCCACTGCCGCGCGGCAAATTCATTCGGCTCGCTGCGCAGCAGCGTGACGAAGAATGTGACCGCCGCCCAGCCGACGAGCAGCAGCACGCAGACCGCCTTTCCCCACGGGAAGCGGTGGCCCTGCCTGCGGCAGACGGCGTAGCAAACGGCCAGAATAAGACCGCAGACGAGCGCGGCGGGCACGGCAAAGCGCATGCCGCGCTGCAAAAGATAAAAAAGATAGGAAACAAAGTCGTGCATGAGATCCCTCCCGATTTGATTTCTCAGTTGGTTTCACCGTTCGCGGTTTTGTCCTCTTCGATGCGCGCACTCACGTCCTCGCGGAAGGCGAGCCACGCATCCTCGTTTTCCACATAGTATTTGGGGCAGATCTTGCCCGTCACGTCGTAGTGACGAATGACGCCCACGTCGGGGTCGAGGTCGAAGGTCTCGCAGAGCCACGCGACGAGCGCTTCAAGGCTCTCCATCGTCTCATCGTTAAACTCGCCCGTCTCATCGGCGTGGCAGACCTCGATGGACACGGTGTAGTCGTTCGCGGTATTCGAGCAGTAGGCGATCTCCGTCAGCGGCACGCACTGCAAGATCTCACCCTCCAGCCCGACGACAAAATGCGCACTCGCGTAGGTCTCGTGCGTCAGCGCGAGATTGGCGAAAAAGCTGCGGTTCGCCGCGGCGGTCGTGCCGGGATTGCCGACATAGTGCACCACCACGCCGGAAATTTCCTTGAGCGGCGTGCCGGGGCGGGAGTATTCGTTTGTCGGAATGTAGTCGACCGTGACAAAGTCTGGCACGCTGACATTCGAACCGGGGAGATTCCGGTGCGAGAGCGCATAGCGCAGCTTCACGCCGCCGAGAACAAGCAAAACGAGCGCGAGCAGGACGAGGAAGGCTTTCTTACTCCCGGTGCGGCGGCGCCTGCGCCGCCGCTTTGTTCTTTCTGCCATGTCAGTTCACACTTTCCTCGGTGGAAGCGTCCTCTGTGGCGGGGAGAGTGTGAATGCCGTCGTCGCTGGGAGGCGTTACGGTGTTGGATTTCAGCTCGGGCAGCAGCTCACTGAGTACTTGCAGGGTGTTGGGCGTTGAGTTATTCACATTGGGGCCGAGCGAATATACCACCGGGCGGCCTTTTTCATTGGTGGACTCAAAGTACAGCTCGAGCCAGAAGAAGATGGGGGAATCGTACAGGTGTTCCTGCACGGCGAAGATGTCGCTGCCGCCGTTATCGGAATCCTGAACGTCCTGCATCAGCGCGGCGTAGACCTGTTCGGCCTGCGCGGCGGTGAGAGCATAGTCCTTTGTGTTGGAGTTCTCATCGTAATAGTAGCAATAGCTGTCGAGGAAACGCGGCGTGTCGCCGAGGTGCTCGTAGCCGTAGCCAAGGACGCGGCAAAGCACGGACTCTCTGCACATATAGAGCGCGTTCACGCGCGCTGTGACGGACGAGGGCACGGTGAGCTCGCTTCTCCGCAGGTAGAGCGAATAGGAGCGCGAGAGCTGCGAGCCGTCCTTGAGGTAGTAGGTCAGGCGCAGGGAGAAGGGTTCAATGTCGTCATGATCGCTCTGGGAGAGCGTATCCGCGTCCCATGCGTCTGCGATGCGCGCCTGCTCGTTCCGGTTTTTGACGATGGCCCGGTGTGCTGCGGTGAGGCGGCGGATGGTATCGGCGTCGTCGGTCGTGACGTTCGTCATGCCGGAGAAGGTGTAGAAGGCGGATTCGATCTCGCTCTCGTCCGGCACGCGCTTTTCATAGCCCGTGAGGTCGAAGCTCATCGCAACGCCGAGCAGCACGAGAGCGAGCGAAACGATGACCGCGCCCTTTGCGCCCGCGCGGAAGACGCGGAAGCTCTTTCTGATGAGCATCTCGGCGACAAAGTAGCCCACAAGCCCCGCCGCCACCATGCAGAGGATCGTGCCGGGCAGGGAATCGCTGCCGCCCGAGCGGTACTGGCCGAAGAGGAAATAGTAGAGGAACTGCCCGAGGGCAACGGCGGTACAGAACGCCACGCCGTACTTGAAGATGGGCGTCGCCCACGGGAAGGCGATCGTCGAGCCGGTCATCTCGCTCTTGCGCGTGCGGTAGAGGAGCAGCGCGATGAGGGCGATGACAAGTCCCGCGAGCGCGTAGGCGGCGAGGATCATGAAAGAGCGGTGCTCAAGCGCGTAGGCAGTCACATAGTACGAGTCGCTCTCGCAGGTTTCGATCGAGGCGATGCCCACCTCGGTGTACATATAGAGGGGCGGGGAGAGGAAACCGAGCGCAACGTCGGCGTGTCCGCTGTAACCGTAGAGGAAATTGCCCGCAAAGTTGCGCAGCAGATATTCCATTCCCTGAACGAGAATATTGCCGACGAAATAGAAGACGGGCGCGGCGAGGATCTGCCCCGTCATCATCATGCACAGCGCGGCGAAGGAGTAGAAAAAGACGGCTTCGAGCATGACGCTGCCCATGGCCGCGGCAGTGACGCTCCAGAAGCTTAAGTGCAGCGGGGCAGAGACCGCCGCGCCGAGCAGAAACGTGACGAGAATGGTGGAAAGCTGGCAGAACAGTCCCGTGAGGTAGGCGGTCAGAAAGATGGTCTCGCGCCGCACGGGGAGCGCGTGGAAGCCGTTTGTCGCGCGGCTCTGCGTCAGGTGCGAGAAGGCGAGCATCGCAAAGAAAAGGCCGAAGACGAAGGAAATGAAGACGCCGCCGCGCACGCCGGTGTTGAGCAGCAGGCGGGACGCATCCGCTGCGCTGTAGCTGCCCTGATAGGCGGAAAGCGCTGAAAAGAGCGCGACCGGCACGAGGAAGATCCACAAGGCGGTGTAGCCGAGCCAGAGCGGCCAGGTGTGCTTGAGCTGGCTGCGGAATAAAGTCTTATCAAAGAACGATGTCGCGGATCGCATAGTCCTCACCTCCCAGTTCATAGATGAAAATTTCTTCAAGTGACAGCGGCACCGCGTCGATAAAGATCGGGTGCAGCGCGGCGAGCTGCTGTTCCAGTTCCTCTGCGCTGCCGCGGCAGATGAGCGTGTGGACGCGCCCGGTCTGCGCGTGGTGCAGCACCTTGATCTCCTGTGGCAGCTCGGGCAGCTCCGCGCCCTCGAAGGCGAGCTGGAGCTTCACGGTATAGTCCTGCAATTCGCTCAGCGAATGTTCAAGCAGGAGCTTGCCGCGGCTCATCACGCCCACGTGGTCGCACACGTCCTCCAATTCGCGCAGGTTGTGCGACGAGACAAGCACTGTCGTGCCGCGCTCGGCAACGTCCTGCAAAATGAGGCTCCACACCTGACGGCGCATCACGGGGTCGAGACCGTCCACCGGCTCGTCGAGGATGAGATAGTCGGGCATCGTGCACAGCGCGAGCCAGAAGGCCGCCTGCTTCTGCTGGCCCTTGCTCATGCGGCGCAGCGGCCGCTTTTCATCGAGCGCGAAGACCTCGCGGAGCTTTTCAAAGCGTTCCTGATCGAACTTCGGGTACAGCCCGCGGTAAAAGCGCATCATATCGCGCAGCCCCGCCTGCATAAAGTAGAACCAGTCATCGGGGATGGAGGCGATGCGCGCCTTCACGTCCGCGTTTTCCCAGACGGGCTGGCCGTCAAAGGTCACGCTGCCGCTGTCCTGATGATAAACGCCCGTCAAGTGGCGCAGCAGCGTTGTCTTGCCCGCGCCGTTTGGCCCGACAAGACCGTAGACCGCGCCGCGCGGCACGCTCAGATCCGCGCCGTCGAGCGCGGCAAAGCCGTCAAAGGTCTTTTTAAGACCGCGTACTTCAATCATTTCGCTTCTCCCTCCCTGCACAATGCTTGAATGTCTTCTTCGCTCACGCCCATGGCGCGCAGCTCCTGCAAAAGCTCTTTGAGCTGATGCTCAAGCGATAAGCGGCGCGCGTCGTCCTGCGCGCGGTAGGTGTGCACGGCAAAGCAGCCCTTGCCGGGCACGGAGCAGCAGTAGCCGCTCGTTTCCAACTCGTTGTAGGCGCGCTGGATGGTATTGGGGTTGATGGCAAGCTGTGTCGCCAGCGCGCGCACCGAGGGGAGCTTGTCCCCGTCGGCGATCGCGCCCGAGACGATCAGCCGCCGCAGTCCGTCGCACACCTGCTCATAGATCGGGCGCGCGTCGCGGTAATTTAAGGTGATCATGGCATTCCTCCTGCATTCATCGGCTGCACAGCACGGCGAGCAGCAAAATGCCGAGCAGCAGTACAACAAGAACCGGGATCAGAAATATCAAGTGGAACATAGGCGCCTCCTGCTGTATTAAGTGTGTTAGTACAGTTAGAATAGCATGGCGGACACCGGTTGTCGAGCGGGGAATGCAAAAATTTTCCACCGTTTTGCTGTGCAAATCACTAAATACAGGTAAAGAATGCATTAAAATTTATGCAGAATGTATGATTTGCCATGCGCGCACGACAAAAAACGACACTTGCCCCGTTGACAGCGGGCGGCCGATTTGGTATTCTCTGAAATATGAAAGAAATTCATCAAACGTTTTACGGAATGTGATTTTTAGGAAGGAGAAGTGTATGGAACAGTTTATGAAGATCAACACTGCGGTCAACGGCTTCGTCTGGGGACCGGTGATGCTGGCGCTGCTGGTCGGCACGGGCATCTACCTGAGCATCGCTGTGGGCTTTATCCAGTTCACCAAGATCGGCTACTGGTGGAAAAACACCATCGGAAAGATCTTTAAGAAGGGCGAGGCCGGCGACGGCGAGATCACGCCGCTGCAGGCCGTGTCCACGGCCCTTGCCTCCACCGTCGGCACGGGCAACATCGCGGGCGTCACGGGCGCGATCATTTTAGGCGGCCCCGGCGCCGTGTTCTGGATGTGGGTGTCGGCGCTTTTCGGCATGGTGACCAAGTTCTCTGAGGTCACACTCGCCGTCAAATACCGCGAGCGCAACGAAAAGGGCGACTGGTGCGGCGGACCCATGTACTACATCAAAAACGGCCTTGGCCCCAAGTGGAAGTGGCTCGGCACCGTGTTCGCCGTGCTCGGCGCCATCGCGGCGTTCGGCATCGGCAACATCGCGCAGGTCAACTCCATCGCGGACTCCGTCAAGTCCGTCGCCATCGCGTTCAACGAGGACGCGGCGAATAAGGAGATGCTCATCTGCCTGATCACCGGCATCTGTGTCGCCATCTTCGTGGCGCTGGTGCTGCTCGGCGGCGTCAAGCGCATCGGCCAGGTCACGGAAAAGCTCGTGCCCGGCATGGCCGTCATTTACATCGTCTGCGCGCTCGTTGTCGTGTTTGCGAATTTGAGCGCCGTTCCCGGCGTGTTCGCTTCCATCTTCAAGGGAGCTTTTAACCCCGCTGCCGTCACCGGCGGCGCGGCGGGCATGTCCATCAAGCTTGCGATGACCAAGGGCGTCGGCCGAGGTGTCTTCTCCAACGAGGCGGGCCTCGGCTCCGCGCCGATCGCGCACGCCGCCACGTCGGAAAGAAACCCCGTCAAGCAGGGCCTTTACGGCATCTTTGAGGTCTTTATGGATACCATCGTCATCTGCACGCTGACGGCTCTCGTCGTCCTCTGCTCCGGCGCGGCGGACGGCAACTACGGCAACAACGCGGCTGCGGGCGTTTCGACCACGGTCGCGGGCTTCTCGGGCGTCTTCGGCGCGAAGGCGGGCTCGGTCATTCTGGCGGTCGGCCTGCTGCTGTTTGCCACGTCCACCATCCTCGGCTGGGCGCTCTACGGCACGCGCTGCGCGGAGTTCCTCTTTGGCAGCAAGATCATCCGCCCCTATCAGATCATCTTCTGCCTCGTCGTTGTGGCTGGCGCGGTCGCGGATCTCTCGCTTGTATGGACGATCTCCGATACGCTCAACGGCCTCATGTCCATCCCGAACCTTATCGCGCTGCTGCTGCTGAGCCCCGTGGTCATCAAGGTGACGAAGGAGCATTTCGCGGGACTGAGAAAATAATCGAAACAGCGGCGAGGCCACTTTTTCGACGGTCTCAAAGAGACGGCCTAGGCCGTCTCTTTTTTCTTGGTTTTGCTGTGTGGGACGGGAAAATGCAAAAAAGCGGTATCATTTCACAGGTTTTGCTTTACAATAGGAAAAAGCTGTGCTATCATAATTCAGCACGCATATCGTGCATATTCCCGCACTTAGGACGTGGAGGACTCACCGACCCGCCGCTCAGTGTTGGGAGAATTTATGAAAGGTGGATATCACACTATGATGCTCAAAGACCAGAAGACGGCTATCATCGAAGCCAACCGCACCCACGAAGGCGACACCGGTTCTCCGGAGGTTCAGGTCGCTATCCTCACCGAGCGTATCGCTCAGCTCACCGAGCACCTCAAGCAGCACCCGCAGGACAATCACTCCCGCCGCGGCCTGTACAAGATGATCGGTAAGCGCCGCAGCCTGCTCGACTACCTCATGAAGAAGGACATCGAGCGCTATCGTACCCTGATCGCCAAGCTGGGTATCCGTAAGTAAGTTTGAAAACAGGGTGGTGTGCATGCGCACCACCCTTCTTTCACACTTTCACCCTTGGCACTTTCCCCGCGCGTATGAGAGCCTGCTATGCTTTAGCAGTTGAAAAAGCGGCGGCGCGGCCGACGTTTTTTCAAGTGCTAAACGGTCGGCTCCCATACGGAATTTTACAAAAAAGGAGATCGACAAATGTCTACCATCATCACCCACAGACAGTTCCCCAACTACCACAAGTACGAGATGGAGCTCGCCGGCCGTCCCCTCACGCTTGAGGTCGGCAAGCTCGCCGAGCTCGCCAACGCCGCCGTCATGGTCGGCTACGGCGACACCCGCGTGCTTGTCTGCGCCACGGCTTCCGCCCGCCCGCGCGACGGCATCGACTTCTTCCCCCTCTCCGTTGACTTTGAGGAGAAGCTCTACTCCGTCGGCCGCATCCCCGGTTCTTTCAACCGCCGCGAGGGCCGTCCCGGCGAAAAGGGCATCCTGACCAGCCGCGTCATCGACCGCCCCATCCGCCCGCTCTTCCCCTCCGACTTCCGCAACGACGTCTCCATCATGGCGACGGTCATGAGCGTCGACCATGACTGCTCTCCCGAGATCGCGGCTCTGATCGGCACCTCCGCCGCGCTCGCCATCTCCGATATCCCCTGGAACGGCCCTGTCGGCGCGCTCAAGGTCGGCCTTGTGAACGGCGAACTCGTGCTCAACCCCAACTCCGAGCAGCGCAAGGTCAGCGATCTCGACGTCACGGTCGTCTCGACCGGCAAGAAGGTCGTCATGATCGAGGCCGGCGCGAACGAAGTCGACAACGACACCATGTACAAGGCCATCGAGCTTGCCCACAACGAGAACCAGAAGCAGGTCGAGCTCATCAACCGCATGGTCGCCGAGATCGGCAAGCCCAAGTTTGACTACCCGCACGCGAGCTTCAACCAGGAGTTGTTCGACAAGATCGTCGAAAACTTCATGGACGAGGCCAAGGCCGCGATGGATACCGACGACAAGAACGTCCGCGAGGCCCGCTGGAACGAGATGATCGAGCACTGGCACGAGAAGTTCCTCGAGGAGTATCCCGATATGGATCAGTTCCTCGATGAGATCACCTACAAGTTCCAGAAGAAGATCGTCAAGGCATGGCTGCTCGAAGGCCACCGCGTCGACGGCCGCCAGAAGAACGAGATCCGTCCCCTGGCCGCCGAGGTGGGCGTGCTGCCCCGCGTCCACGGCTCGGGCCTGTTCACCCGCGGCCAGACCCAGGTGCTCTCCGTCTGCACCCTGAACACCCTCTCCGCCGCCCAGAAGCTGGACACCATCTGGGAGGAGACGGAGAAGCGGTATATGCACCACTACAACTTCCCCGGCTACTCCGTGGGCGAGGCCAAGCCTGCCCGTTCCCCCGGCCGCCGGGAGATCGGCCACGGTGCTCTGGCGGAGCGGGCTCTGGTGCCCGTGCTCCCCTCTGTGGAGGAGTTCCCCTACGCCATCCGCGTGGTGTCTGAGGTGTTGAGCTCCAACGGCTCCACCTCCCAGGGCTCCATCTGCGGCTCCACCCTGGCCCTGATGGACGCCGGCGTGCCCATCAAGGCCCCTGTGGCCGGCATCTCCTGCGGCCTGATCCAGGACGACGACGGCTCCTTCACCACTTTCATCGACCTTCTGGAGCGCGCGGCGCAGGACAAAACGCCGATCGTCGACGTCGACGACGTCTGGGAGCGGCGCGATTTTGAGGTGCTGCCCGCGGGCGGTATGGTGAATCGCACACGCGCGATGCTCAAGGTCGAGGACGGGTGCGTGAACTTCTGTACCTACTGCCTCATTCCTTACGCGCGCGGGCGCGTGCGCTCGCTGCCGATGGATGAAGCTGCAAAGCAGGTGAAAGCGCTGCGTGAGGAGGGCTACCGTGAGATCGTGGTCACGGGCATCGAAATTTCGTCCTACGGCTCGGACTTCAAGGACGGGACCTCACTCATCGACCTTTTGGAGCTCATTGCGCGCGAGGGCGGCAACATGCGCATCCGCCTTGGCTCGCTCGAACCGCGGACCATCACGGAGGAATTCTGCAAGCGGGCGTCGAAGCTTCCTTACCTCTGCCCACATTTCCACCTCTCGATGCAGTCGGGCTGCGACGCGACCTTAAAGCGTATGAACCGCAAATATGATACGGCGCGCTATATGGAATCCTGCGACCTGCTGCGTCAGTATTTTGACGACCCTGCCATCACGACGGACCTCATCACGGGCTTTCCCGAGGAGACGGAGGAGGAATTCGCGCAGACGCTTGACTTCATCGCGCGCGTCGGCTTTGCCGACATGCACGTCTTCCCTTACTCCATCCGCCCGGGCACGAAGGCTGCGGAGATGCGCCAGATCGACATGCCCGTGCGCGAAGAGCGCGCTGCGCGCGCCTCGGCTGTCGCCAAGACGATGCACGAAGCGTATCTTGCGTGCTGCGTGGGCAAGATCTTCCCCGTGCTCTTCGAGCGCGACCGCAAGGGCGGCAGCGCGGGTCACGCGCCAAACTATATGGAGGTATCCGTCGCGCAGGAAGGCCTGCACAATCAGGTGAAAAACGTGAAGATCACGGCGGTCGACGGCGGCAGTCTTCGCGGCGAGTTGGAGGAATAACGCATGGCCAACCATTTTTATGCCTATATCTCCCGCATGCGCTGCGTCAAGCGCTGGGCGCTGATGCGCAACACCGAGGAGGAGAACATTCAGGAGCACAGTCACATGGTCGCGGTGCTGGCGCACGCGCTCGCGCTGATCCGCACGCGTGTGTTCGGCCTGCCCGCGGACGCGAACGCCGTGGCGGTCGCCGCGCTCTACCACGACGCGACGGAAATCTTGACCGGCGACATGCCGACGCCTATCAAATATTATAACCCCGAGATCCGTGACGCCTACCGCAAGGTCGAGGCTGTGGCGAGCGACAAGCTGCTCTCCATGCTGCCGGACGAACTGCGCGCGGACTATGAGCCCATCATCAAGATCGAGGACGAGACGACGAAAAAGCTCGTCAAAGCGGCGGACAAGCTCTCGGCCTACATCAAGTGCGTCGAAGAACTCAAGGCGGGCAATATGGAATTCAAAAAGGCTGCGGAGCAGACGCGCCGCGCGCTGAATGAGATGCACATGCCCGAGCTCGACTATTTCATGGTCAACTGCATGGAGAGCTTCTCCATGACGCTCGACGAGCTGGAATAAGAAAAACAAGGAATTTCGGAACTTTTTTCGCAAAATGAACGTCTAAACCTTCGCAAGCCCCCAAATTAAGAGTGAGGTGAAAGAAGATGAAAAGATGTTTGACCCTTTTGCTCGCGCTGGTGCTGGCGTTCTCTCTTGCCGCCTGCGGCGCGAAGTCTGCTGGCCCGGATACGATGACGGGCGACTACAACGGCTATGAATCGGCGAAAGAAGACTACGACTTTAGCGCAACAGATGACGAACCGGAAGGCGCGGGCGCGTGGAACGGCGATGGGCAGGTAGGCTCGGGTATCGACAAGAGCCTTTCCGAGCGCGGCGTCAAGATGATCTACAGCGCGCACATCGAGATGCAGACGCTCTCCTACGAGCAGGCGGTGGAGGACATTGCCGCGCTTGTGGAGCGCAGCGGCGCTTACTTCGAGCAGAAGAACTTTTCGAACTATTCCAGCGGTTATCGCCACGCGAGCTATACCGTGCGCGTGCCGGCGGAGCAGTTCGCTGACTTCTGCGCGCAGGTGGGCACGCTCTGCCATGTGACGTGGCAGGACGACTCGGCGGAAAATATCAGCGAGCAGTATTACGACACGCAGTCGCGTCTGGAAACGGCGCAGATCAAGCTTGCGCGCTTGCAGGAGCTGCTCAAAAAGGCGGAGAATATGGAGGACATCATCACCATCGAGTCCGCCATCTCTGAAACGGAGTATGAGATCGAACGTCTCTCCGGCACGATGCGCCACTACGACGCGCTCGTGGACTATGCGACCGTTACGCTCGAGCTGAGCGAGGTCTACCGTCTCTCCGGCACGGAGGACGCGCCCAAGAGCTTTGGCGAAAAGCTCAGCAACGCCTTTACGGACGGCCTTGCCGCCGTTGCCGAGGGGCTGGAGAATTTTGCAATCTGGCTTGCTTACAGCTGGCTCGGGATCCTGATTTTCGCGGCGGTCGTGTTTGCGGCCGTGAAGCTCATCGGGCGGCTGCGCCGCGGGCAGAAGTTGCCGAAGATCGGCAGAAAGAAGAACAAAAACACGGCAAACGAAACGAAAGTGGAGGAGTAAACCATGAACATCACCTGGCTGGGTCATTCCTGCTTTGTGGCCGAGAGCGCGGGCTGGCGCATCGTGCTCGACCCCTACTATGTAGAGACGTATCCTGCGCTGCACATCGAGGCGGACGAGGCGCTGTGCTCGCACGGCCACCGCGACCACGCCTTTCTGGAGGCGGTGACGCTCTCGGGGCGCGACAAATCGGAAAGCCCGTTTACGGTCGAGACGGTTTCAACGTTCCACGATGACAAGAAAGGCTCACTTCGCGGCGAGAACGCCATCCATATCCTGCGCGCCGAGGGAGTGACGCTTGCGCACTGCGGCGACCTTGGCCATGAGCTGAGCGAGAAGCAGCTCGCGGCGGTCAAGGGCTGCGACGCGCTGCTGATCCCCGTCGGCGGGTATTACACGATCGACGCGAAGACGGCGAAAAAGGTCGCGGACGCGATCGCGCCGCGCGTGCTCGTGCCGATGCACTACCGCTTCGGCGCGCACGGCTACCCTGAGATCGGCACACTCGATGAATTTCTGGCGCTGTATGAGGCAAAGAAGATCCACAAACTTGATGGGAACTCTTTCGAGCTGACGAAGAACGCACCTGCGGGCGTCATCGTGCCGCGATTTGCCGAATAAGAGAAGAAATGCAAGAGCCGCCCGTTTAGGGCGGCTTTTGCTGTATAAAGCCCTTCTTTCTCGCGTAGACTATAGTGCTTGCCCGGCTTGACCGGGGCGGAAAGGGAGGACGGAGCATGAAACGGGAGCTGCGCCGATGGGAGATTGTCGGCTTTATCGCAACTGGCCTTTTCGGGACGCTGCTGCACTTTGTGTACGAATGGACGGGCGGGAATCGCGTGATCGCGGCCTTTTCGGCAGTCAACGAGTCGACCTGGGAGCACATGAAGCTGTTGTTCATCCCGTTTCTCGTGTTCACGGTGGTGGAGTTTATTGTGTTTTCCGAGGCGTTCCGGAATTTCTTCGCCGTCAAGGCGGCGAGTATCCTGCTGGGCCTTGTCTCGATTCCGGCGCTCTTCTACACGCTGACGGGAATGTTCGGCAAGCTCCCTGACTGGGTGAACATCACGATCTTCTTCCTTGCCGATGCGCTGCTGTACTTCGTGAGCTACCGCCTGCTGACCGACGGCGCGCTGCGCGGGGGCGCGATGCAGCTTATTGGCTTTGTACTTCTGTGGGCGCTGCTGTTCGCGTTTGTCTGGTTCACGTACCGCCCGCTGCACCTGCCGCTTTTTTTAGACCCCGTGAGCGGGTGCTACGGACTGGAAACACCGTGTTAAAAAAGGCCCTGCCGAGAAATCGGCAGGGCCTTTACAGTTTCTATACAAATAGTATATTTTGCAGAGCTTCTGCAAAATGCGTGTGCAGAAAGGCTCTTGTGATTCGACAGAACGGCAAAAATAAAAATCAGCAGACATGACGGAAGTTGCGAAAAGCCGTCAAAGTAGCCGCGTTCCCGACAGAATCCGCCGCGATGAAGCAATGTTTGATCGAAACTGACAGATTAACATAATAAATTCAATAAAGAGATTCTACGGTGAGTTATCCACAGTTTCCACAGAGTTTTCCACACAAGCGGATTTCTCAAAATCCCATGATTTGACAGGGAAAAATTGATTTAATTTCCGCTGAGTGGAAAACATACTGTGCAGATAGGCGCGTGTCGAAATTTACATAATTCTGGAATTGGAAAATTTATGGCAGAACAGAAATTCGATTTGTTACCATAATCGTGGAATTATGCAAGATGGAATAGACTCCTTGCAGTCTGTAAGGGAGAGCAGCGCCGCGGGCGCTGCACGAGGCAAAGGGGGATACTCTCTTTCACAAAAGAGAGTATCCCCCTTTAAATCCCCCGAGAGAAAGGTTTACATTGCAAGCGAGCAGCTCGAAGAGCTGCAATGCTTGCCGATTGCACTGCCCTGATCGCGGCGTTGCCGCGTTTGGTGTTGATAGACGATTTGGCCTGCTCCTATTATCCGCTGCCGCTCTGCCCATCTTGTGGGAGTGCACAGTAATTTCCGTCTATCGCCAGTCCCTACAATGCGGCGAGCGCAGCAATGCCGCATTCCGCAAGCAGTCTGCCGCCGAGAAAACGTCACTCGCGCCTCACGATAGTAAGGCGCGGTTGCTACTGGTAACGAGTAGTAGGGGTTCATGGCGAAGCCATGTACACCGCACTTACTTTGCGCAGCGCGTGCAGTTCGTCGAGCTACAAACTGCCAATGTGCGGGGTCAAGGGGCAAGGCCCCTTGCGTTCTCTTGGGGGATCAAAAGGGGGCCATTCTCTCACGTGAGAGAATGGCCCCCTTTAACGCACCCCTGCACGGTGCAGGGGAATAAGAACCAGCGCTGCCGCGCTGTAAACCCTCAGACGATAGGATCGTCAATATCTCTCGTCGCATACGCGTTCAGCGACCAATCCGCCCGCGCGCCGGCGAGATACTCATAATACCCCTGTGCGCCGATCATCGCGCCGTTGTCACCACAGAGCTTGAGCGGCGGCATGTAGAGCCGGTAGCCGTGCTTTCGGCATTCCTTTTCAAGCTCTGCGCGGATGAACGAGTTCGCGGCGACACCGCCTGCGGCGACGAGTACCTTGCGCCCGCTTTGCTGCATGGCGAGCATCGCGCGCGGGACGAGCTCGTCGACAACGGCCTGCGTGAAGTCGCGCGCAAGCGCCGCACGGTCGAGCTGCTTTCCCGTCTGCTCGGCGTTGTGGGCAAGGTTTACGACGGCGGTCTTGAGGCCCGAAAAGCTCATATCGAGAGGGCACCCGTCGATCTTTGCGCACGGCAGCTCGTAGACGCCGCCCTCGCTCTCGTGGGCGAGCTTGTCCATCGCCGCGCCGCCGGGGTAGGGAAGGCCGAGCACGCGCGCGGCCTTGTCAAAGCACTCGCCCGCCGCATCGTCACGCGTCGCGCCGAGGAGCGCAAAGTCAGTGTAGTCGCGCACGTCGACGATGAGCGTGTTGCCGCCGGACATGCACAGCGCCAGAAACGGCGGCTCAAGCTCTGGGAACGCTAAGTAATTCGCGGCGATGTGGCCGCGGATGTGGTGCACAGGGATGAGCGGCACGTTCAGCGCATAGGCCGCGCTCTTGGCAAAGTTCAGCCCCACGAGCACCGCGCCAATCAGACCCGGCGCGTAGGTCGCGGCCACGGCGTCGATATCTTTTTTCTCGACGCCCGCCTCCTTGAGCGCCTGATCGGTCAGCGCGGCGATGGCCTCGATGTGCTTACGCGACGCGATCTCCGGCACGACGCCGCCGTAGAGCGCGTGCAGGTCGGCCTGCGACGCGATGGCGTCGGAGAGAATTTTTCGTCCGTCCTCGACGACCGCGACGGCGGTCTCGTCGCAGGAGGACTCGAAAGCGAGAATTTTCATTGCTGCGCCTCCGCTTCTGCCGCGCCGAATTCCTTCGTCATGATGATGGCGTCCTCTTTCGGGTGGTCGTAGTAGTTTTTGCGGCGGCCCTCGCCTGCCGTACAGCGCGATGGCGGCATAGTTGCTCTCGCGCACCTCAAGCGTCAAGAACGCAAGGCCGCTGCCCTCGGCGAAGCGGATAAACACGTCGAGAAGCTGCCCCGCCACACCGCCGCGGCGGCGGTCGGGGCGGACAGCCATCTTGGTGATGCAGCCCTCGTCCACGACGGCGAGCAGCCCCGCGTAGCCGACGACGCTGCCGTTTTCTGCATCCAGCGCGACTAAGAAGGCCGAGCACGCGTTTTCAAGCTCCTCTGCGAGCATGTTGCGCGACCAGGGGTTCGAGAAGCATGTGCGCTCAAGCTCGGCAACGTCATTCAAATATTCGTTCGTCATCGGCACGATGCGGACTTTTTTCTTTAACTGTTCCATTGGTTTCCTCCGGTCATTTGGCTTCCAGCCAGTTTTTGCCCCAGTGGGCCTCGGCGGTCAGGGGAACGGAGAGGTGCACTGCGCCCTCCATCTCCTCGGTGAGGAGCCGTGCGACCGTTTCCTTTTCCTCCTCCGGGCACTCGACGATGAGTTCGTCGTGCACCTGCAAAATGAGCTTTGCCTTTAAGTTTTCCTTGTGCAGCCGCTCGTCGACGCGCACCATTGCGAGCTTGATGACGTCCGCGGCTGTGCCCTGGATGGGCATGTTGCGCGCGACACGCTCGCCGAACGAACGGGTATTGAAGTTGCTCGCTGTCAGCTCGGGCAGCGCGCGGCGGCGGTGCATCAGTGTTTCGACATAGCCGCGCTCCTTCGCCTGCGCGACGACCTCATCCATATAGCGGCGGATGCCGGGGAAGCGCTCAAAGTACGTCTCGATATATTCCTTCGCCTCGTATACTGGCACGCCGATGTCCTGCGCGAGCGAGAAGGCGGAAATGCCGTATACGATGCCGAAATTCACGGCCTTCGCGTGCGAGCGCATCTGCTTGGTGACCTGATCGCTTGGCACGCCGAAGACCTGCGCGGCCGTGACGGTGTGGATGTCCTCCCCGGTCAGAAACGCCTGCTTCATCGCCTCGTCATCCGCGATGTGCGCGAGCAGCCGCAGCTCGATCTGGCTATAGTCCGCGTCGACGAGCACGCAGCCGCCCGCGGGGACGAACATGCGGCGGAATTCGCTGCCGAGCTGCGTGCGCGTGGGGATATTCTGCAAATTCGGCTCGGTCGAGCTCAAACGGCCCGTCGCCGTGACGGTCATCTGGAAGCTTGTGTGGATGCGCCCGTCGGGCGCGATGACCTTCAAAAGTCCGTCGCAATAGGTCGAGCGGAACTTTGCGTACTGGCGGTATTGCAGCACCTCTTCGACGATGGGGTTCTCCCAGCGGAGCTTTTCAAGCACGTCCGCGTTCGTCGACCAGCCGGTTTTCGTCTTTTTGCCGTGCGGCAGCTGCAAGCGTTCAAAGAGCACCTCGCCGAGCTGCTTGGGAGAGTTGATGTTGAACGGCCCGCCTGCTTCCTCGTAGATATGCTGCTCGAGCGTTTTGAGCTGCGCCTCCATTTCGCTGCCGAAGGCTGCGAGGGCATTTGCGTCCACGCGCATGCCGGTGTGCTCCATGCGCGCGAGCACGGCGCAGAGGGGCAGCTCAACCTCATAATAGAGCTCGTGCAGCTCGCGCTTCTCAAGTTCGGGGGCAAAGGCCTCATACAGCGCATCGACGGCGCTGGTATAGACGTGGAACGCCGTCTCGGCCTCGGCCGTGTCGCCGAGCATCGAGAAAGCGTCTGGATCTAAGTGCTTCGGCTCGGCAAGCGTCTGGTGGAAGTAGGCGGCGAAGAGCGACGCGATATCGTACTTGCCCGCCGTCGCGTCGAGCAGGTACCCTGCGAGCGCGGTGTCAAAAATGAACCCTTCGATGGGAAGGTCGTTTTCGAGCAGCGTGCGCTGGAGGTCCTTGACGTTGTGGCTGACTTTCTTGATATCATCCGAGAACAGGGCGCGCAGCAGCGCGTTCCAGTCGCCCTCGTAGCGGCTGAAGTAGAACTCGGCAGAGACGGCGGTCGATTCGCCTGCAACGAAGTCGACGATCACGCCGGAAAGGTCCGGCAGCGCCAGCAGCGTCACGTGCTCCGCCTTGCGGAAGAGCGAGAGATATTCCTTGGCCTTTTCCACCGTGGTCACGGCCTCGGCGGTCACAGTGAGGTCGGTCGGCTCCTCGGCGGCGGGGATGTCGGCGGGCGGCTTGAGACCATATTTGTCGATGAGCTTGGTAAATTCCAGCTTCATAAAGAGCGGATAGAGCGCGTCTGACGGCGCCTTGCGCAGATTGTCCTGCGGAGAAAATTCGAGTGGTGCGTCCGTCACGATAGTCGCGAGGTGGAAGCTCTGGCGTGCGCTCTCCTCGCCCTCGGTGAGCTTTTTGATGACGTTCGGCTTGGCCTCGATATCGGGGAGCAGCCGGTAAATTTCGTCGATGCTCTGGTATTTCTGGATGAGCGCCATCGCCGTCTTTTCGCCAACGCCCGGCACGCCGGGGATATTGTCGCTCGCGTCGCCCATCAGGGCTTTGAGATCGACAATGTGAATGGGCGCAAAGCCGTAGACCTCACGAAAGCTCTCGGGCGTCATGTCCTTCGTCGTGGTCTGGCCCATGCGCGTGGAAATGAGCTTGACGGTCGTGTGCTCGGTCACGAGCTGCAAAGAGTCCTTGTCTCCCGTGGCGACGACACAGTCCCAGCCTGCGCTTTCGCACTTGCGCGAGATCGTGCCGATCAGATCGTCGGCTTCAAAGCCCGCGAGCTCATAGCGGGGAATGTTCATCGCGTCGAGCACATCCTTGAGCACCGGCATCTGCATGGCGAGCTCTTCGGGCATGGCGTGGCGCGTGGCCTTGTAGCCCTCATACTCCAAATGGCGGAACGTCGGCTCGCGGCGGTCGAAGGCGACGCACAGCGCCTCTGGCTTTTCCTCGTCGAGTAAGCGGCCGAGCATCGTCAGAAAGCCGAAGATCGCGTGGGTGAAAAACCCGTCGCGCGTGGTGAGCGGACGGACACCGTAATAGGCGCGGTTGATGATGGAGTTGCCGTCTAAAACCATCAGCTTCACGGCATGCACCTCCCAAAATGCAAATTTTTACTAAATATAGTATAGCGCAAAGCAAACAAAAACACAACAGAAACCGGCGGAACTCTCGGCGCGGAGTGAGAAAGTGTGGTAAAAATAAACAGAACACTTGCAATTTCTTGTCGGGATGTTTATAATATTGACTGAAAATCTGTTTTGCTTCCTAATTTTTTGTTAGGAAGCGGGCGGAAAAACAAAAAAGAAAGGGAGAATATCATGGAAAAGCTATTTAAGCTGAAGGCTAACGGTACTACGGTACGCACCGAGATCCTTGCCGGTCTTACCACGTTTATGACCATGGCCTACATCATCGCGCTCAACCCGAACCTGCTGACCAACTTTGCAGTGGGTACGCCGCTGTGGAACGGTGTGTTCCTTGCCACCTGCATCGCCTCGGCGATCGGCACGATTTGCATGGCGTTTTTCGCCAACAAGCCGTTCGTCATGGCACCCGGCATGGGACTCAACAGCTTCTTCGCGGTGGTCGTCGCCAACATTGCGGTCATCAACGAGTGCGAGTACGAGTCCGCGTTCCAGGCGGCGCTCGTCATCATCCTTGTCGAGGGTATCGTGTTCCTCATCCTCACGCTCTTAAAGGTGCGTGAGAAGATCGTGGAGGCCATTCCTCTCGGCGTGCGCTACGGCATCGCTCCCGCCATCGGCCTGATGCTGATGAACGTGGGCCTTGGCTCCAACGTCGGTATCTACTCTGAAAACGGCGGCCCGTTCTACATGATGCGTGACTTCTTCGGCGCGCTGACGCCCAGCATCATCAAGGGCAACATGGGCTCGGGCTACGATGCGATGGTCCTGACCGTCGTGACCGCGTTCCTCGGCGTTTTCGTCATGGTCGTCCTCGCCAAGAAGGGCGTGAAGGCGGCAGTGCTGCTCGGCATGCTGTTCTCGTCTGTCATCTACTGGGCGGGCAGCGCCATCTTCCTGCATGTCAATCCGTTTGCGAGCCTCGCGACTGCGAGCTTTGTCCCGCCTTTCGCCGACATGGTCTCCACCACGCTTTTCAAGTTTGACTTTGCGGGCTTTGTGAACATCGGCTGGTTCACCGCCATCACGCTCGTCATCACCTTCTGCATGATCGATATGTTCGATACCATCGGCACGCTCGTCGGTACGGCCTCCCGCGCCGGCATGGTCGATCAGGACGGCAACATGCCCCAGATGAAGGAAGCCCTGCTGTCCGATGCCATCGGTACGGTCGCGGGCGCCTGCACTGGTACCTCCACCGTCACCACGTTCATCGAGTCCGCCTCCGGCGTGGAAGCGGGCGGACGCACGGGCCTGACCGCGCTCACCGCAGGCATTCTGTTCCTCGCCTGCATGTTCCTTGCCCCCATCGCCGCCGTCATCCCCGGCGCTGCGACCTCCGCCGCGCTGATCTATGTCGGCGTTCTGATGCTCCAGGGCCTCAAGAATGTGGACTTCAGCGACATGGACCAAATGCTGCCGGTGTCCATCATGCTCATCGGTATGCCGATCTCCGGCTCCATCGGCCACGCCATCGGCCTGGGCCTCATCTCCTACACCTTTGTCAAGGTGCTCTCCGGCAAGGCTAAGGACGTCAGCGTTCTGACCTACGTGATCTCCGCTCTGTTCCTTGTCAAGTTCTTCGCCGTCGTGTAAGTGTGTGAAAACCCTTAAAAAGAGCGTCCCGTACGGGACGCTCTTTTTTTCTGCGCCGCGGTATGATATCATGACGAAGATACATAGGGTAATAGGAGCGCACGGCGAAAAAACCTTGAAAAATCAAGGATTGCAACTGCCGGTTGACAAATTTGACAGTGCGCTTTCTTTCCCGCAACCGCGAAATAGGCTATGATAACGCCATCCAGACGGCGCGGGACCGCGCCTTAGAATTCAGGAGGAAGACGATATGATCTTAGCGGATAAAATCATCACGTTGCGCAAAAAGGCGGGCTGGTCGCAGGAGGAGCTGGCAAGTCAGCTCGGGGTGACGCGCCAGTCGGTATCCAAGTGGGAGGGCGCGCAGTCCGTGCCCGACCTTGACAAGGTGGTGCAGATGAGCCGCATTTTCGGCGTGAGCACCGACTATTTATTGAAGGACGAACTCGAAGAAGAGGAGTTCGTCGAATCCGAGGCGGACGAAACGCCGCTGCGGAGAGTGACGATGGAGCAGGCGGCGCGATACCTTGCGCTGCGCAAGGCCTGCGCGCCGAAGATCGCACTGGCGGTGGCGATGTGCATCGTCTCGCCGGTCGTGATCATTTTTCTCTCCGCTATGGCGGACGCGGGCCTGGGCGGTATTTCGGAGGATCTGGCCGCAGGTCTCGGCGTGAGCGTCATTTTGGTGCTGGTCGCCATTGCGGTGGGGATGTTCCTCTCGTGCGGGGCGAAGACGAAGGAATTCGACTTTCTTGAAAAAGAGCCGTTTGAGACCGAGTACGGCGTGAGCGGCATGGTGCGCGAGCGGCGCAAGGCCTATGAGCCGACCGCCTCGCGCTGTACGATCCTCGGCGTGGTGCTGTGCATCCTTGCTGTCGTGCCGCTGATGCTCGGGGTCGGTCTCGCGTCGTCCGATGTCGCCGCGCTGCTCGTGCGCGTCGCTCCGGCGGATGTTTACGCCGCGGCGGCGGTGGATGCGCTGCTGCTTCTGGTCGCCTGCGGCGTGGGCGTGCTCGTCTGGAGCGGAACGTACACCGGCGCGATGGACCAGCTGCTCGAGGAGGGCGACTACACGCGCAAAAAGAAGGCGCGCAGCGGCGTAATGAGCACGGTGTCGCTCATCTACTGGCTGAGCGTGACGGCGATCTTCCTGTTCTACACCTTCGGCCCCAGGGGAAACGGCCAGCCGCAGTATAGCTGGTTTATCTGGGCCGTTGGCGGCGTACTGTATGCGGCGGTGATGGGTATTGTGTCGCTCGTGCTGTATCACAAAGATAAAATGTAAAGCGCACTTGACAAATAGGAACGACAGTGATATCCTACAAGTAAAGCAAACTTGACATTTGCAAAATGGCTCTTGACAGTTGAAAATCATATGATATTATTTTGATATCACAAAGATATTCGAAACGGCTGCAAGAAGAAAAGAGGGAGAACCTTATGCTCTATATTGAACACCTGACCAAGACCTTCGGCGAAAAGAAAGCCGTGGATGATCTGTCGCTCCACATCGCGCCGGGGGAGAT
>ERZ791625.552-NODE-552-length-25344-cov-4.348491_pt1 | contig 25344 bp, 24 predicted proteins | sample MGYA00510267_ERZ791625 | MGnify/ENA primary metagenome ERZ791625 (study PRJEB30046, sample SAMN00715229) | human gut metagenome | study: EMG produced TPA metagenomics assembly of the A metagenome-wide association study of gut microbiota in type 2...
AACGGTTCAACGTTCAACACCTACTATTACCTTCGCAATGCACAGAATGACATTGCGAAACTCATTGACAACAGCGGAGCAGCTGTTGTAGAATATGCTCACCTCAGCAGCGATTTAGCCGCTGTTGAGGTTGGATTCTTGGGGCAAACTGCTGTCAACATCGGGCTCACTCGCTTCCACACTCGGAAAGAATAATCCCTTCCGTTACCGTGGGTATGTGTATACCGGCAATCTGACGATTGACGGACGAAGAGACAGGTTTCTACTACCTCCAAAGCAGGTACTATAACCCCGAAATCGGCAGGTTCATTTCCTCCGATGTCCTCCTCTCCACCGGCCAGGGCGTTCTCGGGCATAACGCGTATGCTTATTGCCTGAATAACCCGGTGAATATGAGTGATGGCTGCGGCACAGCTCCGCTTAAGCAGGAGTGTTTACCGGATCGTACAAAAGAAGTGTTGTGTTTACTTTTAGACAATTTTGTAACAGCAAAGAAATGGTCAGCTATACCGGGTTACGCACAAATCCAATTCTATCAGCATGTGCGTTCGCGCGGAGACTGGGACTACAAATACCATTTGCCCGATTGGGCGAAAGACGTTTCCGGTTTTTCTGCATTTGGGTTAAACATGACCGCAGCAGATCTTGGAAACCTGAATTATGGCTTTATCGGATCAACATTAGGATTTTCAAGAAAAACTCTCCTTGTTGCGGCTGGATTTGTCGCATTAAGAGAAAATGGAGACAACGATGGCTGTGAGTATTACTATGACGGAAAAGACGACAACTTTTTTATCAACCTTGGGGTTGGTATATATTACTTCATGGAACCTGCATCTTTTGCAAGCGGAGAATTTTTCGATTGGATGGTAAATGCAGGAATAAACGGACGGTTGCTGTTAACAATTTATAAAACAACGAAAGAACTGTGGGGGTCACTATGAAAAGCAAAAAGCATTTGATAATTATTGTTGCGATCACTATGGTTGCCGCAGTTGTTTCGGTACAATTGTGCGGGTGTTTTAGCATAGCTGAGTTTAAAAAGCTCTTTGAGGATTCGGGGCCGCGCGGGTTGTATTCTGCCGGAGTTGCGCAAGACTACTTCAAGCTTCACACCGAGGCACTCGATGCTGCCGCCGACTGGTTCAAGGCGAATCCAAACGTTGTTTATGTGATAAAAGGCGCGGACAGTTCATACAATAATCGAACCTATACCAAAATTGGTGAACTCGGAGTCTTTTCATCCGAAGAATTATCGCAGGACGAGATCAACGGAATCCAAACTTTTGTACAGCCTCTTTTCGATGATCCGCTTATGACATCGGTCAGAAGGCTACCTTCACGTTCCGCTGAGTATGTAATGTTTTTCTTCTATTCAAGATTTGGGGACAGTGATTATTTGCTCTGCAAAGAGATTGAACGAACCGGAGAAGGCAGGCTTATTGACGAATGGTCATATATAGTAGACCAGGTTGATCTCGGGAATGATTGGTATACAGTAAAGTCTACGTGGTAGGTGTAAAAAGTTCTTTGATGCACGCGCCGTGCGGCAAGCACCGAAAAGAGCTTCACCGGAGGTTTATCCGCAGTCCCGAATAAACGCTCGTTAAGTCCTATCGCAGCGGTTCGGACGCAAAGTACAACTATGATTATGATGCCAACGGCAACATAACCGGGATATGGCGCGGCGATTCAACATTCGAAAATGCAGATGAAAAATTCTCCTACGAGTATGATTCCATGAATCAGCTTGTGCGCGAAAATCTGTACTACGGAGAAAACAATTCCGCGAACTCAACTTACACTTATGCATACGATTCCTACGGCAACATGCTCGGAAAGAATCGCTATGCATACACAACGGGTTCAATTGCGAACAAGTTGATCCCAACCATCCGAGGAGGTAGTTTCAATGTTTAAAAGAAAGATGTTTTTTATGTTTCTGTTTGTTCTTTTCATGGCATTCATTGCAGGGACATTTGTTGTGATTGGCAAAAACAAGCTTCCGGAAACTAAGGCGTTTGATGTGGGCGATTATCAATATTATATTGATAAATTTCCGTCAGAAGATAATTTAGGGTTCATATCCGATTCAATAGATCTTCTCAAAAAAGTTGAAGTAATTTGGATCAATAAGTATGGAGAACGTATAAAAAAACAGAAACCCTATCAAGTATTCTATGATAAGGCAAACGGTATTTGGCTTGTTCAGGGAACATTGCGATCCAATATGACGGGTGGTGTTGCAAACATCTTGGTGGATAATAACACAGGCAGGGTCTTAGCACTCTGGCATGATAAGTAATTTATGTCGATGAGCATCTTGCTGTTCCAATATGTATCCGTTCAAAAACAGTACCGACGTTGCTGTTGCTTTCGTGTATAACCGATTTTTTAAAGCAAAGAAACAGATGTACAGTTCTGATTGGCAGGATACATAGATTTTAATTATTAATAAAACTACGCGAGGAAGGAAAAAGCATATGAATTTCAGAATAACGGATGATGTAAGCGAGCACGATGCCAATGAGATACATAGGATGCTGAATGAATATAATCTTGTTCATCGCGAAAAATCAAAAAATCCCGATAGAGCTCTTTTTTGAAGACGAAAACAGCAGAAAGCTGGCCGGATTGACAGGAGAGATATTCGGAAATTGGCTTTGCATTCAATTCCTTTTTGTCAGTGAACAACTCCGAGGGCAAGGTATCGGAAGCAAGTTACTGCAGGCCGCGAAAAGCGAAGCTAAGCAGCGCGACTGCAAATATGCTTTTGTGGATACTTTTTCTTTTCAAGCTCCGATATTCTACAAGAAGCATGGATATCAGGAGGTTTTCACCCTTGAGGAATATCCGTACACCGAAAAAAGATATTACTACACAAAGAATTTGTTTTGACCTGTATTCATTCTCGGCGTAGAGCCGGCAATGTATGCCGTTTACTGTGCCGTCTCCCTTGCGACGCTGCCGATTTGTGTCATGCTTGGAGTTGCCGCACTCAGCACGACCCTTGCTGTTCGTTTTTTTCCGTTGAGAATAAGATGCCAATATTTAAGCGGCGGAATCGCATTTTTTAATGAAGCTGCGGCATCGCCAGCTGCAAAAAAGCCCGGGCAACTCAAAAAAAGTTGGCCGAGCTGTTTTTGAAATCAATGCTGTTTTTTTATTTCATTACCTTTTCCAGCAAGGCTTGGTAACTATCCACCACATCATAAACCACATTTCCGTTGCTGATCGCCTTAAAATGCTCTCTTGCGCAATGGATTTTTGATTCCTCAATGAGCCGGAGCTGCATGGAGGACATAGAGCCTTTCGTCTCAGCAACAAAGTAGATATGCTTGACGGTACCTTCATAGAAAGCAATCGCCCAGTCCGGATTATAGTGTCCTACCGGCGTTGCGATATAGAAGCTGTCCGGCAGTTTCACATAAACAGCAACATCTGTGTTGGTGTCCAGATCGGCTGCAAAATCGCGCTCGTTTGTGGAATCATACACGATATGATCGTATAGATGCCGCTGCGCTTTCATTGCATTTGTACCGAGCTTGCCCTTGATGGTCGGTTCGGTAAAAATGTCCGTGTCGTAATGTTCATCCAGCACATTGTAGGTGATGTGCTGAATAATTGCAGTTGCCTTTTCATCATTGATCAAAGCTGCCGCTTTGATGATGAACTCTTCCGGATTGAACTTGAACTGCTCAAAAACGGATTTCTCAATGCCGGTCAGAATTGCAACGACTGCCTTTCGCGTCAAGCCTGTCTCTCCGACCAGCTTGCCGATCAGATCATATTTCACGCTGCTGCCCACGCGGATTTGCTTGCTGCTGTCATAAGTAGAAGACTTTGACTTCGAGAATGCACTTCCGTCAAGAAGTGAGTCCTTTGATTTGATCTCATCCATCGCGCCGGTTTCAACTTTGAAGAAGATTTTCGGCACATGAAGATTCCTGTTGATGGAAGCAATCGCCTTGTTTACAAGCTCATCGGTATCAAAATCAACCACATACACAGATTTCGGGCTGATGCGTTTCCAGAGAGCTTTGAACTCCGGCATGGCGAGCTTGTCGGGGTCAACTTGCAGCTCGACGTTCTTGTCGCGGGCATTCTCCGGCTGCATAGCGCGGCTGTCATAGACGGAATCAAGAATATTGATCACAGAATCGCGGCTATCCGCCACTTCCTCCGCAACCTGAATCGCGCCGTTTGCTTTGTCGGCATAATATTTGTCAGTCAGTACACCGCGCTTGACATATCCGTTGGAGATCAAATCCTCAAAGATTGCCTGAGCAATATCACCGTCCACAACCTGTTCGTTGCCTCCGGCATCCACAATGACCTTGCCCTTGAAAAGGTCGGCAGTAACCGCCACAGGGCGTCCGGCAACTGCATCGGCAAGCTCAGTCTGCAAGCCCTTTGCGAAGCTGTCATAGCTCTCACTGGCGATAACGGTCAGAACATTGATGGACTGCACATCATTTCCAAGCACGTTGGCGTCCATGCGTTCGCCGTCCTGATTGACACACAGGCGCAGACCGCGACCGACCTCTTGCCGCTTGCGAACCTCGCTGCTGCTCTGTTTCAGTGTGCAAATCTGGAACACGTTCGGGTTATCCCAACCTTCACGCAGCGCAGAATGGGAGAAAATGAAACGCACCGGGGACTTTTTCGGATCACGATCCAGAAGCAGTTCCTTGTTCTTCATGATCAGGTCATAGGCGTCAATATCGTCGGAGGTGCCTTCCTTTTTGTCGGAGAGTTTGCTGTCGGTCATCTTGCCTTTTTTATCAACGGAGAAGTAACCGGCATGGGTGTCATGGGCGGAAATCGCGTCCAGATACCGAATATAGTCCTCATCTCCGATTTCCCGCTGCATGGAGCTGAGAATGTCGTTGTATTCTTCCTCGAACATATCCGCATAGATGCCGTTGAACGGATGTCCAGCCTCGTCGTACTGCTTGTACTTTGCAACCTCGTCGATGAAGAACAGCGACAGAACTTTGATACCCTTATGGAAAAGCTGCCGCTCCCGCTCCAAGTGAGAAAGAATCGTTTCGCGTATCTGAATGCGGCGAAGCTGGTCTTCGCTGACCTTACCGATCACATCTCCGGCAAAGATTTTGATACCGTTCAGGAATTCTACGGAGTTGTCGCGTCCGTCGATAGACTTGACCACAAAGCCTTCCTTATACTCGTCGAGCTTGCCAGACTCGCCGGAGTTGTCATAGAGGTTGTAGCCAATACCGACCGTGGCGGTTTTCTTGCGAAGTCCCTTTGCTCCAATGCAGTCAAACTGAATAGTCGCTGTCGGGTCAGCTTTGGAAAGGTTGATGCTTTCCAGATAGACGAAGCCCTCGGTTGCCGTGCTGCCGGACTCTGTGATGCCCTTGACGGCAATTTTCTTGACCAACCGCTTGTTGTACGCTTCCATTGCATCGAGGCGGTACACCATGTTATAGATGCTGTCCGACTTGTGAGTCGCGGAGTAGCGGAGTGTCAGCAGCGGACAAAACTCTTTCAGCCGTTCCTTCGTCTGTTTTCCTTCGACCGACTGCGGCTCGTCAATGATCAAAATCGGGTTTGTCTTTGCGATAATGTCGATTGGGCGGCGGGAACGGAACTCGTCCAGCTTCATGTAAATACGCCGCGCGTCCTTACCCTTGGCATTGAACGCCTGAGAGTTGATAATCATAACGTTTATGGAGCTGTCCGACGCAAAGCGGTCAATTTCCGTGAGGTTTTTTGAGCTATAGATGAAAAACCGGATCTTCTTGCCGTATTCCTCCGCAAAATGCTCCTGCGTCACCTGAAAGGACTTATAAACACCCTCGCGGATGGCAATGCTCGGCACGACCACGATGAACTTGCTCCAGCCGTAGTGTTTGTTCAGCTCATACATGGTCTTGATGTAGGTATAGGTCTTGCCGACGCCGGTTTCCATTTCAATCGTCAGATTATAACGACCTTCCAGCTTATCCGACGGCTTGATCTGATTGGTACGCTGCACCTTTTGCAAATGTTCCAGAATCAGCTTGTCGGAAAGCTCCGGCACGATGCGTTCGTTGCGCCAGCCGGTGGATTCCTCTTCTTCTTTTATGGCTATCTGCGAAGATTTCTCACCGTCCGCTGCTATTTTCTCGTAGCCTCTGTCTATCATATAGGTAGGCGTGAGGTACGGCTGCCCGGCAAAGACGTCAACGACCGCTTTTGCCGCATCCGCTTGAAATTTTTGATGTTTGAATTGTAACTTCATAATTTCGTTATTTCCTCCGTGTGGTGTTGGTGAAGTGTGGAGTGTGAAGAGTTGTGAGTTAAGTTACTTTTGCTGTGCGGAAGAAATTGTTTTCGTTGTAGCAGACAGCATTCTTCTCAACTCGTCACAATCGGCGTTGAGCGACTTAAACTCCTGTTCGGACAAATAATCCGTTTCAGTCAGTAATTCCAACCAATACAATGTCTCTGAGCATTCCTTCAATGCGATATAAATCTTCGAAAGGAAGTCCTTTTTACTAATTGCGCACTCCGCTTCCGCAAGATTTGCTCCAATGCTTGTACCGCTTCGTAAAATCTGTTTTGAAAGCACGAACTCTCTTTTTTCTTCGCATAAGTATTGATATAGCCGAACGATCCGAACGGCAAATCTCTTGCTCTTATACCTCGCAGTGTTTTCTGCTTCCATAACTCCACTCTCCACTCTCAACTCTCATAACTCCACTCTCAACTCTCATAACTTCACTCTCAACTCTCATAACTACACTCTCCACTCTCAAAACTTCACTCTTATATCACCCTCACGCGCTTGGAAATGTCGCCCGCATCTTCCGGCATATAGAGCTTGAAAATCTCAAACATGTTGATCTTCTCCGGGCTGGACGCAAAGCCGGAATCGCGGAAGACAGCGCGGAGCGGTTTACGCTGTGCGATCTCCTTGACCACACTTTCGGGGACATTAGCGTCAAAGCAGGCGATCAGGTCGCCATCATTGTAGGTGTGGACGGTGCAGCCGTCGATTTGCTCGGACTTATACGGCAGGGACAGCGGCAGCCCCCATTCAATCAGGCAGCCGAACAGCAGATCGAGGTCGGTGCGGTCATCCTTGATGTTGGATTCCATCCCCGCAAGCATTCCCTGATCGTAGTCACCGGGCGCGTAATAAACGTCCTTCATGTTGGTGGAATCCAGCTTGAGAACGCGGAAACCGATGTCGAGTTTGGAGTTTGGAGAGTTAAGAGTGGAGTTGTTATTTGCCAACTGCTCTTTCAGAATTTTTTCTCCTGCTCTTCTGATTCTCTCTTTTCCGATTTCGCAGATATTTTTGTAGCCCGCTTTGTAGGCTTCGGATTTTTCATCGCACTTCTCCGGAAGCTGTACCATGATGAATTTGCGGTGTCCGCCGTCCTCTGCGTTGAGCTGCATGACGGCATGGGCGGTGGTGGCAGAGCCGGAGAAAAAGTCGAGGATAATAGCTCCATCATCATTCTTCGTACTCATATCCACAAAATGCTTTATTAGTTTTGTGGTCTTTGGAAAGCTAAAAACTTTTCCGTTAAAAAGTTCCGTAATCTCTTTTGTTCCATCCAATGACATTCCTATGTCATCCGGCAGTTTAGTGCTTGCTGACATCATTCCATAGAAATCTCCGGCTTTTTTCATGTCATCCTCTTTCCAGTATCGGAAAGCCGGTTTACTAATCCTAAGGAAATCATAATCTCCAGGAAAAACTATACGGTCGGCAGCGTAATAGATTTTGAATGTTTCTTCGGTAATTGCCCATGTTCTATTAGTATTAGCAGGGTATTTATCACCTGTTTTTGGATTTACTATTGTGAAAAAGCTATTAGGTCTTTCACTTGCCGTTGTTTGTTTCGTTAGATCATGTACACGCCAAGGCCTTCCCGGAAAGTCTCGTGTTTCGTAGTATTGTCTTTCAGTCCCCGAAATTCTTGCGGTATATTGAGAAGATTTTGCATAAAGTATAATCCACTCATAGTCTTGTGATACGCCAAAAGGCACATCCGATTTTGCGGTTCGTTTTCTCCAGGGGAAGGTCGCAACATAGTTCACTGCTCCAAATACTTCATCACATATCTTTTTGAGATTTTCCCGTTCGTTATCGTCAATGCTGATAAAGATAGCTCCATCACTTGCCAGTAAATTTCTCGCCAGCATCAACCGGGAATAAATCATGCTGCACCAGTCAGAATGAAACCGTCCATTGGTGTCGGTATTCTTGAACAGGCGGTCGCCTTCCTCACTCCACTCTCCGCTCTCAACCTTCCACTCTTCGCTCTCCATCTTAAAATCGTCGGCATAGATAAAATCGTTGCCGGTGTTGTACGGCGGGTCGATATAGATCATCTTGACCTTGCCGAGATAGCTCTCCTGCAAAAGCTTGAGAACTTCCAGATTGTCGCCCTCGATGTAGAGGTTTTCGGTGGTGTCCCAGTCCTTGCTCTCTGCCACACAGGGGCGCAGCGTCTTCCGGATCGGCTTGTTGGCTTCCACGATTGCAGCCTTCTTGCCGACCCATGTGAACTCGTACGCCTCGTCGCCGTCCACCACGTCCGGCGAAAGCATCTGTTTCAGCATTTCAAAGTTGACCGCCCGTTTGTACACCTTCTTCTCCGGCGTGCTGCGTTCCTCGTCCAGCATCTCCGTGATGCAGTTCGGAAATAGGGCGGCAATTTTTTCTATGTTCTGCGCCGTCAAGTCCGGCGATTCAAATTTCATTTTGGTCATTTGGTTCTCTCCCAATCTTACCATATTTTTCTAATAAGTAATTTACAAAAGCAGAGCAGGAAACTAACATATACTTTGCGTCTTCCGCAGGGGCATTCTTAAAATCTATTCCACCATGACGAATGCCATTTGAATCAGATGTATAACCATACATTTTTGAAAACGCATCACGTAAAGCAGCATGAATGACTATTCCATGATTTTCTAGTTTCTTAATCGCCGCACCAAGTGTTGTTGTTCCACCGTTCATTCCCGTAATGATACAACACATTGCCTCAACAGCACTAATGGATTCCTTTATAGAATTCTCATAATCCGGATTTTTTCTATCAGAGTATAACTGCATCGCTTTTCTCATATGAATATTAACACTATGATAAAGCGAATTGGATGCCTGGTGAAGAGAATCAAGTTCAGCTTTATTAGTAATATTTACAAATTTCTCGTTGATTAGTCTGTACCCTGATTTTTCTTCCTCCAGTATCACATTCAGAACAGCAGGTATAGCATCAAACCAAGATAGTTTGCTGCAGAAGTTCTTATTTCCTGTTTTGATACTCTTGCAAAAGCTATAGTTTTCACAGACTCTGCATTCAAACCTCTTTGCCTCAAAAAAAAGTTCAATAACTTCATATGGCATATACCACGGCGTATTCTCCGTCTCTCTTAACATTATAGAATCAATTTTTCGCCAATTTGCAACATCATATCCTTCATCCCGCAAACCTAGTCTATCTACAACGTAAGCGAGTTCCTGATGTATCATAGATGATGACCCCCAATATTTATGTACTGCATTAAATAAACGATTCCTTAGTCCAGCATCCATTTCGTCGATCTGAATCGTTTTTTCCTCAGCAAAGCCATTGCGTTCAGCAAAGTTCATAAATACCCTCCAGTTCTCCTTTAAGCCTTTTCAGCTCCGCATTTATTTCCATGCGCCGATTCAGCTGTTTTTCGCTTTTCATTTTCTTTTCCAGCGCGGCGATCTGCTTTTTGAGCTTTTCGCGCGCCAAGCTTTGCGCAACGTTTTCGGCGGCACCGCAATTTGCGTTCCACTCCTCCCCTTGCAGCTCGGCAACCTGTTTAACAAAGTTATCATAAACGGCGTCCAAAGTCAAGCCGTCAATGCGGAGATCAATCTCATTTTCCGGTATCCAGTCGGTGTGATAATATCTATTGACTTTGAAAGCGCTGCTGCCGGAGGCGGCGGCCGACTTGTGGCCGATCCACGCCTGAGCCTTGCCGTCACAGGTCAAAATAAAAAGGATATGGTACGGGATTTCCTTGTCGATTTGTTTCAGCACCGCTTCGTCAAGCTGCGGTCCGTTCAGGCGAATCTCAAGCACTTCAATCTCCGTTACGGCTTCACCCGCCGCAATATTCAGCGTGGACGCCGCCAGCTTGTTCCGCCAGTACACCAGCCGAATTTGATCGATAAACGCACGACGCAGCGCCGGAGAAACGTCCAGATTCTCGTAAAATTTTTGCTTCGGTATTCTTTTGCCGAATTCAGTAGATGCAGGAAACACTGATTTAATTAGAAATTAGGAATTAGCAATTAGGAATTTTTCGCTCCCGACTGCCAATTACCGATTTCTTTCCCCCTTTCGCTTTTTTTTGCAATTACCGTGGCCACTTAGAAATTAGGAATTAGGAGTTAGCAATTAGGAATTTTTCGCTCCCGACTGCCAATTACCGATTTCTTTCCCCCTTTCGCTTTTTTTTGCAATTACCGTGGCCACTTAGAAATTAGGAATTAGGAGTGAGCAATTAGGAATTTCTTACTCCCGATTCTTTTCTCCTTTCACATTTTTCAATTACCGTATTCTCCGCTCAATTTCTCATTCCTAATTCCTCACTCCTCATTCCTCACTCCTCATTCCTCATTCCTCATTTTTCATCCCTCATTCCTAATTGTCTTTGTGATTGCGGACAGCATTTTCAGAAGCTCCGTGCAATCGGACTGAATAGAGTTATATTGCGGAGCATCAATATAGTCCGACCTGAATAGCAGCTCCAACCAATACTTCGTTTCCGAACATTCCTTGAAGGCGATATACAGTTTGGATAAAAAATCTTTTCGGCTGACAGCACACTGTGCTTCGGCAATGTTTGCACCAATGCTTGTTCCGCTCCGTAAAACCTGTTTGGATAAAACATATTCATTCTTTTCAGCGCAGAGGTATTTGTACAGTGCGATCACGCGCAATGCAAAAGCAAGGCTCTTGTCAGCAACAGCATTTTCCGTTAAATTTCTCATTCCTAATTCCTCACTCCTAATTTCTCACTCCTAATTTCTCATTCCTAATTATCAGAAAGCAAATCAGCTCAAAATCATCCAGTCCCGAAACCGCGCTGAGCAAGGCGGATGTGCCGCCGCTTTTGAACAGACTGTCAATATCGTTTTCCTCTTTCGCGTCAATGATGGAATTGATCGCCTCGCTCAGCAGCTCGGAAACTTCGCCCATTTTGCGTCCGTCATCCGTCTCCTCATTGAATCGCCTGCAAAGCTCCGCACAAGGCTTGTCCTTTCCACGGCAGAGCAGACGCATCGTGTCGAGCAATTTCTTCGGGTTGAGATAATCGCAGACAATTTCACCTTCTTCGCTGATATAGACCATGTAGAAGGGATGAATCCGATTCCGATTGTCAATATTCACACTGTCATTGATATTTTTGAGAACGAAAATCACACCGGCAGGTGACTCCCCCGCCCTCCCGACAACGGCGTGCAGCCCCTTAGGCGCGGTTTCGATGTCCTCATGCTGCTTTATGTATTCAAGCAGATCGAGTCGGAACTCGTTGAGTCCCAAATCCATGATGGAAATGCCGCTGGTCATGTCCTCAATGTCCACAACTTCCTCTTGCAGCCGCTTGAGCTGTGCGCGGCGGTATTCAAGGTCTCCCTTTTCTTCGGCATTGAGAAGATCATCATCACCGGTGGAGGTCATTACGGAAATCTTCATGCGGGTTTCCACGCGGCTTTTCAGGTTGATATACTCGTCGAGATCCATATCCGGCCAGAAGTTTACAAGCTGAATACGGTCGTTTCTGCTTCCGATACGGTCAATTCGCCCGAATCGCTGGATAATGCGAACGGGGTTCCAATGAATATCATAGTTGATGAGGTAGTCGCAATCCTGCAAGTTCTGACCTTCGGAAATACAATCGGTTGCAATCAGAATATCAATTTCATCGGCGCTGCCGGGCAGGAGTACGGATTTTCCTTTTGAAACGGGTGAGAAACAAGTCAGAACCGTGTTGAGGTTCGCACGGAGCTTTGGTATGGTGGTCTTTCCGTCAACCGTGCCGGTGATCTCTGCCGTTTCCAGCCCGAAATTCTCTTTCGCAAATCTGCTGACGTTTGCAAAGAGATAGTCTGCGGTATCAGAGAATGCCGTGAAAATTATGATCTTCTTATTACCGGGATTGATCGGATGCTTGATTTTCTTCCGGATCAAATCGAACAATGTTTGCAGTTTTGTGTCATGCTTCGACGTGATGTCTGCAATCATGAGGGACAGCAGTTCCAGATTTTCCGCATCACGTTCAAGCTCACGCCTCCATGAAACATAGTCCATATCAGCAAGATCGATTTTGACCTTTTTGCCGACTGAGAAGAAATCGGTGTTCTGATCATCGTAATCAAAATCTTCTCCCGCAGCGATATCTGTCAACTCAATTTCTTCCGAGCCGAGTTCGTAATTGTTGATCTTCTTAATGGTTTCGTCAATCTTTTTCCGCATTCTGTCAACCGTAAGGCGGAACGAATGAACCGAGCTTTCAAGCCGCTTCAGCAGGTTAATGCTCATCAGGCGGCGAACGCCTTCTTCGCGCCCTTCCTGAGTTATGTTGCGTTTTTCAGAGTCAACATATTTATACAGTTTTGAAAGCATGATGTACTTTGTCGGCGTGTAAATCGACAGATTCAGCGCATTCAAAAGTTCGTATATCTCATTGTAGTTGATTGCATCGCTCAAGTCGGTCAAACACGGACGCAGCGAAATCGGCGGCAAACGTTCGGGAAATTTGCCGATATCGGAAGTATTATAATATTTTTCAATGTGTTTTCTTGAACGCGCAATCGTCACGCTGTCCAACAGTTCAAAGAAATCGAAATCCAGCCTCCGAAGAAGCTCGTCCGTTGTGCGTTCCGCAGCGGTAAGATTACTCCATGCGTTGAAAGCAGTCTGAGCCTGACGGAAGATTTCGTCAATTTTCTTTGTTGTGTCAAGTTTTTTGTTTATTTGCGCAACATCGCCCTCATAAGCGAGTGCAAGCTGATTTTTAAGGTCAATAAATCTGTTGTTTACAGGTGTTGCCGAAAGCATAAGCACCTTCGTTTTCACACCGGCACGAATAACCCGATTGAGCAGTTTCAGATAACGGTTTTCCTTTGCATCCTCGCCGGACACCTCGCCGCCGTTGCGGAAGTTGTGGCTCTCATCAATGACAACAAGGTCATAGTTGCCCCAATTCAGGCGGTCAAGATCAATTCCGTTCGACTGTCCGTGTTCGCGTGAAAGGTCCGTATGATAGAGAACATCGTATCTCAACCGATCCGCTGCAATGGGATTGTTGATATAGTTACCCTTGTACGTATTCCAGTTCTCAGAGAGCTTTTTCGGACAGAGAACAAGCACGGATTTGTTGCGGTTCTCATAATACTTAATCACCGCAAGCGCAGTAAACGTCTTGCCGAGACCAACGCTGTCTGCCAGAATACAGCCGTTGAATTTTTCGAGTTTGCTGATGATGGCAAGAACCGCGTCACGCTGGAAGTTATAAAGCATTCCCCAGATTTTGCTTTCCTTAAAGCCTGTCGCTTCGTTAGGCAGCTCGTCCTCCGAAACGTCATCAAGGAACTCTTTGAAAATGTTATAGAGCGCAACAAAATAGATATACTCCGGTGAGTTCTCACGATACGCCGCAGAGATATTTTCGATCACAATATCCGTGACCTCTTGCAGCATTTTCTTGTCGTTCCATAGCTGTTCAAAGAGCTTGATATAGTGGTTTGCGTTCTCAAAGCTCTCTGTCTTCATCACTGTATAATAAGCGTTGTTGCCGCGCTCACAGCCAAGATCGACGGTAGTAAAACCACTGATGGGCGCATAAGTACTCTCATCGACCGTCATAAAGCCCATCATCTGCTCCTGTGTGACGTTTGACTTGAAAACTGCTTTGCGCCGGATCCAGTCTGCGCACTCTTTCGCAATCGCTTTTTGCGTCAGCTCATTGCGGAGCTTTACTTCAAACTCGGTGCCATATAGACTACTCTCTCTTGAGATTCGTGGGATGTAAAACTCTCGCTGCGCCTTTGACGCCTTCTCAGTCACGAAGGTGGGGGATGTGAAGATAAAACGCAGTTCGTCAATGCCCTCAAGTTGTTTTTTGAGTTCCTGATACGCATAGATAGAGAAGCAAGCAGCAGCAACAGACATCTTACTGCCTTTGCGAATACCCGCTTGTAGATCGTCTTTGACGGTCTTGTTAATGTTGTCTATAATCTGCATTACATCACCTCATTGTTCCGTTCCGGCTGATATTATATTGTCTGCTCTCAGTTGCACTTTTGCTATGTCTCCGAATGAGCATGACCCGAAGTTTTTTATAACTTATTTTCATGATGACACTCCTTTGTTAAGCGACCGTATCAGATGACCGGCAAGCACCTTCGGCATCTGCGGCCGCGTCTTGAAGACATGATACCGCAGTCTCGTATTTTTGTCATATTTGCTGTTCGTGCGCATCCGACCACTCCCTTCTCGCGCAAAGTAAAGACGTTAATCGATCTGTACCGCAACAGCAGTACGTTTCCCGCCGTTCGTATCACACTCCGAAACACTGCAAGCCGAAACCCCTAATACACAATCCGTCAGCGCCCGCAGCACGATCTTATCACCTGCTTCAGGAAGGGGACGATTGATTGTGATTTTCCCGTCCGAAGCAATCCGTGTATTCATAAAAAGGTTGACGGGGTGAATGATTGTTCTCTGCGTTCCAAGAGCAGCATTGATGTTATCAAGGCAATTTGGATGATCCGAGCCGTTCTGATAAAAGAAATCATACATCATCTTGAATAACCTCAAACATGGCGTGATACAGATTAGAGTAAAGAATTGAACCGACGCCAATACGAAGCGACTCGTTGCAATCAATCGTTACGAATAGAGAAAGATATTCTTCATGTGTGCCTTTGCCTTCCGCAAAGAAATCCGCAACCTGCCCACCGTCGACATCGACAACGGTAATTGTTTGCCCGTTGCTAACCTCGATTCTTCCACCATGCTTCGGCTGTATAAAATACTCTTTCACGTGAATAACCTCTTTGAAGCAGATTTCGTTTCACCAATTTTCCGCATTTTATTTTCGTCAATCTGTGCGCGCAACAATTTTGGGCATTCGTGCCCTCCTTGCTTCGGAATGTCTCCTGCAAAAACACGTACATTACATAAAATCCTGTTTTAATGCTTTGCAAAGTTCAATTTGCATTTTTCAAATCGGGACTTTTATTTCGACCGCCACAGCATTGCACAGTCCTTTTCCCCGACGGCTTCATCCAGCCCCTCGTTTAGGATTTCAAAGCCTTCCCGCTGATAGAAACGGATCGCCCGCGTATTCTTCCGGTACACGTTCAAGCGCAATTCAGTTTTTTTCGTCTTGATAAAATCGAGAAGGAGCCTGCCTATACCCTGCGACCGCATTTCACCGGAAACAAAAATGCCCTCGATCTGTTCGCCGTTAAGCCCGACAAATCCCTGTATGTTGCGAGCATCCTCATACACATAAACCTCCGCTTGCTGAAGCATTGCTTTCACCAAATCGAAATTCCCCATCCAATATTGCGGAGAGATGAAGGAATGCGCTTGCAGATTGGCATTCAGCCATATTTCAGCAACCCTTTTTATATCGGTTTTCCGTAATTCTCGAATCATGCGACGGTTCTCCCTGTAGTTTTCATTGTCACGCCTTATGCCCGCCAGCCAATCTGCGGCATTGCGGTCTTTAGCTGTTGCACCCTATTCAAGATTCATCGTCTTGAGGACGGCGTTCTTCCCGTACTTCTTTCTAATCGTAATCGCGGCGTCTTGTATCTTTCGTTCTCGTTCCAATGCAGTTCCTCGTTTTTCCGCTTTTCCTATTCGGAGTCGTAATCGTTGAATATGTCCGGGCATACGGCATAGTCGTTTTTCTTCGGGGCATCGGTCTCTGACATAACGCTATTTGTGGTAACGTACATACAGCGGCCATGAAGATTCCTGTCCGTAATCCGGTCAAACGCGACGACTCGGTTTATGCCCGGAGAATCCAAGCCGCATTCCCTGCACACAACAAGCAATTCAGATCAGGAAAGAAACGGTGATGCAGTCTATAGCAGTCGATATCGTGAATGCATGCAATGCATAGTCTAATTGCACGCTTGTTCTATTTGGAACTTAACTTTTTCCATCATAAATTTTGCCTGATAAACACCATGTTGCAAAGCTTTTTTGTAGCATATTACTGCCTTGTCCATGTCTGTTTCGCATCCTCTTCCGAAGAAATATAGATTTCCTAATACAAATTCTCCTGTTGGATCCCCGGTTGCAGCACCCTTCTGTGCCCATTCGTATGCCTTCTGGTAATTTCTGCATTCTGGCTCCTGATATAGCTGTGCCAATTCAACCATACTAATAACGTGTCCTTTTTCTGCGGCTCTCTCATAATAGTATATAGCCTCCTCTATATTTCTGTGCCCGCCAAGCCCAAACGTGCACATCCATGCATAATCATAATTTGCTGCACTATGTCCTTGCTCTGCCGCACGCTTAAAGATAATTCTCGCTTTTATTAAATCCTGTCTATATCCATTTGTCCCGCGAAAGTAAACCAACCCTAGTTCATGAAGCGCTTCCATATGTCCCATTTCGGATGCATTTCTAAAATGTTCAATCGCACGGTACATATCTGGCTTTGGCGGTTCGCACTGGACACCGCGTTGATAAAGCATTCCTAGGCAATATTCCGCATCAGCAAATGGGGTTTCAATGCTTTCCAAAATATCTATGGCGTTTTGAAACTTCCCATAGTCAATATAAAACTTCGCCATATTGTACTTTGCTATTACTGAGCAATTTTCTTTGATGTTTTCATATATTTTAACGATCTCACTATAATCAAATTCAACCCCAAAACCCTCGCTAAGCATAAATCCAACTTTATCCTGATATCCAAGGTGTGACGAATGTTTTGCTGCCTTTTCATAATACTCCATTGCTTTTTTAAAAGATTGCTCTTCATATGGCATTTGCCCTCGATAATAGAGATTCCCAATCAAAGCATAAATGTAAGGCCTCAAATAAGTATTGTTTTCTTCCGCTCTTTGGAACCATTTTGCAGCTTCAGAATAATTTGTTTTCCCGTTACAATCATTTTTGTTAGCAAAACCATGATAATACATGCATCCAATCTCAAACATTGCTTCCGTATCGCCAGCTTCAGCTTTTTTTAATGTTTCAATAAAATCTTTATGTAAATCATAGTCTTTGTTGCTATTTGCAATATCTCTATATATTTCTTTTGATGGTTTTGACACAAATTTAGAGAGCAAATCCGATATCGGTGATATTTCAAACCGTTCCGGTAAATAAACTGATTGCAAAGAAAATAAAAATCGAATTTCATTCGGGTAGTTCTTCCACACATCAGAGTTAGGAACGTCAGCTTTTCCAATATATACCGGTGTTATTCTTTTTCCGATTTTATACGCATAAAGAACTTCTGCCCTAACCCAATCCGTCTCTCGTCTAGTTTTCAATCCATCCAAGCACCCATGCGATACAATTAATACAAAATCTATACATTTTTCTATAGCTTCTTTTAGTCTGTCTGGAAAGCTGCCGCTATGCTGTTCATTTGAATTAAAGTATACACTATAGTTTTTTGAACTCAGCGTTTCAAATAATCTCGCAGCAAAGTTGTTCCCCTCTCCGTCATTGCGGTATGATATAAAGATGTCATTGCATTTTTTTGACTTACCGTTTGTGTTATCGAATTCATTCTTACTCTTTTTATACATTTCATTTAATCCTGCCATGTCATTTTCTCCGGTACCATTCATATATCAATTGTTTGTATTTTTTAATTATACTACATGCAATTCGAGTTAGACTTCGCAACTGCATCAGCGACGCATTACTAGCACCATCAAGTATTAAGTTCAAAGATGAACTTATTGATAATAGTATCAACTCATATTACTCTCATTGTGCAATTCTAACGTTTTTTCTTTCAGAATATTGTATCTTTTAATGTCTGTACCATGCTTTGTTCATTTCAAGTATAATGTTTGTAAGCGTGCACTACTTTGACGCATACTGCGCTATGACGTCCAAATCGCCGAAGGTTGATGCTTGCTTTGTACGACACACTGCTCGGAAACATCATTGTTTTTTCAAAGTACTCTCATCAGCGTCTAACCCTCCCTGCTGAGTAAAACATCAATTGCAACACAAGAGAATTCTTTGAATTCACGCGTTGTCGCTCATTGTCTTAGTTATTATATCACAGTAATAGCTAAATGTACATGCCTATCACTTAGTGCCAACGCTTTCGAAGCGTTATGCATTAAACAAGAGGCCTGAGCGGCTCAATCATTTTGAACATAAAAATCCGTCAAAAACGCTTCTGCGAAGCAACACAGCCTCCGACGCCAAGACCTCCCGCAAGGGAGCGAGTGACCTCCGGAGAGCTATAACAGCCGGATTTGCTGTGCAAATCATGTAGTGGCGGCTGCTTGCGACGATGCAGGAGCAGGGTACAATGATACTCCCGTCTTTCTTCGGAAAGGCGGCTCGGAGCGATCCTCGGAGGGGTGAGAGTCCCATGATACCGATTGACCATTGGTAGTCCGCAGCATTCCCGGAACTGCAAAGTTCTTCTGGCAGGGGCGCGAGCTGCAAATATGCCGGACAATGAAACAAACCCAAAAGAAACTTACTATATAGTTTCAGGATGAAAACTATGTGGCAGAGTATCTTCACAAGATGCTCTGCCATATCCTTTTGTCCTGAATAGTTCTACGAAACAGGAGGTGCTTAGAATATGATGGGCATTGAAACAATGAAAAGCGTCAGCCCGAAAACGGTTGACCGAAGCACACTCGTTCAGAGAAGCGGCATCCGGCTTGATCCTGCGGCACCGCGAGAGGACAGGCTGAGGAAGTTCATCAAGCAGATTAGAAATCCCTATTGTTATCTGGACGGGAAGACAGTGGTGAAGATCAGCTTCGCCGAGACGGACACGACAGACAATGGAAGATTGTCTGGAACACTATCTGAGAGGTCTTTGATTTATGAACAGTCTGAATCTTTTCACCCGGTTCTATGGACAAGCGATTGAGCCTGTGGTATTATAATTTAATCGGTCAAAAAAAGAAGAATACGGATTAAGCCGCTTGCCTTGATGGTCATGTGGCGTTTTCGTGTTCCTCTTCATAAGAGTTGAAGCAAGCCTTCGTCTTTCTGATTTGATGTACCACACCAAACAGAAAAACGGAGGTTATTTTTATACCAGATAAGGTTTACCGCACGGCGATCTACTGCCGTCTGTCCCGTGAGGATGGAGACAAAGTTGAAAGCAACTCCATCGCCAGCCAGAGAGCCATCTGCGAGGACTATATGGCAAGACATGAGGATTTGGAGCTGGTCTGTGAGCCGTTTGTGGACGACGGCATCTCCGGCGTTACGATGGATCGCCCCGGCTTTGCCGATATGATTCAGCAGCTGGAGCAGGGAAAAGCAGCAGCCGTGTTTGTAAAAGATCTCAGCCGCCTGGGGCGTAATTACATCGAGGTCGGCAGACTGACCGAGGAGTTCTTCCCCAATCACGACATTCGGCTGGTCGCTGTTTCGGACAACATCGACACCGACGAAGGTGAAAACGAGCTGGCTCCCATCCGCAATCTTTTTAACGAATGGTATGCGCGAGACATCAGCAAGAAGCGGCGCATCAGCAACAAGATCAAGGGCAATGCCGGAGAACCCATGGGGCAGCCTCCTTACGGGTACGTCAAAGACCCTGAGAACCCCAAACGCTGGATCGTGGACGAGGAAGCAGCGCAGGTCGTGCGGCGAATTTACCGCATGACGCTGGAAGGGGTCGGAACGGAGCAGATAGCCGTGAAGCTTGAAGAGGACGGCGTCCTGACCCCGCGCGCCTACTGGCACTCCAAGGGAATCAATCGCCCCGGCAAGGTCAAGGATCTGCCGCCCACCCATTGGAACAGCTCCAGCGTCATAAAGATGCTTTCCGTGCAGGAGTATTGCGGGGACATTCTCAACTTCAAGACCTATTCCAAGTCATACAAGAACAAGAAGCGACTGGAGAATGACCGTGAGAACTGGGCGATTTTCAAGGATGTGCATGAGCCGATCATTGAGCGAGCCGTCTTTGAACAGGTGCAGCAAAAGCGCGGCAATATGAGAAAGCGTCAAGCGAAGGACGGCGAAAGGAGCATGTTTTCCGGGCTTCTGGTCTGCGCCGACTGCGGGAGCAACCTTCATTTTCATTTCAATCAGGGAAACCCGGAGATCAAGTATTTCAACTGCTCCAACTACAAGGGCAATCGCGGCACCTGCGGCTCCACGCACTATGTCAGAGTGGACTTTCTGGAGCAGGTCGTTCTCGGCGAAATCCGTCGTCTGACGAAGTATGCCGGCCTTTACGAAGACGATTTTCTCAAAGAAGTGATCGGTCACTCCCGGCAGGCGGAGGAAACGGAGCGCAGACTGAAGGAGAAGGAGCTGAAATCACTCCTTGCCCGCGACGATGAACTGGACGGCCTGTTCGAGCGCATCTATGAGGACAATGTTTCCGGCAAGCTCAGCGACGACCGCTTTGCGAAGATGTCCCGCCGCTATGAGGAGGAACAGAAGGAGCTTTCGGAGAAAATAAAAAAGCTCCGTTCCGAGATCGAGAAGCAGAGCAGCCGCGCAACCTCAACGGATATGTTCGTGTCCATCGTCCGCAAATACACCCGCGCCAGAAAGCTCACGCCGCGGATGCTCAACGAACTGGTGGAGAAAATCGAGGTCTACAATGCCGAGAAGATCGACGGCGAGTGGGTACAGCGGCTTCGCATTCACTACAACTGCGTGGGGGAAATGAACATTCCCAACGAACCGGCACTGCCCATCCCGGCCGTCACCGTCAACACCAGAAAAGGCGTGTTCGTGAGCTGCACAACTGACGACAGGCCCGCTGTTTGAGCAGAAAAAAGCGAGTGTCCTCACAGCTTTTCAAATGCTGTAAGAACACTCGCCATGGCAAATAACTCTAATTTGGATACCAATGCACCCCAGGGGCAAGGCGGGGTGCATTTTGATAGGTGGGGTGCATTACATTGATTTGAGTAACCGTTTTGCAGTGTTGGCATGCAATTAACATTGTAATGCGCCGTCATTTTGCAGACTTGAAAGAACTCCGAACTTATATGAAAACCACATAACAAGCGGATTTTTGTCATAAGCGGTTGCTGCGAAAAAAAGAAGGAGGCAGAAAATCGGGCGTTCCGAAATCCTGCCTCCTTGCAACGTTAAATTATTCGATTATTTCTGTTCCGTCGAAGAAATGAAACCTCATTCTCCCATTGCTCATTACTGTTGCGTTTTCGACTGTGGCAAGCCACAGGCACGGATCAAACTCACATAAAAGCCCCTCCCTTGACTCAACCGTATGTATGAATCTGTCGATAGCTTTTGCCTTCTCCTGTTTTTCCCTGCGTTCCGCAGCGAGGCTGTCATACCGGGTCTTTGCTTTTTCATAGCGGTCAACATAGCCGTTATACCTGGCTGTGTATTCGTTCTGATCCTGTGCCACGGATGAGTTTTCTTCGATACACTTCCTTGTGAGCTCGGCAACAACCTCCATCTCCCGGAGCAGCTCTGCCATTTCAGCGTCAATTGCCGAAGTGTCCGTCAGTACTGTTTTTGCCGTCACACAGGCGGAAATGTACGGCTCCTTTGATGTGATTATCCTGTTAAAAGCCGCCGTAAACCTGTCTCTGATTTCAGCTTCAGACAATGCCGGAGTTGAACATCTCCGCTTCGTGTCTTTATACTTGCAGTTGCAGCGCCACACGGTCGTTCTGTACTTGTCGGTCGAATGCAGAGTCTTCGGACCGTACCAGCCGCCGCAGTCTCCGCAGATGAGCTTCGCGCCGAAGACGCTTTTCCCGCTGTAGGCTTTTCCGATGCGCTTGCGCCGCTTGATTTCCTCCTGTACGGCATCCCACTCCAACGGGGCGATAATTGCCTCGTGGCTGTGTTCAATGTAGTACTGAGGCACTTCACCCTCATTGACTTTTTGCTTTTTGGTAAGGAAATCCGTTGTAAAACACTTCTGAAGGAGCGCCGAACCCCGGTATTTTTCGTTTTGCAGAATGCTTTTGACCGTTGACGCACGCCATTCTTTTTTGCCCGCAGGAGTCGGTATCCCATCCTCAGTGAGCTCTTTTGCAATGGTACAGGCGGTTTTCCCCTGCATGAAGGTTCGGTAAATCCGTCTGACGATGACGGCCTGATCGGGATTGACCACAGGTGGATCGTCTTTTTTCTGTCCTCGCTCATAGCCGAGAAACTGTTTATATGGGAGACTTACCTTACCGTCAGAGAACCGCTTCCGCTGTCCCCACGTGACGTTCTCGGAAATGGAACGGGATTCTTCCTGTGCAAGGCTGCTCATGATGGTCAGGAGCAGCTCTCCCTTGCCGTCAAGCGAGTAGATGTTTTCCTTCTCGAAATAGACCTCGACGCCTTTTTCCTTCAGCTTTCGTATCGTCACCAGACTGTCAACAGTATTCCGGGCGAAACGACTGACCGATTTCGTGATTATCAGGTCGATGGAACCCGCCAAGGCGTCGCTTATCATCTCATTGAAACCGTCGCGTTTTCTTGTGCCAAGGCCGCTGATTCCTTCGTCCGTGTAGACTTTTACAAACTCCCAATCGGCGTGTCTTTTGATAAACTGTGTATAGTAGTCTACCTGCGCTTCATATGAGGTGTACTGTTCGTCTTTTTCCGTGGATACACGGGCATATCCGGCAACGCGGCGCTTCTTCGCAGTTGGGTCTGCAAGTCGATGCAGCGCCGTTCGAGTTGCCGGGATTACGGTTACATTTCTTTCCTGCATTTCTCGTGCCTCGCTTTCGTCTGTTCTCCTGCCTTCTTTCTCATTTCCTCCGTCCACGACTCGGAGCGTGAGCGGTCTGCCCAGCGTTTTTCAAGGATCTGTCCGTCCTCAAAGCGAAATATGAGCCGGTTGCCGTTATCAGCTGTGATTTCGGCGATCCGGCTCATATCCATTTCTTCGGTCAAGGCAATCAGCGCCGCCTCCGGGATCTGTTTTGATGGGCAGGCTGTTTTCCCTTTATCATTGAATGTCGGGCAAATCCATACGGGTCCTGTTTTAGTGACCTTTCTTCTGTAATGCTTCCCGCACCCGGCGCAGGTTATCAGCGAGGTAAAAGGATAGACCGTTCTGCTCTTTTTTACGGTCGGCGCATATCTGGCGGCACGTTCCTCCATGATCTCCTGTGCCTGCTGAAACACCTCAATGTCAATGATCGCCTCGTGCGTATTCCGCGCGTGATACATCGGCAGTTCGCCGTTATTGACGAGCGTTCGTTTCGTGATGTGGTTTTCACGGAACGTTTTCTGAAGCATCAGATTCCCCGTATAGGCGTAATTACGCAGGATGGCAAAGACGCCGGAACGGTTAAACGACTTGTCATACCGCGTTCTGCATCCCTCCGCGTTCAGCCTTTTCACGATAGAGGGAATCCCGCAGCCGGAAATATAAAGGTCAAAAATGTGTCTGACAATCGCCGCCTCTTCGGGAACAACTGTCAGCGTTCCGTTGATATTTCTGTAGCCGAGCATGGTGCTGTTCCAGGGCTTGCCCTCCTCGAAATTCTTTCTGACCCGCCACTTCTGATTCTCGCTGACAGAAAGCGATTCCTCCTGAGCATAGCTTGCGAGTACCGTCAGCATCAGTTCGCCCTCCGAGCTCATCGTATGGATGCCCTGCTCTTCAAAGAACACGTCCACACCACACTGGCGAAGCTCTCTCACCGTTTCCAGAAGCGTGACCGTGTTTCTGGCGAAACGTGAAATCGACTTGACTATGACAAGGTCGATTTTTCCCGCTTTGCAGTCCTGCAGAAGCCGCTGAAAACCGGGTCGATCCTCTCTCGTGCCTGTCCGTGCTTCGTCTGAATAGACTCCAACATAGAGCCAGCCGGAGTGTTTCTGTATCATTTCACTGTAATGGCTGATCTGCGCGGAGAGCGAATGCAGCATGGCGTCCTTGCCGGATGATACGCGGGCATACGCCGCCGCACGGACGGCTTTCGGCTGCAAAGGGGTGTTAAACTGCTTTTTTTCTATAACTCTTTCCATGGTGTCACCTCCTTGTCAGTGTCGTATATTACCGTCAGTACAGCCTGATATCAAGTCAATTTCGGCAAATATAGTGGACGATTTCAGCCCATATTTCTCCGCCAGAACTGTGCATAATATGCCGTAGTCAGCGATGGAGATAATCCCGGCAGAGAGCATCTCCCGCATCAACGCAAGAGCCGCTTTATACTCCCTGATATTTTTGTAGAGCCCTTCATCCATCCCGTGTCACCTTCATTCTCGCCCTTGCGAAACACTCACGGCAGCAGTAGTCCGCCCTAATTCGGTTGTTGAAAAACTCGGCTCCGCAAAAACGACAAACATGAGAATATTCGGTTTTGAAGGTTCTCTTGTCGGGGTTATCCTTCCACCATGCGAGTCGGCATTCATCAGAGCAGAACTTGCGCTGACGCTTGTGCGGCCTGCTGATTATTTCCGTTCCGCAGCGCAGGCACGTTCCTGTGTTTCCAATTTCAATCGGATGCCGTCTGCACCAGCTCTTCACGGAATTAACAGGCAATTCAAGTTCGGAAGCAATAACCCGGTATCCTTTTCCGCCCCTGCGAAGGCGGTTGATCTGTTCTATCTGTAAATCATTCATGACTGAGACCTCCCAGGTCACAGTCAAAGAAAAGCGGCAGGATTTTAACCTCATAACAAAAATAGAGCCTGCAGGCGCTCCGAAAACGGAATGCCCACAGGCTCAAAGGTTGATATGGGATTATTTCAGCAGCTCGTGGACGCGCTTCTGCACGGCGTCGTAGTCATATCCGGCGGCGGTCAGACGATTGCGGCGGTCGGCTCCGTTGCCCCACAGGCCGCGAATGACCTCACAGGCAAGCTCGTCCACGGTCTTCTTCGGCACGGCGGTCACCAGCTTAAGGTCGGCGGCGTTCACGGGGCTGCAGATGGCGTTCCTGCCGTCCTCGCTTCGGTCGATAACGACCCTCGCGCCGTCAGCCTGCAGGACGTACCAGTTCTTCGCCTTCACCCAGGCCGGGATGGTCTTGCCGCTGTAGTATTTCGTCCCGGTGATCTTCACCAGATCGCCCTTCTTGAAGGACGCGGAAAGCTGCGGATCGGGTTCCTCCGGCTGCGAGGGTACGGACGGGGTCTGACCCGCGCCTGTGAAGCCGTTCAGCTTCGCGCCCTTGATAACGGCGGG
>ERZ791625.577-NODE-577-length-24361-cov-11.274418_pt1 | contig 24361 bp, 24 predicted proteins | sample MGYA00510267_ERZ791625 | MGnify/ENA primary metagenome ERZ791625 (study PRJEB30046, sample SAMN00715229) | human gut metagenome | study: EMG produced TPA metagenomics assembly of the A metagenome-wide association study of gut microbiota in type 2...
GCTTTCTTTGTCAAGGAACAATAGGCTTTGTCGGCCTGTAACAGTACACCGTTTCCGATGTGCTGTTACGGAACGACAAATAGCCCATAACGGGAAGCGTGGAAAGGGGACACGCTCCCCGCATGGGCTAAAAGATTATCCTACATGAAAAGCAAGGGTGCGGGTAATAAGGCGCACTTGCAGCCTGTTACGCATTTCCTCGTCCACATAGGAATAGGTATTGCCCGCGTCGTCTTTCAGCGTGCGGGTACAAAGTTTCGCTATGTAACCCTCGTAATGCTTCAAGATCGCGCACATGGCGGTTGTGTCGCCGTTTGCCGCTGCGGAAATGACAGGGAACGGCAACAGATTTTCAGATTTCCTAACGGTATTCATCATCTGCTTTTCCCTCCAAATACTGTTTGATTTTCGCAAGCGCGGATTTCCTGTGCCGGAAAACCGTCGTGCGTACAACATTCAGCAGTTCAGCAATTTCCGCGTCGCTCATGTCCAAGAAGTAGGACAAAAGGATAATGTCGCGTTTCCTTTCGGGCAAAGCGTTAAGGGCTTCGGCAAGCAGTTCATTTTTGACGAGTACATCAAAGCCGGACACTTGAAAACGGAAATAATCGCTTTTGTATTCGTCCGTTGTGAAAAGCTGCGCGAGTTCGCTTTCGCTCAAATCCGAAAAAGGTACTTCGCGTGCTGCGCGTTTCGCAAGAGTGCGGCGGTGGCTTTTCGCTTCGCCAACCAAAGTTTTCTTTGCTAATGCGTCGTACTGATGTTGTATTCTTTCCTTGTCGGAAGAAGATAGCTCCATAGAGTTCACCTCCTTCCCGCGTGGAGTAGAGGACGGGAGTTAAGGGCTTGTCCTCTCTGCCCCTTTCGCTCCGTACCCGTTCGGGAGATGGCTCTTGAGTGCGTTTTTCAAAAAAAAGTTGAAAAAAGCAAAATGCGCCCGTCCGCAAGACGCGGACGAGCGCAAAGGAAATGTAAGAAGTATTTAGATGTATTGACAGTTCATACTCATAGCCGGAATATCCCGCTTGCGGAGCATAGCTTTTTTTGACCGCAAAGCATTAGGCGGGTTACAGTAAATAAAAATGGACACGGCGATACCTCCCCGATACCGCCGTATCCTTAAAAAAGGGCGACTTTAATACACTACCCGCAATCCATTCTATAATAGGGAACAGCGGCTTTTGCGCAATATTAAATAAAAAAGCCGATAACACATAGGTTTTTTGACCTAATGCGTTATCGGCTCTGCGTCTATGCGTCTGGCACTTTTAATCATTTTTTTTTGAATTTATTATATGTGTTAGCTAACTGTCCACAAGCCGCGTTAATCTCTCTGCCATGAGAAACTCTCATAGTAACTTCAAGTCCTGCTTGCTCTAATTGATGTTTGAATGCAACTATTTCCCGTTTCTGTGGTGCTTTAATTCTTGAATTGCTTGTTGGGTTGTATTGTAACACGTTAATCATAACTTTTTTGCCCCGAAACCATTTTGCAAGTTGTCTTACATCTGAGGGCCGGTCATTTATACCCGGTAAAAGCAAATACGCAAAGACAATTTTGCGATTATGCCTTTCAGAATAGGATAAGGCTTGCTTAACAACATCTTCAATAGCATATATGCGCATGTGAGGAATAATACGATTTCTTGCAGATTGTGTTGCTGCGTGTAAAGATATTGTCAACTGAATTTTAAGATGTTCCTCGCGCAATTTTTTTAATTGATCGACCGGACCAACTGTTGATATGGTAATGCCGTCGGTTGGAAAGTTGAGCCCATATCTATCTCGGAGAATATGGATTGCTTTTATCAAGTTGTCATAATTGAATAAAGGCTCTCCCATACCCATAAAAACGATACGGTTTACTTTTCGACGCAACAATATAATCTGTTGTACGATTTCTGACGATGTTAGATTACGAACAAAGCCATTTCGCCCGGACTCACAAAAAATACAACCAACAGGACAACCGACTTGTGTGCTCACGCAAACAGTTCCACCATCTCGCCGCTTGATAAAAACCGTTTCAATGTATTTGTTGTCTTTCAGTTCGTAAACATACTTTTCAGTATCACTGCTTTTGCAAATATTTTTTACCAACATTGATAGATTTTTTTTGCGTGGTAATTGCTTATATAATTCTTCATATAAGGCTTTTGCTTCATTCTCGCCAATAACTTCCGACATTTCTTTGTAAGTAAATCCGTATGGATCATTCCGTACTTCCGCAGGCGTATATTTAGGTAAACGTTTCATTTTTATATCCTTTCTTCTAAATAATAAAAGTTTGTTTTTCTGTATTTTTGATTACAATCTCTAATTTTTCTACATCAATGATATGCGTCAATTTGCATTTAGGGCAGAAAAGAGGAAAATCTTTTAATACAGTATTATGAAATACTTGAACTCTCGTCTTTCCGTTACAAATCGGACATTTTATCCAATATTTTTTAAGCATTATATTTCACTCGTCCTTTTTACACAAAAAAATGCAGGTCAATCCTCAACATGAGCATTGACCTGCATTTATAATGCACAGAGCAGTACAACAAAACTAAGGCATAGCTTGCACTATGTCTATACTATATCTATACGTCGTTAGTTTTTTGTATAGCATCCGCAAAATAAGCATGACAAAAAAGCCCATGTTGAAAATGGGAAAATCCTTTTTTTCAATGCTTATCTAATACGCATGCTATGCAACATAAACGCCGCCTCCTTTTACATAAATTTTATTTTATCAGAAAATCAGTCTACTGTCAATACACAACAGGAAGTATTTAACCTAATGATATGAATTGTGTGGACATATCCAAAAAGAAAGGTGAACTGTAAAATGTAACAGGGTGAATGAAAATGGCAAAAAGACCCGTACCATTGTACGACTTTAAGGCTTTCGGGGCAGCTATAAAAGCCGCGAGAAATGAATACGGCGAGAGCCGCAAAAAGGTAAGCGACGAGTTATATATTTCCCCGCGCTACCTTGCGAATATCGAGAACAAGGGACAACAGCCGAGTTTACAGGTATTCTATGACCTTGTAACCCGGTATCATATTTCGGTAGATCAATTTTTCTTCCCGAACAGCAATGCGGAGAAATCCACCGGGCGGCGGCAGCTTGACGCGCTGCTGGACGGTATGAGCGATAAAGGCATACGGATTGTAACCGCAACAGCAAGGGAGATAACGGAAGTCGAAAAAGCAGAGGACTAACCTCTTTTATACGGGAAATGCAGGATTGCAGCGCATGGCGGCTGCAATCTTTTTTTGCGTCCAAAATCAAGGGAACGCGCAACAAATACCGCCTTTCGGTAGGGGTATGGAGTAGATAGCAAGCACAGCCAGTGAGTACCCACTGGCGGATTTTTGATTTAGGGGGACCCCTGCCCCTAAATCGAAAAATTGCTTGCTGGGATAGTCCCAGACCCTTATGGAAACGGAGGCGGCGCAGCATGGCAAACCGAAAGCGGAATATCCAGATGAAGTTTTGGGTGACAGAGGAGGAAAAGCGGCTCATTGAGGAGAAAATGGCCCAGCTCCACACAAAGCGGAGCGGCGCCTATCTCCGCAAAATGGCGATTGATGGGTACATCATCCAGGTGGACACCACCGACATCAAGGAGATGACCCGCGCCCTCTCCGCCATCGGCCGGAACATCAACCAGATCGCCAAGCGGTTAAACGCCGGCGGTCCGGCCTACCAGGCCGACATGGAGGAGATCCGGGAGAGGATGGAGCAGATATGGCAGTTACAAAGACGCATCCTATTAAGTCAACGCTGAAAGCGGCCATTGACTATATCTGCAATCCCGACAAGACGGACGGGAAGCTGCTGGTGTCCTCCTTTGGCTGCTCCGCAGAGACAGCCGATATTGAGTTTGCATGGACCCGCCGCCATGCCATCGACAAGGGCACAAACCTGGGCCGCCACCTCATCCAGGCGTTTGAACCTGGGGAGGTCACGCCAGAGGAGGCCCACCGGATCGGCATGGAGCTGGCGCGGGAGGTCCTGGGCGGCAGGTATGAATTTGTCCTCACCACCCACATAGACAGGGATCACGTCCATAATCACCTGATTTTCAATGCGGTCAGCTTTCAGGACCACAAGCATTATCACTCCAATAAGCGGAGCTATCACTTCATCCGCCGCACCAGCGACCGGATCTGCAAAGAACACGGCCTGTCCGTCATCGTTCCCGGCCGGGACAAGGGCAAGAGCTACATTGAGCACCAGGCGGAACAGAACGGCACCAGCTACAAGGCGAAGCTGCGCGCCGCCATTGACCGGCTCCTGCCTGGCTGCTCCGACCTGGAGGACCTGCTCCGCCGCCTCCAGCGGGAAGGGTACGAACTGAAACGGGGCAAGTACATATCCGCCAGGGCTCCGGGCCAGGAACGGTTCACCCGATTGAAAACCCTGGGCGCCGACTACGCCGAGGAGGCCCTGACCGCCCGGATCGCTGGAAGGCCCAGGCCCTCCCGCCAGCCCCAGCAGCGCACCGGGAAGCCCAGCCTGCTCATTGACATCCAGAACAATCTCAAAGCCCAGCAGAGCGCCGGCTACAAACACTGGGCGACCATCGAGAATTTGAAGCGGGCCGCTGAAACACTGAACTTCCTGATTGAACATGGAATTGGAAGTTTGGAGGAGCTGTCCGAGCGGTGCGACGGGGCGGCGGCCGCCACCGCCAGGGTGAAGGCAGACCTCCGGGCAACGGAGAAGGAAATGGAGCGGCTGACCCTTACCATGAAGCACGCCGCCACCTACCGCCAGCTCCGTCCCCTGTATGACCAATACCGCCAGTCCAGAGACAAGGAGAAATTCCTCCGGGGGCATGAGGGGGAGATCATCCTGTTTGAGGCGGCGGCAAGGGAATTGAAACGCCTGAATGCCGTACCCCTGCCCGCCGCCCAGCGACTCCGGGCCGAGATGGACGAACTCACCGCCAGAAGGACCGCCCTGCAATCGGAATATAGAAAGGCCCAGCGGGAGGAACGGGAGTACGACACCCTCCGCCAGAATGTGGAGGCCCTGCTGGAAAAGCCACGGGAGGCCGAACCGCAGAGACAGCGAAATAACGAACTGGAATAGCGGCAGTTGTACGCCTTTACCAGACTTTTCAAAAACCCCTGGGCGCGTTTCAATTTTCCCGGTATAATGGAGGCAGGAATGGAGGTGCCGCCAATGACGAGAACCGAGGCCATCAAGGAATTTTTCAAAAAGGCAGTTTTGCCCGTCGCCATCGCCGGGCTGCTGTACTGCATTTTCAAATCCGCCTGCATCAGGAATGGAGAGCTGGATCTTCTCTGGCTCTGGATACTCTGCGGCCTGCCCTTCGGCATCCATCGGATGTGCGTCTGGATCGTGCCGGGCGGCGGCTCCCTGGGCGGCGGCGCCGCGCTGTTTGCGCTGAACTTCATCATCGGCGGCCTCATCGGGGGCTTCGTCCTGGTGTGGCGCCTGCTGGTGGCGGCGTGGTATGTGCCTCTCACCATCTACCGCCTGATTGTGGGATAACCGCACTATGGAAATGTGGAAAACGGCCGCTCCGCCGATGGAAAACAGACATTCACGGCCCGATGGAAAAGCCGCTGGCTTTCCCACAGCCCGCAAACATCGTTTCCCACAGCTCCGCAGACATGGCCGTTTACACACATTCCCACAGCGCCTGCTGCTGCGAACATCCTTCCTGTCCGATCCTGATTGAAAGAAAAAGAGAGAACAAAAAAAAGAAGCGGGAGCGTCACCCTCGGCCTAAACCGAAGGCGGCGCTCCCGCTCTGCTATGAAAAAGTGTTCAAAACCGGGGCTTTGCACCCCTCAAATCGGAGGGGCACGCCCACATGGGAAATCATAAAGGCTACTCCCGAAAAAGCCGCCACAGGCGATTTTCCGTCCTATTTTCAACCCTTATCTCTGCACTTTTTCGAGCGTGTGGACTGGTAATGGGGGCAGGAGATAAGAACTGCCCGGAAGCTCTGCTTGCAGGGATGGACACAGCCCTTGCAGACCTTGTTGTACTTGCGGCGGCCGTTCTCCCCCAGGAAGAAAGCCCATTCCAGCCGCCACTTCTTGCTCCGGCTCATAGGTCGTGCTCCGGGGGCTTCTTCTGGTGGGCCTTGTCCGGGGGCTTGCGCTCGCTGCACTCCTTTTTCGCCTCCGCCAGTCGTTCCCGGATGGAGGGCTTCTTCTCCGGCGTGGTCCTGCGCACCTCACCCTGGGCCTTCTCCAGCTCCTCACCCCTGCGGCCGTTGTTCAGCACCCCGTCGATCATCCCGTAGTCATCCTCCAGGGTCATCTCTGCGGTGCGGAGCGGGTTCTCCGGCTCCACCGGCAGGGCGACGATCTGCCCGTTCAGACTGATGAACTGCTCCGGCTGCTTGAAGTGTTCCGTGTATTTCTGCACCTGCTCCGGGGTCAGGGAGGTGAAACTGTCCTCACTCAACCCCACCACCAGGAAGGTGCCGGCCATAATATCGTAAATCTCCCCATGCTCATCCCGCAGGCCCCGGTTCAGCTCCAAACCGATGAGCTTGCCCTCATCGTTACAGACCAGCCCCACCGGGTCGGAGAAGGGATAAGTGGCGGCAATATCGCCGCCCACTTCTGCCTGTAACGAATGGAGGCCGGGGGCGATCTCCTTCACATAGGGCTCCTTCATCGGTTCCACCACCAGGACGGTCATCTTCTCCGGGGCGGCGTGCTCTTGGGTCTCCTCGTTTCGGATGGCGAAGGAGCGGGAACCATTGCCCATGATGAGATACTTCCCATCGTCAGACTGATGGTGGAAACCGTACCCGGCCGCCTCCATCTGCTCCCGGCTCATATCCGTCACATAAAAGGTCCCCCTGGGGGTCCGTACCGTTTCGCCGGTCTCCCGGTCATCTGGGGAGGGCGCCGGAGTCTGCCCGGACAGCTCCGCCTCATACTCCCGGCCCGCCTGCTCTGCAAAGGCCAGCATCTCGTCCACATGGGACTTGTCCGGGTCCTCCAGTGCCGCTTTGATTACAGCCGGATCAAAGTCAAGAAATTCCTCATACCCGGTGGCGTCCTTGAACTTCTCGATCTCGGAAGGCAGATAGTCCTCCTGGGTCTGCCCCAGGGCGGCCAGTTTCTCATCCAGGGCGGAAATGCGGCCGGCCATCAGGTTTTCGTAAATTTCCTCCCTCGCCGCATGTTCCTCCGGGTGCTCGGCGGCGTACTGCGGGTCGTGCTGGCGAAAAAACTCGTCCATATCGTAGGCAATGTCCGTTGCCCATTCCGAAATTTCTTCTTCGGGAATATCGTCCTGGAAGGTCATCACCCGGTATTCCTCCGGAATGCTGCCATGCTCCCCGTCGTAATACTCATGGAAGCTGCTCCCGGTATCCCGCACATACCCCAGGTCGGTGAACTCGCCGCCCTCCTCCAGGGCGACGTCCCGGCCGTAGGCCTCATAGTCGATGTAGTTCCGCAGGTGCTCCGGCACCTGCATGGCGTCCAGCTCCTCGATGTAATACCGGCCCAGGTCGTCGTGGTCGTGGATGTCGGGGTAAATGTCGTAGCAGTCCAGGTTCTCGGTCAGGTTGATGATCTCCTGCAAGCTGCCGGAATGGTCTCCAATCTCCATAGCCGCCTGGAAATGCTCATACTCGCCCTGGCTCATCTCGTCCAGCTTGGAGGCCAGGTAGTTGAGCTCGTCCAGGTTCTCATACTCGCCCAGCTTGTCATAGAGGCCGTCCACATAGCAGTCATAGTCGGTGATGAACCACTCCTCATAGGGCTGCCCGAAGTCGTCCTTGGAGCCAATGCCGATCCGCTCAAACACCTTTTGCAGCTCCTCCGCCGTGGTGGGGAACTTCACCCATTCACCCACCAGGGAGCCCTCGTTGTACTTGCCCAGGTTGGTGATGAAGGCGGCGAAAGGATAGTCCTTGTCATATTCATAATGGGGCATATACGCACCTCCTTACAATTCCGGCTCGGACTTCCCCTTGTGGGGCGCCGGCGCCTTGTTTTTTCCCATGCACTCCTGCTTGCTCTGCTCCAGCCGTTCCTTGATGGAGGGTTTCCGGTCCGTCTGCTTCTCCTGGGGGCGGTCATGCTGCCACTCGTCCCCGGACAGCGTTAAATAGCCCCTGCTGGTAAAACAGCCCTGTTCCTCCTGCATGGCGTATTTGCCAAAAGGAACGGGATCAATGGCCTTCAGCAACTCATCCGGGAAAACTATATCTGTATGCTCAAACAGATAGCGCCATCCCAGCGTATCCAGTTTATTGACACGGGACTCCAGGATGAAATACTCGGTATTGGCGGGGAACTCCCGAAATTGCTCCAGCGTGGTCAGACGATAGGGAGACTCCTGCACAGCGGCTAGAAGGTTCCGGTCCTCCTGAGAAAGGGTGGTCAAAGCCCGAAGTGCCGCCTCCTGCTCCGCAATGCTCCCCTCCTGGGGGAGCATTGCTTTCAGATCATTCAGGGAAATATCAGATTTACTTTTTGCCATTCACGCCCTCCTTCCGTTTGGGGAACTCCAGCTTGAAGCGGACATACTTCCCGCCGGTATCATCCAGCACCACCACCGCGTCATAGGAGGCGCCCTTCTTTTCAGACCACATCCCCTTGACGGAGGTGCGGCCCTTTTTCAGCAGGTCGCCGGCCATTTTCTTGGTCAGTTCCTTTTTGCGGGAGGTCCAGAAGCGGTCATCCTTCCACAGCACAAACTGGCAGGAGCGGTCGGAGCAGTAAAAATTCTTCTTGCCCTCATACACCGGCTTGCCGCAGCGGGGACAGAGGCCCACGGTCTCACGCTCCGAGGCAAACAGCTTTTGCCCCTCCTCGGAAATGTGGGAGTAATTTTTCACAAGCTCCCGCGTCATTTCAGAGATTCCCGCCATGAAAGCGGCGGGGTCTCCTTCACCCCTGGCGATGGCGGTCAGTTTCTGTTCCCACTCCGCCGTGAGCATGGGAGAGGTCAAGGTGTCCGGCAGAACCGTAACCAGGTTGATCCCCGCCTTGGTGGGAACCAGGCTCTTGCCCCTGCGCTCCACAAATCCGGCCGCCACCAGCTTTTCCAGGATCGCCGCCCTGGTCGCCGGGGTGCCCAGGCCCTTGCGCTCGGCGTCCTCCGGCATATCGTCTTTTCCGGCGGTCTCCATCGCCGCCAGAAGGGTGTCCTCCGTGTACGCCTTGGGCGGGGTGGTGAAGTGTTCGGTGACAGAGGCATCCACCTGGTCAAAGGTCTGGCCTTCGGTGAAATCCGGCAGGGTGATGGGTTTCGCCTCGTCCTCCGGCTGCTCCTTCAGGGAAGTGCGGAAAATGCGGTCGATCTCACGCCAGCCCTCGGAGAGGATGCGCCGCCCCTTGGCGGTGAAGGTGTGTCCACCACAGTCAAAAACGGCCGTGACCGCTTCATACACATAGGGTTCCGCCGCCGCACACAGCAGCTCCCGGCACACCAGCAGCAGGGTGTTCCGTTCTCCCACAGTCAGTTCGGACAGGTCGGCTTTCTCCAGCTCCAGCGTGGGGATGATGGCGTGGTGGTCGGACACCTTCCCATCATTCACCAGCGCCAGAACATCGGGGAAAAACTCCGGGCAGGCGTCGAAGGGCGCCACTCGTGCCGCCAGATGCAGGACCACGGAGGCGGTCTCCACCATATCAACCGTCAGATACCGGCTGTCCGTCCGGGGATAGGTCAGCAGCTTCTTTTCATAGAGCGATTGGGCGTAGTCCAGGGTTTGCTTGGCCGTGTAGCCGAACACCTGGTTTGCCTCCCGCTGCAAGGTGGTCAGGTCGTAGAGCTTGGGCGGCGCCTCTTTCTTCTTCTCATGGGTGACGGAGATGCAACGCACCGAAGCCCCGGCACAGGCCGCCCGCAGGCTCTCCGCCTCCTCCGGGGCAGTAATCTTCTCGGACACCGCTTCGGCCCCATCCAGCGCCAGGCGCACATGATGGTATTTCTCCTTGCGGAACAGGGTGATCCTGCTGTCCCGGTCCACCAGCATGGCAAGGGTGGGCGTCTGTACCCGCCCCACATTCAGGGTGCGATGGTAGAGGACGGAGAACAGGCGGCTTGCATTGATACCAATGAGCCAGTCCGCCTTTTGGCGGCAGAGCGCCGACTGATACAGCGGGTCATATTCCCCACCGGGGCGCAGGTCGGCAAAGCCCTCCCGGATCGCCGCGTCCTCCATCGAAGAAATCCAGAGGCGGGAGAAGGGCTTGGAGCATCCGGCAGCCTCATAGACCAGCCGGAAAATCAGCTCGCCCTCCCGCCCGGCGTCGCAGGCGTTGACAAGCTCCGTCACATCCAGGCGCTCCATGAGGTGCTTCAAATTCTGGAAGGCGTCCTCTTTGCCCTTCGCCAGCACATAACGGAAGGGCTCTGGCAGGATGGGAAGGTCGTCATACTTCCACTTCTTATAGGCGGGGTCATACCCGGCTGCATCCATCGGGGACATCAGGTGTCCCACACACCAGGAAACGATGAGCCCATTCCCTTCAAAACAGCCATCGGCCCTGGATGTGACACCCAGGGCCGACGCAACGGCTTTCGCAACACTCGGTTTCTCGCAGATCACCAGCTTCATTTCGTTTCCTCCGTTTCTTCCGGTTCAGGGGCATCCTCGTTGATATATTCCTCCTCATCCTCAAAATCATAGTCGTCCGGGTCGGCGCTGACCCTTGCGCCCTGCTTGGGCTTGATGAACTTGATATAGGCGAAGGCTCCGCCGCCCAACACCGCCAGCAGCAGGATCAATACTAGGGCGCCGCCGCTGCCGGACTCCTTCTCCGGCTCCGGTTCAGACTCCGGTTCCTCCTCCGGCGCTTTCCCGGCACACTCGCTCATATTCACCGCACAAACCGGACAGGCGGTATTCACCGCACCGGCCTGGCATTTCTCCGTACAGGTGCAGACCGCCGGGGTCTCCTGGATTTCGCCATCCTCCATCAGGGCCAGGAGGTCGGCTTCGTCCACCTGGTTCAGGAAGTGGACGGTCTGCGCCCCCTCATCGTCCCGGTCGATGATAAGATAGAACACATTGCCGCCCTTGGTCTCCACGGTGATGAACTGTTTGCCGGAGGAAGCCCCGCCCAGGTCGTCGATCAGGGAGAGGTTCCCATCCGGGGTGAGGGCGGCTCCTCCATCGGAGAGGCCGGAGGGGAGCAGTTCCAGCAAAGCGGAGAGGTCCGCCCCATCCAGGGAGAGGGAAAAACTGCCCGTATCCGTGATGGTCAGGTAATCGGAATGAACATAGCCCTCCCGCTCCGGCAGAAGCACCTTGACCCATTCGCCCTCGGTGCCGATGACCTCCACCTGCGCCCCGTTGGGAAGCTGGGTGAAGGCGTCATTGTCCAGCCCTGCGCCGGTGCGGACATTCAAATTGCCACCGCAGGTGGTCACGGTGCCGGTGCGCAGGGGCTCCAGCCCCTCCAGGTTGGGAGTGAACAGGATGCCATCCTCGGTGACGGTTACGGTTCCCAGGCTGCCCAACAGTTCGGTGAGCTGGTCCAGGGTGTCACCGCCGGCCTCCGCATTATCGCCGCCGGCAGTATCTTCATCATCGGAAACCGTGATTTCCGGGGTTCCGTCATCCTCCGTGAGGCCTGCCTCCGTCTCGGTGTAGTAAGGTTCACCCTCCCCGCCGCCGGCAAAGGCAGGGATCGCAAAGGCCGTGGCACAGAGCGCCACGGCCAGCGCCGCCGTAAACAGGCGGATGATTGTTTTATTCTTCATACTCGGCGTCCTCCATCTCGTTCTCGCCGGGGTCAGCCGACGCCTCCGCCTCCATCATGCCCTCCGGCAGGGCGATGAGGCCGCTGGCGTATGCCTTCAGGAAGGCCGTCAGCTCCCGGTTGTCCATCTTCACCGCCTTGACCATGCGGACGATCTCCAGGTTCTCCTCCTCGGTGAGCTGGGCCTCCAGGGCGCGGAGGCGTTTCTGCTGTTCGGAGATCTTCTCCCTGGTCTTTTCAATATCGCGGCGGATCTTCTCAACAGTTGCCATGTTCGCAAAACTCCTTTCCAAATCGTTCTTTCCATGAGTAGTTCCGGCCCAGGCCCTGGACCGTTTTCAAATTGGGGCGGGCGTTGTCCTCCAGGGCAATGGCCCGCCGGAACAGGTCCGGGTGGTGGTCCCGCAGATAGATGATTTCTTCCGCCCGCATACTGGGACAGAAAAAACAGGAGGACTTGCCCGGCTGGGGCAGGCCCGCATCCTCAATGGCCTGCTGACAGGCCGCCCGGTCCCATCCCCATTCCATCAGGGGATACCACTTGCTGTACTTTTGGTCGGCCAGGTCGCCCAGCAGCACCTTGTCGCTGCGGTAGCTCTCGCCGGCGTCGTAACCGATGAACTTCACCACCCGTTTCCCGGCCGCCCATACCTTGCGGCAGGGCGGGTAGCAGTTGCAGAACTTGTCCTGCGGCCCGATCTTGTGTTTCAGGGAACACCGCTTGAAACCGTAGGCCATAGAGGGCAGGGTGCCGCTCTGCAAGCACTCCTGCTCCAGGGTCAGCCGCTTGCCGTCCCGCGTGGTCTTGTACACTCTGGTGATGGGCGGCATCCCGTGGTCCTTCAGCCAGCGGTCCATGATGTCCAGGTAGGCATAGGTGTGGGGATGCTCCGCCCCGGTATCCGCAAAGAGGATCAGGTCTACCGGGATACGGTGCTGGTGCAGGCCGACTAAAAGGGCGGTGCTGTTGACACCGCCCCCATAGGAAACCATATTGATGTGTGCTTCACCTCCCATCAGTTGTACGGCGGCCGGCCGTAGGCATAAAAGTGAGACTGCCAGTAACTTGTATTCAAATTGGTGTAGGAAATCGGGTCTCCGCAATGCAGCATCATCCCATCGCCCACATAAATACCCACATGGGAGATACCGCTGGTGTCATAGGTGCCCACGAAGAACACCAAATCACCGGGCTGGGGGTCGGATACCGGCGTGGAGATATTGTAGAGCCCCTGGGCGCCCAGCCGCCCGGTATTGCACAGGCCGGTGCTGGTCAGCACATAGCTGACGAAGCCGGAACAGTCAAACGATGTCTCCGGGCTGCTCCCGCCCCACACATAGGGGTATCCCAGGTATTTCTCCGCCTCGGTGATGAGGGTAGCAAACCGTTCATCCGTCAGGTACTCGGCGGGGATGTCCCAGGCCGTAGGCGGGTTCTCGATGTACTTGCCCACATACCCGGAGGACGGAAACAGATCCGGCCGGTTGCCCAGGGTGGACATATACACGGCGTACATGGAAAGCTGATCCTCGCCCATGATGTAGACCGGCACATGAGAGAGGTCAAAATTTTCCAGCGTGACGGTGCAGATATACCAGGTGTATGGCACCTCCACTTCGTACTCGTTGCCCTCGCTGTCTGTCCGGGTTTCCGTCCGATACCTTGTTTCGGTGGTCACAGTTTCGGTGAGGATGTACTGCTTGTCAAAGAGCATTTCCAGGTCGCCTTGCACCTCGTCCAGGGTAAACACCCCTTCATGGAGCGCCGACAGGATGGACAGCAGCACATAAGGGTCATGCTCGATCTCGTCCAGGTCAAAGTGATATTCGTCATAGTCGTGGGTGGCCTCGTAGGTGTCCAGGTATTCTTGAAGCTCCGCCTCCATCCCGCAATAGGCGGCCTCGGCCCCGGTCAGGTCCGCGTCCTCGGAGAGATAGGAGGACGCCACCAGGCCGGAAGTCCCGCCCCCGAACATGGAAGTGCAGGACTGCATCAGCCCCATGATGAGCATGAGGATCAAGCCGATCCCTCCCACAATGAGAAGGGTGTGTTTGTTCTTCGTCACAAGCCCGCCCAGCTTCTGGGCGATGGTCCCGCCGCCTTTCTTCGCTGCGGAAGCGGCGGTCTGGGATGCCTTTCCCGCAGCCTGGGCCGCGCCGGTTCCTGCCCGATGTGCGGCGGCATACTGCTTTTGCAGCCGCTTTTTTTGCCAAAGGCGAGAGATGGGGTTACTGGACGCAAGCTGGGGATTTTCCATGACGGACTTCCGCCAGTAGAAATCGGCATTGGCTTTCACCGCCGCCTGCTCCGCCTGCTTCACATCCCGCCAGGGTTTCAGTTTCCGGTCCGCACGCGCCTGATGGAAACGCCGATTGCCATAGCCCACGGCCTTCTCAATCTGCCGTTCTCCCAGGTGGCCGGCCTGAACACCGGAGTTATCGCCCTCCACCTTGCTCACTTCGCCGTGGAGGGTGGACCGTATTTCCTGCACCGGCCGGGACAATGGGTTGCCATGTTCCTTGCCGGGAGGCTTTACGGGGACAGCAGCTTTCGCCGCGTCCAGCCGATCCGCCGCCTTGTCCGACTTGCGGATCGCCTTTTTCAGTTCCGGTGCCGCCTGGTCTGTCTCGGAAAACTGCAAACGGGAGGAAGGGCGGTCCCTGGCCGCCTCACCCTCCCGAAAGGTGTCGCGCCGCTTTCGCCGCGCCTTTTTCGCCTGTCGGCGTTCCCGGTGTCCCACCACCTCGTCCGCCGCCCGGTTCAATGCCCCCGCCGTTTCATCCGCAGAAGAATAATCCTGCTCCGGGGGACGGTCCGAAATATGGGTGGCCTCGCCGGTCACCAGGTTCACCGAGATGGCCCCGTCACGGGTCATCTTCTGGGCCTCCTTCTCGGAGGCTTTCCATTCCTGCATTTATCCGTCACCTCCTCCATAGGGGCAAATACTGGCGCAGGTCCCGGTCTCAATCGCCGCGATATAGTGAAAAATGGGATAGGCCTGGGGCGGGCAGACCGCGTTGCCCAGGGTTTTCAGCCGCAGGGCCCGGTCTTTCGTGTCCTCGGTGATCCGGGGGACGCCCTCCGGCTCGGCGGCCCAGAGGATACGGCCGTCCATCCCTGGGGGAAGCCCATGAGCCATTCCACCCAATCGGGATTCAGCGCCGCCTTCTCCGAGAGCGGTTTCTCCTGGTGGATGATCTGCGCCGACAGGTTGGCCGCCGGGGATTTCTCCCGGAAGGCCGCCGGTTTCAGGGTGGAGCGGTAGCCCTCCGACGCCGCCGGCGTCAGGTAGAATACCGCCGCCGACAGGGACAGGCTCCAGATCGTCCCATCTTTGTTCCGCTTTCGGAAGATCCCGTTGTCCGACAGGAACACATCCAGGTTGGCGGCGTCCCGGCAGGTGGATTTGTCGGAGGCAAGGGGCGTGGGAAACATCAGCCGCGACGATAAAAGTTCGCTGGCGCTCATGCCATGCGCCGACGCCGCAAGCCGGAAATACGAATGGGAGAACAGCGTATCCCGCTTTTGCCAGGTCAAAAATCGTTTTGTCGAGCCCCATATTGATGAAGCCAGCAACATTTTCCCCAAGCACCCAACGGGGCCGCAGTTCGGCAATAACTCTGCACATCTCCGGCCACAGGTAGCGTTCATCCGCAAAGCCCCGCCGCTTTCCTGCGGTGGAGAAGGGCTGACAGGGGAAGCCGCCGGAAATGATGGTGACTGTTTCAAGTCCTGTTTTCTCAAAAAACGCCTCCTTCGTAAATGTGGTGATGTCCCGGAACTTCGGTACATCCGGCCAGTGCTTTTCCAGGATGGAATAGGGATAGTCCGCCCACTCGCATTGGCAGACCGTTTCAAAGCCCGCCGCCTCCGCCGCCAGGTCCAGACCGCCGATGCCGGAGAACAGGCTTACATGGGTCAGTCGCTCCATACCTCATCCCCTTCAAGGCCGTCATCCTGGGGTTCGTCCTCCACTTCCTCCAGGGGGATCAAGTTGTGGCGCTTGATGATGGCCTCCTCCAGGGTATCATGCGCGACGCCGCTGCCCTCCGGGAGCCCCAGGCTGCGGTAGATCCGCTTCATCTCTTTCTCATAATTGACGGCCCGCTTTTTCAAACGGAGAAAATCCTTCTCCGTCTCCGCCTCCGACAGGCAGCGGGCCAGGGAGTGATAGAGAACGATCAGGTTGTAGATGTCGCCCACCAGCATACGAAAACCGCTGCCGGGGATGATGTACTCATCCCGATATTTCTTGGGCTTCGGCTCCTCCTCCGGGACCACCTCCACCTCGTCCAGTTCCTTGTCCATGAGCCCCTTCAAATCCTTAGGGTCGCCGAACACCAGGTAGCGGCCGGGGATGCCCCAGCTCTGGAACTTCTCCTCGGCGATCTCACCGTACCGCTTCACCGTATCCAGCACATGGAACACATCCTCCTCATCCTTGATGCGGCCAGCCAGAAAAGCGAGCTGGTGGAGGAGCCCATACAGGTGGACCTCATCGTTGATGTGGGAGAGATAGGTCTTGCCGTTGATGACATACAGTTTGTTTTTCATATTCACGCCTCCGTTTCCGCCGCGTGCTCCACCTCGCTGGGTTTGGTGGTGAGCAGCTTGTAAAGCTCCGTGTCCTTGGGGAAGTCGTCCGCAAAGGGCAGGATGACATTGTTGAAGAACAGCAGCCCGTGGCCGGGCTCGGAATTGGTCACATAGGCAAGCTGCTCCGGGGAGATGTTCAGCCGCTCCGCCAGTATCTTCCGGTCGCCGGCGGCCTGGTTGAGCATATAGATGAAATCGCTGTTTTCCAGAATGTTCTCGATCTCCGGGGAGGAAAGCAGATCTTTGGGGTTCTGCGTCGCCCCGGTCGGCACGCCGCCCCACTTTCTGAACCGTTTCCAAATCTCGGCGCTGTACGCTGCGGTCTGTTCCTCCTTCAGCAGAAGGTGGAACTCGTCCACGAAATACCAGGTAGACCGGCCGATGGCCCGGTTGATGGTGACGGTGTTCCACACAGCGTCCTGGACAATGAGCATACCGGGCTTTTTCAGGTTCTTGCCCAGGCCCTTGATGTCAAAGCAGACAAGGCGGTTGCGGATGTCCACGGTGGTGCGGTGGTTGAAGAAGTTGAGGGAGCCGTTCACATACAGGTCCAATGCCTGGGCCACACGGTCGGCCTCCGGGATGCTCTGCGCCAGCAGCGCCTCCATCAGGTCGCCCAGGATGGGCATATTCTCCGGTCTGGGGTCGGCAAAATAGGGCTGATAGATCTTCTGCACAGCCCGGTCGATGACGGTTTTCTCGATGGCCTCCAGCCCGGTCTTGCTGCCCATGATGAGCTCGCAGAAGGACAGGACAAAGTCGGATTTCAGCGCCAGCGGGTTCTCCTCGTCCGAGTAGTTGAGATTGATGTCCAGGGGGTTCACATAGTCGGTGCTGGACGGGGACAGCCGGATCACCTGACCGCCCAGCCGTTTCACCAGGGGCGAGTATTCATCTTCCGGGTCACAGATGATGACATTATCTTTGGTGGTCAGGATGATGAAGGTGATCTCCCGCTTGCAGCTCATGGATTTGCCGCTGCCCGGCGTACCAAACACCAGACCGTTGGGACACCGCGACTGCTTGCGGTCCAGCAGGATCATGTTGTTGGAGAGGGCGTTCAGGCCGTAATACATGGACTCGCCGCCCATGAACAATTCCTGGGTGACAAAGGGGACGAACACCGCCAGGGCCGATGTGGTGAGGCTGCGTTCGATCTTGATACGGTTCAGGCCCAGGGGAAGGCTGCTCATCAGCCCGTCCTCCTGCTGGAAGTCCAGCCGGGTGAGGAGGCAGTTGTAGGTCTGCGCCACGCTGGCCGCCTGGGACACGGCGATCTCCAGCTTCTGCTTTGTCTCCGCCATGTGCATGACCAGGAAGGTCAGATTGAACATTCGCTCATTCCGGCTTTGCAGGTCCTGGAGGATGGTCTTTGCCGCGCCGCCGTAGGTGGCAAGGTCGCTGGGGAGTATGTCCATATCGTATCCGCTCCGTACCGCCCGCTTCTGTTCCGCGATCTTCATGGCGTCCAGGTCGGTGATCTTGCGCTTGACCATCTTGATGGCCTCGTTCTGGTTGATGCCCCGGATGTGCATGGTCACCAGGATATTGCCCTCGGTCTCCATAAACTCCGCCAAAATGCGGTCGTGGATCTCCGGGGCGGTGATCTGCAAAAAGCTCACCGCCCCGTACATCTCGCCGATGCGGAAGGTGCGGGTCTCCCCGAAGTGGAAGGAGGACGGGGCGATGAAGTCCTTGACCGAAAGGCCGCTGGGCGCCAGCCAGTCCCAATCGAAAGCGAACTTCCCGCCCTCCGGACGGCGGCCGTCTGCCGGGTGGAGGATGCCGTGAAGCAGCTCCAGCCGCTCCTTCCCGTCCAGCACATGGGCGGCGGCCCCCATGACCTTGAAGCGGTTGAGGGTGTCGGTCTCGATGCGGGCGAAGCGCGCCCGCGCCGCCGCCAGGTTTTCCGCCTCGATGGTCAGGGTGACATACTTGGTTTTCACATAGCCGTTGCTGCCCCGCTCATACTGGAAGCGCAGTATCCCGGCCGCGTCCTCCCGGATGGGGTCCAGGTCGTCCCCCTGGGAATGGATACCGAACAGGTCCTCCTCCGGCCCATGCTCCACATACCGGCTGCTGAGCGACACCTGCACCCCAATGGTGGGGTCGTAGCCATTGTAGAAATCGCAGAGGTGTTCAAAAATATCCCGCTGATCCTCCGGCGAAGCCAGACGGTAGTTGACGTCCTCAAAGGCGATGGTCTTGGAGAAAGTCCGCCCATCTAACCGGCACAGTCCGTCCGGGAACATATTGCGGAAGGGGATGCTGTCCTGAACCGTATGGGCTTTCCCGTCCCCCTTGGCCTGGCGGACCACCGCCTCGATCTGCTTTCGCTCGGCGCGGGTCAGCTTACGACTGGGCTTTGCTGTTTTTTCGTGTCTTGCCGTTTTTGCCTGCAATCTTTTTCACCTCCTGTTCCAGTTCGTATTGCCGCACCAGGGCGGAATAGAGATTGTTGGTCTGGTAGATCCGCACCTTGGGGCGAAGAAATTTATTCTGAATGAGATGCCCCAGGAACACTTCCAGGGGCTGCCCGTTCCGCTCGTACATGGCAAACAGGAAGAAGGGCAGCATGACCAGGATCATACACAGGGCCGCCGTGGTGGTGCCCAGCGCCCCCTTGGTCAAAAAGAAAAGCGGCACGCCGATAATTGCTGCCGCTCCAAAACATATCACCTGCCGCTTGGTCAGCCCGAACAGGACCTTGCTCTGTACCCGGCTCAGGTCCTTCGGGATCGTTACATAGGCCAATCAATGCACCTCCTTTTTCATGGGAGCATAGTCCCTGAAATCTTTTACCGTGTGGAAAATCCGTTTGTTGTTCACCCACCGCTGAAGATGGCGGGTGATCTTGGGGGCAGTGGGGCGCTCATAGATCATCACATAGGGGTCATACCCCAGGGCCCGCAGGGTGTTCACCCGGTAGAGGTCCTGCTCATGGGTGCTGCCGTAGTTGGTCAGTACATACACCCGCCGGTTCCGGTCGCTTCGGATGGCAGTATGCGCCACAAAGCGCCGGAAGTGCTCCGTCAGGTCCTCCTCCGGGTTGTCCCAGGCGAAATGCACCGCCTTGGTCCGCACCTTGTTCAGCAGGGCGATGTTGTCCGGGTTCGTCAGCCGAATGTCCAGTCCCTGGGTGAAGTCCACCAGCGCCCGGCTGGCGGCAAGCTGTTCCAGCAGCGCCTCATGGTCCGGGCAGGCCAGCAGGTTGGGGTCCAGCAGTTTGATCTCGTCCTCGCAGCGCCAAAATTCAGAGAGGTCAGCGACTTTGACGCTCCTGCGCCCCTCCTTGCCGCTGACAATGCAAAATCCGCAGTTTCTCGGACAGCCCCGGCTCAAAAAGCCGTAGGCCGTTCCCAAAAACCGCGGATATAAAAAGTAGTCCGGCCGGATGTGTTCGATCTCATACGGGAGGTCTTTCCCGCCCGGCCCATAGCCAGTGCCGCCCTGGATGACCTGCTCCGCATTGTTCACCTCAATGGTGTCTTTGGAGTAGGTGTCCGTAAATACCCGGCTCTTGTAAACCAGGTCATAGCGGCCTTTGGGGTTCCACCACTCCACCCAATCGCCCCGCCTCGTATGGTATTCAGAGAGCTTCATCAGGCAGAGGTTTGGAAAGTTGTGGGAGTCCACATCCACCAATCCGATCTTCAAACAGCCACCTCCTCTTTAGTGCGCCCCGAACAGCGACTTTGCGAGGCTGCCGGTCTTGAAAAGCGTGAAGCACAGGAGGACCGTGTACCCCATACAGCCCCAGATGGCGCCGGAAATGTTGTCGCCGCTCAGGGAGATGCCCTCCACCAGCACCGCGTAGATGCCCACGCAGATCATAATGAGGAACGCCTGGAAGCCCAGGGCCAGCAGGGAGCGGAGATAGTTCTGCCCCGTGTTGCCCCATTCCCGGTTCACCATCGTGGCAAAGGGGATGGGACCAATCGAGGTCACCAAATAGACTTCAATCATCCTTCCGTAGATCACCAGGAAGATGCAGATGGAGAGGATCTGCGTACACAGCCCCACAAAGATGCTCTGGAACCACAGCCCCAGCAAAGCGCCGATGCTCCAGTCCGCGAGCTGGGTCTCCAGGTCGGCGGTCACGCCGGATATGTCGATGCCCGCGTCCGAAATGATGACGCCGGCGCTCTGGCTGACCACATTCTGCGCCACATCGAACACCGCCATGACGATATTCCAGGTGTTGGTGACGATGAGCACCGCGCAGAAGGTCTTGAAGATCCACTTGAAGAAGATCCAGGTGTCGAAGTCGTGAAGGTTGTTCTTTTCTACGATGAGCTGGATGAGCTCATAGCACATGACAAAGGTGAGGACGATGCTGGCGATGGGGACGATGACGGTCTCCGAGAGGCTGCGGACCATGTTGAAAATGCCGCTGTTCCACGCCGAGGGCGTCATGCCCACCTCCCCGGCGATCTCGCCTACCTTGGTATTCAGGGTATCAAACATCCCGGTCAGGTTTGAAATGATACCGTCAATGAGCAGTTCCTGGAACCACTCCTGTATCGCGTCAAAGATCAACGGGGATCACCTCCTTTGCGGGAGGCCCCGTGTACCGGGACCTCCCGCGGGTGTTATGGGGAGTCATCAGGCGGAGAGCAGACCGGACAGCAGGGGGATCAGGGTAAGGCCGATGAGCGCGACACCGCCGCCGGCCATAAGCTGCTTGATCCCCTGAGATTTACTGGCAGGGTTGTCCTGCCCGTAACCTTCCAGGAGGTTGATACCGCCCCACACGCACAGGCCGCCGCCCAGGGCGATCACCAGAGTCTGCAATACGTCGATAGCGTTAGTGAAAAAATCCATAAATCATATTTCCTTTCTTCGTTGTAGAATTGTTATTGAAGGTCCGTTGCTGTCAATTCGTACATCTCGAAAGGCTCATCCGGCTTCACGATGGCCGGTTTGCGTTTCATGTACCGTTCCATATCAAAGAGGTACTTCTTGTCGGCGTCGGCGGTGTATTTGTAGTTCGGGTGCTTCGTCAGGTCGTACTTGTCCGAGAGGAACGGGCGCACGCCCCGCAGCATGAAGATACACTTGCCTCCGTCCATTACTGCCAATTCGTCCTGGGTCATCAACTCCTTTCCCAATTTCTGATAGGTGAGGCCGTGAGAAACCTGGCTGCCCCGGTTTTCGGATTGATTGAAGCTGTCGATGGTCTCCTTGCCCAGCAGCTCCGAAATTTCTTTCAGGGTGGATTTCTCCTTGCCTCCCAAAAACAAGGTGCTGTCGCAGTTACCCACGATGGTATCCGCCGCGTCCTTGTAGATGGTCTTTAACTGGCTTTGGCTCTGCAAAATAATAGAAGCCGAGATTTCCCGGCTTCGGATGGTGGCGATCAGCTTGTCAAAGTTGGGTATCTGCCCGATGTTGGCGAACTCGTCCAGGAGGCACCGCACATGGACCGGCAGGCGGCCGCCGTAGAAGTCGTCCGCCTTGTCGCACAGAAGGTTGAAAAGCTGGGAGTACATGAGCGCCGCCACAAAATTGAAGGTGCTGTCCGTATCCGAAAGAATGACGAACAGCGCCGATTTCCGGTCTCCCAGGGTGTCCAGCTCCAGCTCGTCCTCCGCCATAAGGTCCCGCAGTTCCTGAATGTCAAAGGGTGAGAGGCGGGCGCCGCAGCTAATCAGAATGGATTTCAGAGTTTTGCCGGCAGCCATCTTAAATTTGCGGTACTGCTTCACGGCGAAGTGGTCCGGGTGCTCCTTCTCCAACTTGGCGAACAGCAGGTCCACGGGGGACTGGAACTCCTCGTCGTCCTCCCGCGCCTCGCTGGCGTTGATGAGGTCCAGCAGGGTGATGAAGTTGCGCTCCTCCGGCTCCGCCTCGTACCAGATGTACCCGATGAGGGCAGAATAGTACAGGCGCTCGGCTTTGACCCAAAAATCCTCGGAACTCTTTTCGCCCTCTCCCTTGGTGTTGAGGATCAGGGCGTTCACCAGTTTCAAAATGTCCTTTTCGCTACGGATATACGCCAGGGGATTGTATTTCATGGATTTTTTGAAATTGATGAGGTTCAGGCTTTTGATGCGGTATTGCCTGCGCTCCAGCAGAGCGCCAACCTCCTGTAAGATGGTGCCCTTCGGGTCCGTGACCACATACGAGGAATGGCACTGGAGCAGGTTGGGCTTGACGAAAAACCGCGTTTTGCCTGAGCCGGAACCGCCGATGACCAGGATATTTTTATTTCTTGCGTACTTGGGCTCTTTCGGGCGGCTCGACATGGTGATCCGCTCCGTCTGGGTGAGAAGGACATTCTGGGAAAAGTCCGGGTCCACATAGGGGGCGATGTCGGCCGGGGTGCCCCAGCGGGCGCTCCCGTACTCGATCCCCCGGCGGTATTTCTTCGCGTTCTTGCCCTTGGAGTAGACCGCCAGCCGGATCAGCACCGCGCCGGCGGCGCCCACGCACAGGTCCAGCAGATGGAAGCTGGGCGCCAGGCTGGCAAAGGCCGCCGAAAAGCCCTGCCCGATGTGGAGCAGCTTCTCCGAGGCGGCCGCCCCAGGGGAAAGCCGCACCCCCTGGCAGAGCTTGTCAAAAAGATACACGAAGATGAGATACGGGAGGTTGAGCAGCACCAGCTTTTTCACCTTATCGGTCATCGCGCCACCTCCCGGTCCTTGGTCTTGACCTTCTCCCGTTCCCGGTGTTTGGCCTTGGTCTGTTCCTGGGCCTGGGCCAGCCGCTCCCGGATGGTGGGGCGCTTCTCCCGGTTCAGGGTCATGGCGGTGAACTCTTTGAAGGCCGGCTGAAGCTGGTCCTTGTCCTTCGCCTTGAAGAACACATAGTAGTGCGGTGGGTCGGTGGTGGGGTCCTTCTTCAGGGCATAGTCGATGTCATACTTCTTCGCCACCGCCGAAAACGCCTTGATGTTCTGCTCCGTGATCTCGATGTTGGTCAGGGAGGCCCCATGCTGTTTGAGCTGGTGCAGGGTCTGTTTCCCTTGGTGGAGGGTGCGCTGGGAGGGCTTCTTCTGCATCTCCTCCAGCACCTTTTTCACGGCCTTTTGGAGCAGGTCCGCCGTCATCTTGCCGGCCTCCACCGAGAGGGATACCGTCCTCTGCGTGATTTCTTCCTGCACTCACATCACCTCCGTTCTCCACTGCCGTACATATCGTGGCTCACCAGGGAAGTGTAGTAGCTGTCGATGGTGGCCGGAGCGTTATACAGGGCAGCCAGCAGATATTTCTTGATGTTACGGACATAGGTGGTGTTCTCCCGCATACGGTCCAGCACATACTCGATATGGGAACTGTTCAGCTTCAGGAACCGGGATTTGACCACCTCCGCCGGATAGTCGTCCCCGGCAATGCGGATCATCTCCCGATGGGAGCAAACCGTGTCCACCATGAGCTCCACAAGTTCATCCAGCCGGTCACGGTCCAGGCGCTCATTCTGTATGAGGATGTCATACTCGATGTTCTCCAAAATCAATTCCCGATAGCTCTCTCGCTCCCGCATCCAATCCCGTCCGGCCCTATCCGAGCCCCTGGGGGGTTGGGGGCTTGATAGGATAGGATTTGATCCTTCCGTACTTGATAAATCTTTTTTTGATTTATCTTTACTTGATTCTTTAGTATTTAATTGTGCGGGGTTTTCCTGTTCAGGGTCTCCCAAGACAGGGGAAGCCTGTTCAGGATTATCCAAGACTGGATTTTCCCGTTCAGGTTTTCCCGGTTTAGGTTCCGGCGGTCTGGGCTGCTCCAGGATCGTGTACTCGATGGCGCCGAGCTGACCGTTTGCGTTGCGAACCCGCTGGCGGATCACATAGCCGTGTTCCTCCAGCTCCCGCACTCCGGCGCAGATGCTGTCAACGCCATCTTTGCAGATCCGAGCCAGCCCCTTGGTGGTATAGTCCCATTCCTCCGGCAGGGAGAGCATGAGGGAGAGAAGGCCCTTCGCTTTCAGCGAAAGCGACTTGTCCCGCAGGTGATGGTTGGACATCACCGTGTAGTCGCGGGTTTTCTCAATGCGGAATACCGCCATGTTGGATACCTCCTTCCGTTGGTTTTGAAAAGTGTT
>ERZ791625.581-NODE-581-length-24222-cov-4.677122_pt1 | contig 24222 bp, 20 predicted proteins | sample MGYA00510267_ERZ791625 | MGnify/ENA primary metagenome ERZ791625 (study PRJEB30046, sample SAMN00715229) | human gut metagenome | study: EMG produced TPA metagenomics assembly of the A metagenome-wide association study of gut microbiota in type 2...
CGCAGAGATCGTCCAGAATCGTTTTCGTATACGCGGAACACTGATTCGGATGATGCTGCTCCATTATCAGGCAGTTGAACTCCGCCGCAGCTTCCTTGGCGATGCCGCGGATCAGACCGATATTTTTATGGTACAGCTTTTCCAGCGCAGCATCATCGCCGTCATAATATTGGCGAACCAGTTGCTCGTTGGTCATGATTGCTCACCCGCCTTTTCCTTCGGCGGACGGCCCCTCGGATTGGCCGTTCTGGTGATCCCACAGTGCTGGTAAACGCGCTCAGAGGAAATACGCTGCTCGAAAGCCTCTACGGAGATATTCGCGTCACGCAGAGCGTCATAGAGCAGATCCCGCACATAGTCCTTGGCTTTTCTTGTGTCCTCCTGTGAGATCGCGCCCCGCTGCATATCCTTTGTGATGCGGGCAAAGGCGGTCACCTTGACTTTGACCTTGGGAATGTCCTTCGCCAACTCCTTCTGCACCTCCACCGTGCCGAACTGCCGGCAGGTGTAGCCGGGCGCATGGGGACAGGCCTCTTCGCAGTACAAAGCATGGACACCGCTCTTGAGCAGAAAATACCGTCCGCAGATGATGCAGCGGCGGATGTTGTGCCCGCTGTTCAGCGCCAGCATATAATCGGCTTTCATCAGTGCCTGTAAGCTATCTGTCACATGCTCCTGACAGATAGCGACAGAGCCGTCCGGCAGCGGCCGCGGCACATAGGAAAGCTCGTAGGCATCGTGGGTCGTATAGCAGTCGCCGTTGTTGCGGATGGGATTGACGATGAGCTTTTCCGCAATGCGTTCATCATTGTAGAAGCCGTAGAGTGCTGCGGCATAGTCCTCTGGGCTGTTATGCTTCAGCTTGGACAGACTAAAGCTGATGAAATTCCGAATAGTACCGTTGAAAGCGCGAATGTCGTGAAGATATGTTTCATAACGGCGGATGTACTTTTTGTAATCACGCCATGCGTCCTTGGTAGGACCGATGGCACGAAGCATTTCGTAATAAAAGGCATCGCCTTTTTCTAAAGCTGCTTCGCTCGGATGGAACAGGTCAAGCGGAACATCCTTGACCGTTTCACTGCGCGCGGAGATTTCATTCGCCACGCGCTCAAGTCGTTTCCGTTGTATCTCTTCTGACGGCTCATACTCCTCTTTCGGAAACAAATCGAACTGCCCCGTGATTTCCCGTATGACAGAGAAGAAAGCGTCCTCGCTCTCGTCCAGCAGCGGGCGGAACACAGCGTAGCGGCGCAGTACCCCACAGAGTGCTGTCAGCTCCTCGTTCAGCTTCCACCAAAGCTCTATGCTCCCGCTCTGCTCATATTCTTCCGCAAGGCCGGTGACCTGCTTCATGCGTTTGCTCATGGGCCGATATTCGTCCGGCGACAGATTCAGCAGATCGGCGGTCAGCATACCGGCAGTGAACTGCTGGCCGTTCAGCTCCCAGGTGCTGCCATAGGTGTAGAAAATGATGCTGCCCTCCATGTGTAACCCTCCCCACTGAAATCTGTCCTACCTGACTTTTAATCTGGCCATGCTTTTTCACAGCATAGCATAAATTCCTCCACAATACAAGCAGAGGGGCGTTACCACGCGCCGTCCCGTGGTGACGCCCCTCTGCTTTTTTCTGCTCTCATCGTTCCGATGGGAGCAATATTTTTTAAGGAGGATTCGAAATTGAAAAAAGAAAACCGATTGCTGACCATCGACGGAGAAACGCTGATGAGTCAGCCGCTCACGCCGCTGAACTTCGTGGTGGACACGCTGCTCTCTCAAGGCCTGCACATCCTCGCAGGCTCACCCAAGGTGGGAAAATCGTGGCTGGCGCTGTGGCTGGCGGTCGCGGTGGCGAAGGGCGAATCCATTTGGGGCATGGGCGTGAAGCAGGGCACTACGCTCTACCTCTGCCTGGAGGATTCCACCCTCCGCATCCAGAACCGCCTGTTCGAGATCACGGAGGATGCCCCCGCCAGCGTCCACTTCACCACCAACAGCGACACCCTTGGCAAGGGTCTGGAGGAACAGCTCTGTGCGTTCCTTACTGAGCATCCCGACACGGTGCTGGTCATCATCGACACGCTGCAAATGATCCGCGGCGCCGGTTATGACAACACCTACGCCAATGACTACCGTGACCTCTCCGTGCTGAAGCACATCGCGGATGCCCACGGCATCGCCATTCTGCTGATCCACCATCTGCGAAAGGAGCTTGCCGACGATGTGTTCAGCCGCATCTCCGGCACAACGGCTATCAGCGGCGCGGTGGATTCCAGCTTCACACTGGTGGAGGACAAGCGCGGCAGCGGCAAAGCGACGCTCTCCTGCATCGGGCGTGACATTGAATATCGTGAGCTGACGCTGGAACGCAACGCGGAAAATGTGTGGGAGCTGGTGTCGGACAGCCGGACGCAGCCGGAACTTCTGGGCGGCCGGATCGTGATTCTTCTCTCTGAACTGATGCGTGACCGCACGGAATTTATCGGCACTCCCACGGAGCTGTCCGCGCAGATCGACCCTGCGGGCAGCGAGGGCATCACGCCGAAGAAGGTGTCTCGCCTGATCCTGCAAAGCGTTGCCGCACTAAGCAAAATTGGCATTTCCGCCGTGGTGCGCCGCAGCAACGGCAAGCGGCTCATCGAGCTGCGCCGTGCCGAAAGTGACGATGCACAGGGTACCCAAGCTGTTGACCCTATCGACCCTGCCGATGTCTCAGGCGGTAAGAACGCCCCGTGTTTCGCCCTGTGAGCCGCTGTGTGCGCGGTTCGGGGCTGGGGTGGCGTGTGTACCCGCCGTGGGGATATTCAACCCACACAGGGCGAGCACTGTGGCGGCATAAAAACGGCGAATACGCCGCTGTGACCCGCGGGCGTCCAGCGTTTCAGCAGCATGAAGCGCACGCCGAGGGTAGTGATACCCCCACACAGGAATGTCGGAATAGCGCTGTGTGAAGGGAGAAAAAATCCCTTGAAAGCCAGCAGAAGAAACATCTTGTTTCTCTGCTGTAGATGGCAAATCCCTCCACGAATCCTGCTGTTCCCAATAGGCGCAGAGATTTCCTTTTACGGGAGCTTTTATCACCTCCGTTGGAGGTGGCCAGCATCGCGTTTGTCTGGTCTGCGGCGAAGCCGCTGCCCTGCCAAATGCACTGGGCGGGGCATGGCCCCACACCCCCACGCTGCGGGCAGAAGCCCACACCCCCACGCTGCGAGCGTTTCTGCGGAAACGCTTTTACCCGCCTCCGGCGGCGCAGCTTCAAAGGGGGACCAGTCCCCCTTTGAAGAACCCCCAGCTCTCCGAGGGGACGAGAGAAATCATTTCAGAAAGGTCATCGATTATGAAAAAAGATATCAAATTCAGCACGCGCATGGCGTCCGCTGACCGTGAGAAGATCAGGGCGCTGGCGGCGAAGGCCCACATGTCCATGAGCGATTATGTCACCGCTTGCTGCCTCGGCAAGCGGATCGTGGTCATCGACGAACAGAAGGAGCTGCTCCGCCAGCTCAAGGGCATCGGCAGCAACATCAACCGCCTCACCGTTCTTGCCAACATGGGCACGGTGCAGGTCATCGGTCTGGAAAAAGCTGCCGGTGAGCTGTCCGAGGTCAGCGCCGCGCTGCGGTCAGTCATGGAAGGTCGGTGAGCCGTATGGCCATCGTACATTTTGTGAACTACAAGCGGGGCACACAGTCCCGCGCCACCATGCGCGGCGTGATGCTCTACGTCATGCAGGAGAAGAAAACCACATGGGAGGGCGCGCCGCTCGTCAGCGGCATCAACTGCCAACCGCAGAGCGTCTACGACGATTTCCTGAACACGAAGCTGCTCTACCACAAGGACGGCGGGGTGATGTTCTACCACATGGTGCAGAGTTTTCCGAAGGGTGCAGCAGTCGATCCACGGCAGGCCCACGAAGCCGCGCGGCGGCTGGCAAAGTATTTCGACGGCTGCGAGGTGCTGGTCTGCACCCATGTTGACCGCGAGCACATTCACTCCCACTGCGTCATCAACTCCGTCAACTTTGAAACCGGCAAAAAGCTGCACATGGCGAAAGAGCAGATCCAGGAACTGATGCGGCGCAATGACATGATCTGTCAGGAGATGGGCCTGCCGGTCTTTGAAACACCCATTCAGAAGGCCCGCGGCATGGGCGGCGCGGAATATCACACGGCGCTGAAGGGCCAAAGCTGGAAGCTGCGGCTGGCAAATACGATAGACGAGTGTATGCGCTATGCCGCCGACAAGGACGCCTTCGTTTCGCTGATGGAATCCGAGGGCTACGCCGTCCGCTGGGAGAGCACCCGCAAATACATCACCTACACCACGCCGGACGGACTAAAATGCCGCGATAACAAATTACACGAGGAAAAGTATTGCAAGGAGGTCATGGAGCATGAATTCAGAATCAGAGCAGAGATTGTCTCTGCAAGAACTCAAGCAGCGCAACACCCAGCAGACAGCGCTGCCGGTGCAGGCACCAGCTCCCGAAGCACGTCCCACAAAAGCGGACTGGGAGCGAATGATGAAATACATGGATGCACTGTGGTACCATGCAGATCGGCAGACGGATCTGTTGGAGAGCGTCAGCAGGCAGATGTCGCAGCTTCCCACGCGAACGCAGCTGGACGATCTGCTGAAAGCGGTGCGGCATCTGGAGCAGATGACCGAACAGGCTGGGAAGCCGAAAGAGAATTCTTTTTCTCTGCACAGAATCAGACTTCCCAGACTGCATCTGCCACATGTCAGTATTCCGGCATTGATCTCTCTGCTGATGGCGGTGGCAGCACTGCTTCTGCTCTGGTGGGGCTTGGACACCGTCTGGAGCAGCTCCAGTCTGCTGCCCCTGTGATGCCCGTACAGCACCACACCGACAGAAAGGTATTGCAAAAAGAACGGGAAAAGAAAATCGCCCTCGGTCATAAGGCTGATGACCACGAGGACGAGGTGAGTTATGACTGGCAGCAGACCATGTGACGGTCTGCTATTTTTGTTGTCCGAATTGACTTTGGGAGAAGGAGTTCTATGGGTAGAAAGAAGAAAGAATCCAACATCGCAAGCGTCATGTATTCCTATGTGGGTACGGACGCTCAGTTTGATGATTTTCTGAAAATGATGATCCACGACTATCTGTCCGTGGATCATCCATATACAAATCAGCCTGCCGATTTTGTTGCTAAGGTAGAAACAGAAGTCGCCTGATTTGTTTTGATAGCTATTGCGAAACTTGTGTGCTATGGTGTGTCGTGCATGATCGGCACACCATAGCGGAAAGGAACGATTATGAAAGTCTGGCTCTATTACCGGCTGTCCAGAGATGAGGACGAAGAACTCAACTCTCTGAATAACCAGAGAAAAATCATATACAACTTTGCGGTCAGCAACGGCCACGAGGTGGTGGGCGAATCCTTTGATGACAATGTCAGCGGCATGCACTTCAATCGCGAGGGTATCGACAATATCTATGAAGCGGTCGAGGCAGGTAAAATCGAAGCCATTATCGTCAAAGACCTGTCCCGTCTTGGCCGTCACCGGACGCAGACCGCACTCTTCATTGACTACCTTCGTGAACACGATGTGCGAGTCCTGTCTGCGACGGAAAATATCGACACCTTCAACGAGAACGACGATCTCATCATCGGATTCAAAGGTCTGGTCAACGACTTCTACGCCAGAGATGGTAGCCGCCGAGTCCGCACCGGATACCGACAGAAACAAAAGGAAGGACTTGTGACGATTCCTCCCTTCGGGTACTTCAAGGACAAGAACACAAAGAAAGTCGTCATTGTCGATGAAGCCGCCGAAACGGTCCGGCTGATTTTCTCCGCCTATGTCGGCGGCAGCGGCATGAAGGCCATCGCCCGCACACTGAATGAACAGAGGAGGAAAACACCGGCACTTATGCAGGCGGAACTGCTAAATAAGCGACTGCCAAACACCCAGGATGGCATCCTCAAAAAATATTTGTGGGACGCAACGATGGTGGCGCGAATCTTGAGAGATGAGAGCTACATCGGCACTCTGATCTGCCACAAGAGCGAGCGTAATAAAATCAATAAGACCTTCCGTTTCACAGACCCGAAGGAGCAGTTCCGACATGAGAATTATCTGCCAATGATCGTAACCCGTGAGATATGGGAGCAGGCGCAAGTGCTCCTTGCAGAGCGCAAAGAGAAAAATGTCCGTGCGGGCACCAACCGGGGCATCCTCCGGTACGGGGGATTACTCCGCTGCAAGGATTGTGGCCGAACCTTTATCGGGAAACGAATCAAGCTGAAAAGCGGGGAACGGGTCGTCTATGTCTGCGACACCTACCATCGGTATGGCAAGGAACACTGCCCATCTCACATGGTGGACGAGGAAACATTGGACAGATTGATCGGCGCGGAGATCCTGCGAACAAAGAAAATGTATGAGGAAAACTGGTCGCGGATGGAATGGCTCATTGAGAGATGGACACCGAAGGATTCCACGGCCAGTGCCAAAATAAGTAAACTGCAAGAGCACATTCTCTTGCTGGAGGAGGAAGTGGAGGTGATCCTGATGGAACGCATTCGGGATAAGGCCAACGCGGAACGCTACGACCGCATGATCGCCAAGCGCGAGGAGCAGATCGCGGAGGCCAAAAAGCAAATCGAAGAATTGCAGAATATTTCAGAAATGCTCCGCAGCCGACAGGCCAAGCTGAAGCGGGACATCAGCCTGATCGACGACATCCTGCGAGAGGGCAAAATGTCAGAAGCACATCTGAGGATGCTGGCGGAGAAGATACTCGTTCATGAGGAGGATGGCGGGCTGGATTTGGAGATCCGGCTGAAAGCGCCCTTCCGCGACCATCTCGACATCTTCGAAAACGGGGCGCAGACAGATTGCTTCCCCACCGCAGATTTTGACTATGACAGGCTGGGTGCGGCGATCTACGGCGATTATTATGCGGGGTAGGTGATAACAGGTGCGGGTATGGCTCTATGCGCGGCTTTCTAACGATGATGACCGTGAGATGAACTCCCTGCTAAATCAGCGGGAAATCTGTCAGGCGTTTGCCGAGCAGCACGGGTACACCATCGTAGGACAGTCCTTCGATGACAACATAAGCGGCATGAGTTTTGACCGCCGTGGGCTGGACGAGCTCATGGTGGCTGTGGACGCTGATAAAATTGACGCTGTCATCGTAAAAGACTTATCCCGGCTTGGCCGCCATAGAACTCAGACCGCATTGTTTATTGATTACCTGCGGGAACACCAGGTGCGGGTGATCTCTGCCACGGAGGGCGTTGATACATTCCGCGACGAAGATGACTTGATCATCGGCGTCCGCGGCCTGATGAATGATTATTATGCGAAGGATATTGGCAAAAAGATCCGGGCGGGATACCGTCAGAAGCAGAAAGATGGCATCGTGATCACGCCTCCCTTCGGCTACTGGAAAGACAAAAATACGGGGCAGATCAAGATAGACGCAGAGGCGGCGGTCACGGTGCGGCTCATCTATTCTCTGTACTTGCAGGGGTGTGGGCAGAAAGAGATTGCCCGGCGGCTTAATGCTGCGGGGCGAAAGACACCGGCGCAACTCCGGGCCGAACGGTGCGGCAGAGAAGTGCGACAAACGCACAAAACCCGTGACGGTCAGTTCCTATGGACATACGCCAGTGTGAAAAACATTCTGGTGGAGGAGGCGTACACCGGCATGCTGAACAACCACCGCAGAGAATACAACAACGGTAAGGCCAAGCATATAGACAAAGCCGACTGGTATCGCCACGAGGGATTCTTTCCCGTAATCATAGGAAAACAGGAATGGGAGCAGGTGCAGCGCTTACTCAAACAGCAGACCCGCCCTGCAAACGGCAATCAGGCCAAGCACCGCTATGCGGGACTGCTGACCTGCCAGGAATGTGGGAATACGTTCATTCCTATGATCCGCTGCTGGAACGGCAAGAGCCGTGTGGAATATGTGTGCCGTGGGTATCATCGGAATGGAAAAACCTATTGCGCCTCCCACCGTATTCATGAGGAGGTACTGGATGCTGCGGTGCAGGAGTATACCGAAACTGTGCGAGAGCAGTGTGCCGTGGAACTAAAGAAGCTGGCACAGCTGCAAAAAATGTGGGCGTTGAGGAAACCAATCCTCGACGCCCACATTTTATCGTTGCAGGAAAAAGTACAGGAGCTGGAACAGGAAATAGATGAGATTGTGATGGAAAAGTTAAGAATATAGGTTAATAGGCTTGCAGATAAATAGCTTTTTTGCTACAATTAATGACAGTAAATGACTACTTTGAGATAGATATGCTTCTGGGGGTGGACGCTTTCTTCTACTTTTATTTTTTTGACGATTTGTATTATATCGAGGATATACAGCAAGCATTTAAAAATATATGTCTGGACAAAATGCTTTCTGATGGGTATTTCGATATGAGTGCATACATATTTGCGCGACTAAAGAAAGAAGATATATATGCGCGCCTTGTGGCAAGCAAATCGAGATACGCGGTTTTGTACCAAGGAAGATTTCCCAACAAAAATACGGCGTCTTCTGTTTGGCGTCAAAAAATGGGGGAAGGATCATACAATGATGATACCTATAGATCCCGGTGCGAGCTTACATATTTAGAATCCAGTGCCATTGTTAACTGGGTCTACAAGACACTGAAAAATTCTGAAGAAAGAAATACCTTCACTAAAGAATTGCTTGGACAGATAAAAGAATTACATGGTATACAAAATGACATCCGTTTTTCAAAAGGTGTAGTATATAATGCAGAAAAGGTTGAGATACATTTTCTCTCTTCTGTTTCAAGTGTAAACAGTTATGTTTCTTCACTAAAGAAAGAAGTAGGAACACTGTTTTTCCGAGGACATACAAATCCAAACTATATTTTACGTCCGTCAATCATGCGAACCCCGCGCTTATTGCAGAACGAAAGCAAAATATACCACGAACTGACAATTAATTGCCCTGACGACTTTGAAAAATGTCACACTCATCTTGAGAAACTGGTAAAGATGCAGCACTATGGTTTGCCTACACGCTTGCTGGATATCACAAGGAATCCTCTTGTTGCGCTGTATTTTGCATGTGAGAGTAATCCCGAGAGCTATGGGGAGCTGGTTTTAATTTCACCCGAGAACCATGAAATCAAATACCCACAAAGTGATACGGTATCCATATTGGCAAGTCTACCTGTTTTTTCATACAAGCAACAACAAGAATTTGGACGACTGGCATCGGATCCAACGGTATCACAACATGATTTCAACAAAAAGGTGGATCGCTTACTTCATGAAGTGAGACTTGAAAAACCTGCTTTTCTGCCTGAAATCAAAAAGGACGATCTGGTGAGTAGCTTCATTGTCTGTGCGCTAAAGAATAATGATCGAATCGTTAAGCAAGATGGTGCATTTATCCTATGTGGGTTACCTGACGGCGAAAGATCATTGGAAGAATTTCGATATAGGGAAAACGGGAAAAAAGTAGTTATACTGATTGATGGGAAAAAGAAGTTGCTTGAACAATTGGAGACATTCTCAATCAATCGCGCAGCTCTTTTCCCTGAAATCGAATGTGTTGCCGAGTATCTAAGAAACAAGTACACAAGTTGAACGATAAAATGTGGGCGTTGAGGAAACTAATCCTCGACGCCCACATTTTATCGTTACAGGGACAGTCTCCCTCAGCTAATTAGACTTTACTTGATTTCGGTTACGCTTGTGTCATCGTAATGATTAGGGTAACGACAAGTCATTTTAAGTATGTACTCGTGTTTCCCATCATATTTGTCCATGCAACTCATTGTAGCAAAAAGTGTAAATTCTCCAGTCTCATTAGTCGCAGGTGACTTTGTTTGAATGGTCATCTCTTTCTGCGGATTAATTACAGGGGCACCATAGGTATCATCGGATTCCCAGATCGTTTTGGACCCACCCTTAATTTTTATATCATAAACATCGACGGTGTACGCGATGTTGTTCGATACATTCATTACTGCGAATTTTAAACTCCCACAGAATCCACTGGCACACTGAAAACGCAAGAAGAAGCGGGGCATATTCTCGGCACGTTCTTGTTCTTCAGCAAGCGCTGCCTTTTTATCTGCCTCTGTTTTGATAATGTGGTTCTGATACAAGGCTAAAGCGCCTAAGACCACAGTGCCAAGAAAGGAGAGGATTGCACCATAATAACCCAATGCATCACCGGCAGACCATTCGGCTACAAGAATATCTGTTGTGGCGTTTATCTTAAATAGGATATTGATAACAAAGGGGACACCCATTAGTAGGAGCAAAATAACCACGCAGATTAGTGCAAACAACACTCTGTGTTTTTTAAACCAGTAGATCATAGCAATACCTCATAGTTAAGTAAATAGAAAGCGCCAAACAAATAGTCTGGCGCAGATGGTGCGGGCATGGGGACTCGAACCCCAACGCATCGCTGCACGAGAACCTAAATCTCGCATGTCTACCAATTCCATCATGCCCGCAGATATGAGCGGCAGAGCTACCTGTCGCTATTTTATTGCCCTCTGTTTTTACACGGCGAGGAACCGAGGCGGAGCATAACGCTTGATCCGCATCTATAAAAACAGGATGGGCCTGCTTTTACCAAAGAATGAGCGCGGCGAATGATGGGGCGAAAATCCTTCACTGAGGTGACATCACCTAAATCTCGCATGTCTACCAATTCCATCACAGGCGCATATTTAGTTTTGGGGGAGCGGGCGACGAATGGAACGGCAAATCCTTCACTGAGGTGACATCACCTAAATCCTGCGCGTCTGCCAATTCCGCCATACCCGCAAATATGAGCGGCAGGGCTTCCTGTCGCTATTTTGTTGCCCTCTGTTTTTACACGGCGAGGAACCGAGGCGGAGCGTAACGCTTGACCCGCATCTATAAAAACAGGATGAACCTGCTTTTACCAAAGAATGAGCACGGCGAATAAAGGAGCGAAAAACTTACACTAAGGTGACATCACCTAAATCCGTCGAGTCTACCAATTCCACCACGTCCGCAGATATGAGCGGCAGGGCGTCCTGTCGCTATTTTATTTCCCTCTGTTTTTACACGGCGAGGGACCCGAGGCGGAGTGTAACGCTTGATCCGCGTTTATAAAAACAGGACAAGCCTGCTTTTACCAAAGAATGAATGTGGCGAGTGATGAACCTAAAAACCTTCACTGAGGTGACAGCACCTAAATCATACGTGTCTGCCAATTCCACCACGCCCGCATATGAACAGCCGGAGGATACCTTCGACTGTTATTTATTCTATTAGATCACTCGCAGAAAATCAAGTAGAACGAAAAAACTACACTGAGGTGACAGCACCTAAATCCTGCACGTCTGCCAATTCCGCCATACCCGCAAATATGAGCGGCAGGGCTACCTGTCGCTATTTTATTTCCTCTGATTTTTACACGGCGAGGGAACCGAGGCGGAGCGTAACGCTTGATCCGCGTCTATAAAAACAGGACGAGCCTGCCTTTACCAAAGAATAACCGCAGCAAGTGATGGATCGAAAAACCTACACTGAGGTGACATCACCTAAATCCGTCGAGTCTGCCAATTCCACCACGCCCGCAGATATGAGCGGCAGGGATTCCTGTCGCTATTTTATTCTCCTCTGATTTTTACACGGCGAGGAGCCGAGGCGGAGCATAACGCTTGATCCGCATCTATAAAAACAGGATGAACCTGCTTTTACCAAAGAATGAGCACGGCGAATAAAGGGGCGAAAAACCTTCACTGAGGTGACATCACCTAAATCTCGCATGTCTGCCAATTTCATCATGCCCGCATATATTTTACTATATCATATCTCTTTCGCGGCGGCAAGGAGAAAATTCATTGCAATGCGCGCCTGCGCGATTTATAATGGAGCAGCGCGCGATATATGACCGCGCAGCACCGATCATGGGAGGACTCCGCCGTGCAGAACGCTTATCCGGACTATTATCCGCTTTTCCATTGCAGCGCCGGCCGCTGCCGACACAACTGCTGCATCGGCTGGGAGATCGACGTGGACGGGGATTCCCTCGCCGCCTACGATCAGATCGGCGGCGAGATGGGCGAGCGCCTGCATAAATGTATCGACCGCAGCGGCGAGATGCCGCACTTTCTCCTCGGCGAGCAGGAGCGCTGCCCGTTTTTGAACGGCAAAAACCTCTGCGATCTCATTTTATACGGCGGGGAGGGTATGCTCTGCCAGATCTGCAGCGACCACCCGCGCTACCGCAGCTTTTTTTCGGAGCGCACGGAGATCGGCGTTGGCCTCTGCTGCGAGGAGGCCGCGCGCCTCATTCTGACCAGGCCGGAGAAAACAATGCTTGTCACGACGGGCGAAGGCGAACTCGACGAAGAGGAAACGGCGCTGCTCACGCTGCGCGACCATCTTTTCGCCATCGCACAGAACCGCGAGGAACCGATCAATCAGCGGATGGAACAAATTTTGTCGGCCTGCGGTGCGCACGTGCCGGACGTCCCGCTTGTACATTGGGCAGAGTTTTATCTCTCGCTCGAGCGCATGGACGAGGCGTGGACAGGCATTTTGAAAGCGCTGCGCGAGCACGCAGATGAGTTGCCGCTCGACGATTTTGCCGCGCACATGAAAGGACGCGAGACGGAGTATGAGCAGCTGCTCGTCTACTTCCTCTATCGTCACGTGCCGACGGCGCTCGACGACGGGGACGTGAGCAGTAAGGCGGCATTCGCCGTGCTGTCTGTCCGGCTGCTTTTCTCGCTTGGTGCGCTGCACCTTTTGCTGCACGGCGAGTTCACGGTGGAGGATCAGATCGAGCTCTGCCGGCTATACAGCGCGGAAGTCGAGTATTCCGACGATAATATGGACGCGCTCTTCGACGCGCTGCTATAACGAAAATGCCGCCCGGTTCGACACGGGGCGGCATTTTTTGCGCTTTTTGGTTGATTTTTATGTAAACCTGTGGTATCATGGAAAAACATTTTAAAGAGAGTGGGCGTTTTCGCCCGATCCCGGCAAAAGGAGAGAACGAGATGAAGCAGAACATGAGAAAGAGAACGCCGCTGGCCGTGCTTCTGGCGCTGTGCCTTGCCATGCAGCTCTGCGTGCCCGCCGCGATGGCGAGTAATCGGCTGATGCGCGCGGGCGACGCGGCCATCGCGCAGATCGAAGAGGAAGAGGGCTTCCGCGCGGAGAAGTATTCCTCCGGCGGCAAGTGGTACATCGGCTACGGCACGGAGTGCGGTGCCGAGGATTATCCCGAGGGCATCACGCGCGAGGAGGCGGAGCTTCTTCTGATGAGCAAGGTCGAGGCGTATGAGGCCAAGCTCAACGACTTTTTTGACCGCTACGACGTCACGCCCACGCAGGGGCAGTTCGACGCGCTGATCTGCTTCAGCTACAATTTCGGCACCGGTTGGATGAGCGGCACGAGCGACTTGGTCAAGATCGCCCGCGGCGAAAAGGACGCGACGCGCCTTGAAGTGGCGCATGCGTTCGGCGAATGGTGCCATTCCGGCGGACAGGCCCAGGCGGGCCTTGCCGACCGCCGCCTGCAGGAGGCTGCCATTTATTTAGATGACGACACCCGCGCGGCGGAGGACGAGTTTGCGTATCTCATCATCAATATGGAGAGCGGCGCGTCCTATGAGACAGACTTCGCCGTCTACGAGATCGGCAAGACCTACGGTAGCTTCCCCAAAGCGGAAAAGCTCGGCTACAGCTTTGCCGGCTTCCGGACGAGCGACGGCAAGACCATCACGGAAAACAGCATCGTGAACGGCAACGCGGTCGTCACGGCGCAGTGGACGGCGACGAGCTACACCGGCAAGACCTATACCGACGTCAACAAGTCCGACTGGTTCTATAACTATGTCATGGAGCTGAGCGAGCAGGGCATCGTCGGCGGCAACGGCGACGGCACGTTTGCCCCCAACCGTCCCACGAGCACGGGCGAAATGCTCAAGCTCGTGCTGCTCTCGACCGGCCACAAGGAGCAGAAGCCCAGCACGGCGCACTGGGCAAGCGGCTACGCGACCTACGCCTATTCCATGGGCTTTGCCGCGCAGAATTACAGCGACAGCCAGCTCAACAACGGCATCAGCCGCCTCGATGTGGCGCGCTTTGCGGCCAAGGCGCTGGGCTACGGCGCGTCCAACACGGCCTCTCCCTTTGCCGACGTGAACGATGGCTATGTGACGGCGCTCTATGAAGCGGGTGTGTTCATCGGCACGAAGGTCGGCGACCTGACGTATTTCTACCCCAACAGCAGCATCACGCGCGCGGAGGTGGCGACGATCGTTTACCGCATCTATCAGCTCAGCTCGCTCGACCAGAAGCAGAAGATCTACTACAAGGACTACACGCTCGATGTGCTCGAGGGTGTGCCGACGAACACCTATAATCAGTCTGCGTTCGTCAAGAACGGCAGCATCATGACCTACAACGATCCCAGCGTGCGCACGCGCGTCGGTATCGACGTGTCGCAGTATCAGGGCGATGTGGACTGGAACGCGGTCGCGCGCACTGATGTGGACTTTGTCATCGCGCGCGTGGGCGGCCGCGGCTACACTGTGGGCGCGATCTATGACGACACGAAGTTTGACGAGTATGCCGACGGCGCGGCGAGAGCGGGCCTTCAGGTGGGCGCTTACTTCTTCTCGCAGGCTGTGAGTGTGGCAGAGGCGCAGGAGGAGGCCTATCACGTGCTCGACAAGCTGCGCGGCCATGAGATCACGGGTCCCGTCGTCTTCGACTGGGAGGTCATCGGCAAGAGCGAGGCGCGCACCTACGGCATCGAGACCGGCGTGCTCTGCGCTGCGGCGAACGCCTTCTGCAAGATCATCAAGGACGCGGGCTATGACCCAATGATCTACATCACCGACTACGCGGGCTACGTCAAGTATGACCTCAGCGAGGTCATGGATTACCCGCTGTGGTACGCGCGCTACGATGTGGACGCGCCCTCGTTCTACTACGATTTTGCCATGTGGCAGTATTCATCCAAGGGCAGCGTGGACGGCATCAAGGGCAACGTCGATATGGACATCTGGTTCATCAAGTAAAGAAGCAAAAGAAAAGGCGATGGCCGTGCGGCCATCGCCTTTTTCGTTGCGATTTTTCTTAGAGCTCGATCAGCTCATACTCTCTCGAACCGAAGCCGAGCTCGGCGGCGGCCTCCACGGTGTGGACGCCGTTGCGGCTCTCGATGCGCTCAACGAGGTGGTCGCGGCCCGAATCGTCGGACGCGTAGACAAGGTCGAGGCACGCCTGGTCGATGGCGATGGGGTCAAGGGAGGCGAGAATGCCGATATCTTTCATACACGGGTCCTCCGCCACGGCGCAGCAGTCGCAGTCGACGGACATGTTCTTCATCACGTTGATGTAGACGATCTTGCCGTCGAAAAGCTTGACGACGGACTCCGCCGCGTCGGCCATGGACTCAAGGAAGGCATTCTGCTCGGTCGTCCACATCTCTTTGGGCTTGCCCGCGCCGTGGATGTTCGCCTTGCCTGCGCTGGACGCGCATCCGATGGAGAGCTGTTTGAGCGCGCCGCCGAAGCCGCCCATCGGGTGGCCCTTGAAGTGGGAAAGAACGAGCATGGAATCATAATTTTTGATATCCTTGCCGACCAGATTCTTCTGGATGCGCTTGCCGTTCGGGATGGGGAGCTCAAGATCGGGACCCTCGGCATCGAGAATGTCGACATCGAAGAGCTTGCTCCAGCCGTGTTTGATCATCGTGCGGCGGTGGGCATCGGTCGTGTTGCGCTCGCCGGGATAGGCGGTGTTGCACTCAACGATGGTGCCGTGTACGGTCTCGACCATCGGCTGCCAGAACTCGGGCGTCAGAAAGTTCTGGTTGCCCGGTTCGCCGGAGTGCACCTTGACGGCGACCTTGCCGGGCAGCTCGAGACCCACGGCCTTGTAGAGCTCCACGACCTTTTCCGGCGTGATCTGCTTGGAAAAATAAACCTTTGCTTTCATATTTTGATCCTCCTGCGGTGGATTGTTTACTGCTTGGGACGTATCTAATGCGAAGCGTCCCTATAAAAACAGCATAAAGCAAAAGTGCGCGGGATGCAAATGAAAAAATGAATGGACACGTTTTTTGGCTGAATTCCCGCGCGGAGGTGTATATTTCCAAGGCGTTTGCAGAGGAAATACTTGATTTTGACGCGGGGAGATACTATAATTATTTTCTAATTGTGATATGACTGTTTCTGATAGATTGCGAGGATTAGCTATGGACAAAGCAAAAAAGAACACCGTCATCCATGCGGCGGCTGACCGCATGGCGGCGAACTACAAGAGCTCTCAGATCCCCATGTACGGCGATGCGCTGCGCATGCCCAACCGTAATGCGGTCATCGAGATCATCCGCGACTGTCAGAAGCTCATTTTCCCTGTTTACTACGGCGATCGCGACCTCTTAAAGCTGCCGCCGGAGCAATACAGCGCGCTTTTGATGGAGCACATCCACGAAAAGCTGACGCACCAGATCACGCTGACGATGCCGGAGTGCGACGAGAACTGCGAAGTGGCCTATGCGATCAGCACGGCATTCATCGAGCGCATCCCTGCCATTCAGGAGTTGCTGCTCAAGGACCTGTCGGCGAACTTTGAGGGCGATCCTGCGGCTTACAGCAAGGAGGAGGTCCTGCTCTCGTACCCCGGCATGTTCGCCATCTTCATCTACCGCATCGCACACGAGCTGTATGAGAACAAGGTCGCGATGATTCCGCGCATGATGTCCGAGTACGCGCACTCCCAGACCGGTATCGATATCAACCCCGGTGCGAAGATCGGCGAATACTTCTTCATCGACCACGGCACGGGCGTCGTCGTCGGCGAGACGACGATCATCGGCGACAACGTCAAGCTCTATCAGGGCGCGACGCTCGGCGCGCTCTCGCCCGCGGGTATGGCGACGAACCCGAATGTGCGCCGCCACCCGAAGGTCGGTAACAACGTCGTCATCTACGCAAACTCCACACTGCTCGGCGGTGCGACGGAGATCGGCGACAATGTCGTCGTCGGCGGCAACGCATTTCTGACTTCGTCGGTCGCGCCCAACACGGTCGTGAGCGTCAAAAATCCGGAGATGACGTTCCGCGGCAAGCACCACAGGGGATGATCCTGACGGAGGGGGCGCGCGTCCGCCTGCGGACGATGCGGCGGGAGGACGCGGACGAATTATACGCCCTGCTCTCGGATGAAGCGGTGATGCGCTGGCTGGAGCCACCGTTTAACCGCGCGCAGGCCGAGCGCTTTTTGGAGCAGGCGGGACTTTCCGAGCCGCCGCTCATCTATGCCGCGGAGAATATGGCGGGAGAATTTCTCGGCTACGCCATCTACCACGACTATGACGAGTACAGCCGGGAGCTCGGCTGGGTGCTCAAGCCTGCCTTTTGGCACAAGGGCTATGCGGACGAAATGACGGACCTTCTGACCGCGCTTGCGCGGCGGGAGGGGAAGAATGCCGTGATCGAATGCGTCCCCGAACAGACGGCGAGCGCGCACATCGCGCGCAGGCACGGCTTTTCGTATGAGGGCCGCGCGGACAGCTGTGACGTTTACCGCCTGCGCTGTGAAAAATAAGAAAGAGGGCGCTTCCCAAGCTGGGAAGCGCCCTCTTTGTGCTGCTGTTTTGCTTTGCGCCGATGGATAGTGGATGGAAAGCGGCAGAAGAGCGCACAAAAGCCGGCGGGGAGGAGGACCTGCCGGCTTTTGTGCTACATTGAGAAAAAGAGAAAAAAGAATGGTGACAAATTAAAATATGCTTTACAGCAGCATGACGCCCGCATCCTCGCAGGTCTTGCGCGTGGCTTCGTCCCACAGGGAGACCTGTACCTCGCCGATGTGCGCGGTGCCGATGAGCAGCATGCACAGGCGGCTCTGGCCGATGCCGCCGCCCATGGTCAGGGGCAACTCGCCATTCAGCAGCATCTTGTGGAAGGGGAGCGCGCGGCGATCGTCGCAGCCGGCGATCGTCAGCTGGGAGTCGAGGGACTTGGGGTCGACGCGGATACCCATGGAAGAGATCTCGAACGCATGGCCGAGCACTTCGTTCCAGTAGAGGATATCGCCGTTGAGCTCCCAATCGTCATAGTCGGGGGCGCGGCCGTCGTGCTTGATGCCGGACTTTAAGATCTTGCCGATCTGCATCAGGAAGACGACGCCCTTCTTCTTGCAGATCTCATCCTCGCGCTGCTTGGGTGTCAGGTCGGGATAGAGGTCTTCGAGCTCCTGCGTGGTGATGAAGAAGACCTCACTGGGGAGCTTGGTGTGCAGGGAGGGAAAAGCGACATTCAGCGCGCTGCTCGTCTCGCTGACGGCGGAGACAATATCGCGCACGGTGCGCTTGAGATAAGCGACGTTGCGGTCCTCGGCGGAGATGACCTTTTCCCAGTCCCACTGGTCCACATAGATGGAGTGGAGGTTGTCGACCTCTTCGTCGCGGCGGATGGCGTTCATGTCGGTGAACAGGCCCTTGCCGACCTTGAAGTCGTAGCGCTTGAGCGCAAGACGCTTCCACTTGGCCAGCGAATGAACGACCTGGGCATTGGTGCCGACGTCGGGAATGTCAAAGGAGACGGGACGCTCGACGCCGTTGAGGTTGTCGTTCAGACCAGAATTTTCATCCACGAACAGCGGAGCAGAAACCCGGCGGAGATTGAGGGCATTGCTCAGATTGACCTGAAAATTGCTCTTGATGAATTCGATGGCGCGCTGCATTTCATAGACAGACAGCGGGGTGTGGTAGTCCTGCGGGATATAGACTTTGCTCATACCGGTTTCACTCCTTAAGAAAAAGTATGCGCTAATTATAATCAGGCATATTAGGAAATTCAATAGTGAAATTTTAAGTAGTTGAGCTTGCAAAATGAGAAATTTTTGTCGACATGGTCAGCAATATGGAAAAACTTAATCCTTTTGCCCGTTGCAATCTGAAAGCACGCGTGATAGACTGCATAATGAGATAAAATGCAGATAGGAGGCTCTTTTGTGAGAACACTCTTGAAAGGCGCGGACATTCTGCTGCGCAAGGAAAACGGATATGAAACGCTGCACGGCGCCTATCTCGGCGTCGATGAGGCGAAGATCGACTATATCGGTGAGGAAAAACCCGAAAAGGCCTATGACCTTGAAAAGGACATGAGCGGCAGGCTCCTTGCCCCGGGACTCATCAACTGCCACAGCCATATCGCCATGACGCTGATGCGCGGCATCGGCAGCGGACTGCCTTTGCAGGACTGGCTCTTCAAGGCCATTTTCCCGATCGAGGACAAGCTCGTGCGCGAAGATATCGCCGCAGCGAGCCGCTTTGCCCTGATCGAGATGATCGCGGGCGGCACGACGAGCTTTTCCGATATGTACTTTTTCCCCGAGGAGACCGTCTGGGCGGTCGAAGAGGCGGGGATCAAGGCGAACCTGAACCGCTGTGTGCAGTGCTTTGATGAAAACCAGACCGTGGAGCAGAACACGCAGATCCCTGAATCGCTCGCGCTTTTTGAAAAGTACCACGGCGCGGCGGACGGGCGCATTCACATTGACTTTTCCATCCACGCGGAGTATACCTGCAAGAGCCATATCGTCAAGGCGTACAGCGACCTCTGCCGCGAAAAGGGCGGGCGCATGCACATCCACCTCGCCGAGACCGCGCGCGAGCAGCGCGAGTGCATCGAGCGCTACGGCAAAACGCCGACGGAGTGGTTCGAATCGCTCGGCACGTTCGATTCGCCTACGGCGGCGGCGCACTGCGTCGCCGTGACGGAGCGCGACATGGACATTCTGAAGGCCCACGGCGTCAGCGTCGTCCACAACCCGACGTCGAACCTGAAGCTCGGCAGCGGCTTTGCCCCCATCCGCCAGATGATGGACAGGGGCATCAACGTGACGCTCGGCACCGACGGCACGGCCAGCAACAACAATTTAAATATGTTTGAGGAAATGCACCTCGCTGAGATCATGCACGACGGCTATCACAACGACCCGACGCTGATCTCCACGCAGGAGGTGCTCGATATGGCGACGATCAACGGCGCAAAATTGCAGGGCCGCGACGACACCGGCGTGCTGGCCGTCGGCAAAAAGGCCGACATCATTGCGCTTGATTTAAGCAAGCCCCACCTCTATCCCAATTTCGACACGCCCGCGCTCCTGACCTGCTCGGCGCAGGCGGGTGACGTGTGCATGACGATGGTGGACGGCAATATTTTATATGAAAACGGTGAATTCAAGACGCTGGATGCGGAAAAGGTGCGCGCCGACATGGAGTGTGCCGTCGAGCGCCTTTATAGAAAGTGAGAGAAAAGAAACATGGAGAGAGCGGATAAAGACCTCGCCTTTTTGCTGCGCTACGAGAATGTCGCGTGGTTTGAAGACGGCGAGGTGCGCATCTTGGACCGGCGCATTTACCCCGCAAAGGTCGAATTTGTCACCTGCCGCACACATCAGGAAGTCGTGCGGGCCATCACTGACATGGTGACGCAGAGCGCGGGCCCCTACACGGCGGCGCCGATGGGCATGGCGCTTGCGGCGTGGGAATGCCGCGACAAATCAGCGGGCGAGCAGATGGAATACCTCAAAAAGGCGGCGTATACCATTTCCCACGCGCGCCCCACGACGCAAAAGCGCATGACGCTTCTGTGCGACATCTGCCTGAAAGAGGCCGAGCGCGCGCTTTCAGCGGGGGAGAATGTGGCCGAGGCCATCAAGAATAAGACCATCGAGCTCAACAACGTGCGCTATAACAGAATGGCGAAGATCGGCTCGTACTTAGTCGATATGTTCCCCGACAATGGAACGGTGATGACGCACTGCTTCGCCGAGACCATCGTCGGCACGATGCTTCGTGAGTGCCGCAGCCGCGGCAAAAACATCCGGCTGTTCTGCCCCGAAACGCGCCCGTATTTTCAGGGCGCGCGCCTGACGGCGTCCGTCTGCCACGACATGGGCTTTGACGTGACGGTCATCTCCGACAATATGCCGGCGTTCGTCATGCAGAACGAAAAGGTCGACGTTTTCACCACCGCGGCGGACGCCATCTGCTGCGACGGCCACGTCGTCAATAAGGTCGGCACGTTCCAGAACGCCATCGTCGCCAAGTACATGGGCATCCCGTACTTCGTCACCGGCGCGCCCGATCAGGGACACGAGACGGTGGACAGCATTCACATCGAAATGCGCGACCCGAATTTCACGCTCCAAGCCATGGGCGTGCGCACGGCGATGGAGGGTGTGAAGGGCTACTATCCCGCCTTCGATATCACGCCGCCGCATCTCGTCTCGGGCGTCGTGACCGACCTTGGTATCTACTCTCCCTACGATCTGCACCGCTATTTTACGGACGGCAGCATCGGCAAGGACAATCTGGTGATCTAAATGGAACAAAATCTGGACATTCTTCGTCAGGAGATCGTGGACAAATCGCTTGAGGCGTTCCGCGAGGGCCTGTTTTCCGGCACGAGCGGCAACATGAGCTGCCGCGTCGCGCCCGATGAAATGCTCATCACGCCGACATCCGTGCGCTATGATGTACTGCGCGCACAGGACATCGTGCGCATGAAGCTCGACGGCACGGTGCTGGAGGGTGAATTGCAGCCCTCGAGCGAGTGGCGCATGCACGCGGCGGTCTACAAGGCGTATGGCGAGACGAACGCCGTTTTCCACACGCACTCACCCTATGCCACGGCGTTCGCCGTCGTGCGGAAAAGCATCCCCGCGGTATTGATCGAATCGTGCATTTTTTTGGGCGGCGACATCCGCTGCGCGGCCTATGCCGCGCCAGGGACAGAGGCCGTCGGCACGAACGCCATCCCCGCGCTCAGGGACCGCGGCGGCTGCACGCTTGCCAATCACGGCGTGCTCGCCGTGGGGAAGGACCTTGCGCAGGCATATCTGCGCGCGGAATACATCGAAGATGTCGCCAAGGTCTACACCTTTTCCAAGGTCCTCGGCACGCCGGTGGAGCTTGCCTCTCTTTAACGAGAAAAACAGTGCGGAGAATGCACAAGGAGAACACAAATGAAAAGCATACTGAAAAGAAACCGCATTCTGGCCGTCATTGCGCTGATCGGCCTGCTCGCTTCGCTCGTGCCGCTCATTTCGCGCGTGCAGGCGGAGGAGAGCAACAAGTATTACGACATCGTCCTCGACTACAACAGCATGCGCTCAATGGCGCGCCAATCCTCGCAGTCAGAGGACGAGTGGATCGATCTCTTCAAGTCGCTCGGCGTCGACAAGGTCGCGCTCAGCGAGGCGAGCGCCCTCAACCTGCACGATAACGCGGCCATCCCCGTCCACGCGATGACCGTGAAAAAGGCGGCGGAGAGCTACGGATGGGAAGATCAGTACCCCGCCGAGGTCGCGCAATGGCTGCGTGAGAGCACCGATGTGAGCGACGCAATCATCTGGACGGAGACCGCCGCGAGCTATGAGTGGATCCTGAACGCCTTTGAGGCCCGCTTTGAGGACTTTGAGGCCAAGACGTATCTGGAGGGCGAGCACGGCTTCATCTTCATCCAGCAGCAGAAAAACGGCATGAAGGGCGAAAAGCTGCTCGACCTGCGCCTCGGCATCTGGCCGGACACGGTGGAGCTGTTTGAGCGCCACGGTTACCAGATCATTCCGCGCTCTGTGACGGAAAAGAACATGAACGGCACGAAATTTGCCGAGGCCTATATCGAAGTGCTCAAGCACTTCAACGCGCCGTACTTTATGAACAACGGCGACGAGCTCGTCGGCTATGAGGATGACGAGAGCCTGGAGCTTCTGACGCAGTATCTCAACGAGAGCGGCGCGAGCGTCGCCATGATGGAGCAGAACGACCAGAGCCAGAACCTTGTCTGGCCCGGCGTTGAAGAACTGCTCGACAACACGGGCTATCGCGGTGTGCGCGTTTTCAACGAGTGGGCCTACATCCAGAACCGCTATCAGTACTGCGGCTACGAAGGCCCCGAGGAGATCACGAACACGTTCTTTAGAGCCATCGCCGAGCGCAACTGCAAGATCATCTTCCTCAAGATGATCTTAGAGCCGGATACCGATGTCAGCTGGGACGCCGACGAGAAGGAGTGGGTCTACATCACCGACCCTGCCGACTATGAGCAGATGCTCACGGACCTCGACGCGCGCTTGGAGCCCCTCGGCTACACGCACGCGACCGTGCCCGCGATGGAGCTGAAAGCGCCGTCCATGGCGCTCAAGGTGCTGCAGGGCATCGGCACAGCGGCGCTCATCGTGATCCTGCTTGATCTATTCTTCTTTATCGGCAAGCGTTGGCGCACGATCCTGTTTGCCGTCGGCGCGCTCGGCCTTGCCGGCCTTGCGGTGCTGAGACCCTCGATGTTCCGCCTGATCCTCTCGATGTCCGGCGGCATTGTGATGCCGTCGCTCGCGGCGGTCGGCCTGTGCCGCGTGCTGCTGGAAAAGAGACGCAGCGAGCCGCAGATCAAGTTCGGCAGGCTCCTCGGCTTTACGATCGGCACAGCCATCGTGACCATTCTGACGGCGTTCTGCGGGTCGCTGCTCGCGTCGTCTGCGCTCTCGCAGCTCTCGTATATCCTCGAGATCGACCTGTACCGCGGCGTCAAGCTCATGCAGCTCATCCCCATTGCGCTCTTCATGCTCGCCTATCTTCTGGTCTACGCCTATGAGGAGACCGGCGCGCGCGAGGCCGTCCTCGCCCACGCAGGACAGCGCGGGGAGAAAAACCGAGTCAAGCGCTTCAACGCCTATTTCGGCGAGCTGATGCAGACGCCGATGAAGCTCGGCTGGTTCCTCGCGATCGTCGCTATCGCGGTGGCGGCGGTGTTCATGCTGCTGGTGTTCGCCTACTATATGTACCGCACCGGCAACTCGACCACGACGTCGGCAAGGGAGCTTGCGTTCCGCAACTTCCTGGAAAATACGCTCATCGCCCGCCCGCGCACGAAGGAAATGATCGTCGGCTGGCCGATGCTGATGCTTTTCATCTGGTCGCTGCGCCGCAGAATGAAGTTCCTGCCGATGATCTTCGGCACGGGCATGACCATCGGCCTTGTCAGCGTGGTCAACACGTTCCTGCACATCCGCACGCCGTTTTTGCTGAGCCTGCTGCGCACCGGCTGGGGCATCCTCTTCGGACTTCTCATCGGCACAGCCGTGGTCATTGTGGCGGAGCTCATTTACCGCCTTGTGCGCAGGATCTGCGGGGTGACGAATGGTTAACATTCTGATCTCGGGCTATTACGGCTTCGACAA
>ERZ791625.607-NODE-607-length-23216-cov-2.295324_pt1 | contig 23216 bp, 10 predicted proteins | sample MGYA00510267_ERZ791625 | MGnify/ENA primary metagenome ERZ791625 (study PRJEB30046, sample SAMN00715229) | human gut metagenome | study: EMG produced TPA metagenomics assembly of the A metagenome-wide association study of gut microbiota in type 2...
CATGGCAGCTTCGAAAGTGCAGGCCGGGGATACTGTATTGGTGATGGGGGGCATTTATGTAGAAGAGAATGTTATTCCTGCCAACTCAGGTACCGAGAAGGCTATGATTGTATTCAAACCTGCTTCAAAAGCTGATGAAGTAATTATTAAGCATCCGGGTATAGAATTTACTAAAGATGGTACTCCGGTGTTTAATCTCAATCAGCGTAGCTATATTTGGGTTGAAGGTTTCACTTTCAAAAGTTATTATTATTGGAAATGAAAGAAGCCAACCATTGTGTGGTATTCGATAATCATTTTGAAGATATTGGGAATGATCAGATTGTGAACAATGGTATCTCATTGATTCGTCTTTATAACGCTTCCGATAATGTGATTTGCAACAACTTTTTCAAAGATATCTATGGTGATGGTGTAAGTATGGGACGTATCTCGAAAAATAACTTGATTTGCGATAACACCTTTGATACCTTCAAAGGTAAAGCACGCGGATGGGCTGGCGAAGGTTCCTCATATACCACCAACATCACTTTAGGTGATGAAATGGAGTATGCTGACAATCTGATTGCTTTCAACACATCTACCAAAGGTAAGCCTTTTGTTTGGTTTGACCGTAATGGTAGTGACAACATTGTTTTGCGTAATGTGGGACACGACAGCGATGCCTTTGTGTTCAACGAATCACGTTGCGTACGCAATCTTATTCAAGAGAATATCTGTTATAACATTAAGAATGTGGGTTACGAAACTGCTCGTTATGAGACTGGCTATACTGAAGATGCTCGCTGGGTGAACAACGTAGCCTACAAATGTAATTCAGGTTTCTATATATCTAAGGCATGGCGTAATGATTTTCGTAATAATATTTCTGTTCAGTGCAATTCTTATAGCATGGAGTTTACCGATATTGCTCAAGAGTGTGGTCCTCATAAATTTGAGAACAACATGTTTTGGGTGACTAAAAACAATGGTGATAATTGTGTTAAATTGGGTAATGCTAAGCGTACGGCACAGTATTTCTTCGATAGAGTAGGTGAAGCGCATGGCCTTTATGAAGATCCGCTCTTTACCAATCCTGATAATGGTGACTTCACTTTGCAAGAGGGAAGCCCAGCTAAAGGCAGTGGAACCTTGAATTGCGACCGTGGTGCATTTGCTGTTTATCCGCCCACTACTGTAGGGCGCTGTGAGCAACTCTCTCTGTCCGAAGACATAATGGTAAGTTTCTATACACCCGTATCGCAAGCCAATACTGCCGGACAACACTTTATTACTTTGCAATTGAGCTATGCCGCTCCTCATGCCATGAGTGTGAATTTGAAAGCAGTGGCAGGTGATGCCCGTCCTAATACTGATTACGATCTTGAGCAGACCGTGAATTTTGAGCCTGGTGAGAGAAGTAAGAGTGTAATCGTTAATATCAAGAAGAGTGATGCTCCTTACGACCAACTTCTTTGCCTGCGCCTTACTGATGCCAACGGTGTACAGGTTGGTGCACGCAGCTTACATGCCATCCGTATTGTGCGACCGTGACACGAGATAAGTGAAACTATTTAAATTATATTTTTTGAAATAAACTTCTTAAACTTCTCATCTATATATGATACGCAAATATATCATAGGGGTCGTAGCTTTGTTGGCAACTTTGGTGTTGCCAGCATTGGCTATTGACCATAAAGGGATAACGAGCGACCAGCTCGATAAAAATAGCTTCACATTGATGCAAAATGGTAAACCAACCCCTATTTTGATGGATGTTACCGATGAGCGTGGTATCAGCATCGCTGTAGAGAACTTAGCTGAGGACTTTCGTCGTGTGGGAGGCACTAGGGCGGAAGTGCTTGCTACTCCCCGTGTCAGTCGTTTTGTCTTGATAGGTAGTCTGCAGAGTCGTTATATTCGCCAACTCATAAAAGATCAGAAGCTTGATGTTTCTATATTAAAGGGGAAAAGTGAGCAGTATCTTATTACTACTGTCAATCGGCCTTTCGCTAATGTTGATGAAGTTTTGGTTGTAGTAGGTAGTGATCGTCGGGGTGCCATATATGGTACTTATGAACTTAGTGAGCAAATTGGAGTTTCACCTTGGTATTGGTGGGCCGATGTCCCCGTGGTACGTCAACAAAATCTTGCCATTGAACGTGGTAATTATACAGCTGGTGAACCTGCAGTGAAATATCGTGGTCTTTTTCTTAATGATGAGGCTCCTTGCCTTACCAACTGGGTAAAGCATGCTTTTGGTACTAATTACGGTGGCCATGAGTTTTATAGTAAGGTATGTGAACTTATTCTTCGTTTGCGTGGTAATTTTCTTTGGCCTGCTATGTGGTGTTGGACCTTTTATGATGATGATCCTTTGAATAGTAAGGTGGCCGATGAGATGGGGGTAGTGGTGAGTACCTCTCATCATGAACCTATGGCTCGTAATCATCAGGAGTGGAGCCGCCATCGTAAAGAGTATGGTGAATGGAACTATGCCACCAATCAGAAGGTGATCGATAAATTCTTTGCCGAAGGTATCCGGCGTATGAAAGGTACTGAAGATGTGGTCACTATTGGTATGCGTGGTGATGGTGACGGTCCCATGAGTAAGGATGCGGACATTAGATTATTGGAACGTATCATCAAAAATCAACGCAGCATTATTGCTAATGAAACAGGACGCCCAGCTAAAGAGACTCCCCAAGTATGGGCACTTTATAAAGAGGTGCAAGATTATTATGATAAAGGGCTTCGTGTGCCTGATGATGTAATCATGCTTCTTGCTGATGATAACTGGGGTAACGTGCGGCGTTTGCCAAATGCCGAGGAGCGTAAACATCCGGGCGGATGGGGGATGTATTACCATGTAGATTACGTGGGCACGCCTCGTAACTCGAAGTGGCTTAATGTTACCCCTATTCAAAATATGTGGGAACAACTTAGTCTCACTTATGAGTATGGTGTAGATAAACTTTGGGTACTCAATGTGGGTGATCTTAAACCTATGGAATATCCCATTAGTCTCTTTATGGATATGGCTTGGAATCCAATGCGTTATACGGCGGAATCACTTCTTAAGCATCCACGTGCTTTCTGTACTCAACTTTTTGGCGAAGTTCAAGCCGATGAGGCTGCTCCTATTCTCAACCTTTACTCTAAATATAACGGTCGGGTAACGGGCGAAATGCTTGATGCTAAAACTTACAACCTTGAGACTGGAGAATGGAAGCAAGTACGTGACGAGTATATTTGTCTTGAAGCAGAAGCCTTGCGACAATACAATACATTAGCATCCGAATATAAAGATGCATACAAGCAGATCATTCTTTTTCCTGTGCAAGCTATGGCTAATCTTTATGATATGTATTATTCACAAGCAATGAACCATAAACTTTATAAAGTGGGAAATCCCGAATGTAATTATTGGGCTGACCGTGTGGAACAGACATTTAAGCGGGATGCAGATTTGGCTTATGATTACAATAATGTGATGAGTGGTGGCAAATGGAAACATATGATGAGCCAAAAACACATCGGATATAAAACATGGAACGATAACTTTCCTGCGGATACTTTGCCTGAAATCTATCGTATTATGGAAGATAAGATCGAGCAAGAAGGGGGATATATCTTTTGTGAACGAGATGGGGTAGTGTCTATTGAGGCTGAGCACTTCTTTGCCAAGCAAGAAACAGAGGATGCTAAGTGGACTATTATTCCTTACATGGGGCGTACATTGAGTGGTATCACTCTGATGCCACGTTTGTCCAAAACTGATGGTACATCGCTTACCTATAGGATGAAGTTGCCCACTGATGTGAAACAAGTTAAGGTACACGTGATAGTAAAGAGTACCTTAGCATTTGCCCGCCCTGAAGGGCATCGCTATATGGTAGCAATGGATGGTAGTGAAGCCAAAGAAATTAATTTTAATCATAATCTTAATGAGAAAAAAGAAAATATCTACAGCATCTTCTATCCCACTGTAGGGCGGCGAGTGGTAGAAAAGAAAGTAACGTTCAATTTGATGCCTCAAGTTGATGGGATACATACATTAACTGTTAAACCGCTTGATCCCGGCATTATATTTGAAAAAATTGTTGTAGATTGTGGGGGCTATCAGCCTTCATATTTGTTTATGAATGAATCACCGTTGAAGAGACAAATCAAATGAAATATTAATAATAAAATGAAAAAACAGATTACATTACTATTTGCTTTGTTGTTTAGCTTTGCAGCTAATCTCTTAGCTCAAAAAGAGGCAAGGCAGCAGCTAAACTTTGATTTCGATTGGACATTTTCGCTTACGGATAGTGAACGGTATATAACACAACCTTTTGTCAAGGGTGAATGTGTTGAGGTGCAACTTCCTCATGATTGGAATATCCGCCAAGAGTTTGACAAGAAATGGGGCGGCGCTGTTGCTTATTTGCCTGAAGGTATTGGTTGGTATCAGAAAAGTTTTAGTTTACCTGCCAGTAGTAGAGGTAAGCAGGTGCGCATCGTATTCGATGGTATTTTTATGCAGAGCGATGTTTACATTAACGGTCATCATTTGGGGCATCGTCCTTATGGCTTTTGTAGTATTGTCTATGACCTAACACCTTACCTTAAGCCGCAAGGTGAAGAAAATTTCATGGCTGTACGTGTCAATACCACAGGGGGGCGCCCACGTTGGTATGCTGGTGCAGGTATTTATCGACATGCTTGGCTTGAAGTAACTAATGGCGTACATGTAGAAACTTATGGAACTTATGTTACCACCCCTAAAGTGAGTACAGCTGAAGCTGAGGTGTCAGTTGTGACTACCTTAAAGAATAGTACCACTAAGGAACAGACTATCAGTCTGCTACAACAGGTGAGAGATTCGAAAGGTCAATGTATAGCTAAATGTAAAAGTGAAAAGCTAAATCTTGCCGCAGGTGGTAAAACAGATGTGAAACAGGATATAAATATTTTTCAGCCTCAACTTTGGAGCCCTAATAGCCCTGTACTTTATGTCTTAGAAACTATTGTCAAGGTTGGAGGACGTACGGTGGATGTTTACAACACTACTTTTGGTGTTCGTACTGCTAAGTTTGATCCTAACCGTGGCTTTTTATTAAATGGAGAGCAAGTAAAATTGCAAGGAATGTGTCTCCATCACGATGCTGGAGCTATGGGGGTGGCTGTACCTTTTCGCTCTTATGAACGTCGTTTGGAAATTCTAAAGGAATATGGCGTGAATGCTTTACGTATGTCGCATAACCAACCTTCAACAGAATTTTTGGACCTTTGTGATCGTATGGGATTTTTAGTAATTGATGAGGCCTTTGATAAATGGAAGAGTGGCAATAGCTATTATACTCGCTTTTTTGATGAGTGGTGGCAAAGTGACTTAGGTAATATGTTACTGCGTGATCGTAATCACCCTAGTGTTATTCTTTGGAGTATTGGAAATGAATTAATTGAGGCATGGAGCAAGAGTGACGAAGGTGTGAAACGTGCTGCTATGCTGCAAGATTTTGTGCATAAAATGGAGCCAACTCGTCAAGTGATGCTTGCCGCACAAAATAATCATCAAGATAAGTTCTCAGGTGTGACTGATGTGATTGGTTATAATTATCTTGAGGCTCGTGCTATAACTGATCACAAAAAGCACCCTGAACGTTGCTTCCTTATTTCCGAAGAATTACCTTATTATAGTGGTGCTGAAGGTAATTTACGGAGCTATACTCCCATTAACCCTTGGAGTGTAATTGCAGCTCATGACTTCATTGCCGGTGGCTTTATATGGCCTGGAGTAGATTATTTAGGTGAAGCTGGATGGCCAAGTAAAGGATGGCCTAATGGGCTTTTTGACGTATGTATGTTCGAAAAACCACGTGCTGCTTATCATCGTGCCATGTGGAATCCAGAGCCGATGGTGCGTATAGCAGTGAAAGATCCTTCGCTTGATATTGATCATGGTCGTGATCTTTGGCAATGGCCTAATATTGCTGCGCATTGGAACTTTCCGGAACGTTATCGCGGTCTCGTGATGGAAGTACTGACTACTACTAATTGTGAGGAAGTAGAACTCTATATGAATGGTAAATTGATGGGGCGTGAACGTACTGACAACTATACTAATAACACTATAGTATGGAATCTGCCCTATAACCCTGGTAAGCTTGAGGCTAAAGGATTTAATCAAGGTAAGGAGGTCGCTAATTATGAGATACTAAGTGCTGATAAACTGGCAAATCTCAAGGTGGAGGCTGACCGTAGAGAAATAAAGGCAGACGGACAAGATCTTGTACACCTTTCTCTCACTTTAGTAGATGATAAAGGGGTACAAGTACAAACAGACAATCGTCATATCAAGGTACATGTAAGTGGTGAAGGAAGGTTGGTTGCTTTAGATAGTGGTGAATTGCGCGCCGAAAATACTTTTTTCAAAGACAATGTGCAGAGCTATTTTGGCCGTGCTTTGGTTACTGTGCAAGCTACGCGCAAACCGGGTACTATTCGAATCGAGATAGAGGTAGAAGGACTGGAGAAGTCTTTCATACAAGAAATCTTGGTTCGATAAATAATAGAATTTAGCTATACAATTTATTATTAACATCCTTCACTATATCCCGCAATAAATGAAGAGTGGCGGTTGAGGTGGAGGATGTTGTATTTTTGAATGATGATGGTGAAATCTTATTTTAAGATTAAAAGCTTCTTGTTTTAAAATTGCATGTTAAATTAGACAATGAAATTTCTTCCTTTGCGGTAAATAATATTGGACTAGTTATTGTTTGATTTTTTATTTATAAAGGTTTTGACACGTCTTTATCAACTTGTAAATGGATTAAGGATTATTAGTAGGTAATAAAAATATCGATTCCTTTTATGAAAATAGCCGATATTTTAGTATATTATAAAGAGGCACTGGATATATAGTTTACATAATGGAGAATAATTCTTGTTTTATAGGTACTTATGGACGGAATAGATAGATAATGCAGGTGCTTTTTAATTTTGTGTACTTAATTTTCTATAATATAGTAATATCAGTAATCCCGTTACGAATTTTATTATCGATAATGAGAGTACTGATACTTCTATTTAAGAGAATATTTTATGCGGTTGGTTCCTGTTTTTTTATTTTGTAGTCAGAATAATTTTATATGTCTTGACTATACCCTTATAATCAAATTTCACAAACCCTGCCCCTGGAACTGATTGGGGTTGGGAAACCTGAACTTTTACATCTGAACTGCTTGCTGATGCTGATATAATCGGTATTTTAGTGGCATTGAATGGGAGTTTGACGCTGGTTTCATACTGATTATAATCTAAAATTCCGTTGGCATTAGTAGCTCTTACTGGATATTTGGGTAAATTAATAGTTTTTCCATTGACAGTGATATTTACTGAAGGCACTACAGGATAGGTGATTTTTTTCTTGTCTGAACTGAAGCCTAATCCTGCAAAATCGAAAAGTATCTCCTGTACATTACTTTCCGCAACTAAATAAATAGCATGTTTTTTGTCTAAATGATCTACGACACTTGATATGTTAGCCACAAATCTTGTTATGGTTTGTGCTGATCCTGCAGGGACAGTTATTTGTCCGATTCTTCTTCCTCTCCACGCATTGTTACCCCAGGGACCATCTAGCCAGATGTTTATTTTGAATGCTTTGTTTGTTTTGGGTGCAAGAAATAAATTAATTTTAGTATTATTCCCCGGTTTGGTTCCCTCAAAAGCTTTTAATCCTTTTTTGTTCTGATTGAGTCCACCGAATCCAAAGTATTTATAGCCGATGATCTGGCCATTTTTTACATTGGTAATTGGCATGTGGTTATCCCATATATCCCATGAATCCTGCATCGTATGTATGTCTGAAAGATAACATGCATATCCGGCCGAATAATATTGATAAGGGTCGAGTCCATAGATATGGAATCCTTCTGAAGTCACTTCAGCTCCCGTATATTCTTCTCCGTTGCTGCTTCTTGCCGTCCACTCATTATCTTTACGGTAGGGGTCATAAGCCCTTATAATCACTTTTCCTCCTTCCGCAACCGATTTTTCATCATACTCGATTTTAATTGGAGCCACCATCGACTGACGTGCAAAGCCGCTTCCTCGTGGAGGCCGATGATAGAACACATACCATTGACCGTTGATTTGTTCAATACTACCATGTGTATTGTGCGCGGCATTTGTTGTTTGCAGGGCTGTACCGTCTTGATTAAGCTCTGGTGCACGTGAATCGACCAAAACGCCTCCACTTTTCCACGGCCCCAAAGGAGTATCACCAAAAGCATAACGTAGCGAAGAATTAGTACTGTTTAGTCCATAATCAGGACCGGAATATCCGCTGTAGATCCACACATATTTGTTTCCGACTTTCCGTATGGAAGAAGCCTCAAAGAAGTTGAACGCTTTGAGATCCTCACCCGAATAGACATAGGGGAACTGGGTTCCTTCAGCATCTTTAAGCACGCCATATTTATGACTGGCAGGTATAAAGGACTTAATAATTTGCTTTCCCGGTTTTAGTGAATACATCGTCTGCTGGTCTAATTCGGCAGCGGATGATTTCTGAAATCCCCAGAATCCATAAGCACGGAACCCGATTTTATAGTCAGGGTCGGCAGGGTCTGTGATGTTCTCTACATAGACGGACGGATCAAATCCCATGATGCTTCCCGGCAGTGTGTTTTTGCCGTCGGCACTAAGATTGATCGGGGTAAAGGGACCATCCGGTCGATTTCCCTTAGCCACCATTGCTTCTCTTTTTCGTCCGCGACTATGAGGATATAAATAGTATTCTTTCGTACCGTCTTTTTTCTTTATTTCAACCAAATCCGGAGCAAACATTATATCCCACTGCCCGTCTATAGCATAAGTAAATATAGGTCCTTCATCCCGCCAATCGGATAAATCCTCCACCGGAGCCGACCAAGCCCTTATATCCAATCCGCAATAACTATCACTCCTGACATCGTGAGAACCTATGATATAAACACGGTATTTACCGGGATTGTCTGGATCTTCAAAGACACGGGGTTCACCATCCGGCACGTGTTCCCATAAAGGGAGGTAAGGATTGCCTTGTGTATGGAATGAATGTTTCGGAGAGTTTGGTACAGTCTCTTTAGACGACTTGCCAAAGTTCTCCGGTGCAACTATCAAAAGAGCGGTTATGGCTACTATCAGCCATTTTTTATCGTTTCTGAAATTAAGTGTATTCATATTTAATCGACTATTTTCTTTTTACTTTCATACTATTTATTACTTTCACATATTCATTATTCTCTATATTTCATTACTTCATTGGTGGCTTCGGATCTAAGATGCTCGCCTACTTTCTTATTGAAAGTGATTTTGAATGAATAAGCATAGTCACATGGTTTATTCTTTGGGAATGATAATTTTAAGCCTTTGTCTGTTTTTGTCCATTTTATTTGTTCTTTTGAACCTAAAAGGCTCACGCTCAGAATCTCGGCATCAGCAATAGCCTCTTTATCCAAAGAGGTAATTAATAACTCGTTTTTATCCCAATTTAATGCAATGGCATAGAAGTCGTTCCCTTTCGTTGTAAAACGAATGTCACGTGCTGTATAGGCGGTTGCTTTATTGTCACTAAAAGTTCCTTTTGTAGGATTGGCATCACCTTCCCCGAATTTTTTCCAGCAGCGTGTTCCATAAATGGCATCTCCGTTTACCTCCAGCCATTTTCCGATAGAAAGTAAAATACTCTTCTGCTCTTCAGTAATAGTGCCATCGGCACGCGGGCCGATATTAAGCAATAAGTTCCCATTTTTGCTTACAATGTCAATCAAATCATGGACGATTTGTTCAGGTGTCTTATTTACCTCGCCATCAACATAAGCCCAGGATTTTTTTCCTACAGATGTGTCGGTTTGCCAGGGGAACTGCATCATCTTTCCGGATTTTCCACGTTCCATGTCCCAGACTTGGATATTGGTTGGGTAGCCCTGCTTGGTATTCACTACCACACCCTCTCCCCAATCAAGTGCATTGTTGTAATAATAGGCCATGAACTTATTGAAATAGGGCATCAGAACACAGTTGTTTACCGTCCAGTCAAACCATATCAGTTTAGGCTTATATTTATTGATCAGTTCATAGGTATGGGTGAGCCATTCACGGGCAAAATCATCTGTATATTTTTCATTTTTGTATCGTCTGCCATACAAAGAGAGGGTTGTGTCTTGTACATCGGAAGGAAAATCCATACCTCCATTGAAAAACCAGGCATTTTCAGCCTTATGTGTAGATAATCCGAATACGAAACCTTCTTTTTCCAGTTCTTTTTTCAATGCCCCGATTATGTCTTTCTTAGGCCCCATTTTCACAGAGTTCCATTCGTTGAGATCACTGTTATACATGGAAAAGCCATCATGATGTTCGGCGACGGGAACAACGTATTTTGCTCCGGACTTTTTAAATACTTCCACCCATTCTTTTACATTAAATTTTTCTGCTTTAAATAATGGGATAAAGTCTTTATAGCCGAACTTTTCTTGAGGGCCCCATGTTTCAATGTGGTGCTTATATACTTTGTGATCTTTCAAATACATATGACGGGCATACCATTCATTATTAAAAGCAGGAACCGAATAAGGCCCCCAATGTATAAATATGCCGAATTTGCCATCGACAAACCAGTCCGGAAACTTGTAGTTTTCTGCGATATTATCCCAATTAGGCTGAAAAACGTCTGTTCCTTTGGGTGATGCAACTGATTCGATGTTGCATGCCAGCTTTTTTATAGACTGGCAGGACAATAGTATTATTGCTGTTAATAGGAATATAAAGCTCTTTTTCATATCTGTCTCAAGTCTCTAATCATTATTGATAGGCGTAAATTTGAAGTTACTAAAACGGGCCTTACCGTTACCACAGGTAAATATGCCCGGTAGCATACTCATGAATCCACCGAGCGTATTATTGTTGAATCCGGATATTTCCATGCCCCAATCATCCTTCAGCCATGTCTTACCGTCCAAGCTATACGTACCCGACACTATGTGGTGGTCGTTCTTCAGACGAAGCCAGATGCGAGAAGTCTCTTTGTGTGAACCCCGTCTGGAAGTGCTTTCACGACGATAGGAGTAACGTGCCGTTGGACTGATGCCTGCCCCTACCATATATTTATTGTTGTACCATAATACTAATCCTGCTGTTGCATCACCCTCAAATTCTATCTCAACTTCAAGTTCATAGGCATGACATCCGCCCACAAACAATAGCGGAGAAGAATTGTGAGGTGAGTCCCCTTTACCTTGAATAGTTATGGTATTGGCATCAACAGAGTATCTGTCAGAAGAAAATTCCCTGTAGAAACGCCATTCCTTTCCGACACGGAACTCGCTCAAGTGTTGAAGCATACCGACTTGCCCCTGAGAGGTAATAGGCTTCTTTATTGGTTTATCGCAAGCGACTCCTTTTTTCAGACGAAGCCAACCATCATTCGTCCATTCAAGCGGTTCGATAAGAGTTTGGCGTCCAAGATTGAGGTAGCCTTTTTCATATGCATGATATACGATGTACCAATTGCCATCGGGCGTGTCAATCAGAGAACCATGCCCCTTGTTCCACCATTTTTCATCATTATCGGATGTGTGAACTACAGGATTGTATGGCGAATTCTCCCAAGGTCCATTGATAGATTTAGAACGGGCTAATACAGCCATGTGAGCGGTGGGAGGTCCAAGCGTACCACCTTCGGCACACATCAGATAATAATAACCGTTGATGTATCTCACCTTTGGAGCTTCCAGACCAAATCCGGTGGTAATCCATTCTTTGGGGAAGCGCCAACCGTCATAGACTTTTTCTACATTGCCTTTGATTGAAAGGCCATCATCCGCAAGTCTTACCCTGTGACCTCCACTCAAGAAAAGCCACCGCGTGCCATCTTCACCTGCAGCGTGTCCCGGATCAATATGTTTAACATTCAGGTTAACAGGCTCACTCCACGGACCGTAAGGAGAATCGGCCCAAACCACATAATTACCTCCCTTTGGCGCGCCGGCCACGGTGAAGTAGATGTAATATTTGTCACCATGCTTCAATATGTCAGGTGCCCAAACTGAACCTAAGTACTCCTTCAGTGCAAAGCTGATAGGTTCCCAATTCACAAGGTCTTTGGAGTGAAGTACCGTCAGACCGGGCATATAATCGAATGAAGAATGAGTCATGTAATAATCCGAACCGTCACGCATAATTGAGGGATCGGCATAATCACCCTGAAGAATAGGATTGAGATAGTATCCATTATGCTTTTGGGCGAAGCAGTCTCCACTAGTCGATATTGAAACACCGAACAACAATAATATAACTACGATATTCTTTATCATATAGCATTTTATATTTTGATTAAAAAATGTGCCTTATTTATCACTGATCCTGGAGGATAATACCACCCATGGCTTGAATGGTTACTTTAGCATAGCCATCCTTTCCTGCATTCTGAGTTTTGATTATAAAGGATGGGAAAAGATTCTCCTTCTTTTATGTAGGCTATCAAAAACTTTTAGAGGGTTTTCCCATATAGCTATAGTGACTATTATCAGGGTTGACTACGATCTTTTCGAGCACTAGCTCCGGGTCTATCATATATATTTTTATAGTATGCATACCAGCTTTGCAGCTCCCCATTGTTTCGTCTACCCATCGCATCCCGTCAAGAGTGTCCGAGCGCCTTTTTTTATCATATGCAGCCAGAGCAAATTTCTTGTTAATAGGAGGTAATGGTTTCAGATACTTGGACCGTGCAATGTTTTCCGGAGTATATTCCTTGAATATGTTGTTCATACCTTTGCGCATGTCCAATATATGCGGTTCTTCATTGTCGACAGATACAGCCATTCTTAATCCACGGGTCGGATCTATATCTTGTGTCGGTAATATGCCGAGGGCTATGGTCAAATCTCCATCTTCAGGTAGATAGATGTCGTATTCCATGCGTGGAGCATCAGCGATTTTTGTAATGGGGGCAGTAACAGGATCAACAAGCATACAACCTTCTTCGCGACCAAGGTCGGGAGCAAATGTCCATTGGGCTTTTTTACCTGCAGCAATACGGTTGTATTGATAAGCAGGAATAGAGAACTCTCCGGCTCCGCCAAAGTAGTGACTTTCTATCGAAGGAATGGGATATTTCTTTGCATTGACTTTAACGGCTACTCTACTGTTACCATCCGAGATAGACACTTCGCCTTGATGATTACCTAATACGAGTTGATTCCAATCTATGGAAACTGTCAAGCGAGTCTCTTTTTCGACATTTCCTTTGCTTTGACTGACCTCAATCCAGGGCTTATTGGTTGTAGCTGTGAAAATGAAGTTTCCTACACCTTTATTGTAGACATCTATATAGTAATTATTGTCCTCGAGTACTTCGAAAGTGGGTAGAGAGAGTGTTGTGACAGTGCTGGACCACGAAAGTTCACTTCCTTCAACAGCCACTCCCATAGTAGGGACCGAAAGAGGGGTGACAAGTTCGAGTGGAGGGAGTTCATTTACTTTAGGCATGGGCCAACTAACATAGCCAATATGGTTATCGCTCATCATATTGAGCCATTTGCCATCAGATATGCATTGATTGTAGTAATTACTGAGTTTTTTATCAAGTTCAAACAGTGCGCCGGCTCTATCTGCAAACTCGTTAGCTGATACACGCCCCTGCTTGGCATAGATATGATTCTTACCTGCCGCAATGTACATTTCAGCCACTCCTGCTGATGCTTTAGTGGGATAAAGCACTAATTGATAGTAGGCGTCTTTGGCTTCGGGAGCTATTTTATATTCCAGAGTCTCGGCTTTGGTTACAATGTCATGCCACAACTGAAGCACACGGTCTGATTCATGATAGTTGACATGACTGAAGATTTCCGGATTTTGTACCTCCGCCTTGCGCATCAGGTTATATTTTGAATACTTGGACACAATATCTGCAATTTCTGCTGCATGCTCCTCTCCAAAAATCCGTTTAGCCCATTCTACGGTATAATCATCGGCCTCATTTGGAGAAATTGCATCTGGCTCCCAAGCATAACGCATGATGAAATCTATAGGTAGTTCTTTAGGTTTCAAATCACCTACATTTATAATCCAAATCCGGTCAATTCCAGTCTGGTAGGCTAGATTGAGTTGTTCTCGCAGTTTGGGAATGGTAGTCGTATTCACCCATCTATCGTTAGCGGGGCCGCCATTCATGTCAATGTGATAGTATAACCCCAAACCACCTTTGCGATTTTTTTCCTTTGTTGGTCCTGTACGTCGGATTTGTCCCCAATTATTGTCACAAAATAATAACGTTACGTCATCAGGTACTGTAAGGCCGGCATCATAATAGCGTTGGACTTCGGTAAAGATAGCCCAAAGTTGTGGTATTTCAGAGGCCTTCTTTCCATATACTTCTTCTATGATTTTACGCTGCCCCTTGACTACATCTTTAAGAACACGAATATTTTCTTCATCATCACCCTTTCCCATAGGTGAATCACCATCGCCACGCATGCCTATGGTGATGATATTGTCAAAATGTTTGTTTCGTTCCAATCCTTCTCTGAAAAACTTGTCTATGTTTTCTTTATTATTGATATAATCCCAAGGACCTATTTCCTTACGGCGTTTGGTATATTCTTTGTGAGCGCGCATCATAGGTTCGTGATGCGAAGTTCCCATTACAATGCCATATTCATCGGCAAGTACTGGACTCATCGGGTCATCCTCATTGAAAGCATTAGCCCACATGGCAGGCCATAAATAATTAGCTTTCAGACGCAGGAGAAGTTCAAATATATGGACATATAACTTCGAATTAACACCGCCAAACTTCTCACGTCCCCAACTGGCAAACGACGGATGTTCGTCGTTGATAAAGATACCACGATATTTCACTTTAGGCGAGTCTTGGATGTATTTCCCTGATTTTACATAGATATTATTGTTTTTCTTAATAGGTACATCAGCCCAATAATACCAGGGAGATACGCCTATTTTTTCGGAAATGTCATAGACTCCATAGATTGTTCCGCGTTTGTCACTGCCAGCAACGACCAGATAATTATCCACTGTTTGGATAAGGAATGATTCCCATTTACCTCTGACTGAAGAAACATCTATTTTTTTTTCAGCAATGAGCCGGTCGATGATTTTACTTTTGCCAATCGTTCCGACAATTATTCCGGACTGCCCTATGGAAACAGTTTCGTTGGGTTTGGCAGAAACACCGGAAACCCTTTGTATGTCTTCGGTTAGATCTGTTACTGCCCGTCTTACACCTTTCCAGTCCGACGGGTCAACATATATGTCTGTAGCTTTTTTATTTTCTACTATGGTAAAAGTATTCTCTGCTTTTTCATATATTACGTACTGGGGAAGTAGATTATATCCATTTCCTGCCCGTGAATAATTGGCGACTGCCATGCATATTACACCAAGAAGAATAATTGTTTTTTGTTTAATTGACATCGTTGATTATTGATTAATGTTGTTTTATAAGATGATTTTCATTAGTAGCCTATGTTTGCACCATAAAAATACAATGCCCCATAACTCCAGTTGGCTCCTTTGATACCGGGAAAATTCGGTCTGTCCATCGTCAGTAGAACATATCGATAAGAATATCCTTCCGGAAGTGGCACAAGACTGGCCCAGACACGTTTGGCTGGTTCAGGCCAATGAGGTTGTAAATCCAGGTTCAATTCACCGAGCAATTCAAGATCAGGGTAAGAATGTGCCCGTAAATTACCAAGCCCACCCATAAATGCGTAATATTTGCCCCCTATTTTTTGGATAGATGTGCCTGTTGAATTCATTTTGATAGGTTTTGCAACGGAGGTAAATTTCCCATCCCAAGTGTCCGATTCGAAAGTTCCTGAAACAATGGTACGATTCGTTAATACGCTTGTCAGTAGCCTCCATTTTTTTGCATTTGTATCATAAAAAATGCAAGGGTCTTCGTTATGCCCGGAGATATTGCTTGTTTCAATCCGTCTTGCTTTCATAACAGAGAATCCTCGCCGGGGATCTTTCGATGATGTAGCTGTTATTAATCCGCTTCCTGATCTTAGTTCTCTGTTGGCTGTTCCTCCAAAATCGCATGCATATGCTTTCCATTCATTTGTATTCCGGTCATAGAAAAGATGTGATGCATAGTCGTTTCTTAATAGACCATCTCCATGGTCGAACACAATCATGCCTTCGAAGCGGACGTCAAATACAGAAGGATCCACACTAAGTACCCCCTGTGCAGATTGAAAAATGTCAATGCCTCGGCAACTGAAAGTAAACCAAAGGCGATTTTGATCCATATAAGGGCTAAGATCTTCGTAGGATATCAAACGAATGTCAGCCTGGCCGATTCCTGTAGAAAGATAAGAACGTGCTCCGGAAATTTCAACTTCTCCCTGAAGATTAGAGATCAGGTTGAATGTTGATGCTGCAGCTGTCTGTATGGAGCGAAAATCTATCACACTACTAAAGTTCTCTTTAACCGATATGTATCCTAAATAAGTGGTATGACCATACTGCTCAATAAATGCTCCCAGTGAATGACCGTAGAGTTGTGCCCTTAGTGTAAACTTGCCATTGGGAATAGTAGATGAATATTTCACTTCCCTTTCCACATTCCCATCTTTATAAATCCTTAGGTAGATACCGTTTTCGGTTGAAGAAGATTTTGCGAAAAGCTGAACTCTGTCTTTCAATCCTAAACGGGCCAGTTCAAAACCTACTTCGGTAACTTTGTCTCCATCATGAGAGAGGGAATGGATATCTATCTCATAAGTAGCATATGGATTGACTCCACCTATATAGAAACTAGCAGGAATTTTGCCACATTCTTTATTAAGTAACAGTCTACCTTGATTACTTTTAGCATGGAAAGAGGTGTCGCATTGCTGCTTCCCCGACAGGGAAGGAACGAATGCCGGATGCATGGACTCGAATGAGACGATCTCAGAGGGAACAAATTCTGATAACGGTATGTTGTTTGAGAAAATGAATCTCCTCACTGCGAGTCTGTGAAATTTAAGATCCAAAGGCTTCACAGAATCTGTATCTACGTTTTGAGCAAATAAATCGCTGAAACCGGAAAGGAAGCAAATGAATAAAATTAAATGGCGTATCATATCATTGGCATTTTTTATGTTTATATAGGGCTATTTTTTGTTGTAAGAGAAAGTGCTTGAATTATCCATTGCTGAATGAGCGACAACTGATACTTTATATTTATTTGCCGTTGTTCTCCATCCTTTGTTATTTGAATCCCATCTTAATAAATCATTTTTAGAGATATTGAAGTTTACACTTTTAGTTTCTCCTTTTTTTATGAATATTCGTTTGAAATCTACTAATTTCTCTTTTAGTCCCTCTTTTTCCCATTCTGGTGATGATACATAACATTGAACAACTTCTTCTCCGTCATACTGCCCGTTATTGGAAATTTGAGTGGTAACACAGATAGAATCATTTCCTGCGAAATGAGTTTTATTCACTTTCGGGGCGGAATATTTGTATGAAGTATAACTTAGACCATAACCAAATGGAAATAAAACTTCTCCTTTAAAGTATTGATAACTTCTTCCATTTCTAACATTATAATCATCCATGGGTGGTAACTGCTTTTCATTAGCGAAGAAAGTAACCGGTGTTTTCCCTGAAGGATTTACTTTTCCGAACAGTATGTCACTAATGGCTTGTGCTTCTCCTTGTCCGCTAATCCATATATTTAATAACGCTTTCGGTTTTTGCACAATATTCTTGAGTGATATGGCAGTGCCGCTACTTATTAATAATATTGTATTGGGGTTGGCTTTGGTGACTTTATTAATCAGTTCTTCTTGAGAATTATGTAGGTGGAGATTCTTTCGGTCTCTTCCTTCCGATGAATTGTCGTCCCTTAAGAATAAGATAACAAGATCTGAATTCTCGGCAATCGTTTCAGGGGTTTCTTTTTGGGTGCTGAAAGGAGGTCTCCATGATAATTCTACAGGAGACTGAACATTTATTGCTTTACATTCTATTTTAATGTTATACTTCTTGTCTTTGTTTAACGGTAAATTGAAAGACTCCTTGATTTTGTTGTTGGTTTTGTTGATAACTATAGAATCATTAATAAATAATTTGATATTACCAGAACCACTGAAAGTGAATGTGTAATTGCCGCTATTTGGAGGTGTTAGTGTTGATTGCCAACGTGCTGATAATTGTTGATATTTTTTTAATTGTTTATCTTTTGACGGAATAAGGCTTAGTGATAAATCCTGTCGTATTAAATCGGGCTCTCCTGTCAGATTGTTATTTATGAAATACTCTCCTGTGAATCCTAATATGCCATCATAAGCTTCTTTCTCAGAACGGACTAAATAATTGGCAGGTATTATTTCATCATTTACTTGTTCATTAATCCATGTTATCTTTGCTTTCTGACCGACTTCTGCTGTAATGCATTCCAGAAGTGTTGTGTTGTGTTCTGGCGTGCCACTGTAATCTCCATAGTAAACACTCGTGAATGCTTCTCCGATTAGGCCAATTTTCTTTATCTTTTTATTACCAAGTTTTAATGGAAGCATCTTATCATTCTTTAGTAGAATAATTGATTTTTGTGATGCTTCTAATGCCAATTGTCTATGCTGGGAGCACTCTACGACAGAGTCCGGTATATGTGTATATGGGTTTTTCCCTGATTGATCATTTATTCCAAGGCGGAAGCGCAGAGTCAGTACCCTTTTGAGGGCTTTATCTATGTCTCCTATGTTAATCAGTCCTTTTTCATAGGCCTTTCTTAGCCCTTCGCGATATTCATCCCGTAGAGACATGTCGCAGCCTGCTTTTAATGCTAAAGCAGCTGCTTCCTCTAAAGTTGTCGCATATTTGTGATGTGTATATAATTTATCAATAGCCGAACCATCGGAAATGACGACTCCTTTAAATCCCCATTCTTTTCTAAGGATATCTGTTAATAGATAACTGTTTGCACAACAAGGAATTCCATTTAGAGCATTATAAGCCCCCATTACAGATGCTGCTTTAGCAGTTGTAATGGCTGCCTGAAAAGCAGGGAAGTAGTATTCCCGTAATGACATGTCATCTACAGTAGCCGAGCCACCCAACCTTCTGTTTTCTTCATTATTGGCAACAAAATGTTTTGCTGTAGCTACTGTTTTTAAATAGGTCGGGTCTTCTCCTTGTAACCCTTCAATAAAAGCAACTCCCAACTGGCTTGTTAGATAAGGATCTTCACTGAAACATTCGGATGTTCGTCCCCATCTTGGATCACGGGCAATATTGAGCGTTGGAGAGAAGAAAGTAAGCCCTTCATGGCGATCACTATACCCTTTATTACGTAATGCTTTATGATATTTGGCACGGGCCTCATCCGAGATCGCAGTGCTGATACGTTTTATCAGATCAACATCCCACGTCGAACCTAACCCTATTGGTTTAGGAAAAACCGTAGCTTTACCTGCTCTGGCAACTCCGTGTAAGCATTCACTCCACCAATCGTACCTTATTATATTAGCATGGGCTATTTCCGGAGCTTTTGCACAAAGAAGGTCAATTTTATCCTTGGTTGTTAGTTGCTTTTCCAATGTTGCCACTTTTTCTTCTATGCTACTTTGTGCGTAGGTGTTTATGGAAATAGTACAAATTGAGATAATAAGTAATTTTTTTATGTTCATGGCATTTAAATTTTTTATAAAATAGATTCTTGAAATCATGGCGTTTGCAAATGTAGATTATTTGCTGTTTTTATAAACCATGTTTTGATACGTATACTTTCAGAAAAGATACATTTTGTTTTTTATTTCTTTTAATTACGGGTGGATTAATGTTTCTAAATTGTAGTTACGTGAAATAAAGTGTTGTGTTGTCTTTTTATGCTTTTTCAAAGTGTAACTTTCTGTGTATTTATAATTAGATTAATTATTTGTTCTCGTAGTTTTTATGTGTCTTTTGATTATGGGCTTTGTGTTTTCAATGTTGTATTTTTGCAAGAAAATGTAACGTATGTAAGTTGTGATGTTTCGGTGGCGTTATGAATTGAATTAAATTATAGGAGGGATAAAGGAAAAACTGTCTAAATTTGCAATATGAAAAATATTGCAATTTTGATTGTGATAGAATTAAATAAATTCAAAGGTTAGGTATTAGATTTATAAAGTTAGATTGGAAATTTTTTCCTTTGCTCCGCTTTTTAATGGGGCAAAGAGAAAATTTTCAGTTTGGAGGAATAAGAAAATATTTAAATAATAAATTTATTGAAATATAATACTCTAAGATCTATGGTTGAAAAAACAGACTATAATTGGGGAGATGGGGCTGCAAATCTGATTTCTCAGATGATAATGTTCCAACTCTTTTTTATACAGATATATTGGGTGTTAAGGCAACGGTAACTGGAGCAATATTACTGTTTGTTACTTATTCTGATGTGTCTATAAATTTGATTCTAGGTGTTTCTACAAATAGAATGAATGTTTATAGCAGAAAATATCGTCCATGGCTGTTGTGGATTGCTATTAATGTACAACAATCTTCTAGAAATGATAAAGTCGATATTCACATAATTCAGCAGCAATTCAGTTCTATTGTAGCTGCAAATTACGTAGAAAATTAAAGAAACTCATTCAGAGGAGGGACAATCTGATTTTTAAACAGGCTGATAAGTTTGTTGAATTTAGAGAGAAGAATAATTTAGTAATTATGGGTTGCTTTGATATGGAATCGTAACTTGTTTTATGATCCTATGTAAATAAAAAAGGGGGAAATGCATCTATAGAAATTCTAAAACAGTCGATGAGAAAACATATCATTACGGTTATGAAATGATATAGAAGATATATAATAACTCTTGAAGACAAGTGATAACCTATAATTAATTTGTATTTATGTTCCGTACAAATTTGTTGATTTGATAACCATAACATTGCAAAATAAAATACTTTCAGGATATATTGTTATCCTGATTGTTGTCGGATGTATGTCGTTCATTTTGTTTTATGAACGGTCGCGGGTACGTAATATTGAGAATGAATATTCTGAAATTGTACGTATACGCCACCATATTCATACCGCCCATCAGGACATAACCGAACTTGCCACTTTGGGTGAATCGGTTATGGCTTGGGAGAGGGAAGACTACCAAGAATATCATAACCGACGGTTATTGGTAGACAGCTTATTGCAGACTCTGGAATCCGAATGTGGTGAAATGGTACAAACCGGTGCGGTAGACACGTTGCGTTATCTGTTAGCTGATAAGGAGTATCATTTGCTTCATATTATGCAGGTGTTTCATGGACAGGAAAAGGCTGACAGTCTGTTGGCAAGGCAACTTCCCATAGCCTTAAAGCAGATAGCTCGTCCCTATCGGACAACCCGCAGGAAGGGAGGAATTGCCGGACTGTTCGGGGCTAAGGAAACTGTACAGGTATTGCCGTCTTCTAAAGAACTATATTCTTTGAATGAGAAGTTGGTCTCCATGCAGGAGAAACGTGTACATGATATGTCCATATACACTGACAGTCTACGCAGGAAAAACAAGGAGCTGAACCGTAGGTTATCCGAACTTGTCGTTTATCTGGATAAACAGGTACAAAATGCTTTTTCTCATAGGGAACAGCAGATGAATAATGCCTGGAAGGTATCCCACCGTCTTATGACCGGTGTATTTACCGTAGCTGTCATTCTGTTGTTAGTGTCATATCTGATAATTCAAAAAGATATTGTAACCAGAGAAAAACAGAGGAAAAAACAGCAAGGGATAATTGAAGAGAATGAGGGATTGTTGCAGATGCGCAAGAATATTATCCTTACCGTATCGCATGATATACGGGGACCACTCGGTAATATTATCAACAGTGCTGAACTGGCTATGGAGACGCGTGAAAAAAAGAAGAGGAACGGTTACCTGGAGAATATTCTGGCATTGAGCCGGCATATTCTGCATCTGGTCTGTGACCTGATGGACGTATACCGGATTAATGAGGCGAAGGATATCCGGAACAGTGTTCCTTTTCATCTGTCCGGTTTACTTGGAAGAATTGCGGAAGGTTACCGGCAGAAAGCCAATGGGAACGGCCTGCTTTTTGAGGACCGGCATGAACATGCGGACATTACGGTAAAAGGGGATGCGGACAAGATTGAGCAGATACTTGGCAACCTGCTGACCAATGCCATCAAGTTTACACGTTTTGGGAAGATCTGTTTTCTGTCCGAATATTCCGCCGGTAAGTTGTCCGTGAAGGTTATTGATACGGGGATAGGCATGGATGAGGAGACACTCAGCCGTATATTCCGTCCTTTTGAGCGTGCGGCACAGGAAGTCAGTTCGGAGGGGTTCGGACTGGGGCTTTACATAACAAACGGATTGGTTAATGCTTTGGAAGGTCATATTCATGTGGAGAGTGTACCGGGTAAAGGAACTACCTTCCTGCTGACTTTACCTCTTCCGGAAACGGATGAGGAACCGGAAGGGGAAGAAGTAATATCGGAGACTTCTCTGGTTCTTCCAGAAAAGGTACTGGTTGTGGATGACGATCCTGTTCTGCTGAGAATAATTTACGATATGTTATTACGTAATGGCATTATCTGCATCACTTGTTCCAATGTGAAGGAGGCGGTGGCGGAACTACGGAGGGAGAATTGCGACTTGATACTTACAGACATCCAGATGCCTGAAACAGACGGTTTCGGATTACTGAAACTATTACGCAATTCGGATATCGGTAACTCACGTCGTATTCCTGTAGCTGCCATGACAGCCCGTGGTGACGGAGATTCGGGAATTTATGTAAAGCAAGGGTTCTGTGGCTGTTTACATAAGCCTTTCACCATGAATGGGTTACTTGTATTCATCTCTGCAATGGTCTCCCGGAGCGGTGAGCCCGAAGCGGAGTTCTCATTCAATTTCTCTCGTTTGCTGGAAGAAATCACAGACAGGAAGGAGACGTTCGTTTTGCTTATAGAGGAATCCAGGAAAAACATGGAGGAGCTGGAAAAAGCCCTTCAGACTTTTGCCCGTGGAGACATGCGCATGGTGGTACACCGGATGTTTCCGGTATGGGAATTACTGGATGCCGGTTTTATCCTGCAAACCTATCGTAATGTATTGCATGACAGGAATGTGGATAATCATATCGTAATGAAGCATACCCGGAGGGTTATCGGATGGATAAAGCGGTTGATTGACGAGTCTCAAAAAATCTTAGAAAATGAAACAGATGAAA
>ERZ791625.616-NODE-616-length-22931-cov-9.036589_pt1 | contig 22931 bp, 18 predicted proteins | sample MGYA00510267_ERZ791625 | MGnify/ENA primary metagenome ERZ791625 (study PRJEB30046, sample SAMN00715229) | human gut metagenome | study: EMG produced TPA metagenomics assembly of the A metagenome-wide association study of gut microbiota in type 2...
AGAAGTCTCGGCGCAGCCTGCGCAGGAGCCAGAAAACTCAAGCAGCGGCTGGTTGAACTGAGAACCCTTGACGGAAATATCGGAAACAACACCAGGGATGTTGTCCTTCTTGCGGATGTTCTCGACGCAGTAATCGAAAGCAGCCTGCTGTGCAGCCTGGCTCTCCTGCGGCTTCATCTCGATCGCCTTGGTCGGGCAGACGGTGACACATTCGCCGCAGCCCATGCAGTCCAGCGGAGAGACAGCCATGGTGAACTTGTACTCGCTAGCCTTGGGCTTGGTGTCAGCCAGCTTGGTGCTTTCGGGAGCATTAGCAGCTTCGTCAGCAGTCAGGCAGAACGGACGGATGGTAGCATGAGAGCAGACGAATGCACACTGGTTACACTGAATGCACTTCTCAGCATCCCACTCGGGAACCATAACAGCGGTGCCGCGCTTCTCGTAAGCGGAAGCACCCTGCTCCCACTCGCCGTTTGCGTTAGCAACGAAAGCAGAGACAGGCAGGCTGTCGCCGTCCATACGAGCGATGGGCTCCATGACGTCGCGGATCTGCTTGACCAGCTCGGGACGGCCAGCCAGCTCCTTCGGAGCGGGATCGGCCTCGGGGTTGGACCAGGAAGCGGGGACGTCCACCTTGTGGATGGCGTCAACACCGGCATCGATGGCCTTCCAGTTCATCTCAACGACGTCCTGACCCTTCTTGCCGTAGCTCTTCTGAGCTGCCTGCTTCATGAAGTTGACGGCGTCCTCGATGGGCATAACGTCAGCCAGCTTGAAGAAAGCGGACTGCAGGATGGTATTGGTGCGCTTGCCCATACCGATCTCGATAGCCTTGTCGATCGCGTTGATGGTGTACAGCTGGATGTTGTTGTCAGCGATGTACTTCTTGGCCTCAGCGTTCAGGTGATGGCCCAGCTCCTCATCGTTCCACTGGCAGTTGATCATGAACACGCCGCCGGGCTTGACATCCTGGACCATCTTCATGCCCATGTGGATGTAAGCGGGGTTGTGGCAGGCCACGAAGTCAGCCTGGTTGATGTAGTAGGGGCTGCGGATGGGCTTGTCGCCGAAACGCAGGTGGCTGATGGTCACGCCGCCGGTCTTCTTGGAGTCATACTGGAAGTATGCCTGAACATACTTATCAGTGTGGTCGCCGATGATCTTGACGGAGTTCTTGTTAGCACCGACGGTACCGTCGCCGCCCAGACCCCAGAACTTGCACTCCTTGGTGCCAGCTGCTGCGGTGATGGGAGCGGGCTTGACCTCAGGCAGAGACAGGCCGGTGACATCATCGGTGATGCCGAGGGTGAAGCGCTCCTTCGGCTGATCCTTCTCCAGCTCCTTGAACAGAGCGAAGATGGAGGACGGGGGAGTGTCCTTGCTGCCCAGACCGTAACGGCCGCCGGTCAGGATGACATCATTCTTGCCAGCCTCACGCAGGGTAGCTGCGACATCCAGGTACAGGGGCTCGCCCAGAGAGCCGGGCTCCTTGGTGCGGTCCAGAACTGCGACCTTCTTAGCGGTAGCAGGCAGGACCTTCAGCAGAGCGGAGGACACCCAGGGACGGTACAGGCGGACCTTGACGATACCGACCTTCTCGCCCTTAGCGTTCAGGTAATCGATGACCTCGTCAGCAACGTCGCAGACAGAGCCCATAGCGATCATGACGCGATCGGCATCGGGTGCGCCGTAGTAGTTGAACAGGTCGTAGTTGGTGCCCAGCTTCTCGTTGATCTTGGCCATGTACTTCTCGACGACTGCGGGCAGTGCGTCGTAGACAGAGTTGCAGGCCTCACGATGCTGGAAGAACACGTCGCCGTTCTCGTGGGAACCGCGCATCTTGGGGTGCTCGGGGTTCAGAGCCTTTGCACGGAACTCCTCGACAGCCTCCATGTTGCACATTTCCTTCAGGTCGGCGTAGTCCCACTTCTCGATCTTCTGGTACTCGTGAGAAGTACGGAAGCCGTCGAAGAAGTTCAGGAAGGGAACCTTGCCCTCGATTGCTGCCAGATGGGCAACAGGGGACAGGTCCATGACTTCCTGCACGCTGCTCTCGACCAGCATTGCGAAGCCGGTCTGGCGGCATGCCATAACGTCGCTGTGATCACCGAAGATGTTCAGGGACTGGGTAGCAACGGTACGTGCAGAAACATCGAACACGCAGGGCAGCTGCTCAGCAGCGATCTTGTACATGTTGGGGATCATCAGCAGCAGGCCCTGAGAAGCGGTGAAGGTGGTGGTAACAGCACCTGCACCCAGAGAGCCGTGCACAGCGCCTGCAGCGCCTGCCTCAGACTCCATCTCGACGACCTTGACCTGGTTGCCGAAGATGTTCTTCTGGCCCTGAGCGGACCACTGGTCCACAGAGTCAGCCATCGGAGAAGAGGGGGTAATGGGGTAGATGGCAGCCACGTCCGTGTAGGCATATGCTACATGAGCGGCAGCGGTATTGCCATCCATGGTTTGCTTTGCTCTAGGCATTTTTCTTCCTCCATTCAGAATTTGGTACCTTCTGCGCGGGGCAAACGTCTTTTTACCGGAGCCGGAGAACTCCTTTGAAAAACGTATTGCTCAACTGATAAGCGCCGCACTTCGCCGGAGCCGGAGAACTCCACAAAAGCACACGCTCATCAAGGGCAATAGCCCTGCCCGGGGCCGGAGAACCCCATGAAGGCACTATTGCTCATCTAATATAATAGCAAATTCCGCCGTTAAAGGCAACGCAAACCGACTGTAAAAACACAACAAAAATTCCAGAAATTTTTTAGTGCTTTTTTACAGATGTGTCCTTTGCTGCATCCATGGCGGTGTTATGCTCCAAAATCCAGTATCCATGAGGCTTTTTCTTACAAAATTCTAAATTTATAATTGACATTTGTACAGATTCTGCCGTAAACTTTATCTATAGTATCATGCGCTGCACAGCGCAGGGAAGGACAGGCACAAAACGATGGATGCTGCACATTTTGAAAAGACGCTCTCGAGCGAAGTTCTCTTTGAGGGCCGGGTGGTCACGCTGACCAAAGACGTGGCTCTGCTGGAAAACGGTGAGACTTCTATCCGGGAGGTGGTCCACCACCACGGCGGGGCCTGCATCGTACCGTATTTTGAGGACGGCACCCTCTGCATGGTGCGCCAGTTCCGCTACGCCATGCAGCAGGAGCTGTGGGAGCTGCCCGCCGGCAAGCTGGAAAAGGGCGAAGACCCCTTCGAAGCCGCCAAGCGGGAGCTGGGCGAAGAGTGCGGCCTGACCGCCGACCACTACACCCCGCTGGGCGAGTTCTACCCCACGGTGGGCTATGACACCGAGATCATCTATATGTGGGTGGCCACCGGCCTGCACACCACCCAGATGCATCTGGACGACGACGAGTTCCTGACGCCCGACCGCATCCCACTGGCAAAAGCCTACGAGATGGTCATGAACGGCGAGATCAAGGACGGCAAGACCATCGCGGGCGTGCTCAAGCTCAAGGCGCTGGTGGACGAGGGCAGGCTGTGATACTCTACGAAGATACAGCCCTCGTGGTTCTGGACAAGCCCGCCGGGCTTTCCAGCGAGGACGGCGTACCCGCCGCCCTTCGGAAGCTCTGGGACAAGCCCGACGCCTATGTGGGCGTCATCCACCGGCTGGACACCGGCGTGTCGGGTCTGATGGTCTACGCGAAGACCCCGCAGGCAGCCGCCGCCCTCAGCCGGCAGGTGACGCAGAGCCAGCAGGTTTATGCCGAACAGGATGGCCGGGCCGAGCCTGACGCCAGTACGCCGGCCGCTCCGCCTTTTGTTAAACAATACCGCGCCCTCATCGCAGGCGGGCCGGACGAGAAGCTGCCCGCCGAAGGCGTCCTGCGGGACTACTTATTCAAGGACAGCCGGAAAGGCCGTGTTTTTCCGGTGAGCCGTCCGCGCAAGGGCGTGAAGGAGGCTGTGCTGGAATATCGCATTTCTGCCTCCGCCCCGGACGGCAGCACCAGCCTTGCGGACATCACCCTCCACACCGGGCGCACCCACCAGATACGGGTGCAGTTCGCGTCCCGCCGCCATCCGCTCTGGGGCGACGGCAAATACGGCAGCCGCATCAAGGGAGACATTGCACTTCAGAGCGCACGGCTCCGCTTCATCCATCCCGACACCGGAAAGGTAATGGACTTCCGCCTCCCGGTCCCCGGGACATGGCCCGCTTGGGGCATCAGACAGGAAAACGACAATGGAACAACAGTATAAAACAGATTCTGAAATATACGCCGTCCTTGAGCGGGAGATCATCGATCTGACCCTCCGGCCCGGCTGTTCGCTGAGCGAAAACCCGCTCTGCACCCGGTTCGGCGCGCCCCGCTCCCTCATCCGGGTGGTGCTGCAGCGGTTACAGGAGAACGGGCTGGTGAAGATCGTGCCTTACAAAGGCACCACTGTCACCCGGCTGAACCGGGACATCGTGGACGAGCTGATCTATGAGCGCATCGCGGTAGAGGCTCGGGTCCTGCGGGACTTTGCGCCCCACTGCACACCGGAGCACCGCGCCCTCATCCGCCAGCGTGCCGCCGCCTACGACGAGCTGGCCAAGGCCGAAACGCTGGATTTCAACCGTCTCTACGAGGCTGACACCCGGCTCCACGAAACGTGGTTCTCCGCCATGGGCAAGATGTACCTCTGGCGCACCTTGCAGAACGCCCACGCCGACTACAGCCGCTTCCGGATGCTGGACACTCTGACCACCGGCGGGCTCGCCGAGGTGGTGGCCGACCATCACAACCTCATCGACGCCATCGAGCGGTGCGACCTCGCGGCCTTTGAGCCGCTGGTGGAACGCCACCTTTACGGCGGCATCCGCCGCCTTGGCTCCAAGCTCACCGAGGAGTACGCCGATTATTTTGAATGATGTTCCATGGGGAACAAAAAAAGCGCCCTTGCACAAATGTGCAGGGGCGCTGCTGTTTTTCTCAGCCCATCATGCCGGAGATAAAGATTTCCAGACCGATGCCGATGAGGATGACGCCGCCGAGGACGGAGGCTTTGCCGGAGAGTTTGGTGCCGAACTTTTTGCCGATGGCAAGGCCGGCTTCACAGATGAAGAAGGTGACGATCGCCACGATGAGGGAGCAGACCAGCGCCATGAACCAGCCGTACTCCGAGATGGTGAAGCCCACCGACAGCGCGTCGATGCTGGTGGCGACGCCCTGCATGAAGAGTGCGCCCGCGCTCAGCTCAGCGGCTTCCTCGGCCTCTTCGCCCTTGATGCCCTCGATGAGCATTTTACCGCCGATATAGCCCAGCAGGATGAGGGCGATCCAGGGGATGAACTTTTCAAACGAAGAGAACAGCTCCACGATGGTGTGGACGCAGACCCAGCCCGTCATGGGCATGACAGCCTGAAAGATGGCGAAGGTGCCTGCGATCTGGACGCCCCTGCGGCGGGACATCTGCGGGTCATGCAGACCGTTTGCCATCGAGACGGAAAACGCATCCATGGCAAGGCCCACGCCCAGCAGGGCGCTGTTGAAGAAAAACAAAAAACTCCATTCCATAACGATGCCTCCTGATTTGACCGGAATTGGTGGGCAGACAAAAGACCCGGGATCGGCGCGCATTTCGCCAATTCCGGGTCGGATTTTTACAAACTGACTCGATGTGGAATGGGCGTGGTACTCGCACCAAAGCACATGAGTCTCGCAAATGAAAGCAAGCCAGACAGCCGCCCGGGCCGTCATTGTGTTGACTTGCTGCGCTGCCTGCAAAACAGCGCCTGCTACTCCCCCATGAGGATCTTTCTTGTTGTCCGGCTATAGTACCACACAAACAGCGGATTTGTCCAGTATAACCGTGATTTTTTGCAAAAACCTGCGGGAGAGCACCGCAGAAAGCGTGTACTCCCCCGCAGGGTCAGTTTATGTGTGGAAATGAGGTTTATTCCTCGTCGCCGGTGTCAGCCTCGGGAGCTTCGGCGGCCGATGCCTCATCGGCTGCTTCCATCTCCGCCAGCTGCTCGGCAGTGGGCTCGTCCTCAGTGTCGGCCTCGATGCTCTCGGTCTGTGCCTCGTCGTCGTGGTCGGTGCGGGCCAGCACCATCACCTTATCGTTCTCGCCCAGACGCATGACCCGGACACCGGAGCCGTAGCGGCTCTGGACGGGGATCTCGTTGGCGTGCAGGCGGATGATGATGCCCTCCTGACTGCTCAGCAGCACATCGTCGATGTCATCCACGATCTTGACGGCTGCCACCTTGTCCTTGGAGGCGTCGTAGTTGCGGATGCCCTTGCCGCCGCGGGCGGTGATACGGTAGGTGTCGATGTCAGAGCGCCGGCCCTTGCCGTTTTCGGTGACGGTGAGCACCGTGCCGCCCTCGCGGCAGATGCAGACGCCGACGACCTCGTCGCCCTCGGCCAGCTTGATGGCGCGGACGCCGTGGCCGCTGCGGCCCATCGGACGGGCATCGGCCTCGTTGAAGCGGATGGCCTGACCGTTGCGGGTAGCCACGATGAGCATATCATTGCCGGTGGTCAGGCGGGTCCATGCCAGCGCGTCGCCCTCGTTGAGCGCAATGCCGATGAGGCCCGTCTTGCGGATGTTGGCGTACTGCTCCAGCGGGGTGCGCTTGATGAGGCCCTGCTTGGTGACCATGGTGACGAAACCGCCCTTGTTGTCCTCGTCTTTGGGGTAGCAGAGCATGTTGGTGACCTTTTCGCCCTCGGCCAGCTGCAGCAGGTTGACGATGTTGCTGCCCTTGCTGGTGCGGCTGCCCTCGGCGATGGTGTAGCCCTTGATGCGGAAGAGGCGGCCCTTGTCGGTGACGAACAGGACATAATCATGGGTAGAGCCCACGAACATCTCCTGCACGATGTCCTCTTCCTTCCGGGTCATGCCGGAAATGCCGCGGCCGCCGCGCTTCTGGGCCTGATAGGTGGCCTTGAGCTGGCGCTTGATATAGCCGGCCTCGGTGAGGGTGTAGACGCACTGTTCCTCAGCGATGAGGTCTTCGATGTCCACTTCGCCGGTGACGGACTGTATCTCTGTGCGGCGCTCGTCGCCGAAGCGCTTCTTCATGTCCAGCAGCTCATTCTTGACGATTTCCAGAACACGGGCGTCGTTGGCGAGGATGTCCTCCCAATCCTTGATTTTTGCCTGCAAGCCGGACAGCTCTTCCTCGATCTTGAGGATTTCAAGACCAGCCAGACGGCCCAGCTGCAGCTTGACGATAGCGTCGGCCTGCGGGTCATCGAAGCCGAACTGCTCCATGATAGCGGCCTTTGCCTCGGCCATGCCGCCCTTGCAGGCGCGGATGGTAGCGATGAGCTCATCCACGATGTCGGTGGCCTTTTTCAGACCCTCGAGGATGTGGGCGCGCTCCTTGGCCTTCTTCAAATCATACTGAGTGCGGCGACGGACGACTTCATCCTGGAACTCGACGTACTTCTGTATCATCTGTTTCAGGGTCATGACCTTCGGCACCTTGTGGTCGATGGCCAGCATGATGACGCCCACGGTATCCTGCAGCTGGGTGTACTGGTACAGCTGGTTCAGGATGACCTGTGCGTTGGCGTCCTTGCGGATGTCCACCACGATGCGCATACCCTTGCGGTTGGTCTCATCGTTCAGGCCGGTGATGCCCTCGATGCGCTTTTCCTTCACGAGGTCGGCCATGTTCTCGATAAGACGGGCCTTGTTGACCATATACGGAATTTCCGTAATGATGATCTGGGTACGGCCATTCTTGGTCTCTTCGATGGTGGCACGGCCCCGCAGAGTAATTTTGCCGCGGCCGGTGGCGTAGGCGGCGCGGATGCCGCTTCGGCCCATGATGATACCGGCAGTGGGGAAGTCCGGTCCCTTGATGTGCTCCATCAGGCCGGGCAGATCGATGTCAGGGTCCTCGATATAGGCCACGCAGCCGTCGATGACCTCACTGAGGTTGTGGGGCGGTATGTTGGTGGCCATACCGACGGCGATGCCCTGACTGCCGTTGACCAGCAGGTTGGGGAAGCGGCAGGGCAGGACGCTGGGCTCTTTCTTCGTCTCGTCGAAGTTGGGGTCCCAGTTGATGGTGTCCTTGTCGATGTCGGTCAGCATCTCGACCGCCATGCGGCTCATGCGGGCCTCGGTGTAACGGTAAGCAGCCGGGGGGTCGCCATCGACCGAACCAAAGTTACCCTGACCATCCACCAGCGGGTAGCGCAGGGAGAAATCCTGTGCCAGACGGACCATGGCGTCGTAGACGGAGGCGTCGCCGTGGGGGTGGTAAGAGCCCAGCACCGCACCGACGGTATCCGCCGACTTGCGGTAGGGATGACTGGGGTCGTTGCCGCGTTCGTGCATGGTGTAGAGGATGCGGCGGTGGACGGGCTTCAGGCCGTCACGCACATCCGGCAGGGCGCGGGCCACGATGACCGACATGGAGTAATCCAGAAACGCCGTTTCGATCTCTTTCTTGACGTCCCGGATGATCATCTTGGTACCGCTGCCCGGTATCATCACATAATCTTCTTCCATTGTTTCCTCCAATTACACGTCGAGCTTTGCGTACTGGGCGTTGGTCTCGATAAAGCGGCGGCGGGGCTCCACCTGATCGCCCATCAGGATGGTGAACGCCTCATCGGCCTTCTCGGCATCCTCGATGGTGATGCGGACGATGACGCGGTTCTCGGGGTTCATGGTGGTCTCCCAGAGCTGCTCCGGGTTCATCTCGCCAAGGCCCTTATAGCGGTTTATCTTCGCGCCGGGCATCTCCTGCGAGAGCAGGGCCATTTCGGCGTCGTTGTAAGCGTATTTGATGGTGCTGCCCTTCTGCACCTTGAACAGCGGGGGCTGTGCCACATAGACATGGCCCTGCTCGATGAGGGGGCGCATATAGCGGAAGAAGAAGGTGAGCATCAGGGTGCAGATGTGAGAACCGTCGACATCGGCATCGGCCATGATGAACACTTTGTCATACCGCAGCTTGGAAATATCGAACTCGTCGCCGATGCCGCAGCCCAGTGCCAGCACGACAGGCATCAGCTTGTCGTTGCCGTAGATGCGGTCGGCGCGGGCCTTTTCGACGTTGAGCATCTTGCCCCACAGGGGGAGGATGGCCTGAATGGCCGAGTCACGGCCCATCTTGGCCGAGCCGCCTGCAGAATCACCCTCGACGATGAAGATCTCAGTGCGGGTGGGGTCTTTTTCGCGGCAGTCTGCCAGCTTGCCGGGCATCCGGCTGGTCTCGAGGGCGCTCTTGCGGCGCACCAGCTCACGGGCCTTCTTGGCGGCAGCGCGGGCACGGGCGGCCTGGGTGGCCTTTTCGAAGATGGCCTTGGCCACGCCGGGGTTCTCCTCGAAGAACTCCATCAGCTTGGAGTAGACCATGTTGGAGACGAGGGTTCGAATTTCCGTATTGCCCAGCTTTGCCTTGGTCTGGCCCTCGAACTCGGCCTCCTGCAGCTTGACGGAGATAACGCAGATGAGGCCCTCACGGACGTCAGCGCCGGAAAGGTTCTCGTCCTTGTCCTTCAGCAGACCGTGGCTGCGGCCATAATCGTTGAATACTCGGGTGAGGCTGCTGCGGAAGCCCTCTTCGTGGGTGCCGCCGTCGGGGGTGTTGACATTGTTGGCGAAGCTCAGCAGCAGCTCATTGTAGCTGGAATTATACTGCAAGGCGATTTCTGCCATGCCCCGGTCGGTCTGACCCTTGAGATAGATGACGTTGGGGTGGAGCACCTCGAGGTCGCGCTTCTCGCCCAGATAGGTGACGAAGCTCTTGATGCCGCCCTCGTAGCACATGACCTCGGTGCGGTAGGTGGGCTCGCCCTCCTTGCCGTCCTCGAGGACGGGGGTGTAGAGTTCGCGCTCGTCGGTCAGGGTGATCTTGACACCGGCGTTCAGGAAGCTCTCTTCCCGCAGGCGCTTTTCCAGCGTTTCGAAGTTGTAGACGGTGGTGTCCTTGAACATCTCCGGGTCGGGCTTGAAGGTGACGCGGGTGCCGGTGACACTGGGGTCCACGGTGCCGATGCACTTCAGCGGGCCGTCCGGGTCGCCGCGGCGGAAGGTCTGCTCGTACTCGCGGCCGTCGCGGCGGACGTTGACGGTCAGCCACTCTGAGCAGGCGTTGACGACGGACGCGCCGACGCCGTGCAGGCCGCCGGCCACCTTGTAGCCGGAGTTCTCGCCGCCGAACTTGCCGCCGGCGTGGAGGATGGTATAGACGACGGTGACGGCAGGCAGACCGGTATCAGCCTGGATGTCCACGGGGATGCCGCGGCCATTGTCCGTGACCTGAATGATGTCGCCCTTCAGAATCTTGACCTCGATGTGGTCGCAGTAACCGGCCAGAGCCTCGTCGATGGCGTTGTCCACGATCTCGTACACCAGATGGTGCAGGCCGCGCTCGCCGGTGGAGCCGATATACATACCGGGGCGCTTGCGCACTGCCTCCAGACCTTTCAGGACCTGGATCTCGCTGGCGTTGTATTCATGGTCCGTCGCAGTTTCTGCGTTGGTACTGGTAATGATTTCCTCTGCCATTTCCTTTCTCCCTTTTGTTTTGTTTCGTTTTTTCGTTACTATTTGTAAAAGCGATCAATCGCTGGTTGGTAATTGAACCTCTCAGTCAAAGCCTGTCGGCTTTGCCAGCTCTCCTGATAAGGGAGCCGCTGGCGTACCGGGCAGGCCCACGCCGGACAAGCAAAGCTCACTATTTCGGAAGCTGTAGTATCCTGCTGTCCAGATCAGCGACCGTTGTCTCCGTGCGCCGTTTGAGTGCAGCCGGCGACAGCTCCGAGAGATAGATCGTATCCACCGGCGAATCTGCCAGCACATAGCTCTGGGGCAGCTCATCGGACAGGCTCACTACCGCCCCATTCTTCTGAGCATAGTTCAGAAACTCCCGCCCCCGGGGTGAGATGGTCGTCGTTTCCAGATTGAAGATGCCGATGATGTCCCGGTCGTTCAGGACATAATCGCGGCCAAGGTGTACATACATTGCATCACACTTTCGTCAGCACGCCGCCGTTCATACGGTAGACCTCGCCGTCCGTTTTGAGGAAAGCGGTGTCGTCGCAGCTGGTCACGAAGGTCTGCTTTTCCCGCATCCGGGTGAGCAGATACTGCTTGCGGCCATCATCCAGCTCGCTGAGCACATCGTCCAGCAGCAGCACCGGGTGTTCGCCCGTGATGGAGGCAGCTGCGGCGGCTTCGGCCATTTTAAGGCTGAGCACGACGCTCCGCTGCTGTCCCTGACTCGCATACACTTTTGCAGGCTGACCATCCAGAAGAAGGTCCAGATCTTCCCGGTGAGGGCCGCAGAGGCTCTGCCCGGCCCGCAGCTCTTCGGGCATTTTCTGCCGCAGAAGCTGAGCCAGACCGCCCGGCTCGAACTGGGCCGCATACCGCAGACTCAGTGTTTCCGCCCCGCGGGAAAGCTCCTCATAGTTGGCACAGGCCAGCGGGGAGAGGGCGGTGAGATAGGCTCTGCGCCGCTGCTGGATGGCCTCGCCCTGCTGGGCAAGCTCCACATTCAGCACCTCTAACAAGGCCCGCTTTTCAGCATAAGGCCGCTCAATGCCATTGGCAGAGCGTCGAAGCAGCGCGTTTTTCTGCTGCAAGGCCCGAATATAGCGGCGATAAAGGGTCAGGTAGCCGGGGTAGAGCTGGCAGAGGGCAGCGTCCAGAAATTTCCGCCGCCCTTCCGGCGCGCCCTTCACGAGACTCAGGTGTCCGGGGTCGAAAACCACCGCCGGAAAGCTGCCCGCAAGGCTGGCCGCCCGCTTGACTGCGCCCCCGTTCACCGAGACTGTCCGGCCCGGGCGGGGAGAGTCCGGCGCACCCACCGTCAGGCGGACGCGGTTCGGCTCTTCCTTTTCCTGCTCTTCCTGCTGTGCGCGGAGAGTGGACGCTTTGAGTACGGCGAAGGGTTCGCCCCGGCGCACCAGCTCTGCGTCCTTGCCGCCCCGGAAGCTCTTGCCGCCGGTAAGCAGCCAGATGGCTTCCAGGAGGTTCGTCTTGCCCTGGCCGTTGTTGCCGCAGATGACAGTCAGCTCCCGGCCCGGCGTCAGGCTGGCCGAGGCGATGTTCCGGTAATTTTCGACTTCGAGAGAGAGCAGCCGCATCAGCCGCCCATCCCGATCTCGATGGTCTGACCGTCCAGCTCCACGGTATCGCCCGGGCGGCACTTCTTGCCGCGCATGGTGCAGACTTCGCCGTTGACCTTCACGGCCCCGCCCTGAACGAGTTCTTTGGCTTCGCCGCCGGTCTCGCACAGGCCCGCATATTTCAGCAGGGCGTCCAGCTTGATAAATTCGGTATGGATGAGGATCTTTTGCATTTTATTACGCCTCTCAGTCGTTTTTGAAGCGGACGGGCAGGACCAGATACAGGAAGTCATTGCCCTCCACCGGCAGCACTTTCACCGGGCTCAGCGGGCCGCTGATCTCCATCCGCACTTTCTCGGTGCGGGCATTGCGCAGCGCGTCCAACAGGTAGCGGTTGTTGAAGCCGATCTCCACCTCGTCGCCCTCGCACTCGGCGTTGAACTCATCGACGACGCGGCCCAGATTGGTCTGGCAGCGGACGACGACTTTACCCTCTGTAAAAGTGATGCGGAGGGGATTTTTTAAACGCTCTGTAATAATCAGAGAAGCGCGCTCGATGGTCTCGATGAACTCCTTGGTGTCGATGGTCACCCGGGTGCGGCTGCCTGCCGGAATGACATTGTGATAGTTGAGGAACTCGCCCTCAATGAGGCGGCTCATGATGGTGTAGCCAGCGGTCATGAACACGACGTAGCGGCGGTTGGCACAGATGTGGACCGGCTCTTCGTCGTCGTTGGGCAGTAGATGAGACACTTCGGTCATGGTCTTGCTGGGGACGATGATGCGGATGTCCTTGACGGCAGCGACGGGCCGTTCCACGATGGCCAGACGGTAGCCGTCCAGGGCAACAATGGTCATTTTATCCGGCTCTATCTCAAAAAGTTCACCGGTATGCGCAGGTTTTTTCTCATCCTGGCTGACGGCGTAGAGGGTGCGGTCGATCATATCGCGGAGCACGCCGGTCTTGATGGTCAGGGTCTCCTCGGCGCCGGTGTTGGGCAGCTCGGGGAAATCGGTGGCCGACATGGACTGGATCTCGAACTGCGCCACGCCGCTCTGGATGGTGGTTTTGCCATTATCGGCAGACTGGATCGTGATCTGGCCTGCCGGCATCCGGCTGATCATGCTGCTGAGCAGCTTGGCATTCAGCACGATCTCACCGGGTTCTTTGACATTGGCTTCGATGGTGGTCACGATGCCCATTTCGAGGTCGTAGCCGGTAAGGGTCAGCTGGAAGCCTTCTGCCTTCAGTAAAATGCCCTCCAGTACCGGGATGGTAGAGCGCAGAGTGACTGCTTTGGATACGCCGTCAATGGCTGCACTCAGAAGAGTTTTGTCGCAGATGATGTTCAAATCTTCTTCTCTCCTTTTTTGCGTCTGTTTTGCTGTCGTTTCTCATGGGATCCGATGCAAAAACCTGTTTTCTTTATTGAACTTGTTGTAGTAATCGTAGTAGGGGGTGGGGAAGATGTGGAAAACTCTGCAAACCCTTGCCGGGATGCGGGGATTTGGTTTTCCACGGAGATGTTGAGGAACTGTGAATGGAATGTTGAATCGGGGAGAACGGTGGTTCTTTCCACATCCGCTGTGAAAAACGGAAGTTGAATGTTGAAAACCATGTGGAAAGAGTGGAAAGTTTCGGCTTTTCACCACAATATCTAGGTCTATTTTCCCCTTTTTGTTCCTCTTTCTCCCCATATTTTGGGGTTTGACCCCTGAATGAGTATGACTTTTACACCGGCTCTGGTGCGTTAAGCCTTCACATTCTTGATGATGTCGCTCACCGTCTCCCGCAGGTGCTGGTCATTCTTCATGTCCCGCTCCATGGTCTTGAGGGAGTAGACGATGGTGGAATGGTCACGGCCCGAGAACTCTCTGCCGATCTCCTCCATGCTCATGCCGGTGACCTCGCGCAGGATGTAGATGGCCACACGGCGGGCGGAGGCCACATTGGCGTTCCGCTTGGTGCCGCGGATGTCGGCAGGGGAGACGTTGAAGGTGCGGGATACCTCGCCCACGATCTTCTCGATGGTGACAGGCACGGGCTGGGTCTCGTTGAGGATGTCCTTGATGGCATTCTGTGCCACGCTGATGACCGGCTGGATGCCCTCGAGCATATAGTAGGCGTTGAGCTTTTTGACCGCGCCTTCCAGCTGGCGGATGTTATTTTTCAGATGGTTGGCGATGAATTCAGCCACATCCTCGGGCAGGTCGAGGTGAAGAAGCTCCGCCTTGCGCTTGACGATGGCCACGCGGGTCTCGAAATCCGGCGGCTGGACGTCGGCGGTCAGGCCCCACTCGAAGCGGGTGCGCAGACGCTCTTCCAGGGTCTTGATCTCCTTGGCCGGGCGGTCAGACGCGATGACGATCTGCTTGTGGGCATCGTGGAGGGAGTTGAAGGTATGGAAGAATTCTTCCTGGGTGGACTCCTTGCCCGCGATGAACTGGATGTCGTCCACCAGCAGCAGGTCGGCCACGCGGTACTTCATCCGGAAGTCCTCGGTGCTGCCGGCGCGGATGGCCGCGATCAGCTCGTTGGTGAACTGCTCACAGGTGACATACATGATGACGAAGTCGGGGTGGGTGCGCTTGATCTCGGTCTGGATGGCCGTCAGCAGATGGGTCTTGCCGAGGCCCGAGCCGCCGTAGATGAACAACGGGTTGTAAGCACCGGAGGGGTTGGCCGCAACAGCCTGCGCCGCAGCAAACGCAAACTGGTTGGACGGGCCTTTGATGAAGTTCTCGAAGGTGAATTCATAGTTGCCCTGCGGGGAGGCGGGGTTCGCCTCGTACTGCTGGGCCAGCACCACTTCGTGGGGCGGTGTGCTGGGGACGACGAGGGTGATGTCCACGTCAAAGCCCAGCACTGTTTTGAAGGCCTCTTTGAGCAGGCCGAGATAACGGTCCGTCACGATCTTGCAGATGAAGTCGTTGCGCACCGAGAGGGTGATATGGCTGGAGTCCTCAAAGCTGATAGGCTCCAACCCGTCGATATAGAGATTATACGTCGGCTCCGCCATCTGCGCCTTGCAGTAGCTCTGGGCAGCCTCTAAAACGTCCTTGAAAGAATCCATAGTACATCCACTCCATTGAAGTTTTCAACAATGCTGCTGATACCAGGTTAGTATACCACAAAAATCCCCCTGCGTCTATATTATATAAGGTAATTTATAATACATAAAAAAGACATACCTGCGTCTGGGAAACGGCCTTGTGTCCAAGGCAGAGAAAAGCCACAAGATATTGTGGATAAAAAGTTTTCCACGGGAAATGGGTGAAAAAGTTGAAAGTTTCTCCACAGAGGTTTTTCAAAAAAGTTTGAAGGAAAGCGAAAAAAATGCTTGACAGAAGGCCATAGTGTGCGATATACTGTTGAATTGCAAGCCTGTCCCCATTTTGGGACCAGAATAGACCCCATACCGGGGACGAGTTTTTACGGAGGAAATACACCATGAAGAGAACTTTTCAGCCCAAGAAGCGTCAGCGCAAGGAAGTTCATGGCTTCCTGACCCGCATGAGCACCAAGAACGGCCGCAAGGTCATCAACGCACGCCGTGCTAAGGGCCGCAAGAGCCTGACCGTCTGATCCTGAGCAGTATGCATCAGGTCCGGCGCAGAATGGAATATGCGCAAAAAGGCCGCTGATATTGGATTGGCGGTCTTATTTTTTTACCCGGCATTCGGGAAAACAGGCCGGAAAGCTGCGGTGAATAGTCGCATTGCCTAAAAAAACTGTCAAAGATTTGGCAGAAAAAACGCCCGGATGAGCTTTTCATGTCGGCGTTTTTTTGCTATACTGAACACTGAGCATTGCTTTTTTCGGGCGGTGCTCCCACATCACCTGAAGGGAGGCGCACAGGATGCGCTATCGTCCCATCCGCCGCAACGGCGAGTTTGGCCGTGTGTATGCCCGCGGCAAGTCCTATGTCAACCAGGCGCTGGTGCTCTACGTGCTCAAAACGCGGAGCAAGCGCACCCGGGTGGGCCTGACGGCCACCAAAAAGATCGGCCACGCCGTGCAGCGCAACCGCGCCCGCCGCGTTATGAAGGCCGCCATCGACGAGCATCTCGACTACAACATCGGCGGCTACGACCTCGTTTTCGTGGCCCGGGGCATGACCCCCCGGCTCAAGAGCTGGCAGCTCAGCGCCATCGTGGCAAAGCTCTTTGCCCAGGCAGGCCTGCAGGATAAGGCAAAACAGCCGGGCGCAAAGCCCCCAGCCACCCTGCCGCCGGTCCGGAAGCCCGAGGCGTGAGCATCTTTCAGAAAGCCCTCTGCGGGCTCATCCGGCTCTACCAGAAATTCATCAGCCCGGGGCTGGGGCGGAACTGCCGCTTTTCGCCCTCCTGCAGCCAGTACGGCATCGAGGCCATCCGCACCCACGGCTGCGTCAAAGGGCTGCTGCTGACGGTGTGGCGCATCGCCCGGTGCAATCCGCTGGGCCGCTGGGGCTACGACCCCGTACCGGAAAAGGGCCGCTGGAAAAATCCGGCCCGGCATCTCTCGGCCTCGGCTCTGTTTTCCACAAGACACGAAAAATAAGTGGAAAACCTCTTCGTCGATGCTCTTTGAAAGAGCGCTGAAGCGGGGAAGACCTCTCCGTCACGGCTTCGCCGTGCCACCTCCCCTGGCGAGGGGAGGCTGAGAGGAAAAGCTATTATAATTGCTTCTTGTGACGTGCTGAACTGTGGGCGGCGTGTCCTACGATAAAAATAACCGTCCCGCACCACAGGCGGGGCAGAATGGACAGAGACATGAATATTTTGTACATCCTCGGTGTACCTCTCGGCTATGTGATGGAGTGGATCTATAACCTCATCCCGAACTACGGCTGGGACATCATCATCTTCACCATCGTCATCCGCCTGCTCAGCATCCCTCTGCAGCTCAACCAGCAGAAGAGCATGGCCAAGATGTCCGCTTTCCAGCCGATGATCGCCGACATCCAGAAAAAGTACAAGGACAAGCCCGAAAAGCAGCAGGAAGAGCTGCTCAAGCTCCAGCAGGAGTACGGCTATAAGCCCACCGCCGGCTGTATGCCCATGCTGGTCAACTTCCTCGTCATGTTCGGCGTCATCGAGGTCGTGTACCGCCCGCTGCAGCGCATCTTCCACATCGGTGCCGACGCCATCACCGCCGCAGGCGATGCCATGACCGCTCTGGGCATCAGCTTCACTCAGGTGACCCGCGACACCAATATCATCGCACAGGTGCTGGCCGGTGAGTCCACCGTCACCTCTGTGTTCACCGCAGACCAGCTGAACACCATCACTGAGTTCGGCCAGCACATGGACTTCTTCGGCATCGACCTGACCCGTGTGCCGCAGTACAGCCTGGCAGCGGACAACCTGCCCCTGCTGATCTTCCCCATCCTGGCTGTCGTCACCATGTTCATCTCCACCCACATCAGCATGAAGGCCTCCGGCCAGGAGATGCAGGGCAGCATGAAGCTGACCATGTATATGATGCCTCTGATGTACGTCTTCTTCTGCTTTACCGTTCCCTGCGCATTCTCTCTGTACTACGTCATTTCCAACATCGTGATGACCGTCCAGACCCAGGTCATGCGCAAGATCTATGACCCCGAGAAGATGAAGGAGCAGGTCAAGGCCGAGATGGCTTCCCGCAAGAAGGAAGAGAAGCGCGGCGTGAAGAGCACCACCATCAAGGTCAAGGACGAGAAGACCGGTGAGGTCGTGGAAAAGAACATCTCCGCCAGCGAGATGAACAAGCGCCGCCTCGAGTATGCCCGCCAGCAGGATGCTGAGCGCTACAAGGACGAGCGTACTGTCCCGCTGAGCGAGCTGCAGAACAAAAAGGAGGATTGACGGTTATGATCCGTACGCAGGAAGCGACCGGCAAGACGGTCGATGAAGCACGCACCAACGCCTGCGCTCTGCTGGGCGTGGAAAAGGACGACATCAACGTCAGCTACGAAGTGCTGGAAATGCCCCAGAAGACCGGTTTTCTGGGCCTGAAGCTCACTCCCGCCAAGGTCCGCGTCAGCGTCGAGCTGCCGGACGAGCCTGTGGCAGCTCCTGCTGCCCCCGTTGAAGAGCCCGCTCCCGTTGTGGAGGAGAAGGCTGCTCCTGTGGCGGCTGAGCCTGTCGTCGAAGAGACTGCCCCTGAAGTTCCCGCTGCTGTGGAAGAGCCTGCTGCTCCCGCTGAGGAAGCTGCCCCTGCCGAAGAGCAGGCTGCTCCCGCCGCAGAGAGCGAAGAGGTGGAAGTCCCTATCAACATCGAGGAAAACGCCAAGGTCAAGGCCGCTGTGGACTACCTGCAGGAAGTCATCGAGAAGATGGGCGTACAGGACGTCAAGTTCAGCGCTGTGCAGAAGGGTGAGGCTACCATCATCCGTCTGGACGGCGAGAAGATGGGTGCCCTCATCGGCCGCCGCGGCGAGACGATGGAGAGCCTGTCCTATCTGGCAAGCCTCGTGGCAAACCGCCTCGAGGGCGACTACATCAAGCTGGGCCTCGACGTGGCCGGTTACCGCGACAAGCGCGAGAGCGACCTGACCGCACTGGCACAGCGCATCGGTACCAAGGTGCGCCGCACCGGCCGCAGCTTTGCCATGGAGCCCATGAACCCCTACGAGCGCCGCATCATCCACTCTGCCATCGGCAAGATGGAGGGCGTCCGCAGCGAGAGCAAGGGCGAGGGCCGTGACCGCCGTGTGGTCATCTACTCCACCGACCCCAACGCTGTGGCTGAGAGCGCAAATGCACGTCCCCGCGGACCCCGCGGCGGCCGTGACCGCAACGGCAATGGCCGCAATGGCGGCTATCATCGCGGCGGCGAGCGCCGTGGTGACCGGAATGGCCGCGGCCCGCGCAATGGCAATGGCGGCCGGGGCGGTTACCGCTCCAATGTGCCTGAGCGCACCTACACCCCGCGCGATGCCGAGAATGCTGCCCCTGTGGCACCCAAGCGCACCGAGCGTGTGGATGACTTCGCGGATCTGAGCTTCGGCAAGATCGAGCTGTAAAAGCTGAATGATAAGACCCTCTCCCGCATGGCGGAAGCCGTGCAGGGGAGGGTCTTTTTGTGTATGAGGAACACTATAAATTTACACATCTTTTGCATGAAGATGGTTTACGATGAAAAGCGAATCTGAAAGAATAATTTCGAAAGAAAAGTCGTTCTTATCGGAAATTTGGAGAATATGTCCAATTCCGGGAGAAATTTTTCTCCTACTTGTACATTGTAAAACAATGTCGGCAAGCCTTATACTAGAGCTACAAATGCTTCGGAGTGTATACCAAGCAAAAAAGAGAGGAATTATTATGGAACAGAATAAGATTTCCCGCCGTAATTTCCTGCGCGTGGCCGGTGCATCGGCTACCGCCGCCGCAATGAGCGGTCTGGTCCCGGCTGCTTCCGCTGCCGGCATCAAAGACCTGTGGAGCATGGACCTGCAGATCCTTGCCACCAGCGATACCCACGGTAAGTTTGACCCCTGGGATTACGCCGCCAACAAGGCTGACGCCTCCGGCAGCGTGGCCCAGCAGGCAACTGCCATCAAGGAGAACCGCACCAAGACCACGCTGGTCGTGGATGCAGGCGACACCATTCAGGCAAACTCCGCTGAACTGTTCCTGAACGACGATGTCCACCCCATGATCGCTGCTCAGAACGCCATCGGCTACGATGTCTACGTCACCGGCAACCATGAGTACAACTATGGCATGGCCACGCTGGAAAAGGTGCTCTCCCAGCAGAAGGCCAAGGTGCTGACCGGCAACGTCTACAGCCCCGAAGGCAAGCCTCTGGCTGACGGCTACACCATCATCAAAAAGGGCGGCGTCAAGATCGGCGTCATCGGTATGGTCACTCCCAACATCACCCGCTGGGACGCCAAGAACCTCGAGGGCTGGACTGTTACCAACCCGGTGGACGAGAGCCGCAAGATCATTGATAAGATCAAGAACGATGTGGATGTCATCATCGGCGTTATGCATATGGATGTTGACAATGAGTACGGCGTCTATGGCTCCGGCGTCACCGACCTGGCAAATGCCTGCCCTGAGTTCGACGTCATCGTCGCTGCTCACGGCCACAAGAGCATCCCCAACAAGATGATCAACGGCGTGCTGGTGGTCGAGAACAAGAATGCAGGCGCCACTGTCTCCGACATCCACGTCTATCTCGAGCGCGGCCTGAACGGCAAGTGGAAGGTGAAGGACCGTACCTCTGAGAACCTGACCATCAAGGACTACGCTCCCGACCCCGAGCTGACTGCGCTGCTGGCAGAGTACGACCAGCGCGCCAAGGACGACGCCGTGACCCCCATCGGCCAGCTGGTCGGCGGTGATCTGGCCCCCGAAAACGAGATCGACTGCCTGCCGCAGGCCATGGTGCAGGATACCGCTCTGCTGGACTTCATCAACGAAGTACAGATGTACTACACCGACGCTCAGGTGTCCGCAACGGCTCTGACCTCCATGACCTCCCAGATGCGCGAGGGTACCATCCGCAAGTGCGACATGGCAAGCATCTACACCTACCAGAACACCCTGTACAAGCTGCAGATGAACGGCTGGCAGCTGCGTCAGTTCATGGAGTGGTCTGCTGCCTTCTTCAAGACCTGGGAGCCGGGCGATGTGACCATCGCATTCGACTCTTCCGTCCGCTATTACCTGTACGATGCCTTTGCAGGCGTCAAGTATGACCTCGACATCTCCAAGCAGCCCGGCAACCGCATCCAGAACCTGACCTGGATGGATGGCCGTCCGGTGGAGGACGATGACAGCTTCGTGGTGGCCGTCAACAACTACCGTGCCACCACCCAGCTGCTGGCTTATGCCGACATCTTCAAGGAGGGCGACGAGCTGCCCAAGCTGCTGGAGATCGACGTGCGCGGCGATGTGGGCGGCATCCGCGAACTGCTGGGCGAGTACATCCGCACCGTCAAGGGCGGCACCATCGAGCCGCATGTGGACAACAACTGGAAGCTCGTGGGCAACAACTGGAACGCTGCTGACCACGAGAAGGCCGTCAAGCTGCTGCGCGAGGGCAAGCTGGCTCTGTCGGAGAACGCCGACAGCCGCACCCTGCCCGGCAAGGCCATCACTACGGCCGATATTTCCGCATTCTGATTTTTCTTTCACACGCAGCGGGGTGTGCAGCCTTTCAGGGGTTGCACACCCTTTTTTGCTGCACGATAAAGTGAAGGATCAATGGGTAATATGGCTAAATTTAATTGCCTCTTTTTAGCATATCATAGAAAATAAACGCTGGAATGCGCTGGATATTTTCTTTTTGGGAGCTTCATGATAAAATAAGAAAAACCCGCAGAATAAAGGGGAAAGTGCGCCCTCGTGCAGTGCGGGGACGAATGCGGTTTGAAAAGAGGATGGCTATGGAAGCATTGCGAAGGCTGCTGCTGTATGCAGAGATGTCACGGGAGAAGTACAAAGCCTGTCTGCCGGATATACAGCGCTCCAACCGCCAACGTGTGACGGCCTACCTGGGGATAGCCTGTGCGTTTCTTACAGTTTTATGGATACTGTCTGGGGTTCTGGAATTTTTGAGGCCCAATATGCTGGCCTATATGATAGCGCTGGCCGTGTGCATGGGCCTGCAGGCGGTCAACCGGACATTCCCGGGAAAAAACGGCCTGCTGCTGACCTGGCTGATGTACGCCTTTGAGGCTTTGCTCTATGTGCTGGGCATCTATCTGGGCATCCATCCTTCTCCCGATACTCCTACGGTGAGATTTATTGCGTTCTTGCTGGCAGTGCCGCTGCTCTTTGTCATGCGGCCCATCCAGCATATCTTGAATGTCGTCTTTTTCGATGGTGTTTTCATCCTGACCTGCTTTTTGTTCAAGAGTAAAGAGACACTCCCGGTTGATATTCTGGACGGCATGGTGTTTGGTGCGGTGTCCTGCATCATATCCACCTTTATCATGCTCTCGATGCACGAAAATTTTTCCATCCGGCACAAGCTGCTGGGCATCGCGGAGACGGACTTGAACGTCGGCCTGAAAAACCGCAACGCCCACGAGAGCCAGATGCACGACTACCCGATGCACTGCAGCAGCACGCTGAGCTGTGTTTATCTGGACGTGAACGGCCTGCATGAGCTGAACAACACCCGGGGCCACGCGGCAGGCGACGAGATGCTCAAGACCGTGGCAGCCAAGGTGCGGGACATCTTCGGCGAAAAGTACAGCTACCGTGTGGGCGGCGATGAGTTCGTGGCCTTTGCGATGGACAAGAGCGCCGAAGAGATGCGCGCGCTCATCCACAAGCTGGTGCAGGAGGTGGACGAGGCCGGTTACTCGGTGGCCGTGGGTACAGCGACTCACAGCGCGGGCGGCATCGACATGGAAGTCCTCGTCAAATCGGCCGAAACACGGATGTATCTGGCAAAGGAAGAGCACTATCGCCTTGCCGGGAAGACCCGAGGATAAAATGCAAAAGCGGTACACTGCCGGACTCTCCGGCGGTGTGCCGCTTTTTTGCGCAGCATATTTCTTTTTTTGGCGGTTCGTGGTAGAATATACTGTATTCATCTGCTCATAAGGAGGGGAGAAGATGCAGCATTCGACCATTGCGGCCATTGCTACCGCTCCGGGTGCGGGCGGCATCGCCATCGTGCGGCTGTCCGGCCCGGAAAGCTATGAAGTGGCAGCGAAGGTGTTCCGTCCGGCCAACCCAGGCAAAAAAGTCGCGGACGCCAAAGGCTATACGGCCATGTTCGGTGCGTTCGTGGAGGGGGAAGAGGCTTTCGATGAGGGCGTGGCGCTGTTTTTCCGCGCGCCCCACAGCTACACCGGCGAGGATGTGGTGGAGCTTTCCTGCCACGGCGGCAGTGCTGTCGCCCGGCGGCTGGTGGAAGCCTGCATTGCGGCGGGCGCGTCGCCTGCC
>ERZ791625.639-NODE-639-length-22269-cov-3.296930_pt1 | contig 22269 bp, 17 predicted proteins | sample MGYA00510267_ERZ791625 | MGnify/ENA primary metagenome ERZ791625 (study PRJEB30046, sample SAMN00715229) | human gut metagenome | study: EMG produced TPA metagenomics assembly of the A metagenome-wide association study of gut microbiota in type 2...
TTTCCAGAATATCAAATTCTGTAAAACCCAAAGTAGGGTGAATTTCTGAAATATTTTGTATCTTAGCCATATCTTAGTTGGGGGATTTCCCCCGTTTTGGCCATTAAACCTTATTTGCGGGGGAATACCTAAAGATACAAAAAACAGCTAATTCGCAATAATTTAACTATGAATTAGTTGGCTAATTTTATACTATTTACTGAATGGCCTTACATAATAGTAAATAACAAAAATGCTTTACCATAGTTATGATTGAATAGGTTGGCTATAAATCAAAATTCCCTAAATGATATTCATACTCATCATCCCGATAAATGACATAACCTGTCTTTGAACTTTCATCGATTATAATATCCATAATATTAACTCCTAAATCATATTGTTTTATGGGGCATCCCCACCAATCGAATACAGAAAGTTTTTCGATTCGGGTCTCTATGTCCTTTGTTCCGTTTAATGCTATATATATGTAATTATCCGTGGCATATACTGTCCTCCATCCTCTGATACTTTCCCGCCAAAGAGGAACCCCGTCTGCTTCATAAGTCGGTTCATAAATATAACTTGTATTCGAATGTGTGATCTTATTTTGCTGTATATTGAAAAACTCCAGAATGGCACCGCAATGCGTACAGTTCAGGAATTTTGTTCCATCCGGCTTAATGAGAACAGCCGAACAGTAGAAATAGTAGTTTTCCAATACTTTTTCCGGGGTAGTCTGGGTGGTGATTGGAGAATAGTAAGTACAGGAATCGACCAGGTTCAGGTCTTTATCGTATAAAGCAAAACGACTATATGCATTATAAGTTGTTAAATAATGATCGGGGTCTAATCTAAAGAAAGCAGTACTGGATAAGGGTTGTTGCAACCTTTTTTCTGCAATGTTTACTTTCCCCCAGGGAAGTGAGTCCAATTGAAAAATAGTTACTCTGCAGAGATAAAAATAGATTTAAATTTCAAATTTATACCGGTATAATTCCTCGTTACCTTTTAATCCGTATATATAATGATGTTTTTCATCCACAGTAAAATAAATGATATTGTCGGGAATCCGGATTTTAGCTATAGGTGCTCCTTCCCAATTGAATACGTGAATTTCAGTCTCTCCTTCCGCATGAGAAAATAAATTATCTTTCTTATTAACATAAAGCGCGTAGATATATTCCGAAGAAACTTGTAATGACGAATAATACAGAATAAAATCTGATTCCGGCAAACGGGCTGTCTCAAAAATATCGATGGGAGGTTGATAAGACAAAGAAAAATTGGTTTTCATATCACTGGAAGATTGTCATCTAAAAACAAAATAATCCTGAGAAAATTGCACAGATAGGAACTCATCAGGGCCTCTGCCCTGAGAAAGGAATTTTCCCAAATATTGCCAATTGTCAGTCGAATATATTTCTAAAGGTAGTTTATTTACACTCATAAACGTACCTTTAAGGTAAACATGTGGCACGTGCATTTACGGCGAAAGCGTATATATGAAAAGAAGTATTCTTCCATTCTTCAGAAAGTGCAAAGTATACTTCCGCCGTTTCTTTGCTTTGGTGTAAAGGTAGCACACTGAAATAAAGTCCCTAAAAGATATGGTTTCCTATGCGTCCGGAAATATGCCTGAGCTTTGAAGAAATTACCCTTGCCATGATGTTTATATTTAGTTTCAAGGTTAATAATATGATAAAAAAAGTTTAAATTTCCAATATATTTTCAATTCAATACCGATTAAAATTGATGTTAAATTGGAGAAGAATTGGAATTGAATTGGAGTTGATACATACTAACTACATGGTAAATACCTTGTAACTGCATCTTTCGTAAAATAACGCAATAACCGCTCGAAAGGAATTCCGGCAGCGACGGAAACGACCGATTGTCTTTCATAATCGAGTGCACCCCGGATCTCGTCGATCACAGCCTCCACGCGCCAGGGTTTTACCGCGATAACTACTAAATCGGCTCCCTGAATAGCCGTCGGATTATCCTGTGATACGTTAAAACAAGCATCTGCCGATAATAAACGGTCGAGATTCGCCTGCATCAAATCCGTACAAGTAATATCCGAAGCATTGAACACGCCTCCCCTTACTAATCCCCGGGCGATAGCCCCGCCGATATTTCCGGCTCCGATAATCGTAATTTTCATAATCAGGAATCTGTTCCCATAATTTTCCGCTATCGTGTACGACGATTATTTGTTAAAACTTTTCAATACCCGATTGATACTTTGTGGATAATTTTCTACATTTGAAGCAAAATACAATTTTTAATATATAAGTTATGGTCAACTACAAAGATTTAGGACTGGTGAATACCAGAGAAATGTTTAAAAATGCAATGGCAGGGAAATATGCAATTGCAGCCTTTAACTTTAACAACATGGAACAGATGCAGGCCATTATCCAGGCAGCTGTCGAATGTAAATCACCGGTAATCCTTCAGGTTTCCAGTGGTGCCCGTAAATATGCCAACCAGACCCTGCTTCGTTATATGGCTCAAGGGGCTGTAGAATATGCTAAAGAGCTGGGTTTAAATATTCCGATTACCTTACATTTGGATCACGGTGACAGCTTCGAGCTTTGCAAAAGTTGTATCGACATGGGCTTTTCTTCAGTCATGATCGACGGCTCACATCTTCCGTATGATGAAAACGTAGCGCTGACCAAAAAAGTGGTGGAATATGCTCATCAGTTCGATGTAACCGTAGAAGGAGAACTCGGTGTACTGGCCGGCGTAGAAGACGAAGTGTCTGCCGAACACCACACTTATACCCGTCCTGAAGAAGTAGAAGATTTCGTTAAAAAGACAGGGGTAGACTCACTGGCTATCTCTATCGGAACTTCCCACGGAGCGAATAAGTTCAAACCGGAACAATGTACACGGAATGCCGACGGCGTATTGGTTCCTCCTCCATTACGTTTCGATATTCTGAAGGAAATTGAAAAACGTATCCCGGGTTTCCCTATCGTACTGCATGGATCTTCATCCGTACCTCAGGACAAAGTGGCTATCATCAACAAATACGGCGGGGCCCTGAAAGACGCAATCGGGATCCCGGAAGATCAGTTACGGGAAGCGGCTAAATCGGCTGTTTGTAAAATCAACATCGACTCAGACTCTCGTCTGGCTATGACTGCTGCTATCCGTGAAATTTTCGCTACCAAACCGGCCGAATTCGACCCGCGGAAATACCTGGGCCCGGCCCGTGACTCACTGAGAGAACTGTATAAACACAAACTGACAGATGTACTGGGAAGTGCCAATACGGTAAAATAAATGCCTATCAAACACCGGCCGCCGAGCCGGTGTTTTTCTTTTCCACCGCCCCTGACATAACCATATCAGGCCCGGTCCGTATACAACTTCTCCCACGTTTTCAACGATTTATCCGCATTTTCACCTCCACTATTTTCATTGTCAATAATTTATTGTATTTTTGTCCCCCTAAAATTATAGATACACAAATGCGGAAATTAAGAAACATTGCCATTATTGCGCACGTCGACCACGGAAAAACAACCCTCGTGGATAAAATGATTTTGCAGGGCAAACAATTCAGAGAAAACGAAAAACAAAGTGGAGATTTAATTCTGGATAATAATGATCAAGAACGTGAACGGGGAATTACTATCCTGGCAAAAAACGTTTCTGTTCATTATAAAGACTATAAGATAAACATTATAGACACTCCGGGCCACTCGGATTTCGGCGGAGAGGTGGAACGTGTATTGAACATGGCCGACGGCGTATTGTTACTGGTGGATGCTTTCGAGGGCACGATGCCCCAAACCCGCTTTGTATTGCAGAAAGCGTTGGGATTAGGCAAGAAAGCTATCGTGGTGGTAAATAAGGTGGATAAGCCGAACTGCCGACCGGACGAAGTGCAGGAAGAGGTCTTCGATCTGATGTTCTCCCTGGGAGCCAGTGAAGAACAACTGGATTTTAAAACGATTTACGGAAGTGCCAAACAAGGCTGGATGTCGACCGACTGGAAAAATAAAACAGAAGATATTACCGCCCTTTTGGACGCAATCATCGAAGATATCCCCGAACCCGAAGCAACCGAAGGAACTCCTCAGATGATGATCACTTCATTGGAATATTCCTCTTATATCGGGCGGATCGCTATCGGTAAACTGACCCGGGGAAAACTGAAATCCGGTATGCCGGTCACCCTTTGCAAACGAGACGGGGTGACACAGATCAAAAGCCGGATCAAAGATTTGATGTTGTTCGAGGGACTGGAAAAACAAAAGGTAGAGGAAGTAGAGGCCGGAGAAATATGTGCTATCGTAGGTATCGAAGGATTTGAGATCGGAGATACTATCGCCGATTTTGAAAATCCGGAAGCCCTGACCCCGATCGCTATCGACGAGCCGACGATGAGTATGTTGTTTACGATCAATAACTCGCCCTTCTTCGGTAAAGACGGTAAATACGTCACTTCACGCCACATCAAGGAACGGCTGGACAGAGAGCTGGAAAAGAACCTGGCCCTGCGGGTAGAACCGGGATTAAGCGCGGATTCATTCATCGTTTACGGCCGTGGTGTATTGCATTTGAGTGTTTTGATCGAAACGATGCGGCGGGAAGGCTATGAGCTTCAGGTGGGACAGCCGAAGGTAATCATTAAAGAAATCGACGGTCAGAAATGCGAACCGATAGAAGAACTGACGATCGATATCCCGGAAGAATTTTCGGGGAAAGCCATCGAAATGGTTACGAAGCGAAAAGGAGTCCTCAACAATATGGAAACCCGCGACGACCGTGTTCACCTGGATTTCGACATTCCTTCACGCGGAATCATCGGTTTGCGTAGCAATTTGCTGACGGCTTCGGCAGGAGAAGCCATCATTGCACACCGTCTGAAAGGATTCGAACCTTATAAAGGAGATATCGAAATGCGGATCAACGGTTCGTTGATCGCTATGGAAACGGGAGATACTTTTGCTTATGCTATCAACAAATTGCAGGATAGAGGGAAATTCTTTATCGAACCGGGCGAAACAGTGTATGCCGGCCAGGTGATCGGTGAAAGTACCCGTCCGGACGATATCGTGATCAATGTATGCAAATCTAAAAAACTGACCAATATGCGCGCCAGTGGGTCAGATGACAAAGTAAACATAGCTCCCCCTATTAAATTCAGTCTGGAAGAAGCATTGGAATACATACAGGAAGATGAATATGTTGAGGTAACCCCTCATTCCATGCGTTTACGTAAAATCATCCTCGATGAAACAGAACGGAAACGCCAAAGTAAACGTATTACCAGCGTAGAAGATTAAAAAAAGCCCCGGTCGGGGCTTTTTTTTACCACCAGTCCTCAGCCGGTGTTAAGCTCGTATAGCGGAATACGCCCATACGTTTAAACTTATCCGGATATTTAATCGGAATAATGTAGAAAGCACTATTTATTGTAGTAGAATTTTCATTATCCCAATCTATAACAAAAGGACTTTGGCTCAAATAATCCACACTCCGCAATAAATCTTCTTCCTGTCCATTTTTCACAGCACTGTTGTAAATATTCGTCGCATTATTTCCGTTACTCTGATGATGAGATACCGTGTATACATAATCAGCATCCCAATCTATCTTATCCCGCCATATCCCCACATATGCATTTCCGGCACTATTCTGATATTGAATGGTAGTATAGATATAACGAGGTTGCTGGCTTTTATCCGGGACCAGATAAATCCGGTAAGCCGTCAGGACGCGTTTACCATAAGTAGTCAGAATATTGCTCAATCTTTCATAAGCATCCTGTTGATCTCCGGAAGCGATTCCTCCCGGATAGGTGGAAGTAAGATTTAAGCCGTTAAACACAGGATTATCCCCACTACTGCCTTCTGCCTTGAAAAAATCAGCCACCGGTTCACGGGTAGTAAAAGAGTACTCATCCCCATAATTAGTTCCATATTCATTTATAACATACGTACGAACATAATACTTTGTCTCCGGTTTTAAAGGAAAAAGCATCAATGAATCGAATTCGGTGTGATCATTTCCAATACCCTCTGCTTTCAATTTATTATCAGCAATTGTCGGATGCTCAGCCATTCCCCAACAAACGCCGGCTTCTGTTACGGCTGCATTCAAAACACCTGTATTCAGGATCTCACCTCCGACATAAGCCCGGTGGGCAGTAACATACGCAGTCATCCGGGTTGTAATAGCCGCTTTATAACTTAAAGTTGCGACTACTTCTTCTTCACCATAAGTGATTCCGTTTTTATTTACGGCATAAGGCCGTACATAATATACAGAACCTTCCTGCAACTCGCCGACAGTCGTCGAAGTCTGTCCATCTCCTTCTCCCAGTTTCAGCTTATTGTTCTCGATCGTCGGTCCTGACTTAATCCCCCAAACTACACCATATTCCAGCACGGGCAGAGGAGTACCGGAAGCTATATTCACCGTAACTGTAAATGCAGTATTGGTAATATCTTTTACCTCCTCTATCTCTGCTTTCGGTGCTGTGTATTTTTCAGTGGTAAAGGTCTCACTTTTCGTATAGATTGTCCCCTCTGCATAAACGACATATGCCCGGCAAATGTAAGTTTCATTATCGGTCAATCCGTTTAAGATACCTTCCAAAAGTCCTGTTTTCCCTTCAACCTTCAGTTTCGTCGCATTTTCCAAAGCAGGTTCATCTGTTCCAGCTGATTGCAAACGATAAACGACACCTCTTTCTGTTATGTCCACCCCTCCGTCCGTAAACACCTGAGCCTGTACTTCTGCCGAGGTCTCCTTTATATTATTTATCCCCATCAGTAACATCGTAGGCCGTCCATGAGCCAATGTTACACAGGTTTTTTCTTCCCCATATTTAACACCATCGCTTGTTTCCACCCAAGCCCGGACATAATACTGTACACCTTCGGTCAATCCGGTTATCTCACTCCGGAATTCACCACGTCCGCTGCCGTCAGTGGTATGTTTGTCTTTGACAGTCGGTTGGACATCAGTTGACCAACACACTCCACGATTACCAATCCCACTTCCCCCGCTGATCTCCCCTCCACAAACAGCCGTTGTATAACCAATCTCTTTTAATAATCCGGTCTTTATTGTCAGCGGACCGGTCACTTCATCATCATCTGAACAAGAAAACAGGATGCTTGACAAACCGACCAGTAGCAATGACCACAAAAATCTATATTTTTCCATAACATGTCATTTTATAAATATTTTACTATTGCTTTAACTGCCCGGCAAGATACATTTCCTCCCGGTCAGCCCGGAACATACCACCGATATTCCCTGTTAATCCCTGAGTCTTGTTTTCAGCCCAATCAATCTTAAAAGTATGAGGAATGATTTTAGATTTCTCTACATTTGCCCAGCTTTCACCTGTATCGTAATGTGAATATTCTAAACTACAAAAGAAATCCGGCAATTCTTTCATATACATTTCGTAGTAAAATTCATTCGTTGACCCTGTCTGTTCGCGATCCGTAAATGTTATCGTACCATCCTCATTCAAAGTATAGGGATATTGCCATTTTGCAGTAAAACTTTTCTGCGTGGAAGTATTTAAATATGTGATACCCAATTCCATAACAGGCTTACCGATAGTCGCATTCATCACAAACTTACAATACATTTCCTGAATAGCACGTGTCCTGCCATTCAAACGATTATAAGCCGGAGTATACACTTCACTCATAAAAGGATCTGTTAAAGTACCCACCATAGCTGAAGGATTCATATACAATTGGGAAAAGGTCTGATTATAACCAAAATTCAATGGATAGGGGGGAACCAGATTATCTACCAATTCATAAGTTTTATCATTAATTTCAACCTGATATTTATTTCCTATCCATTTCATACCATCCACTTTCATACCATTAATTTCTGCAGGTTCAAAGAAATAAACATTACTTTGCGCATTTTCCTGGGTTATTCCCTGAAAATCCAGATAGGAACCGACAGCAAGCTCTGTCAATACCCCCTCTTCATCTACATAAGCAAACTCCGTTTTCCTGAAATTCGGACGCATCAGGTATCTTTTCCCATCGACTTCAACCGTCGGAAATTTATTGGAATTCAGGAATTCATCATGATGTTCAATCACTTTTTTCAATCCTCCCTGTACAACTTTCTCTGCCTCTTCGGGAGTAGCCCGGTCCATCCGTGCCAGACGACCATTATAATTCCCAATCAGATTAATTCCTCCATTATCAGTATCTACGATCCGGAATTCAAAATCGGAAATCAACCCCTCAGAATTACTTCCTCCGTTATTCGCCCCCTGAGGATCCGCCAAAATATGTAAATAACTATAGGTATCGAATATCAAGGAAGGAGCTAGCAAAGCTTTCAAACGCCACGAAGAAATACAGGGAACAACAGAAGTCTCCCCGGCTTTGCTGAAAGTTGCATCCATATCAGAAAGCATACCTACCCGTTCATTCTCTTCAAACGACATCCACAGCCGGTAAGCTCCGTCTTTCTTTGTATCCACAGCCAGAAACCATCCGTTAGGTGCAGAAAATAAGGCTTCCCGGTATTCATCGGCAGTTGCTTTTAACCTTTCGTCAGGAGTCTGGGTAAAAATATTGTCCTCTGTTTTATCACAACCAATAAACAGGACTATAATGAAGAAAAAAAGATATCTGTTCATAGGGATAAAATTTACTGTTTATAATCATCACTTGTCACATAGTCGATTGCTTCCTGAACCAGAGTAACCAATCCCTTTTCTCCATCCTGATCGTAGAAATTGATTCCCCAGATATCTTTCAGATAGCTTACCACAATTGTTTCCTTCTGCCGGAGAGCTTCGGAAGGATCATATGCGAAATCTAAAGCTGAAGTCGCATTCAGATACAATTCTTTAGCCCGGGCCACTTTTTTCTCATACCATTCCGGCCCAAATACTGCAATCCGCGCGATCATTTCTACGAAATCCTCATCAGGCCCGGCACAGGCATAACTGCTGACATATCCCAGTTTCAAGGCTTCCTCTTCACTCATATTGTTCCAGGAAGTCGTATATCCACCCGGGGTAATGTTTTTAAACTCTTCGGGGTACAAAATCGTTTGGTGCAAAGTATGCCCAAATTCATGATGGACGGTTTTCATGATCTGCTGAATCAAATCGCGGTCTTTCAGATCGAACCAATTCAGACGGTACAGCACAATCTTTCTTCCTCCTTCAGCTTCACCCAAAGTGATAGTCCCGGTATTCGGATTATATTTCGGACTACCCACGAGTACATATTTTTTAGGTGAATAGGAACGGATGAAATTGGCTCCAGCCAATTGTTCATAAGGTTTAATCCAGATCTCCTGCACCACTTTCATAACAGAAACCACCAATTCTTCTTTAATCGGTACCAATGTCCGGTTCAGGTCAAGCTCCGACTGATCCCAGCGATATTTCACTTCCATATTGTAAGGACGCGTATAATTATCGATAATCCACTCGTCGATTTCATTCAGAACATACTCATCGCCTCCCAAACCATTCAAATACTGGTCGGGCACAAATTTGTCTTCAGAACACCCCCACAGCATCAGAGCTGCGGCTATGCCGGCAAAATATTTTAGTTTTCTCATAACATCTTTCTCATTTACCATTGTCTACTCAGAAAATTACTTCGGGGATTTAACTGTACATCTGCCAGTTCAGCAGTTTCAGGCAACTGCAACAACCAACGGTCATCACCCGGATAAAGGGTATTACTGTCGCCCTCTTTCGTAGTATGGGTGATAGGAATCCGATAGCGCATCATATCCCACCAACGGAGTCCTTCCCACATAAATTCATTACGACGGAAATCGAGTATACAAAGAATCAATGCTTTTTTCACATCGCTCCAGGAAGCAGAACCATAAGCATTATATTTTTTCATAAAATGATCTTCATTTGACAAAGCCGCATTATAAAATTTAACTACAGTCTGTTCTGTAATCACATGCTTTTCTTCATTATAATTCTTGATCCTCTGCCGGCAGAAAATATTCAGATCTGCAAGTGCCTTCTCATAATCCTCCAGCATTACATAAGCTTCCGCCCGGTTCAGTAACACCTCTTCGTTCCGGAAAGTCGGGAAGATCGTATAAATTATCCCGGAGGAAGCGTTAATATCTGTCTTGATAAACAATTCATAATATTTGGGTACATAATAGTTATCCCCACTATACCAGTTGCGATAAGCCCATTGACCTCCTGTCACATTCAGAGTCGAACTGGTCAGCGTCTGTTCCAAATCCGATTTCACACAACCATATCTCCAGGTATTGGCATAGCGGGACATCCGGGATGACATTTCCGTCAACAACAGGTTAGAGGTATTATCCGACTTGGTATAGGCTATTTTCACATCACTGGAACCAGGCGCCACAGCATAGGTAGTTAACCAAGGCTGGAAATTATTTTTTGCATAAATATTTGCATTATCTCTATCCGAAACATTTTTCGCCCCTTCCTGGCCGACAAATACGGATGGCATAGGGAACACTTTACTGGCATAAGTAATTACTTTTCCCCAATCTCCTTTGTAAAGATAAAAACGCGAAGCATAAGCATTGGCAGCAGCCCGGGTAAAATGATACCGGGGAACGGTATAAATCGCATCTGATCCCAATTTATCAATGGATTCAATCAGATCTTTTTCAATTTTTTCGTAAGTTTTAGCTACAGTTTCACGGTCATATTTCGCCAAAGCCACTGTTTCCGGTTCCGTTACATAAGGAACACCGGGACTACTATTGTCACTATCTTTATCATAGAACTTAGCAAACAAAGACACCAGCATAAAATGCGAAAACGAACGGATCATTTTTGCTTCAGCGATATAGGGTTCCTGCTCTTTCGGAGCCCCCATTTCTTCTGCAGCTTTCAGGGCATGATTCACTTCAGCGATACTGTAGTAAAACTTTCTCCAGAACCAGGTTGGAGTATCCTGAGTCTCATCCTCTACATCCCGCCAGAAAAAAGGATCTGTATTCGAATTATTTTCTTGTTTACCAGAACCTTTATCAGTCACAAAATCTACACGGGAATTCAGCATGGCAGCATAGGAAGCTTTAGGATAAGCATCGGCTACCAGTTTTGCCAACTTTTCGGTAGTATTGATCTCTGTCCGGTCATCGGGAACCACATCCAGGAAATTGTTACAACCAGTTAATAGTACCAATCCCCCAACCGCTATATTTCTAAAGTATTTCTTCATAATCATATCATTTAAAAACCAATATTCAAGGCAATCGTAAACTGACGGGAAAGTGGCTGAGCCACACCTCCGGTATTATAAAACTCAGGATCCTGTCCGTTCAGCTTTTTATCTGCATAAATCAACCAAAGATTAGAACCGGCAACAGTTAGGGACACATCACTCAGAACTTTAGTTCTCTGCAAATAATGTTTAGGAACTTTATAGGTCAGCGAAATAGTTTTCAGACGTATAAAGTCACCTTTAGCCACCCGTTCCGTTGAGTAGTTATAAGAATTATAAGGGTATTTACTTTTAAAACCGTCAGCTGTTAACACATCGACAATAGAAGGCACGTTGGTATATTTTTCATCCCCGGGTTGCATCCAACGGTCAAAAAAGACACTCGACATTGCGTCCAGTTCGCTATAGCTGGTCTTAAATGCCGGAGCCAGACGGATTTTATTGCCGGCTTGGAAAGTGAGGAACACATTCAATGAAAGATCTTTCCAACGGAATGTATTCGACCATCCTCCGGTATACTCCGGATCAATCGGTCCCTCATACTTCAGATAATCCAGATTTGTACTCTGGAAATAAACTGAATTAGCAATCACTCCGCTCTCATTGATAAACAGAGGAACGCCTGTATCGTGCTCCAATCCCTTATACTGAATAGAAAACAAGCTCCCCACGGGATATCCTTCGCGGTTCCCACCACTGGCATTGATCATATTATAAATAGAAGGCATGTTCTTGGAGTTTGTAATTTTGGTTGTCGTATACCCCAAGGTCAGGTTTGATTTCCAGTTCCAGTCTTTTGTACGGATAGGGGTAATACCGATAGCCAAATCATAACCCCGGGATTCCATATCGGCATAATTGGCATATTTATAAAGCGTACCTCCGATAGCTGAATTCTTCAAAGAGGCAATCAAATCGAAACTATTTCTTCTCCAATAGTCAAAGATTACATCCAGACGCCGGTTAAACAAACCGATATCAATACCCAAGTTGAGCACATGTCCCTTTTCCCACGTTAATTCAGAGTTTTCAAGTGCTTCCAGAGTAATTACCGATTCGATCTCATTACCATAAGGACGTTTGGTATTTTCATTGACAAACTTAGCAGAAGCAGAAGCGGAAGAATTCATAGAAGCAGTCAAGCCATAAGATCCACGCAACGACAATTGATCGATCCATTCGGTAGATTCCATGAAATGTTCATTACTGATATTCCATTTGGCACTAACATTCCAAGTCGGTAACCAACGGGCACTACGATTGCTTCCCAAAGCATTTGTTCCGTCATACCGGACTGTTCCGGAAAAAATATAACGGGAATCAAAACCATAATCGGCATTAAAATAGAATGCAGCAAAACGGTCACGGGTAGTTCCCATTCCATAATAATCAAAATTACTTTCGATCATCATTTTCATAATCCTGTAATCCACAGTGACTTTCCCCCCTTCATTGTATTGATAACCGTAACCGGTATTTGAAAACTTCTGGCGGTCAGCATATTTCACCTGCACACCCGCAATCATATTCAGATCGTGCAAGCCGAATTTTTTATTGTATTTAAAAGAGTTGCGGACATCATAACTGGTTAACTGATCTTCGGACCGGTTATAAAAACCACCATAGGGTAATACAGATATGGCTTCTGCTTCCGGATGTTCAGGATCTTTGTATAAAAATTTATTTTTAGCACGGATGGTTGAAGTATAATCAGCCCGGTAGGCTTCTGCCATATTCGAATTTTCAGTAATCATATGTTCCCGGTCGGATTTTACATAACGCACAGCTCCCATAAACTCATAGCGGAGTCCTTTAATGATTTCCCAACCTAATTCCAATTGTGCCTTTACATCCACCATTTTCAAATGGATGGAGTTGTTCTGCAATTCATTGATAATATTGAAAGGGGCATAATTCCGGGTAAAAAATTCCGGATTTCCAGCCTCATCAAAACAGGTGAGTACACGGCTGGTATTTAAAGCATAGCTAAATGGATTAATATCGAAATTCCGGTCATAGGAACCTTCCACCGTATTACTCCGGCGGGACAAAGATCCCGGAGCTTTCTGATCCCGTAGTGACCCTATCAATTGTACGCCTAAATCCAAATTTTCAGCCAATTTATAATTATTGCGAAGATTTGCGGTATAACGTCTCACCTTATCAGCCACAGTCCAGCCCTCATCATTCAGAAAACTCAGAGAAGCATATGAACGGCTACGCTGGCTACCTCCTGAAATGCTGATGGAATGCTCCTGTTGCAGCGAATTCCGGAATAAAATTTTAAACCAGTCAGTATTGGCATTGGCATAGTGTCTCAAAAATGCATTCCTGGCTTCCCGGGTATTTTCCAACTGAAACTTTCCGGTTTCCGGATCAAAGGAATTAATCATTTTATACATTTTTCCATACACTCCGGAATTCGACGCATTCACCAAGTCCGAATTCAAAAACCCTTTTCTTTCAAGCTCAGCATATACAGACATCTGATCACCGGAATTCATAATGTCATAATCAGCATAAGTAGGACGAAGTTGCACGGTAAAATTTCCGGAATAGCGGAAAACAGGGCGCCCTTCAGCCCCCCGCCGGGTAGTTACCACCACCACCCCATTCATAGCCCGGGCTCCATAAAGCGCTGTCGCAGCAGCATCTTTCAGGATATCAATACTTTCAATATCATTGGCATTTAAACCTGCCACTGCCGATCCCAATAAGGTCGTAGGATCGCCACTGGTCAAATCATCATTACTAACACTTACAATGTCTTCATGTACAATCCCGTCAATCACCCACAAAGGCTTATTCTCACCCGACAAAGAGGTAGCACCACGCACACGCACTTTCGGGGCAGCACCAAAAGTTCCGGACACATTCTGTATACTCACACCAGCGACAGCCCCTTCCAGCATACGGCTGACATCCATTACCCCCTTCAGTTTGATGTCATCCTGCTGCAATTTAGTTGAAGAACCGGTAAAGGTAGTCTTACTGATACTCCGGTAACCGGTTACAATAACATCATCCAACACCTTTTCTTCGTCTTCCAGCACCACATTCAGCGGAGCATCCGAACTTACAGTCACCTCTTTATTCAACATTCCCACAAATGAGAAAACCAATACAGGCGACTTCACCACAGGGCTCTCAATTATAAATTTACCATTGATATCAGTAGCGACTCCAACAGATGTTCCTTTCACCAATACATTCACTCCCGGTAAAGGCTCTCCCTTTTTATCCTTGACAGTTCCCGTAATTTTCCTCTTCTGAGCCTGAGGAGTTGTGGGAGTACCCAATTTACTTTCCGTAACAATGATCAGATTGCCAGAAAGTTCATACTGATAACGATCGCCTACAATTCTCTTCAAGGCACGTTCAAGTTCTTCTTCTTTGAAAGACAGGGAAACTCTCTTTTCAGTATCTATGCTTTTAACATTGAAAAAGAAAAAATAATTGGTCTGCTTTTCCAGCTCCTTAAAGACATCTCCCAGTCGCTCATTCTGACAATCGAGCGAAACCCGGATATCCTGTGAAAAACCTCTGGCATTTACTTTGATTAGAAATACCAAACACAAAATCAGCGTTAATTTCATAACACGCAATGTTTTTTGGGGCAATTGCCGCTGATGTACAACAAAAAATTGTTTTTTTTTCATAAGTTTGTATTTGAAATCCAACATCTCCCGTTATTTCCGTCCAAAGAGTAACGGGACGTTATCTTCCGGTGATTGTGTCCAGCAATCGCCGGTTTTTATTTTGATTAAAAAAGGGTCCTTTATTTAAGTTGAATTGAGTGAAATCAAATGAATTCAAATAAAATCGGGTAGAAACCACAAATTCCCGATCACTCATTTCTGTTTTTTATCATCTTACACTATTTTTATCTTTTAATTACTAAATATTTACTGCAAATTTTACAGATTCCATTTTCTGTTTTCTCAAGCCTGAATTTTACTCTCATTTAATTCAATTTACATCAGTTCGCTTTCACTTTTTCCGGAAATTTTATGCCCGAAATAAGGACTTTTTTTTGTTCTTACTCAATGACCACCGTATTCCCTTTCATCTCAAACCGTACATTTGCAATTTTTTCTATGATACGGAAAACTTCCTGGGGTGACAAGTGCTTGTCAATCATTCCTTTGAAAGCATGAGATTTAGCACTTTCATTCTGGAAAAAGACATCAAGCCCATACCAACGTTGCATCTGCACCATGATATTCTCCAAAGTCATCTCATTGAAAATAAACATTCCATTCTTCCAACTGATGTATTCCCGGGTATCAACCTCACAAACCTCAATATTCTTCATCCCACAACGGGCCTGTTGTCCGGGGATCAGAGACACCCGGTCTTGTCCGTTTTCAACATTCACTTTACCAGATACCAAAGTGGCTTCTACTCCGTCTTTTTCAGGATAAGCATTGATATTAAAAATTGTCCCTACAGCTTCGACAATAGTACCATTCACTTCCACCCGGAAAGGATGCTGTTTATCACTCTCCACTTCAAAATAACCTTCCCCTTCCAGAAATACCCGTCGTTCATCTCCGACAAAAGCTGCAGGAAATGTCAGTTTACTTGCAGAATTAAGATATACAACTGTACCATCGGACAAGGTTAGCCGGTAATCAGCCCCTACCGGTATCTCTATCGTATGATAATGTAATTTTTCGTCTTCTTTTCCGGAAACAACATACACAATCCCTTTCAAAGAATCCTGATGCACAGCAACCTGTCCGGTCTTCAAAACCTCCCCGACAGAATCTTTCGGAATCTTCAGCACCTTTCCATTACCCAAAGTCAGACTGATTCGGGAAGAAGTCTCCTTCTGGTTTTCCACTAGAAATTGCCCGGACGGTTGTTGCGTTTTTTCCCGGAAAAAATAAACTGCTGTACAAATGACAGCCATAGGCAATGCCACCGCAGCCACTCCCCGCCAGAGTTTTACCCGTGGTGAGTTTTTACAAATCGTTTTCCGGCGAATCCGTTCCCACATCCGGTCATAATCCGGTTCTTCAATAGCTGCAATACGATCCATCCGCTCCAACAACCAGATTTCGTCTGAATCCAGCTCTTTTCTTCCGGTTCTTTCCCAAAGAAATTTCCATATTTTCGTAAAAATCTCCTTCATCCTTCCAAAACTATAGTATTAAAAACAGTCGATCGAAATCAATTTGTCTTTAATAACCCTAAGACATTTAAAAGGGTGAAAAGATTATTAAAATTTTTTCAAATAAATAAAAATTAGAAACAAAAGCAATTCATTTTCAGATATACCCCACATCCCCTTCAATTTACGGTAAGCAATTTTGACCTGTGACTTGACTGTATTAACTGACACATTCAGTTTCGATGCGGTTTCTGCATAACCAGTCCCCTCAATAACAGCCATGACAAAAATTTTCCGGCAGTTTTCCGGTAAAGAGAGAAGTAATTCCCGGACATTTTCTACCTTCTCGGCCAAATCTTCGGATTTGTAATCTGCCCAAAATTTATACTCCCGGATCAAAGCTTCTGCATGCTTCTCCCTGACCCGGCAATGCCGGAAATACTTATAAATATAATTCCGGACAGATTGATTCAGGTAATATTGAAGGTCATAATCCGGATTAATCTGTTCCCGATGAGCCCATAAATTTATAAAACTCTCCTGTACAGCATCCTCGGCAATTTGCCGGTCCTCGACTAACCCCATCGCCACATAAAACATACTTCGGGAGTAATATTGGAATACCCGTTCAAAAGCCGCAGTATCGCCCGATTTCAAAAGATATGTATCACTCTGTATACTCACTTACGTCGAAAATGATAGTTGTACAAATAATGATAATTGCACAAATATAAAAAAAACAAACGTAAAATTACAAAATATACAAAATAAGGGTACGAATCAGATATCAAAAAGTAAAACTAATTACTATATTTTCGTACTAAAGCAATCACCTGTTCTTGTTCTTCAGGTGTCAACTGGCCAGCTTTATAAAACTCAATTACCTGATTCTTATTAATAAAGATCACTGTAAAATTATTATTCGCTCCTGGTAATTTCCAAGCCGTAGCTAAAATCCCATCCGGATCAAAATAAATTTTTCCATCCGTTCCTTTTACCTCTTTCAAAGCCATTCTCTTAATCAAAGCATTCGGAAGCATCGGAGCGGCAGCTAAATTGACAATACCATAAGATGTAATTTCCAGCCCTGACACCGGATGAGTCTTGAAATAATCGCGGAAGGTTTTGTTCTGTCCAGGATGTGAAGGATCAGCATAAAATATCAGCAAATTTTTCTGTCCCAACATCGGCAAAGCAACAGTGTCATTATTCATATTCAGGATATTTACAGAAAAAACTTTTTCTCCCACTTGTCCGAACCCTCGGTACGAGAAGAGGAGTCCTATTCCTAAACATAGAATAAAAATCTTTTTCATCTCAAATTCATTTTCATTTATTGAACCTTGGCATCATTCTTGCGTAAATGTTTTACAGTTTGTACGAAAATGGTTTGTACAGGACGAAAAAAAGTGCATTAAACATTTGAAAATAAAGTCAATAAAAAGAAAAGCATGCAAAAATGCGTACTCCTCATCTTATTCTTCCTCTTGTCTTACTCGATAAGCCATGGAAATACCCCAACTACAGACACATTATCTGTGGATAGCCTGGAGTCACGTCCTGCCTTTTTCAAAAGGATGTATAAAAATGTATACCGCTATTTCACAGAAGCAAACCAGGAGAAAGAAACCAAACGATTCGATTTCTCGGTTATCGGCGGACCGCATTTTTCGAGCGACACCAAATTGGGACTAGGTCTGGTAGCTTCGGGACTGTACCGGGTAGACCGGGAGCATCTGACCCTTCCGCCTTCCAACATTTCTTTTTACGGGGACGTAACTACCACCGGTTTTTATCTGTTAGGCATCCGGGGGACGACCATTTTTAAAGAAGACAAATACAGGCTCGGGATCAATTTTTACTTCTTTTCTTTTCCGAGTAAATACTGGGGTATCGGTTATACAAACGGAAATCAGAAGGATCATTACACGACTTACAAACGCCTGGAGAAACAAATCCGGGTGGATTTCTCACGCCGTCTGTTTCCCAACACCTATCTGGGGGTGACGGGACTTTTCAGGCATGTCAACGGTAAAGATTTTAAAGACCCCGGTTTTCTGGACGGTGAAAAAGCAAATATCGCCACACAAGGATTCGGTCTGTTTCTGACTTATGATTCGAGGGATTTTCTTCCTAATCCATACCGGGGAACTTATGCCAGAATCGACCAGCTCTTTTTCCCGGATTTCTGGGGAAACAAATTCAAACGGACAGAAGTATTCTTCAGGCAATACAATAAGTTGTGGAAAGGAGCCATTCTGGCATCCGATTTGCAGGGGACATTCAATTACGGTAATACCCCCTGGAGTATGGTCGCCCTATTGGGAGGTTCTTATCAGATGAGAGGCTATTATGAAGGACAATACCGGGACAACGACCTGATACAAACTCAGGTAGAACTAAGACAACATATCTACAACCGGCATGGAATCGCCCTTTGGGGAGGTGCAGGAAATGTGTTTCCGAAATTCAAGTACTTCAAATGGAAGGAAACGCTGCCTACTTACGGCATCGGCTACCGGTGGGAATTCAAGAAACGGGTAAATGTCCGGTTGGATTATGGATTCGGAAAAGGGCAAAGTGCTTTTTATTTTAATATCGACGAAGCTTTTTAAACAATGACTATGTTACATCAAATAAATCTGTTATTCCGACGTTTTCTGACCGATGCACGTCAGTTATTCCGTTTCTTCGTTATCGTCAACCTGATTCCCTGTATTTTGCTGGTATTTACAGAACCTTATTCTTTTATGGGAAAGGTGATCCTGGTCACTTTTCCGTTGGGAATGTATCTTTTTGTATTCTCGTGGTTGAAAAATATCGGATTGATGCAGCTGATATTGATCCCGCAATTGATCTTCAATGCTTTTCAGATCGTTTTATTCTACCTGTTCGGCGAATCGGTGATCGCTGTCGATATGTTTCTGAACCTGGCGACGACCAACGTGACGGAAGCCAGTGAATTGCTGAATAATCTGTGGCCGGCGATCATCCTGGTTTGTGTGATCTATATCCCTACGATTGTGATTGCAGCTATCGGTTGTAAAAAGAGGGTGCATCTGACGCCTGTGTTCCGGAAAAAGATGGCTTGTACCGGGTTGATTATCGGGCTGGTTTCGTACGGTTTGACCTTCACGGCTACGAACAGGAATACGGGAAGCTATAAATTGCAATACGACGTATTCCCGGTGAATATCTATTATAATCTTCGTTTTGCCGTGAAAAAATGGCAACGGAGTATGATTTATCCTCTCACGTCGAAAGACTTCACTTTCCAGGCCCATAAAAGTGTAAAATCGGCGGATAGGGAGATTTATGTGTTGGTAGTAGGAGAAGCCAGCCGGGCGGTGAACTGGAGCCTTTGGGGATATGAACGGGAAACGAACCCCCTGTTATCCCAGATTCAGGGCCTGGCTTTATATAAAGATGCCATTACACAGGCAAATGCTACACATAAAAGTGTTCCCCTGATTTTATCCGCCGCCAATGCCGAGCATTTCGAAGACATCTATGGGCAAAAAAGTATTGTCGAAGCCTTTAAAGAAGCAGGGTTCAAAACGATTTTCCTCTCGAATCAGACGCCTAACCGTACTTTTACCGACTATTTTGCAGCAGAAGCGGATTTCCACCACAATATCCGCCCGGCATCGGCAGGAGGGATCTATACCGTCAATAACTACGACGATGCCATGCTTCCGTTGGTGCAGCATTATATCGATTCATTACCGGATAACTTATTTTTTGTGTTGCACACCTATGGTTCACATTTCAACTATTTTGAACGTTATCCGAGGGAGTTCGCCCATTTTACCCCGGACGAAGCGACAGAAGTGGAGGTGAAAAACCGGCAACAACTGATCAACGCATATGATAACAGCATCCGTTATACGGACTATTTTCTGCACCATCTGATCCAGATTCTGGATTCGACGAATCATACGACAGCACTTTACTATAGCCCGGACCACGGGGAAGATTTGTTGGACGACGACCGGAAACGCTTCCTGCATGCTTCGCCCCATCCGACGTATTATCAATTGCACATACCACTATTCTTATGGTTTTCCGATCAGTACCGGCAGGAATTCCCGGAACGATATGCAACGGCACTCGCCAACCAGACACAACCGGTATCTACAATCGTGGCTTTTCACACGATGCTGGACATGGCCTCTATCACGACCCCATTACTGAATACCGGTTACTCACTGATCAGCCCTGATTATAAAGCCCGGCGAAGGATGTATCTGACCGATCACGATCAACCTATTTTCTGGTATAATTCGGGCTTGAAGAAGCAAGATAAAGCTATGATCGAAAAAAATCATCTGGACCACCGGTAAACGCTAACAACCGGAATCTCCGAGGAAACACAGGTTTATCGGGAAAGCCGATGTTTAAAATTAAACACACAGTATGTTTGATGAAAAAAACGACCGGGATATTTTTTAGAGATCATCAAAACATTAATTTTGCAATCCAATAATCATACATTTTTAAAACCTGAAAATATGAAAATAGCTATCGTCGGGGCAAGTGGAGCAGTAGGACAAGAGTTTCTGCGCGTATTGGAAGAAAGAAATTTTCCTATGGATGAGTTGGTGTTATTCGGTTCGAAACGGAGCGCCGGCACCCAATACCTGTTTCGTGGTCAGCCGCTGACTGTAAAACTTTTACAACACAACGACGACTTTAAGGACATCGACATAGCTTTCGTTTCGGCCGGAGGCGGTACTTCGAAAGAATTTGCCGAAACGATCACCAAATACGGGGCTGTAATGATCGATAATTCGAGTGCTTTCAGAATGGACGAAGAGGTACCTTTGGTGGTACCGGAGGTCAACCCGGAAGATGCTCTCGACCGTCCCCGTGGCATCATCGCGAATCCGAACTGTACGACTATCCTGCTGGTGGTTGCCTTAAAAGCCATCGAACCATTGAGCCACATCACCCGGGCCCGTGTATCGACCTATCAGGCAGCGAGCGGCGCAGGCGCAGCAGCTATGGACGAACTGTATAATCAGTACCGGCAAATCCTGGCAGGGGAAACACCTACGGTGGAGAAATTCGCCTATCAACTGGCTTTTAACCTGATTCCTCAGGTAGACGTTTTCACGGATAACGGCTATACCAAAGAGGAAATTCCTAATTTGATTGATCGCACCGTCGGCAGGAACAATAAAACTGACTTTCTCTACAAAGGAAAGCATCGCCTTGCACATGACCGGCTTCTTAAGAAAAAGAAATAACTTCTCTCTTTCCGAAACAATGCATTGCCGCAAGCACACAAAGAACATTCACAAACGGACATGAAATATCCGTCATCTTAGGACATTCCTACAAGCACAGTTTTAATGCAGCAATTGCCGCCACGGCAGTACATGTACTCAAGGAACAGGGCCACCCCATCCGCTTTCATGACCTCTGCCGGGAGCACTCCAACCCCGTTCGGCCGGACATGGAACTGGTCAGCGACATCCCGGGAAAACGCCTGGACAGCTCTCCATCAGCCGGAAACCAGGGAAGTTGACGGCATTGTCATCATCCATCCTAACTGGTGGGGACAGCCCCGGCTTTTAAAGACTGCATCTTCGCTTTCTGCAGCGTGCATGTTTTTGAAAGAAAAATGTTCTGCATCCTTGTAGCCAGCACTCCGGACATCCGTGCCAAATGACTTGACGAAGTGCGGGAAACGGTATGCACCCTCTTTCCCCCCTGAGAGAGAACCCCGGTAAGAGCCCGCTTCGTGCCAAGATGAGCGAGCATGGGAATTCATGAAAGCCACGGACTACTCCCCTACCGTAAACCCGGCGGGAAGGAAACTGGTTTCCCTTTAAAGCAATTACGGCCAAATTGATTTTCATACTCCCCCGTTAGGAAGGATTTCCCTTAAGGAAGTCCTTCCGGATATCGATCCTTGATAAGCTTTGGCAAAGGGAAAGATACAACGTAAATGCC
>ERZ791625.643-NODE-643-length-22036-cov-3.965425_pt1 | contig 22036 bp, 18 predicted proteins | sample MGYA00510267_ERZ791625 | MGnify/ENA primary metagenome ERZ791625 (study PRJEB30046, sample SAMN00715229) | human gut metagenome | study: EMG produced TPA metagenomics assembly of the A metagenome-wide association study of gut microbiota in type 2...
GGAGGGGTGAGAGTCCCATGATACCGATTGACCATTGGTAGTCCGCAGCATTCCCTATTCGGCAGGGGCGCGAGCTGCAAATATGCCGGAAGGATAATCAATGTGAAAACGCCCGAAAGGGCTTTATCATCAAAAACTATGGGCAGCAGTCTGTTCAAAAAAGGACTGCTGCCTATCCTTTTGCTGATAAGCAAAAATCAAAATCTAACGGAGGTGAGACGGGTGAATACCGCATCAACCATTTCTCAGCGCGATGCCTATAAGCTCATGCTGAAAGACTATCCCGATGTTATGAGTATCGAGCAGATGTGCGAAATACTCAGCATCAGCACAAAGACCGGCTATCGTATTCTGCGCGAAGGCAAGATACTCAGCCTCAAGGTCGGCAGAGCCTATCGTATTCCGAAGGCTCATCTTTTCACTTATCTCTGCATTGGATGCGGAGAAGCAGTGACCGCATAAAGTTTGGACTCAAAATGTTTACAAAAAAATGCGTAGAAAGGTCCTCCAATTCGAACCCGGTTCTGGTATAATAGGATCCCGGTATAAGGTAGGTGTTACTGCTACGCAACGAAGGAGGAAAAATTATGGTAGCAGGACATCTCCGCGAAAAAAGCGGATATTACTACGCCGTGTTGAACTACACCGATTCTCTCGGAAAAAGAAAGACCAAGTGGATTTCTACCGGACTTGCTGTTAAGGGCAATAAAAAACGCGCCGAAGCAATCCTGATGGATGCACGACGCAATTTCAATCCCGAAGAGCCAAAGGTCATGAACGGGGACATTCTGTTCGCGGACTACATGGAGCAATGGCTTGAGATCATCAAAAGCTCGGTAGCAGTTCCGACATTCGCTTCTTACTCGACTACGGTCAAGAAAATCGTAGCACCGTACTTCCGCAAAAAGGAAGTCACACTCAAGAATCTGACGGCAAAGGACATTCAGGAGTTTTACTTGAAGGAACTCCAGCGCGTCAGTGCTTCCTCGGTCATCCATTATCATGCCAACATTCATAAGGCACTCAAGTATGCCGTGAAGATTGATCTGATTGATGTAAACCCGGCTGATAAGGTTGAGCGTCCGAAGAAAGATCGCTATGTCGGCAGCTTCTATGATGCCGATGAAGTCAACGCTCTCTTCGAAGCAGCCAAAGGAACAAAGCTTGAGCTTCCGATTCTGTTCGGTGCATTCTACGGTCTGCGCCGCAGTGAAGCAATCGGTCTGAAATGGGATGCCATCGACTTTGACCAGAACACCATCACCATCCGTCATACGGTTACTTCCTGTGATCTCGACGGCAAGCGCGTTCTGGTTGCGTCGGACACCACAAAGACCAAATCGAGTATGAGAACACTACCTCTTGTTCCTTTTATGAGAGAAAGGCTTCTCGCCCTCAAGGAAGAGCAGAAGGAAAACCGTCGCTTGTGCGGACGCAGCTATATCAAGGACTATCTTGATTATGTATGTGTCAACGAGATTGGCGATCTGATCAAGCCCCATTATGTGACAACCGCATTTCCTGACTTACTCAAGGCAAACGGGATGAGGCATATCAGGTATCATGATCTCAGACATAGCTGCGCCTCGTTACTTCTGGCAAATGGTGTTCCCATGAAGCAGATTCAGGAATGGCTTGGTCACAGTGACTTCTCAACAACGGCAAACATCTACGCGCACTTGGATTACAGCTCGAAGTTGACTTCGGCTGACGCGATGCTCAATGGTTTGGGGCTTGTTCCGAACTAAAAAAGTAAAGCCAGCAGCCGGAAAAACCGGCTACTGGCGTACTGTCTGGCGGAGAGTTAGGGATTCGAACCCTAGGTCCCTTTCGGGACACAGCATTTCGAGTGCTGCACCTTCGACCACTCGGACAACTCTCCAAGGTTTATCTCAACATCAAAACTACCTCGGAAAACGGGGAGAACTGATGGGGAGAACAAGCAAAAGTATTAAGTTTAGAATACCCGAAAAGCCCCGTAAAATCAAGGGTTTTCGCTTAGGAGGCTACCGAACAGCGACCACGATTTCGAGTCAGTCCCGTTATGACCACTTCGATACGTCTCCGTATTTATCTCAACATCAGCACCTCAGAAAACGGGGAGAACTGATGGGGAGAACAAGCAAAAATATTAAGTTAAGGATACCCGAAAAACCCCGTAAAATCAAGGGATTCCGGTCAGGGAGCTACCGAGTAGCGACCACGATTTCGAGTCAGTCCCGTTATGACCACTTCGATACGTCTCCGTATTTACGCGAATCATTTCGCATAACAGTATTATTATAGCGCAAATCCGCCGAACATGCAACCTGAATTGATCGGTTAGCTGCATTATATATTGTCAGTTGTTATAATCCTGCTCCTGCTGTATGATAAGTTGTTATCAAAATGCTTGTCGATTCATTTTTTGTCGGAAAGGTTCGAATCGAGCCTCTCCGACAAAAATAACGAATCAAAGCGTTTCCGAAAGCTGTGCAATAATATCTCTGTTTGCTCTTAATCTTTCGTTCTGCGGTTCTTTTTCAACGGCTTTTTCGGCCATTATCAGTGCTTCTTTTTTTCTGCCCGTATAAAAATACCCCAGAGAAGCATAATCATACGGAGCGGCACCCCATGCTGCGGGTTCCGTTATGTATGTTTTCGGGCGGGTTTCAATTGCAAGTGCTTTAAGTGCAAAATACAGCGTACCTTCAAAATCCTGCCGTGCATATGCATTGCCCGCGAGTTCGATCCACGGTTCACGTAGGTACGGTGCTTCCGCCGCTGCGCGATAGAGCCAGCTTTCCGCTTCCGCAATATCATTCAGTGCCGTGCAGGCACGTGCAATAAAGCGCATCGATGCGCTCCGCTCATCCCGCCAGACAGCGGATTTCATTTCAAGGTGCCTCTTTAAGGTCGCAATACAATCGTTCCATCTGCCGTAAAACATGTATTCTCTGCCGAGATAATGCATATTTCTGTCGTTTTCCGGATTTTCCCGCACACTCATTTCCAGCAGAGGCAGGTATTGTGCGCGTGATTTTGATGCATCGGCAAGATGATCAAGCTGAATGCCTTCTGCAATGATATGTCTGAAACTGCCTTCTCCCTCATATTCAAGAACCTCATGTACAGGGTTTACCCATTTGAAACCATGCCGTGCATGTATCTTATCTATATAGAACACCGTACCTTCGCTTCCGTCCTCGTTGAAATTCCATGTATAACGATAGCGCAGCATATCCGCGCCGTTTGACCACGCTTTTTCTGCCGCTGCACGCCATCCGGGATGCAGAACCTCATCAATATCTGTACAAACACAGATGTCGGCATCCTCCGGCACAAGTTCAAGCGACCTGTTCCGCGCCGTATCGAACCGCCATGGGGTTATTATTTCGCTCCGAACGTTTACCCCGTGCGCCTGAAGTATTTTTACAGTATCATCGCTTGACCCTGTGTCAAGAACATATACGGCATCCGCTTCGCCCATCGACTCAGCCCAGCGCGCGGCAAATTTCGCTTCATCCTTTGCAATTGCATAAACACACACTTTATAACCTTCCATATCGCTCCCCCGTTTCCCGGATTTTGTTTTGCGGAAAGCCTGCTCCGCCCGCACGCGGCAGGCGGAGTTTACCTGCACCGTCTCTTTTTCGAAGGCACATTTCCGGCTCGTTCACTGCCGCATTATCTATGCTTTAATCACCGTGATCCCGCCTGCATAGTCGCCGTTGGGAGTTGCAGCCGCATGCAGCGCTATGGTTCTTCCGCTTCTGTTTCGAAGCACAAGCTCCGTTCCTGCGGGAATCCGCCCATAGGCCGAGCCTGAAACGGACACAGGATTTCCGCCGGCTGCGGTCGTGCTTGCCGAAGAATAACCATACACATCCCCGGTAAGCGATTCAAGTGCAATCACAATATCACCCGAAGCTCCGGAGCCCTGCTCTTCCGCCGCATTTACGTTCCATACAATATGATACAGTTTTTCATCATTGGAACGCACCGCATTATTTGCCGCATCCGAACTGAGTTCTTCACCGCTGCTGCGAAGGTTTGTCAACGGCAGCACTCCCCCATTCGGTACAGTCGTTCCTTCTCCTGTCGGTTGAACTGCAGACATCAACGCTGCCGACCGGGCAGGTTCGGCAGCAGGGCCTGTCGGGCCTGTCGGACCTGTCGGACCTGTCGGGCCTGTCGGACCTGTCGGGCCTGTCGGACCTGTTGCTCCCGTTGCACCTGTTTCTCCCGCTGCTCCTGCTGCGCCTGTCGGGCCTGTTGCTCCGGTTGCTCCTGTTGCGCCTGTCGGACCCGTTGCTCCCATTGCGCCTGTCGGACCCGTCGTTCCTGTTGCGCCTGTTTCTCCCGTTGCACCTGTCGGACCTGTTGCCCCTGTTGCTCCGGTCGGGCCTGTTGCACCGGTTTCTCCGGTCGGGCCTGTTGCCCCTGTTGCTCCCGTTGCGCCTGTCGCTCCCGTTGCACCCGCTGCACCGGTCGCGCCCGTTGTTCCGATTGCGCCCGTCGGACCTGTTGCTCCCGTCGGGCCCGTTGCACCGTAATATGTACATTCACAGCGGCAGCCGCTGCAAGGCGGGAAACCGCACGCATTACCTGCAAACTGCATGCTGTTATCATAACCCATGTTTTGCTCGCTGCCGAAATTGCTTTGCCTCATGCCTCCCTGCTGTCTTCCTCTGTTCGGCGGATTAAAAGGCTGAAAGCCGTTTCCCCTGCTTCCGTTATCATTTCTCATATCATTCACCACATCATTGCAGCGCAGTACCGTTCGCTCCCGCACTGCCGAGATGCTCCTTTCTTATTGTTTTGCTTCGCCGCCGGCTCCAATGTCGGGCTTGTACACGGCTTGCTATAAAATATGAATATTACCGATAAACAGTTACAGGTTTTGAACACTGCTGCCGAAAACAAAACAACCCGCGATGCATGCTTTGCGCACATCACGGGTCGTTTGCCCTTTTCGGAGTAATCACCGAGCATTCGTTTATTTTCATTTTTTCAATTGAAAAACACTTCCTGTCCTAAAAGTTTCGGGGTGCAATGAACCGCCGCTAAAACAATTCAACCTCCAGCCTGTCAAACGTTACCTGTTCCATAAAATCATCCGGGCGGAACACGGTGTGTGAAAAGCGGAGCAGCTCATTGACATGCTTATCAAGAATCACAGGGCGTGAAAGGTTTAATTTCGAGCACAACTCGCAAAGAGCTTCGTGCCAGTCCTCCACTTCGGAAGCGTCCTTCTGCGGAATTTCAACGACATCCTGTTCCGTTGTTTTGTTGTTTTTTCGAACTCTTGCCCAGATTTTCATCTTATTTCTCCATGTGTTTTCTTGAAAGCTGCACCGTTTGGCTATGTGTTGCAGTATCGACGCAGCGGCTGCCGTTAAGCAGCCGCCGCGCAGGTTATTTTGTTTCCAAACTTATCCGAACATCCGATCAGTCGCTCACGAACCAAATATACATCCGGAGCATACCGCTTTCGTCCACGCCCTTTGAGAATCCGTAGAGTTTGTACTGCTTGCCCGCTTCAAGGGGATGCTGGCGTGCGGCAGAATAGTGATCGTGATACTCAATGCTGATCGTATGTCCATCGTTAAGGGTAAACGTTGCAACGAGATAATCGTCATCATAGGTAATTTCTGCAACAGTTCCCTCAATTACAAACCCACGAAGGTCGGTGATATGGATGGGTTTTGACATCTCGCTGTAATCACCTCTCCAAACGGTGGGAACATATTCGTTAAACACCGGCGGACGTTCCACAAAGAACGGACGCGTGTAAACCGTTCCGTCCGCAAGGGTTGCGGTGAGCTGGAGCTCATAGCACTTTGCGGCGGTGGGAAGGTTTACAGAAAACCTGAAGTTCCCGTTTTCGTCAACTGTGGGCTGATCCTTAACGGTGCATTCCGCATCCTTGGGAACAACCTGAAGCACAGCTCCTGCGGGAACGGTACCGGTGAGTTCAATTGAAGTTTCAACATTCAGAACTCGGGTATCGACTTCCTCGGGTATTGAAATTATGTCGGCTGCGGTCAGCTGCTTGTTGACGGTCGCCTTGAAGGTTCGGCGCATGATCATGTATCCGCCGAGCTTGATTTCACCGACGATCTCGTATTCGCCCTTGTCGAGCTTTGTTGTGTAAGCAAAGCTGCCGTCGGGCGCGGGCTGCACGGTTTCGTTGTTGATCGTGACAACAGGCGGATTGTTCTGAAGATCTGTCTGAGTCAAGTCAACATGCCCTTTGATTTCTATAACGCCGTTGTCGCTCGTTATGTCTTCAGCCGTTTCGAAGGATGCATTAAGCGTCGGAACTCTGAGCGTTATGCGCGGAATCTCCAGCTTTGTCAGCGTTCCGTCCTCATTTTTGAGACTTACCGAGGGGTAAATGTCGCAGCTTTCGCCCTCAATGGGTGTTATCGGGCGCAGGCGGTTGGATGCAACATTGAAAGTTACATATCCTTTTTCGGGAACCTGCTGTTCGGTCTGCGCACCTGTGCTGTCCTCATAAACAAGGACAGAACCGGCTTTTGCATAAACAGTGATATAGTAGCTGTCCGGATTGTTGGGGTTGACGATAACGCTGTTTGCTTTTTCGCCGCCGATGCTGCTGCCGTTCAAAAGGGTGTATGCAAGCACGCCGGCCGCAATTACGGCCACAACAGCAAGCACAATTATTGCAATACGCAGACCGGACGCACCGCCTTTTCCGCGTCTGCGATCGCTTCTGCGGTTCACGTCTTCAAATTCATCATAGGAATTATCGCGTCTGCCCCGCTTTGCTCCGTAATCGGCGCTCGTGCGGGCAGTGTCGAAATCATCTTGAATATCAGTCGAATCTCTGCCCTTTCCGCGCTGCTTCTTCGCGCGCTTGTTCCCGCGTTCGCGGCCGTCGTATGCATCCGCATCATCGAAATCATCGGAATCATCGGAATCATATTCGTCATCCGGGTTTGACTGCCTTTCCGTGCGGGGCTGCTGCCTGCGTGCGTTTGCAGAATCGTTATCCCACGGAAGTCTGTCACCGGCGAATGCGCCCTGTGCATTCTGCGCACTGCGGTTCGCCCGTTCCGCTCCGTTCGGGCTGCTTGTTCTGTCATTTCTCTGCGCAGCGGCAGCGTTTTGGCGGTTATTGTTCTGTCGACTTGCGTTCGGACGTCTCTGAACTTCGTTCCAATCACCGACGTCGCATGTGAACTGTCTTTCAAGCTCATCAAGGTCGCTGTCAGTGTTTTGGTTCATGTCCGCGGGATTATTGTTTTGTGCGGCATTTCGCCCTCCGAAAGAAAACCTGATATCCTTGTTCTCGTCAACGAAACCCCAAGACGGGGTATCATCATCGCGCTGCGGCTCCGAGCGCAGTGAAACTGCGCAATTCTCGCATACTTCGGAATACTCGGGATTATCGTGGCCACAATTTCTGCATTTCATTTGCGTCACCTCCGGTTAATATACAAAAGCACTTTGCAGAGTTCTTCCGAACTCCGCACCTTATTATACCAATTGCGGTTTGCTCTTTACAATAGGTTTTCGACTCTATTTGAAAATAAATTGTGACTTTTTTCGGTATTTTATATCATACTCCGCATCTCCGTCCGGTGATTGTCTTCCGCAGAAGAAATTATCTGTTCTCAACAACCCGCCGCGCTTTTTTATCGAATGCATTTTTATTCGTTTTGTGTTATAATATTGTGATACGGTCGGTCTCCGCGGCGCGCGGAGCTGCAGAGTTGAGGGGGTAACATGGTCGAACAAATTTTGCCGCAAGAGAACAGTGCTTCAAACAAGCTGCCGTTTGCGGATGCGCATTGTGATTTTTTATACGGGATGACATACTATGATTATGATATTCAAACCGTCTCCGGGCATCAGAGCATGAGCCTTCGGAACATGGCAGCGGGCGGAGTGAAGCTTCAGTTCTTTGCCGCATGGATCGACATGCTGCTGAAGCAGAACCCGCTGAGTCAATGCCTTAACATGATAGATTCCTATTATCGAATGATTGAATCAAATCCGTGTTTTGTGCCGTTCTCCCGTGATTTTGACGTAACTCAGGACAAAATTGCAACAGTGTTGACCGTTGAAGGCGGTGAGGCTGTCGAAGGCAGCGTTGAAAACCTTCGAATGCTGTATCGTCTCGGAGTGCGCGCAATGACGCTGACTTGGAATGACGTTAACAGTCTTGCCTATCCGGCCGGAAAACGCGGAAGCAAAAAGGGCTTGACCGCCCTCGGAAAGCGTGTTGTTGAAGAGATGTGCCGAATCGGAATGGCTGTTGACCTTGCACACCTCGGGGATGCAGGCATTGACGATGTGTTGGGCATTGCAGCACGCCCCGTGTTTGCGTCGCACACAAATGCACGCGCATTATGCAGTCACCCGCGCTGCATGAAAGATGAGCATATTCGCGCGATTTCAAAACAAGGCGGTGTCATCGGCGTCAATTTTTATTACAGACAATTGACCGATGAACGCACTGCCGAACTCGACGATGTGATACGGCATATTGCGCATTTCATCGAAATCGGCGGAATCGACTGCGTTGCGCTCGGGTCGGATTTTGACGGCATGAACCGCTATATCGACGGGCTTGAAAACAGCAGCGGACTGCCGTTGATTGCGAACAAGCTGAGCCGCATGGGCTTGAGCGATGCGGACATTCGCAAAATTGCCTATGGGAATCTGGCTCGATATATTATGAATTTTTGTTGACAATCTTCCCGATTAAGCATTGTTTGACCGTTTTCAAAGTACTATATACAATATTTGCCGTTAAAAGAGCCCTTTTTGTCTTTCGGTCGCCCTGTTTCAGTGGTATAATATTGGTAATGCGAGAATGGTCTCACCGCCCGCTCCGCCGTTGTGCCGAGCGGGATTATTCCGAAGTGCTCCGCATCCGGTGCATTTCGGCAGAAACGGAGGTTGTGACATTGCAAACGGTTAAAATTGATAACATTTTTACCCGTATTGAGAAAAAGTATATTGTTTCGGACAAGCAGTTCGCCGCAATGCTGCCCGTGCTTTTGCAGCATATGCATGTTGATTCTTACGGAAAAAGCACTGTCAGCAGCATTTATTTTGACACTGCCGACATGCGGTTGATTCGTGCCTCTATAGAGCATCCGATTTATAAGGAAAAGCTCCGCTTGCGATGCTACGGCACTCCGTCGGCAGAATCGAACGCTTTTATTGAACTTAAGAAGAAATACAAAGGTGTTGTGTATAAGCGCCGAATCGAAATGCCCTATGCCGATGCAATGGAGTTTCTCTGCGGTGATGCGCCCTGCCCCGACAAGCAAATTGCGCGTGAAATTGATTATGCGCTCCGCTTTTATCCGGAGCTTCGGCCGTCTTTCGGAATATTTTGCGAACGCACTGCCTATGCGGAAAACGGCGTCGGGGATTTGAGACTGACAATCGACGAAAATCTGCGCTACAGAACGCGCAACCTCGATCTGTTAAGCGGCACGTACGGCGACCCCATTCTGCCCGCAGGCAAATGCATAATGGAGCTTAAAACTCCGCACACTCTGCCGCTTTGGCTTGCCGCACTCCTTGATGAACACAGGATCTTTCCGACAAGCTTCTCAAAATACGCAACCGCGTATAACATCGAACTTAACCGCATTCTTTCTCAAAAACGCGGTGCTGCATATTGCGGCTGAACGATCCGGTATCGTTCCGTGCCCAATGTTTTCATCCATAAACGAAAGGATTTTTCACTATGCTTAACAACGTTATCGACAGTATTTTCTCCACCACAAGCACCTTGACCGCAGGCGGGTTTATTGTTTGCCTGCTTGTTTCTCTTGCATTGGGCGTTCTCATCGCCGTTTGCAGCCGATACAGAAATCGTCCCTCCAAGAGCCTTTCGGTCTCCCTTGTGCTTCTGCCGATGATAGTTCAAACGATTATTGCCCTTGTTAACGGACAGCTCGGCGCAGGTATTGCTGTTGCAGGTGCTTTCAGCCTTGTCCGCTTCCGTTCCGCCCCCGCTTCAGCGCGTGAAATAACAAGCATCTTCCTCGCAATGGCTGTCGGCCTTGCAACAGGCATGGGTTATATTGCAATTGCAGTCATCCTTGCCGTGTTCGTTATTTTGGTTGACATTGCGCTTGCGAGCATCAATTTCGGCAAAGCGGGTTCCGCAGAGCGCGACCTCAAGATTGTCATTCCCGAAAGTCTCAGCTATGATGAAGTTTTCAATGATATTTTCAGCACATACACTTCCCGCCATGAGCTCATCCGTGTTAAGACCACCAACATGGGCAGCCTGTTCAAGCTCACCTACCAGATCACTTTGCGTGATGCGCGGAAAGAAAAAGAGTTTATCGACAAGCTTCGTGAGCGCAACGGCAATCTTGAAATCACCTGTGCACGCCCCGGCAACGGCAATGTTGAAATCTGATCGTTTTTCATCAGTCTTTCTTTTGCCGTATCATTCTCTGTAAAAAAACAAAGGTACAGCCGTCCGCAACTGCGTTTCGGCTGTGCCTTTTGTTTAAACTTCTCCTTAAATTCAGTTTTTGTTTGAGTCTTAAATATGAATTTCAGGTTCCGAACCTGCACATTCTCCGCCGATTAGTTCGGGAAGGAATTCTCTGCAAATCACGCGATACGCGGGATGGTAAAGCCGACGGTAAGTCTCGCTGTGATGTATTGCCGGGCAGCCCGCCGCAACGTATTTCTTAAGAAAAGCCGACAGCGTTTCTTCGTCAAACGGAGTTTTCCCCTGCCGGCAGATTTCTTTCAGCAAGCTGAGCTTTTTCAGCATTCCATCCGTTGAACCCGTTCGAACCTCCGATGAACGCACAAAAAGCTCCGCAAGCCTTGAGAGCGGTATACCGTACCGTGCCAAAGGTTCAAGGTGCACCCGAACGAACATCCCACCTGTTTCATCCGTCAAAGGGTGTTCCCCGGCAGCGGCGGCTTTCGTTGTCAGCATACACGCTTCACACTCCCTCTTCAGATACTCCTCCGCGATCTCTTTGCTGCGCACAAAATGCCCGCAGCCGAATTCGCTTTGATAAAGCAGCTTTACTATGTCGTCCGGCTCACATTTCGGATACAGCTCAATATGCCGCTCGATAACATGCCTCGTTTCCCGCGAAAAGGTTTCATCCCGTTTCGTATTTTTCATATTTCTCCCGTCCTGTTCTTTTCTCGCGCTATTCTATCATATGCACAAGGCCAAATCAACAAGTCTATTTTGAATATCGTTGAATAGAATTTAAACAGGCCACTGTACGGCATCGTTTTCGGAAAAAGCAAAGGAACTTTACCTTGTTTTTTAAAAAACGCGCTTATTCAGTGATACTTGAACTTACGGAGGGCAATATGCCGGATACAAACAACAGCATCAGTCTTTCAGGCAGGGTTACGGACGGCCCGGAATACAGTCATACAATTTACGGAGAGGCTTTTTTCAAGCTTGTGCTCACCGTTCAAAGATTGAGCGGAACCGAGGATAAAATACCTGTCACCGTCAGCGAACGACTGCTCGGCGGAATCCCTGTTGAACACGGTATGTATTTTCATGTTCACGGACAGATACGTTCCTATAATCAACAGACTGAAAAAGGCAGCAGACTTATCATCACCGTGTTTGCACGTGAATTCATTCCTGCTTCGGCGGATGAAACCGATGCTTTTGCATACAAAAACGAAGTTGAACTGTTCGGATACATCTGTAAGTCCGTAATATACAGAACGACTCCTTTTTTACGTGAAATTGCGGACGTTCTGCTTGCAGTCAACAGACGGTACGGCAAATCCGACTATCTGCCCTGTATCGCATGGGGACGAAACGCAAGGTATTTGCAGGATATGAAGGTCGGCATCGGAATGCACGTTATCGGAAGGCTGCAAAGCCGCGAATATAAAAAAGTTTTTGAAGACGGAACGGAGGAAATGCGCACTGCATATGAGATAAGCTGCTCCGCCGTTGAACCTTTCGAACCGACACTGTCTGACTGATACGGCGCATCTGCCGCAAATCAAGGCAGAGCAAACACTTTCGACTGTTTTTTCGCTGTGCAGGCACGGCAAGTTGAAACCGCACTTGAAATCCACGCCCGATTGTGTTATATTCAACAAACAGTTTTGCCGAATGCGGCAGAGAGGTTGGTTTGTTAATAATGCGAATGTATCCGAAAGCAAAAGTATCCGAAAAGGCGGAACGCGCACTCAAAGGCGGGCACCCGTGGGTTTATGCGGAGGAGGTGCTTTCCGTTGACGGTGATTATACGAACGGCGGGCTTGTTGATGTTTATACAAAAAAGGATCGGTTCATCGGAACCGGGTTCATAAATGACAATTCCAAAATTCGCATTCGCATCTTTTCACGCAATGCAAACGACAGGTTTGACGATGACTTTTTCCGCAGGCGAATTCGTTATGCGCTTGAGTACCGCCAAACGGTCATGGGAAACGATTTTGACTGCTGTCGAATTATTTTCGGTGAGGCCGACAGTTTTCCCGGGCTGACGGTGGACCGCTTCGGGGATGTTCTTGTTTTTCAAATTCTCTCCCTCGGCACCGAAATGCTTAAATCCCGCCTGTTTCCGCTGTTTATTGAAGTATTCAAAGAGTTCGGCATTAATATTCGGGCCGTTTGCGAAAGAAACGATGTCGCCATACGCGAAAAGGAAGGTCTGACTCAGCACAAGGGCTTTATCAGCTGTGATCTCCTGCCTCCCGCGCCGGACAGCGGATTGGTAATGATTGAAGAAAACGGCATCAAATACGAAATCGACGTTATCAACGGACAAAAAACGGGCTTTTTCCTTGACCAGAAATATAACCGTCGTGCCGCTGCGAAGATTGCTGCCGGCAAAACGGTTCTCGATTGTTTCACGCATACGGGCGCATTCGCACTGAACGCCGCCGCTGCATGTGCAAAGCATGTCACTGCCGTTGATATTTCTGCGGATGCAATCCAAAAAACGCGCAGAAATGCGGAGCTGAACGGGCTTTCGGGCAGAATGGATTTCGTTTGCGCCGATGTCTTTGATCTTCTGACCGATATGGAATCCAATCGCAAACACGGTTATGATTACATAATACTCGACCCGCCCGCCTTCACCAAAAGTCGGGATACGATCGGCAGTGCGGTAAAGGGCTATAAAGCCATCAATGCAAAAGCAATGAAACTCCTTCCGCGCGGCGGCTATCTTGCAACCTGCTCATGTTCGCATTTCATGACCGATGAGCTTTTCCGTAAGATGCTTCACAATGCCGCAGAGGATGCAGGGGTTCAGCTGCGTCAAATCGAAGCGCGTCAGCAGGCTCCTGATCACCCGATTCTTTGGAATGTACCCGAGACGGATTATCTGAAGTTTTATATTTTTCAAATCGTTTAGTTTTTTTGTTTCGGATAAATATCCAAAAGCATCCGTGCAGTTCCGCTGCTTTCGGATGCTTTTGTTTTTGTTCGGCTTTGATTGACCGCAGGCTGCACTAATCAATCTGAATTGTGTATCGCGTTGTACTCCGAAGCGGTGTTAAACTTCAACATCAACCGATTTTGTCCTCAAAAGAATCCACGCGGTTGAAATTCGCATGTTCGGTGATGTACTCCTTGCGGGGAGCAACCTTGTCTCCCATCAAAAGCGTTACAAGGTGTTCTACATACGCCGCGTCTTCAATCGTCACCCGCACAAGGGAACGGTTCTCCGGGTTAAGCGTTGTTTCCCAAAGCTGCTCCGGATTCATTTCACCCAAGCCTTTATACCGCTGCAAGGTGTACCCCTTCATGCCTTTCGTAATTCGGGCAAGTTCTTCATCGTCATAGGCATACGTAACATTGTTTCCCTTTTGAACCTTGTAAAGAGGCGGCATACCCATGTAAACATGCCCTCCCGTTATCAGTTCCTTTGTGTAGCGATAGAAGAACGTAAGAAGCAGAGCGCGTATATGCGCACCGTCCTGATCGGCATCGGAGAGAATGATGATTTTATGATACTTAAGGTTTTTAAGCTCAAAATCCTCGCCTATGCCGGTTCCGAGGGCGGTTATGATGGAGCGGCATTCGTCATTTTCAAGCACCTGCTCAATGCGCCTTTTTTCAACATTCAACGGTTTGCCGCGCAGCGGCAGTATTGCCTGGAACCGTCTGTCACGGCCCTGCTTTGCGCTGCCGCCTGCCGAATCGCCTTCAACGATGAAGAGTTCGTTTTGCTCCGGTGTTCTGCCCGTGCAGCTTGAAAGCTTGCCGACGAGAGGTGCGTTTTCAAGCTTTGACTTTTCACGCGCCATGGTTTTTGCTTTTCTTGCAGCTTCACGTGCTTTTGCCGCCTTCACCGCTTTGTCCGCAATTGCGGCGGCAAGATCCGAATTCTTAAGGTTTTCAAGTATCGGTGTCAACTCGTCCATAACAATAGCTTCAACCGCCGTACGCGCTTCGGTATTGCCGAGTTTTGTTTTCGTCTGCCCTTCAAACTGAATCGAACTCATTTTAAGCGACACGACTGCCGTGAGTCCCTCGCGGAAATCCTCACCCGGCAGCGGCGCATCCTTCTCCTTCAGGATTCCGGTTCGACGGCAATAATCGTTCATGACCTTGGTCAGAGCGGACTTAAATCCGGTTTCATGCGTACCTCCCTCGGTCGTCGGAATATTGTTGACATATGAAAAGATGCTTTCGGTATAGCCATCGTTATGCTGCATTGCAATTTCAACAATGATTGCATCTTTGCCCGTGCCGCGCATTCCGCGAAAGTATATCGGTTCTTTATACAGCGGGGTTTTTTCACTGTTAAGATAGCACACAAAATCCACAATGCCGCCGTCGTATTTGTACTCGCGGCTCTTATTTTCGTCCTTCAGCCTGTTGTCGGTGAATTTGAACGTTACCCCTTTGTTCAGGTACGCAAGCTCGCGCAGGCGTTTTGCAACGACTTCGGAATTCATTTCAATCGTTTCAAAAACGCGTTTGTCCGGCAAAAATGTTACCCTTGTGCCCTGCCGCCGCGTTCTTCCGACCTCGGCAAGCGGCGCGACAGGAATTCCGGAATGCATGTTGCCGTCCGAATCTTCATAGCTGTGGAATTTGATTGAATACAGCTTTCCGCCCGTTGCAACCTCAACTTCAACGTATTCGGAAAGCGCGTTAACAACCGATGCACCGACACCGTGCAATCCGCCCGAGAACCCGTATGAATCGTTGTTGAATTTTCCGCCCGCATGGAGTTGAGTATAAACAACTTCAACGCCGGACACATGCAGCTTTTCATGAATGCCTACGGGGATTCCCCTGCCGTTATCCTCAACAACCACGGAATTATCCCTGTTAATTGTAACGCTGACGATCGTTGCAAACCCGTTTGCCGCTTCATCAACGGCATTATCAACGATTTCCCAAAGCATATGGTGCAGCCCCCTGCTTCCGGTGCTGCCGATATACATGCCCGGACGGACACGAACCGCCTCCAGGCCTTCCATTACCTTTATATCATCAACGGAATAATTGTGCTGATTTTGCATTTTTTCCTCCGTAATCAACAATCAGCCGACTGTTATTTTATATATCATCCAAATTTACAGCATTCCGAGTTCGCCGTTGACCCTTTTTAGCTCACGGCGCAGTTCCGTAAGTTCCGTTTCAAACGGGAACGGTTTTTCGGACTCCGAACGCAGCTCCGCCTCGTCCTGCTCCATACGCTCTATGCTGCCGAGTGTAGTTTCAAGCCGTGTTTTAAGGCCGTTAACAACGTTATCAAGCCTTGCAATGATGCCCATCGCGCTTTCGCTTAAATCTGAACGATAGGTCCCACTGCCCTTGAGCAGAAAGATTCGCCTTGCCCCCGAAATATCGTTCGCAAGAAAGAGTTTGAACCCCCGATATGTGCCGATTCGCTTTTCCTCACGTATAAATGCATGTTCCGCAAGCAGCTCTATCAGCCTTTCGCCCGCATCGCGCCGCCGTGTATAATTCTCGCCCGCAAGCATCATTGAAAACCCCTCGCCGGTGTTTTGTTCCGCAAGAAGCATATCTTTTTGAAGAATGTCGCGCAGTTTCAGCAATTCACTGTTCTTTGCCGGCAGCTGCAAAAGCTGCTCCGCCGCTTCTGTCTTTGCGCGCTCATGCTTTGATTTCAAAACAAGTTTGCGCTGAAGCTCCGTTTCAAGCTCAATCTTTCGCTTTATGAGCGGGTTTCCGACGGCGAGTGACTTGACTTCGCTGTATGTGAGCACAACTTCATCAACCTCGTCACCGCTTCTGCTCGGGCAATCACCGTTTATAATTTGAGATATAAATCGTTGTTTGTTTTCAAGAAGCTGCCATGAATAAGCATCAAAGCTCCCGTTTGTGATGTAGCGATATATCATTACCTCGTCATTTCGATTGCCCTGACGCAGCATTCGGCCTTCACGCTGGGTAACATCCGACGGACGCCACGGAATATCAAGGTGATGCACCGCAAGCAGATTGTTTTGAACGTTCGCACCGATGCCGAGTTTGAAAGTTGAACCGATAAGCACACGTATGCGTCCCTTGCGAACTTTGTTAAAAAGCGTTGTTCGCATTGCGTCGTTTACAGCATCATGAACGAACGCAATTTCATCCGCGGGCACGCCGCGCAGGATAAGCTTTTGTTTTATATCGTCGTAAAGATTGAAACCGTCCTTCGGCGTGCTTTGGTCAAGGAACACAAGCTGGGTCAGTTTATCGCGTTCACTCCAGATTCTGAACACATTTTCAACGCATGTATTAAGTTTTGAATTCGGATTATCAGGCTCCTCGGGGTTAACAAGACGCATGTCGAGAGCGGCTTTTCTGCCGTCCGTCGTGATTTTCAGCATGTTGTCCTCCGTTCGGGCAACGCTGCCGCTCTTTACCGCCTCTGCGCGCACCGCAAGCTCCTCAATATACTTTCTGAGGGACTCGCTTGCCGGAACGGTACAATTGATATAATTCACCTTATGCGGAATCCTTTTATCATCTTCCGGAGTAAAATACAAATCCGCAATATCCGAAAACAGCAGCGACAGTTCGGGCAGGTTATAGTACCTGCTGAGCCTGCGGCGCAGCCGATAGCCTATACCGTTCGCCTCAACTTCGAATTCTTCCGTAACCTCGGAAAACATTTTGACCCAATTGTCAAACTCAAGCAGATTCAGCTCGTCCATATGTTCATAGCCGAGGTACCGCTGCATCGTGTACATGTCCGAAACGGAGTTTGTAATCGGGGTTCCTGTTGCAAAAACAGCACCCCGTCCGTCATGCGTGCGCTGTATATAGCGGAGTTTTGCCATCAAATCATCGCACTTTTTCGAGCCCTTCGGGTTCAGCCCCGGCAGACTGCCGTGTTTGGTTTCAATACTGATGTTTTTAAAATTATGCGCTTCGTCAACAAATATCGTGTCGATGCCGAGGTCATCGAAAAAAACAGCACCCTTCGGAAGAGTTTGTTCCTCCTCCCAGAGCTTTTGCAGCCTGTGTTCAATACGCGACGCAAATCTGTTCAGCACGATATATGCATCGTTGTACACTGCACTGCGCATGGACTCCGCAATTTGCGCGAGGTGTGCGTTCAATTCGCGTTCACGCTCCCCGCGCGAAAGCGGGATAAGCGAAAAACTGCCGTAACCCATGATTATCGCGTCACAGTCGCTTTCAATAATCTGTTTCAAAACGCGGTTCCTGTTTGCGGGAGTGAAACTTTTCGGTTCAATTACAATGACCTCCGCCGCAGGATAAAGCTGGGTGAACTCATAATGCCATTGTTCGAGAATATTATTCGGAACAACAAACAGATTGCGTTTTGAAATGCCAAGCCGGCGCATTTCCATTGCCGCTGCCGCCATGACATAGGTTTTCCCCGCGCCGACCTGATGCGCCAGCAGGATATTTTTTGAATGCACGATTCTTTTCACGGCATCCAGCTGATGCTTTTGCAGCTTAATGTTCGGATCTTTGCCCGGAAGGAGCATTCTGCTGCCGTCAAAATGCCGCGGACGGATCGCACAGAAGTTCTCATTGTAGTAGTTAAGCAATTGACTTCTTCTCGGCTCATCCCTGAAGAGCCAGAATGAGAATCTTTCCGCAATCTGCCGCGCTCTCTCCTGCGCAAGCAGAGTTTCGGCTTTGTTGACACGGCGAACCTGCTGTTCCTTGCCGTAAGGAATATATGTATCGTAAACGGCAATTTCGCGCGAATTAAGCATTCGCTCTATAATCTCAAAAGCGTTCATGCGTTCCGTGCCGTAAGTAAGTTTTGCACGCGTAAAGTCGGTGAAATGCTTTTTTCCGTGAATTATATAATGATTTGCGGCGCGAATGTATTCAACGCTGATTTTCGGCTTTCCGGAAGCGGAACGGATACCGATTAAAGCAATTATAAAATCACGGTAGACCCAAGTGGGAATCCACGGACTGCCCATTGACGCCTTTATCTGCCCCGGCTGCACAACGGGCGGCATCACAACCTCAAGCGCAGAGATATTTTCCGAAAAATCCCAATCATCCGGCATTTGTTTTCGGGTATTAGATTCATCCCCTGCCGTTTTTGCGGTTTCAGCCTGCTGCTCAAGTGCCGATTTTGCGACAGCAAGCTTTTTCATAATATTTCCGGAAAGGTATTCCTCCGCCGTAACAAAACAGCTCTTTTCGGGATCATAGTAAATCGCACCCTTGAGAGATTGAAATGCTTCCGCTTTATCGACCCGCGCCAGCGCGCAGATAAAATCAATATCAACCCTGCCGATATAATCCACGCAGCGTTCAAGAGCGGAATGCACCGTCAGTGTTTCAGGCGGGTTTTCATTCAGTTGCGAACCGTTTTCTGTCAACTTACATCCTTTCAGGTTTAACAATATGTTTTCCGTTTTCAGCTGAGTTCAAAATTTCAGCCGAGTCATGCGCTGCAGCAAAGGATCAGTCCCTGCCGTTTACGAAAGCTGCCCAAACCGGCATCCGCGCGATTAAGTGCATTCGCATCAAATGCTTCCGAGCGGGTGGAATATCGGTTTCATTCTTTGGAACGTTGCAATAAGCGGAATGCCTGCCGCCGCTGCAAGTTTCTCCGCCTCCTTTATGCGCTTTGCGACCCTGTCGCTTCTGTGTGCATCGGAACCGGTTGTTATATATTGACCGCCGAGATCGCGGTAAAGCTTTAATACATCCTCACCCCAGCAGGGAACATCCCACCATGCCGAAGTGTTGATTTCAATTCCCTTTCCGTTTTTTGCAAGATATGAAAAAATCTCCGCAAAAAGCTCCTTTGAAATATCAAGCGTCATTCGCCTGTCCTCATACGGCGAATACTTTGCAATGAAGTCATAATGACCGAGTATGTTCATGTAATGGCAGGTTTTAATACCTGTGAGAATCGTCTGAAGGTAGGAAAGGTATGCATCCTGTTTTGTTTTTCCGATGTAGTATTCCGGATAGTAAACATCAAATCCGCCCACAACATGTATTGAACCGATAACAAAATCGAGGTCATGCGGCGCAATGTACCGCCGTGCTTTTTCGGCGCAGTTCCCGTCGTTCAGAGCAACTTCCGCTCCGCGGCGTATGCGCACTCCTTTATACAGTCCGTTGTAAGGCAAAAGCTGTTCTCGCAATGCACCGAGATCCGATGGCTGCATTGACTTATCGCCGTTATCGAAATCAACATGATCCGTGAAGCAAATCTCACTCAATCCGCGTTCGGCGGCGGCTTCAAGCTGCTCCGTCACTGTTGCGGATGCATCTGCCGAATAATTCGTGTGTACATGGTAATCTATCATAATGATTCTCCTCCGTGCCGATTCATCGCCCTTTTCGGAATGACAATTATATCACGTTCGTGCAATATATTCAATATGTTTTTCCCGTGAGTGCAATAATTTGCATGAATCGGCCCCCCTGATACATTATTTGCGGCGTGCACACAGTTCGACCGTGCCGCCGCGCCTTGGAATAAAAAGTTCGTTTTTTTGCAAGTTCAATATGGTTTTGCAGGCCGTCGTCGCCATGCATTCGCATCGTATTCAAAATAAAAAGCCGCCCGACTTACGTTTTCGGAACGGCGTTTCAATATCGGTTTAACAGGCAAAGTTTAATCAGTGCGGCGTTCGGGTTCACAATTAAGCGCAGCTTATCAGGACTCGTTTGCGGAGTTTTGGTCATTTTGACGGCTGCCGCATGTTTCTTCTTTTTCATTCCGCTGTTTCTCCCACTCGATTTTTTCGAGCCGTCTCTCGCGGCCCTCCATAATTCGCCTGATATTCGGAAGGTGAGCAGTGATGACAACAGCGGCAATCACAACGGCAATGAGCATCAGCGGAATATTGCCCCGGTTGCGGTAAATCACAAGGGCAGTCGCGATTATCGTGCCGACAACAGAGCCTACGGAAACCATTTTTGTTATTGCAATAAGAATAACCGCACAACCGACAGCAATGAGCAGCTGAACCGGGGACAGCACAAGCAGACCGCCAAGCGCGACCGCAACGCATTTCCCTCCGCGGAACTCATAAAAAACAGGCAGCAAATGCCCGAGTATCGCACCCAACAGCCCTATGCAGCCGAGTATTCCGCTCAGATTTTCGGGCATGACATAATTCGAAAACAGTGCCGGAGCAATTGCCGCAGCGGCGTAACCCACGCCGACGCTTGCCGCACCCTTCGCACTGTCGCTCGCCAAACAGATAAGCCCCCATTTCCAGCCGAAGGTTCTCAATACATTTGTTGAACCTGCATTGCCGCTTCCGCAGGCATGGATATCCGTGCTTTTGCTTCGTGCAATCTTCACCGCACTCATTATGCTGCCGAGAAGATAACCCGCAATGAGGCAAAAAACGGACAGAAGCACAGTTATCATAGTTTTCCCTTTCAGTTACCGCATTTTAATCAGGCTCAGAACTTAAATCGACCGCAGGAATGCATTTTTAAGAACCGCATACCGTGCATCAGCAGCCGAAATATGTCCTTGCAATTCCTGCATCAATCCGAATCTGCTCCTTAAGAGCGTCCAGCGATTCAAACTTTTTGACATCGCGGATTTTTTTAACGAAACATACCGACATCGGAAGTCCGTAAATATCCTCGTCATAGTCAAAAATATGCGTTTCTATCGTGCGTTTTGTTCCGCCGACAGTCGGGTTCGTTCCGATGTTCGTGCAGGCAGGCATTATGTCGCCGTTGACGCGTGCCATGCTCACATACACTCCGTCTGCGGGAATCACGCGGGCGGAATCGGGTTCAATATTCGCCGTCGGATAGCCGATCGTCCTTCCTATGCGCTTGTTTTGAACGATTATGCCGTCAAGGGCATAAGCTCTTCCCAAAAGGAGCTGTGCATCCTGAACGTTCCCGCATGTTATCATGTTTCGAACTCTCGTGCTTGAAACAGGCTCGCGCCCCAAAAGCACAGGTTGAATAATCGCCGTTTTGATTCCGTATTTTTGGCAAAGCCTTTGAAGCGTCTCGCTGTTCCCCTGCTTTTTCTTTCCGAAAGTGTAATTAAACCCGGCAACAATAATCTTTGGGTTCAATCTTTCGGCAAGCATTCGGATAAAACTCTCTGCGGAAAGGTCGCGAATCGCACTTGTAAACTCAACCTCATCAACCAGCTCAATGCCCTGCCTGCGCATAAGAGCGGCGCGGGTTTCATTGCTGCAAAGCCGAAGAATTTTTTTGCCGAAAAGCTCCTGCGGATGATTCTTAAACGTAAACACAGCAGGAACAAGTCCGGATTGCCGCGCTATCAGAACGGTTGCGTCAATTATCTTCTTGTGACCGACATGCATTCCGTCAAACATGCCGAGAGCAACCACCGTACCCGGTTTGGCTGCGTTCGTATAGTCTGCGCCCGGCGTGTTAATTTTGTCCTTGTTCTGCATCAAACGCTCATTTCTCCTTCCCGAACCATACGGTGATATGCAATCCGGAATCATCCCGCAGCGCAAGGCCCATGAATTCATTTTCAAGATACAGTCTGTAGACCGTTCCCGGCTCAGCCTGCCCGCATTCAACCGAAGCTCCGTTTGAAATAAGCGTCCTTTGCTTTTCGGAAAGGTTAAAAAGGCGAAGTTCCGGCAGGGGCCGCGCAGCCTC